>Ga0265354_1000166_pt1 | contig 12116 bp, 8 predicted proteins | sample NZE1metagenome_FD_189074 | JGI IMG/M metagenome (GOLD analysis project Ga0265354, IMG submission 189074) | Rhizosphere microbial communities from Maridalen valley, Oslo, Norway - NZE1 | ecosystem: Host-associated > Plants > Roots > Rhizosphere > Soil | place: Norway: Oslo | collected 2017-09-14 | reverse complement strand
CAAACTTGGCAAGGGAACACTTCTAAGAGAAATACAAACGCCTGGTGTACTGAACAGCGGAAAAAAGATTGAGTACGCTCTTGGATTGTTTATCAGCACTTATCGCGGACTACCCATCGTCGAGCACGGCGGCGCGCTCTTCGGCTATCGCACCGAGCTATTGCGGTTTCCTCAGCAGAAATTTTCCGTCATCACCTTGTGCAATGTTGGCACCAGCAATCCTCGCCGTTTAGCCAATCAAGTCGCAGACCTCTATCTCGATGCCCAACTCGCGCCCAACACTCTCGCCACCGCGTCAGTGAAAGTCGATCCTCAGCCCTTCGTTGGCCATTATCGAAACGCGAATTCGCACTCAGTACTGAATCTCTCTGTGGCCGATGGTGACTTGTCGGTCTACGGCTTGCGCCTCAAGGCTCTCGACGCCACGCATTTCACCGCTTCCGAGGGTTTGGATCTGAAATTAGAGGCACAGGAAGGCAAGCCGTTGCGTCTTACGCTCTCTTCTGCGGATAGCGCTCCTCAAGTTTTTGAAAAATTTCAAGCCATCGAGCCTTCCGCCGAAGACCTTGTCCAATATTCGGGCGAGTACAAGAGCAGCGAACTGCAAGCCACCTACCGCTTCGCCGTCAAGGACGGCAAGCTCACCCTCGCCACCAACTGGCAGGAGCCTGCTGTCCTTGATCCAATCGTTCGAGATGAATTCGGAGGACCATTTGGCGCTTCCATCGTTTTCCGTCGCGACGCCGCAGGCCGCGTCATCGGCTGCGATCTCTTCGCTGGACGCGTCCGAAACATCGCGTTCGTAAAGACCACGGCACCGTCAGCGAAAAATCGTCGCTGAATTAGCCTTGTGTTAAAAGCTGAGTGGTACGAGTTTCGCTTGTGCGATGAGGAAGTGCGTTTATTGGACGCTGGCGCGCAACGCATCCAGCCGGGCCCGGGCCTCGGCCATCGAAGGAGCCAGTTGCAGTGCCGCCGCGTAAGCGTTCGCGGCTTGCCGATTCTCGCCTTTAGTTTCTAAGGCTTGTCCCAGTCTGAACAATGCGAGAGGCGACGGCGCGATCTGTGCTGCCTTTGTAAAATCCGCGATCGCCGCATCCGTGTTCATCATTTGCATCTCTGCCGTCCCGCGTCCGATGTAGCTGTTTTGCGCGTTCGGATCGATAGCAATCGCCGCGCTCAGCTCCGTCACTGCCGCAGCATATTTGCCTTCGCCCAGGTACAGGATCCCCAGGTTGTTGTGCGACTGCACGATCTCAGCCTGGTCGCTGGAGAGGGCCAGTGCCGCGCGGTATTCGTGTTCCGCATCGTCGAGTTGATTCTGCCGCTGCAGCAAAACGGCAACGTTGTAATGCGGCGATGCCAGATCAGGGCTTAGACGGAGGGCCGCAACGAAATGTTGCGCGGCAAGCTGCGGCTCTCCTCGCTCCAGGAGAGCAACTCCGAAATTGTTCTCAGCAAACCCGTTGTTCTTGGTCACTTCGAGCGTGTGCGCAAAAAGCGCGTAGCTGTCGTTCCAGTAGCCAATCTGTTTGATCGTCAGCGCAGCAAATGGCGTCAGCGCCAGAAGAAAGATCGCGATTGGAATTTCTTTCTGCCAGTGCTTCTCCGCCGCCAAATCTGCAATCAGCCAAACCAAAGCGAAGACCAAGCCCATCATAGGAATGTGCATGAAGCGGTCCGCCATCCCTTGCCGCCCGGTTTGGATAAAGCCAATCATGGGCAGCATCGTCCCCAGATACCAAAGCCAGCCCATCACCAGATATTTGCGCTCTCGGAAACGCCAGACGAGCAAGCTAATGGCGGCCAGCGCCAATCCGGCGAGAGCTACAGTGGTCCACGACAGCGTATTTTCTGGATGCGGATAATACGGCGCCAGTCCAACCGGCCAAATTGCTTTTCCCAGGTACGCAACGTAAGAAAAAATCGCATTCTTGAAACGCCAGCTAAAAGGCATCGTCGCCGTCAACGCGTGTTCGCGCGAATGCACATAGACGGTCACAGCTCCGCCTGCGGCCGCCATGAGGAATAGCGGAATTTTTTCAATCACCAGCTTGCGCAGCGCGCGGAAATACGCTTGAGGTTTCCCTTGGGCATCCGTTCCCGGAAGACGTCTTAGCGGCCAATAATCCAGCAGCAGTAAAGCAAACGGGAAGGGAATCACCATAACCTTCGCTGTAATTCCCAGACCAAAAAATAAAACGCCCCAGAGGTAACGTCCGACGCTTGGCTTTTTCACGTACCAGCTGTACGCTCCGATCGCGAGCAGAAAAAACAAAACACAAAGCACCGATTTCCGCTCGGAGATCCACGCAACGGCCTCGACATTCAACGGCTGCACCGCAAACAGCGCCGCCACTGCGGCGCTTCGCAGCGCGAGTCCTGTAGCGCTTTCGATCAATAGAAAAAGCAAGACCACGCCGAACATATGTAGGAGCACACTGGTGAAGTGGTGCCCTGCGGGATTTCCTCCGTAGAGTTGCACGTCCAGCATGTGCGAAATCCACGTGAGCGGATGCCAGTTGGAAGAGGGATAGCTCGAGCCGAGAGCCCACCGGACATCTGCCCATGTCAATCCAGCCAGGACGTGTGAATTGCGCGTTACGTAATCCGGATCGTCGAGATTTACAAATCCATTGCGCATTGCGGGCGCGTATACCGCGGCCGTCCCAAGCGCGAGCAACACTGCGAGAATGGCGACGAGCCGCCGACTCGCCGGCTGCACCAAGCTCGGAGAATTCGAGCCAGCGTTCTGTTCTTCGCTTGTATTTGAAAGAGAACTCACGGTCAGACCAGCCTATCAAAACTGTGCAGGGTTCCGTTGCGCCGCGAAATTCGCGCCACAGCATTAGTTACCGGGTCCAGCGCCAGTCTTCTTTTGATAACGACAACCGAACAATCCCGTGAGCTTCTCATCTCTGACGCTGTCGAACTCAGTACAATCAGAAAACGCACAGTGGCCATCGACACGCAAGCTCACGAGCAGCTTCTCCGGCACCGCCGCGTTTGGGAGCAAAAACCCATTTTGCGGCGCGTCTACAATGACGAATTTTTCGCGCGCCTGCTTGCCTCTCGAAACCCAAACGGACTTTCCGTCGAAGTCGGCGCGGGCCCAGGTTTTTTTAAGGAATTTACGCCGGACATTCTATCGACAGACCTCATCTGGTGTCCCTGGCTCGACGCCATCGCCGACGCGCAGCAACTTCCGTTTCGAACGAACAGCGTCGCTAACGTTTTCGGCCTGGACATGCTGCATCACCTCGGGACGCCAATGACTTTCCTGAGCGAAGTCTCGCGCATTCTGGTTCCCGGCGGCCGCTTGATTCTCGTTGAGCCGTGGATTACACCTTTCTCATATTTTATTTTTCGTTTTCTCCACCAGGAGCGTTGCGATCTTTCTGAAACGCCCTGGGTTGTTAATCAGCCCGGAGCAGGACCTGAAAAATTAGCGTTTGACGGAAATCAGGCGATTCCTTATCTACTCTTCGGCCCCAAGTATCGTTCGACTACGCTCGGTTCTTTGCCGGAACTCAAACTCAAAGCGCTCGAACCTTTTTGTCTCTTCGCCTATTTGCTGAGCGGCGGATTCAAACCGATGAGTCTCTTGCCAGAACCTTTGTATCCGGCGATGTCGAAATTGGAGCGCGCGACGTCTCCATTGTGGCGCCGCATTGCGGCACTGCGAGTTTTGGTTGTGTTGGAGAAAACGGCCTAGGTTCATGGAGAGCCAACAATACGAAATGCTCTCGACTGGAAGCGGCTCAGCGCATGAGCAATAAATCGTCATCGAATATTTTCACGCGTGTTTACAACCTGGCGCGCTCGGCAGGCCTTCTCGAAATGTTGTTGTTCCAGAGGCTCTTTCTTTTCGCGTATTTTCTTTACAAGCGATGGTACGAAGATCCGTTCTGGGCTCTTGCGAAGCGCAGCCCCGAACTTTTTACCGGTGGCGATATTCTCGATATTGGTGCAAACATCGGCTACACGGCGTGGGTTTTCGCCACTGCGCGCAAGCCTCCGGCGAAAATCTATGCGTTCGAGCCAGACATCGCTAGCTTTACGACTCTCGGAGAAACTATTCGCCGCAAAAAGCTCGGTGATGCTGTGGAAGTCTTTAACATGGCTGTTGGCAGCCACGATGGCTCACTGGAGTTTTGGCACAACGAAGGGCATTCGGCCGATCATCGCGTCGTTACGGAGCAGTTCAAAGCATCGAGGCCTGCCAGCGAGAAAATCACAACGGTTGCCGTCACCACTGTGGACAACTTTGTCGCGGCGCGCAATTTGCAGAACGTTTCTTTCATCAAAATCGATGTGCAGGGCTATGAGCTGGCCGTTTGCGAAGGCATGCGCAGGACCATCGAGAAATTTCCAGAGATGTGTATAGCGTTCGAGTACGCCCCGGATGGGATGTACGAACTGGGTTTTGAGCCGCGGGCGTTGCTCGATTATTTTCGCAGCGCCGGTTATCAGCTTCACATCCTCAATCGCGCCGCCACCACGCTCGCTACAGACAATAAGGCAATCGATCTCGCGGTGAAGCACTCCGGCTACGTAGATCTTCTTTGTTCCAAGAAAATACTTGCCTAGACTTGTGAGGCTCCGTCCTGTGTTCGCCGCGCTGGCTTTTTTCTGAAACCCATCTTTATACGCACGAGTCCTACCCACGTCATTTTTAACAGCTGCAGTCCATGCCGGAAGCGTTGAATGTTCGTTTCGCCGTAGGTGCGTGCAAGATAGCGGACCGGCACATCCACGATCTCCAAGCCCAGTTCAGCCGCGGGGAAAAGCAGCTCGAAATCGCCGAACGGATCAAATTCGCCGAAATCTTTTCGCCACGCTACCATGCGCTCGTAGTCGTGACGCGTAACCAGTTTCGTGCCGCACAGAGAGTCGCCCAGGCGCACGTCCAAAACTGCGCTCAGCATTTTCGCGAAAAAAATATTACCCATGCGGTTCAAGAAACGCATGGCTGCGCCTTCCATCGGATAGACAAGGCGTGAGCCGTTGATAAAATCGCCGTGACCCTGGTCGTAAGCAAAGGCGAAGCGCGAAAGCATTTCCGGCGGCATGGTCAGATCGGCGTCCAGAATCACGAGCAAATCTTCTCTCGCGTGCGAAAAACCCAGACGCACCGCATCCGCTTTGCCTTTGCCAGGTTGCTGCACAGCCAAAATGCGAAATTGATCTCGGTAGACAGTCGAGACACGCAGAATTTCTTCCCAGGTTCCGTCCGTCGAATGGCCCTCGACGAAAATAATTTCCGCCTCGCGGCCCAGGTCCGGAAAGCGCGTGAGCGCGTTCTCAATGTTTCCGCGTTCGTTACGCGCGGGAATGACGCAAGACAAGCCCTGTTGCGACGAAGGCACCAGCGGCCGCATCACGACGACCGACGTCAGGCTCAGCCAGCGGGCGAGCGGTACCAACGGCATAACGCGGTTGATGATTGTCCCCAGTCCCAACATTCTCCATGGGCAATAGACCGCTTGCCGCTGACGCACGATTTCAAATCCCGCTACCTTTGCTATGTTTTCGAGATCGACGCGCGTCACGAACGTGCTGGGCAGGTCACCCTTGCGGATTCCCATGCGATTCGTAAGGTAATAAGCCCAGCGCAGGTACGGATTGTAGAGAACTACGACCAATCGGGCTGTGCGCCCCAACTTTGCTTTAAGTTGCAGCAATAACGCCTGAATGTCGAAGTCGTGGTTGAAGGTTCCGTTGATCAGAATCGCAGTGCGCTTGTCGCGCTCGTGGGTCAAGTCCGGGAACGGCTCGTCTTTGCCAACGGTCTCTTTGCGCGGCGCATCGATCGCGGCGAGCAGCCCACCCTTGTCGTCTTCGCGCGGCAGCCACTGGATTACGCGGTCGTAATATCTGGTCAGCGCGGAAATCTCCGCGGCGAGAAACGCGTTTACGTAGGAGCGCCAGCCACTAGCGGTGTCGCTCGGGACGTGTCTCGGCTTCTTCGCAGCGCTTTCCGTTTCGATTTCAGGCTGCATTTCGGTCAACTGGGCCATCCCAAAAGTTTTACCATGTTTCAAGACTGGCTGAAGTTTCATCGCGCAGCCTGGCATCGTGCAAGTAATCTCTTGCGATGCCGATGCCGATGCCATGCTCACCGTTCTGCGAATCTCTCGGCGGTGAGATCGTTGCCTGTCCCCAGGCACCCCTGCTTATCTCCTCTTCGTTGACACACTGCAACGCGTCCGTTACGCTTTTGAGTTTACTCAGACGTATTTATTGCTCTGAGAGGAACGGAACACACTGCCGCATGGCTGAAGAAAAGCTGCCGACACGCGCACAAGATTTTTCCGAGTGGTACAACCAGCTGGTTTTGAAGGCGCAGCTTGCCGACTACGCGCCTGTGCGTGGGTGCATGGTCGTGCGGCCGTACGGCTGGGCGCTGTGGGAGAACATGCAACAAGCGCTGGACCGGCGCTTCAAAGCTACCGGACACCAGAACGTGGCGTTTCCGTTGCTGATTCCGCGCAGCTTCATAGATAAAGAGAAGCACCACGTCGAAGGATTTTCGCCCGAACTGGCAGTGGTGACGATTGGAGGGGGCGAAAAACTGGCGGAGCCGCTAGTCATTCGGCCAACTTCGGAAACGATCATCGGCCACATGTGGTCGAAATGGATCCAGTCGTATCGCGACTTGCCGGTTTTGATGAATCAGTGGAACAGCGTGGTGCGCTGGGAATTGCGCACGAAACTGTTTCTGCGCACGCTGGAATTTTACTGGCAGGAAGGGCACACGGCGCACGCCACTCGCGAAGAAGCAGAATTTGAAACGCGGCAGATGCTAGATATCTACACGGATTTTGCGGTGAACGATGCGGCGATTCCGGTGATCGCCGGGAAAAAATCGGACGCGGAAAAGTTTGCGGGCGCGGACGTCACCTATTCGATCGAAGGCATGATGGGCGATGGCAAGGCCTTGCAGTCCGGGACATCGCATTTCCTGGGGCAAAATTTTGCGCAGGCATTCGAAGTGCGCTATCTCGACCAGGGCGGGCAGTTGCAGCATTGCTGGACGACTTCGTGGGGACTTTCGACGCGCGTCATTGGCGCGATCATCATGGTGCACGGGGATGATCAGGGGCTTGTGCTGCCGCCGAAGCTCGCGCCCTATCAGGTCGTGATCGTGCCTATTTACAAGACGGACGAAGAGAAGAGTTCGGTGATGGACGCGGCACGGAAGTTGAAAGCGGAACTGGTTGCGGCGAACGTTCGCGTCACGCTAGATAAACGCGAAGGACCTAGCCCTGGCTGGAAATTCAATGACTGGGAAATGCGCGGGGTGCCGCTGCGCGTGGAGCTAGGCCCGAAGGATGTGGCCAAGGCGGCGGCGGTGCTGGCGCGACGGGATCGCCCAGGTCGAGAAGGAAAAATCAGCTCGCCATTAGCTGGAATGCCACAGACGATCGAGAAATTGCTCGTCGAGATTCAGCAGGCGCTCCACGACAAGGCGCTGGCTTTTCGCAAAGCCAACACGCATGACGCGAAGACCTATGATGACTTGAAGAAAGCGGTCGAAATGGGTTTCGCCTATTCTTACTGGTGCGGAAGCGCTGAATGCGAAGCGAAAATTAAGGAAGAGACTCGCGCGACGATGCGGTGTATTCCGATGGATCAGAGTTTGGGCGATGGGAATGCGCGCGCTGGCGGGGCTGGAGCTTGTGTTTATTGCGGCAAAGCGGCTGCTGAGCGGGCTATTTTTGCGCGGGCTTACTGAGGACTTCGGTGCGGTCCGTTCAGGGACGGATTAGGGCAGTCGGGGCAGATCTAATCACATGACATCAAGGCAGATCACGTCAGGCCGGGGTGCGTAGGGCAGAAGAAAAGAACACAGGCTGAAGCCTGTGCTACTACACGACCCCGTAGCTTTCCGGGAACACCTGTCCTTCCAACGTCTCGACACCTTGCGGACAGGGTGCTAGCGTTAATCGAAAGACAGCAACTGAATCCTGCCGTGCTATGCCGCGTATTACGAGCGGCTTTGGCGGCGCCCGGAGAAGAGTTTCGTGCACTTTGCTGGCACCCATAAACGGAATTCGATAACGCAGCGTCGCTGCTCCCAGAGCGGCGAAGGCAAGTTGAAAGCGATAGTCTTTACCGCGATTATCGTGGTCGGAATCTTTCTAGCGTTCAAGCTTGTGCCGCCCTACGTAGCCGAATACCAGTTGCAGGACAAGATGCAGGAAATGGCGCGTTTCGGTATCGTGAATCGCTATTCCGAGGAGCAGATTCGCGACAATATGTTCAAAGTAGTGCAGGATTTGGATATTCCGGCGAAGCGCGAAGACATCAAGGTCTCAGTGTCGCAAGCGCTTGTGAAAGTCTCATTGGAGTACAGCGTCCCGGTCGATCTGCTTGTCTACAGCACAGAGCTGCACTTCTCCCCTTCTAGTGAAAACAAATCGATTATGTAGTGGTCGTGCTTTTTCCGCCAGGATGGCTGAATCCAGTGTTGCCGCTGCGGCCTTGTCCGGATCGATCCGAGCGACTCCGAGGACCATACCTGTTCCGGTGGAACCGCAGCGCGGACTGGTTGAAGCAACCTCTCTCCTGCGAACTCCGTCTTTCTTAGTTTTGGGCGTTGCGAGACAATAGAGGTTCAGCCCCGGGAGCCATCGTTTGCGCATTCGAATTGGAAAAGGTTTTTTCACCTCTAAGCTAGGCTTGACGATCCTGGGGGTCGTCTTCGCCCTATTTCTCACTGCCGGCGGGCTTTTCACCTACTACTACATCAAATATTCGCGAATGATTGATGCGCGGTTATCCGGCAAGGTGTTGCAAAACACCACGCAGATTTTTTCCGCACCGGAATATATTTCGACTGGTCAAGCCTGGAGCGCGGAGGATTTGACGACGTATCTGACGCGCATCGGTTACCGTCCCGAAGCGGACGATAACTCGCTGGGGCAGTACACAGTGCAGGGAAACACGGTGGACATACGCCCTTCGAAGCTTTCCTACTTTGGCGGTTCGAACGCTCTGGCGGTGCAGTTCAACGGGAAATCGATCCGCTCCATTCGCCCGCTCTCCGGCGGAGGAACTATGGAGACGGCGCAAATCGAGCCGGAGCTAATTACCAATCTTTTTGATAGCGCCAGGGAGAAGCGGCGCCCAGTGCGGTATGAAGATTTGCCGCCTGAGTTGATACACGCGATTCTTTCGGCGGAGGACAAGCGGTTTTTCGACCATGGCGGCTTTGACTTCATTCGAATCGTAGGAGCCGCGTGGGCCGACCTTCGGCACAGCTCTTCGCACTACCAGGGCGCGAGCACTATCACCATGCAAGTGGCGCGCACGTTTTTCTTTTCGAACGAGCGCACGATGCGGCGCAAAGTGGCCGAAACGATGGTCTCGATCGAGCTCGAGCAGCGTTTTAATAAGCAACAAATCTTTGAGCTGTATGCCAACGAAGTTTATCTCGGCAACCGCGGGAGTTTCGGGATTCGCGGATTCTCCGAAGCCAGCGTAGCTTACTTTGGCAAGGATCTTCGGCAGCTCTCGATCGCGGAGTGCGCGTACCTCGCTGGAATCATTCGCGCTCCCAATTATTATTCTTCCGCGGACCGGCATCCGGAACGTGGAGCGCAGGCGCGCGACCGTGTGCTGACGCAGATGCTGGAGAACAAATACATCACCGACGAAGAACTGGAGGCTGCGAAGCACGCGCCTCTGAAAATTGTGCGTACCGCAGGCTCGGCGAGCGAAGCGCCGTACTTTGTGGACATGGTTAAGGACCATCTTCTCGACAAATATTCCGAGAACGAGCTGCTAAGCCAGAACTTCCGCGTGTACACGACGCTTGATCCAGCGCTGCAGCGCGCTGCGGCTGCTGCGGTTGATGCGGGCGTCAAAAATGTCGATTTGCTGCTGGCGAAAAAATACGAGAAGTGGCGCAAGGAAGCGGAGAAAAAGGGAAGCACGGAGGCGATTCCGCAGGTGCAGATCGCGCTGGTAGCAATGGATCCGAAGACGGGCGAGATCAAAGCTTTAATTGGAGGCCGGGATTACGGGCAGAGCCAGCTAAACCACGCGCTGGCGCATCGCCAGCCTGGGTCGGTATTCAAGCCATTTGTGTATGCGGCGGCGTTCGATAACGCGGTGGACGGTGTGCAGCCCGTGATTACTCCGGCGACCACGGTCGATGACGAGCCCACGACGTTCGAATTCGACAACAAAGAGTACACGCCGAATAACTACGGCGCGAAATTCATGGGGCACGTCACGGTGCGCGAGGCGCTGACAAATTCGCTGAACGTTGCCACTGTCAAGGTCGCGGAGCTAATTGGTTACGGGCGCGTGGTGCAGATTGCGCGGCAGATGGGGCTGGGCGGCAATATTCAGCCCACGCCGGCGGTCGCCCTGGGTGCATACGAAATGACGGCGGTGGATGTGGCCGGCGGCTATACCGCGTTCGCGAACGGCGGCGTGCGCGCCGAACCGGAATTTCTGCACAGTGTGGTGAGCGCCGATGGAAGCGTGCTTGAAAAATTTACGCCGCAGACGCACCAGGTGATCGATCCGCGCGTGGCTTTTCTAGTCACGAGCCTTCTCAAAGATGTTTTGAATAAAGGGACGGGCGCAGCGGTTCGCGCGCGAGGCTTTGCGCTCCCTGCGGCCGGGAAGACCGGAACTTCGCGCGACGGATGGTTCGCCGGATATACTTCAAACTTGCTCACGGTAGTTTGGGTCGGGTTTGATGACAATCGCGACCTCGGTTTGACGGGTGGCGCGGCGGACGCGCCGGTTTGGGCTGATTTTATGATTCGGGCTAGCGCGCTTCCGGCCTATCGCGATGCCAAAGATTTCTCTATGCCTGATGGCGTGCAGTCGGTGCTGATCGACCCCGAATCGCAGGAGCTTGCCACTCCGAACTGTCCGGTGACCCGCGATGAAGTCTACGTTGCAGGCTCCGCCCCAACACAATTCTGCCAATTGCACGGGGGAAGCGCCGCGGCAGCTTCCTCAGGTTCCTGGCTGTCTCATGTTTTTGGGGGAGGCGAGCCCAAACCGCCGCAAACCGATGCGGAGGGCAAGCCGATAGTCCCCTACGACCCGAACAGGCCACCGAACGCGACTGGCCAAGGGGCCAGTGACCCCGCCGCCCCACCCGGCGAAAAGAAAAAGAACCCTTTACAGAAGATTTTTGGTATCTTTGGGGGCAAGAAGAAGGACCCCGACAAGGCTAAGCCTCAACCAGCTACGCCTCCGCCGGAGAAGGGAGACTCGCCATGACTCAGCTACGAGTGGCGTTTCCAGTCAGTATTCTCCTCTTAAGTCTTGCGATTCCTGCAGCAGGACAGACTCTCGAAGAAGCGCGATACATGATGGCTCCAGGTGTGGCGCAAGTGCCTTCGCCACAGGACCCCGTAATCGTGGTGCGCCCGGAAATCACAGATGAGCAGATGGGCGACCTGTACATGATCCGCAAGGAATATCGCGAGGCCGCCGGGGTTTTCAAGAAACTCTCGGACCAAGAACCACGGAATCCCGTCTATTTGAATAAGTTGGGTATAGCCCTGCACCAGCAGGAAGCGCTGGGGCTTGCGCTCAAATATTATGAGCGAGCCGTCAAAGTCGATCCGCGCTACGCGGACGCTGAAAACAATGTCGGCACAATTTGGTATCAACGCAAGAAATACGAGAAGGCTGTAAAGGCATATCAAAAAGCGATTGCGATCAAGAGCGACATGCCCGTGCTCTACAGCAATCTGGGTTACGCATATTTTGGGGACAAAAAATACGAAGATGCTATTTATGCCTTCCGGCATGCCTTGACGCTCGATCCCATGCTTTTCGAGCATAACGGCTCGCGCAGCGGGTCGATCCTGCAAGACCGCTCCGTCGAGGATCGCGGACGATTTTATTACATGCTGGCAAAGTCCTATGCACAGGCCGGTGATTTAGACCGCTGCATCCACTACCTTCGCAAGGCGAAGGACGAAGGCTACAAACAGTTCACCGATATAAAGAAAGACCCGGCATTTGGCGCAGCGCTGAAGGATCCTGCCGTGCAAGAAATGCTCGTGCCGAAGCCTGTAGACGCCACGCAGCTGTAGCCGAATAATTCCCGCTACGGCACATCGGTAATCAGGAAA
>Ga0265354_1000163_pt1 | contig 12146 bp, 11 predicted proteins | sample NZE1metagenome_FD_189074 | JGI IMG/M metagenome (GOLD analysis project Ga0265354, IMG submission 189074) | Rhizosphere microbial communities from Maridalen valley, Oslo, Norway - NZE1 | ecosystem: Host-associated > Plants > Roots > Rhizosphere > Soil | place: Norway: Oslo | collected 2017-09-14 | reverse complement strand
AAGCCGCTCGGGACCGGCGTCATTACCACTGCGCTGAAGAAAGATCGCGCTTCAGCGGAATCGCTCGCGGCCGCTATCGCCGCGATGAGCACTCTGAACGCCGCGGCTGCGGCGGCGCTCCAGGAAATCGATGAGAAGGAGCAGGAGGCAAGGCCCATTCATGCTGTCACCGACGTAACCGGTTTCAGCCTTCTCGGCCACGCTCGCGAGATGGCGCTCGGCGATCCAACCCGCGGCCTCGATCCCGTCTCCTTCGAAATTGATCACGCATCCTTCTCTTATTTTCCCGGCGCCGTCGAAGCCGCACGCGAAGGCCATCTTTCTGCCGGCTTAAAAAACAATCGCGCCTTTGTCGGCGCATGCGCGGAATTCGAGTCCAGCGTCCCGTCCGAATATCAAGACCTACTCTTCGATCCCCAAACGTCTGGCGGTTTTCTCGTCGCCATCGCGCAGGATTACGCGGATTCAACACTGGCAGCCTTTGCGCGCCACGGTGTTAACGCCCGCCGCGTCGGCCGCGCCGTTCAGAAAACAGCTCCTTTGATTAAAGTGCTCTGAAACTGCGGTTTTTTCTCACTCTATTGTCAGGAGAAATGCTGCCGCTCGACGGAAAGGCATTGTCTAAACAAAACGAATGGACACAATAACTCACGGCATCGCGGGCGCGTTGATCGGCAAAGCAGTCTTCCACGGCGAAGACATGTTCGCGTCCAAGCCCATGAATCGCGCCCGCATCATTACTTGGGCGGTGATGCTCGGAGCGATTTTCCCCGATTCGGATATTCTTCGCGACTGGTTCTCGAACAATCAAATGTTGATTTTGACGTGGCATCGCAGTTTTACGCATTCCCTGGTCTGCATGCCGATCTTCGCGCTTCTTCTCGCCGCGATCACCCGCTGGTTTGCACGCTGGCGCAAATGGGACGCGCCTTCGTTCGCAGTTTTAACGGGCCTCTACGCCATCGGCATTCTCAGCCACATTTTTCTCGATCTGGTCACTAGCTTTGGCACGATGATTTGGTCGCCGCTCCAATGGTCGCGCCCCGCCTGGGATTTAATCTTCATCGTCGACTTCACGTTCAGCGCGCTTCTCCTGGGTCCACAAATTCTCGCCTGGGTCTATCGTCAAGCCGAAGGCTTGAAGAATCGCGCCATCATCACCTGGTGCGTACTTGCGCTCGTTTCGCTTGGCGTCGCGGCATTAGCGAAAAGTGTCGGCGCGCCGATTTCTGAACAAACTGCCGTCGCCATCCTCGCTCTGCTCGCGGCACTCGTTCTTCTTCCGACTCTCGGTGGCAAAGGACTCCGCGTTCGCTATGCCACATGGAATCGCGTTGGCCTCGCAGCAGCGATTCTCTATCTCGCCGCGGCTTTCTATGCTCATCGCTCAGCTCTTGAACGCGTGGAAAAATTCGCTTCGCTCTTCCAACTCCAGGGGGAATCCCTCGGAGCGCTCCCGCTACCGCCATCGCTCTGGCACTGGGACGGACTGATCAATACACCGCACGGTGTCTACGAAGTCCGCGTGGATCTAAGCGAACGGCCCGATCTGGCATCCGTCGAGCATCGCTATTATCCCGACGCTCCACCAAATCAATACATCGATGCAGCCAAGCGCTTGCCGGAAGTGCAAAAGGTTTTGTGGTTTTCGCGTTTCCCCGTCACGCGTTTTCACAAGGAAGGCAATGTAGCCGTTGTGGAGTTCTTCGATGCGCGATTCTCGTCGATCCGCAGGGATCGGCCCACCTCCTTCATGTACCGCGTAAAAATGGATGAATCCGGCCAAGTCATTTCAAAAGGATGGGCGCGGGAATAGACGGGGATAAAGCGGTCCAGCTGTTGCACTACTATCTAACAGAGAAAAACTACTTCGGCTTCGCAGGATGGATCACTACCTGGCGCTCTTCACCCATGCCCACGCTTTCAGTGCGCACGCCGGGAATCTCTTTCAACGCCAGATGCACGATGCGCCTCTCTCTCGAAGACATCGGATTCAACCGAAATGCCTGGTGGGAACTCTGCACGCGTTCTGCCGCCACGCGCGCCGTCATGCGCAGTTCTTCGAAACGCAAAGCGCGATACCCGCCGCTGTCCAGATGAATTTTTTCGTGGAAGGTAGGTTCCAGCCGCAGCGCTCGAAACGCCAGATGCTCAAACGCTTTTAAGACCTCTCCGCTACGTTCCAACAAAATCTCTTTGTCTCGCCCATCGAGATCAGCAATCACTTCCGCTCCACCCGAAACGTCCGCGGTGGGAGTATCGACCACCTGCACTTTCACCTTCAGGTCCAATCCAGACACGCGAACAATTTCTTCCAGAAACTTTCGCAGCGTCTCGCCCGCTGCCTGCCGGTCGAGCTTGCCGTCGCGAATAAGATCCGGACCCATGGGCCTCCGTAGAAACTACAGTCTTGCTCGCCAGCCTTGGGCGACCTTTGCAGGACTTCTTATTTCTTGCCGCGCGAGATCTGTTTCGCAGCAGCGGGTGCGGGATGCGTCTTATTCAGATACCACTGCTGTCCGATACCCACCAAACTGCTGGTGAGAATATACAACGCGAGTCCGCTCGAAAACGGAAAAATAATGAAGCTCCCCGCGAACATAATAGGCATGATCTTCATCATTTGCTGCTGCTGCGGATCGGCGGACGTCATCGGCGTCATTTTCGAAACGAGGTACATCGATACGCCCACGACCACCGGCAAAATGTAATAAGGATCTTTTGCAGCCAGGTCGTTGATCCAAAGCCAATGCGCGTGCCGCAATTCAATCGACCCGCGCAGGGCGCTATTCAACCCGAACCAGATCGGCATTTGGAGAAACATCTGGAAGCAGCCGCCTACGGGGTTGATCCCCTCTCGGCTGTAAATGGCCATTACTTCCTTGTTCATCTCCTGTTTCTTCGGGTCGTTCATCTTGTACTTCTTATAGCGCTCCTGAATTGCTTTGATTTCAGGCGCGACCCGCTGCATCTTCAGCGTCGTTTTGTAGCTCGAAATGCGCAATGGGAAGAGCAGCATGTTGATGAACAGCGTCATCACGATGATGGTCCATCCCCAGTTGGGAATGTATTTATGCAGCCACTTCAACCCGTGGAACAGGGGCTCCGCGATAATTTCGAGAAATCCAAAGTTCACCAGGGATTGCAGCGGCGGCTTCATCGCCTTCAAGTCGTCGTAGTCTTTCGGCCCTACATAGACGCGTAAAGCCAGCGGTTGCGAAGGTGTCGCCACCGCCACCTCTGCCACCGGTTCTTGCGCATCCTTTCCTTCAACCTGGATGGTGCGCATCACTTTCCAGTACCGCGTTTCCAGCGAACCGGATGCAACTCCATTTACGGGCAAAAACGCCGCCGCAAAATAACGGTCCTCAATTCCCGCAAAATCCTTATTGCCCGACCAGCCGCCGGGGCCCCATTTCTCCGGTCCCTCAAGTTTCTTGTGGAGCAAATCCGTAACTTTGCCGCCTTCGCTGTAAAACGTCGATACCGTCTCGACAGGGATAGGATTCTGCACCGTCAAATCCCCGAATCCTCCCAGCCATGCCAGTCCGGACTTGATCGGCGCGCCGTTGAACTTCACGGTGGTTTCTACGCGCACCACATAAGAATCGTCGAACCGAAATCTCTTCGTTACCTCGAGGTGACCATCGCTCCAAACGAACTGCAGATCGGACGGGGCCTGCAGCGGATTAGCCGGGAGAGCTCCGTAGTTCGCCGCATCGTTTCCCGCATGGCCGCCCGGCTCGACAAAACCAGCCACGTAAAGTGCGGCATTAGCTTGTGTCTCCAGCTGCGAATCGTCGAGCACCAGCGCGAAAGGCCAGCCGCGGACTTCTTCTGCAGCCTGTGGATGAACCACATCCAGCACGCGCTGCGGCTTAGAATCGTCCATGTACTTCTTGAGCTGCCAGCTTTTCACCACTCCGCCGCGGTTTGAAATCTCCACGCGGTAGAGCGAGTTCTCCACGACAATCGTGCGCTCTTGCGCGTCGGCCTTCGGCGGCATCGCCGCAGCATTCGAAGGCGCGATGCTCGTGGCAACTCCCGCAGGCGTTGGCGTGTTCGAATTACTTCCAGATATCGAAGGAGAAGTGGAGGACGATGTCGCTGCTGAATTTGCGCCCGCCGGCGACGTGATAGCCGGTCTGTTTGCTTGCGGCAAATTCGCCGGTGGCTTCGGCGCAAAAAACTTGGCCCACAACAAAATCACCGCCATCGAAAGTATCGAGGCGATCAAAATGCGCATTTCTGAAGAGAGTTCTTTTTTCTTTTGCGGCTCGCTCACGAATGAGCCTCTCTGGAAGTAACGCCGGTTCGGCCTGCATCGTGCCTAATTTCACCGGCCAGCAACGCAGTAGCTTCTGTTTTTTCTGGCACTGGGTCGTAACCAAACTTTCGCGATAAAGGATGACACCTCAGCAACCGCTTCAAGCCCATCCACGACCCCCGCATCACACCAAACCGCTCAATCGCTCCGTACGTATACATCGAACAAGTCGGTTCGAATCGGCAACTCCCTGCAAACAAAACCGACAAGTACACCTTATAAATACGCACCGCCGCCAGCGCCGCTTTCACGGCAGCGGATTGCTTTTCCAGCGCCCCAGAGTCAACCGCCCACGGTGGGACAGACTTCAGTCTGTCCTCTTCTCTCTCGCTGTTTTCACCACGCATACTCATGGATGTATTCACGCGCTCTTCATCAACCGCACCAAATCCGCCGTCAACCCTGCAAACTCCGCCCGCGCCACTCCGCTCTTCGGATGAATCACGATGTCCCATCCCACGGGGATTTCCATGCGATGGCAGCGCACGATCTCTCGCATTCGCCGCCGCATGCGATTGCGCACCACCGCCCCGCCCAACGCCTTTTTAATGCTGAAACCGAAGCGGCTCACCGGCAATTGGTTGGCGCGGAAAAAAACTGTGAAGTGGGAACTGGATCGGCGTTTCCCAGCACGGTAGACGGCATCGAAATCGCCCCGCCGCACCAGCCGCGCCTCGCGCGGAAACTCCAGGCGCACAGCACTACTAGGGCGTGAGACGATGGCGTCCCTTCTTGCGGCGTGCCGCCAGAACTTTGCGGCCACCTACTGACTTCATGCGCGCGCGGAATCCGTGCGTCTTCGCGCGGCGGCGTTTCCGCGGTTGAAATGTGCGCTTTGGCAAAGCAATCCCCCTTTAGTTGCGCGGCCCCCGATTTATACGGATGTGGCCGGTTCTTCCCGCAGACACAAAGCGACCGTCAGGCCGCCTGAGCGACAGGTATCGAATTTATTAGTGTAGTCGACCGCTAAGCACAGGGTCAAGAAAACGCATGGGGTTGGCTATAAGCCGGCGACATACAGACTGGTTTTCCTTCCACGACACTGATCGTTGTTGTTGTGGGAGCAATGTACTTGAATCTAGGTTCGACGAACAATCATACAAGTGATGTCGTCATGTTGGGGGGCAGCGCCGACAAATTCGTCGAGGTTTCGCATGATGTTCGAGAGCGTCAGAGCGGCTCTTTCCCCGCCTGCCATCTGAATAATTGATAGGAGGCGAGCCTCTCCGAATTCGTTTCGGTCCTCGTTTCGGGCCTCAGTCACGCCATCCGTGTATATCACCAATAGGTCATGAGGTTCGAGTCGCGTAAACCCGGTCTTGTAATCTTCTTTCAGTTCGATCCCGAGAGGAATATTGTCCGATTTCAGCCGCTCGAAGCTCCCGTCCTGACGTTTGAGAACGGGTGGATTGTGGCCAGCGCAAAGGTAACTCAGATCTCCTGTGGCCGGATCTAGTTCGGCAAGAAAAGCGGTTGTAAAACGGCCAGCTTGACTGTTGGCACAGACCTGTCGATTCAGACCTGCTACGAGGTCAGAAAGCGACCCTTTGGCACTCGCAAGAGCCCGCAAGCTAGCCTGAAATGTAGCCATCAACATTGCAGCGGGTACGCTCTTGCCTGAAACGTCGGCCACGGCGATTAACAGCGGGCCATCCGTGGCACGCCGAAATGCGTCGTAATAATCTCCTCCAATGGTTTTTGCGGGACGTGTGGCAAACGCAACATCTATACCGGGCACATCCGGAGCTCTACGAGGCACTAGCCAGCGCTGGATTTCACGGGCAATCTCGATGTCTCGCTTCATCGAGATGTGATCGCCCAAGGTCAGAGCGAGCAGCATCAGCAGGCCGCCGAACGCCAGGATGAATTCAATTCCCCGCGTAAAGAAAAAGAAGTGAAAGCCAATGACAGAAAGAACCGCCAGGACCACGGTGAGGAGCAAAAAAAGCCGCCGGGCCGGAGAGAGTTTTCTAAGAATGCTCCAAAACAGAGTCCCGAAGATCCTAAAGGGCTTTTTCCAGGATTGCTGGCGCAGCCCTGCGCGTTCATCGACGTCTTGCTTATACAGACGGGAGCTTTCACCAGCTTCAGCCTTAAATTGCGTCCAAAGTTCCTCAAGCTCTATTCCCGCAGTAAGCCGGCGCCAGCCATCTATTGAATGCCACCACGCACGTCTGGTGATCGCTCTCAGCCTATAGAACGAGTTTTTGACTTTAGCCCTGGCGGAGTCCAAAGCAAGGCGCGATTTACGCAACAAAAGAAAGGCCACATTCCGAGTGTACGTTAACATGGCAGCGGAACGTGACAAGGTTGGTGCTCGGTTCATCGGCTGGCCGGGGCCTATAATTCCAGCCTACTCTCTCGGATGAGGAGGTTGCGGGCTTTCCACAGAAACCTGAGCGTCGATTTTCAGTTTGCTCAATATTTGTTGCAGAATTTCCGGCATGGTGGAAGCTGGCGGCAGATAACTCAAGTTCAGCGTTGCGAGTTTATCCGCGAAGACGAATAAATTCTTTCCGGGGATTTTCTTCCAATAGTCATCGGGATTCACCGACGGGTCCAAATCCTTGTCCTTGAGGTAGGACCGCCGGTCAAATCTTAGAGATTCGCTAATCAACACTCCGCGAAGATTCCCGTCTGTGTCCACTTCATGCCCGACCACCTGACCGCGGTACAAATGGTCGTCGGACGTAAGCAGATCAACCATGACTTTTCTTTCCGGTTTTGGCGGCCACATGAATGGCGTGAGCAGGAAATACCATGGCGAAATATTCGGGAGGAGAAATTTGTTTGCGGCGAAATCATAAGGTTTGAACTTGTGGAATCGGCCGAAATTCTTGCCCAGCCAGCCAAAGAGCAAAGCCTCGGAAGCCGTGAAGAAATACAGCCACACAAGGATGCGAGCCTGGCGGTGAGCTATTCGGGAAGCCGCGCCCCAAAATTCTTGTTGGTGCTGCGAAAAAAAGGTCTCGCTGTACGCAGATGAAAAAGCGGTTTGGTAGTCGCTTGTTGTCTGAGCGGCAGAATCTGGAAAATAGAATGGATGATTTCCAATCCAGCCCGCGCTCAAGACCACAAGAAACGTCAAAGCCAGCGGAAGTAGCGAGGCAAATGCTCCAAATGTGAGTTGTTCGCTTCTTGTGCGGTGAAATTTGTCCAGAGGAATGAACAGCGAAAACAGGCCCTTGAAAAGAATTCCGGGTACCAGCAGGTAAAAAACCAAACCCGCCGATGCGATGAGCGCTAGCATCCCCTTAGGGCCGTGGGTAGTCTACTTGGTCGCGGCTCCGTGGCCGTTGTTGGATGTAATGTGGTACTCAATCCCGCACTCGTCTCTCAAAACGTATTCGCCCGTTGTCGCTAGCGCCTGTTTGATTTCCGGGGCATTCTTCAGAATTTTGCTTGCCAGGAGGCCGTCCGGAGTCGCTTCAACAAAGGAATCCGCCAATTTCGAGAGGTTTTCAGTCATGCTTGCGCCGTCCTTTACCATCCAACTCTTCCCCTTTAGAATCGGCCAATTCGGACACTTCGTCAAGTTTTACTCAATAGGGAATGCACCTGGGTGGAACTCTAAGCCTTGGTCGGCGATACATGATACTTTCGAGCGGATGTTTTGAGTCTTCGATATTCGATGGCCCGCCACGGCGAACCGCGTTAATGCACGCGAGACGCCAGCCAGGCGCGCATCGTCTCCAAATATTCGGGATCGATTTCGCCATAAGTTGCGTCCATGGTCAGCCTCATTTGATGGTCATCGTTCGGAAATTCTCGAATGGTGAAATCGTGATGTTCATTTTCCGCGAGGACTCGCCGAATCGCCGCAACACTTTCCGCGACCGGGATTAATTGGTCGCGATCTCCGAACAAGAAAAGCGCCGGTACTCGCACCGCTCGCAGCGTCGGAACAGGGTCATAGTTCATTTCGTGTTGAAACCAATTGAAGCCGGGATGATCCGGTTTGCTGAGTTCGGCAGGCGTTTGAAGCGGCCCGAACAAATCATCCTGCTGCGCTTTCACTTGCTTATACCAGCGTTTGCTGCGCGCCTGCTCCAGCTCAGCCTTTGCCTTCTCGTATCCCGCTGCACTCGCAGTGTTGTTGGAGACGTAATTCCAAATGTCTCGACGCAAAGTGCTGGCTTCCCGCACATCGCTTTCCGCGACGCCCTCTGCGCGCAGCTCATTCGCGTAAAAAACGATCATCTGTTCGCCGGGAGAAACTCCAGGACCGGATACGGCGATGACGAACGACACGTCCGCCGAGCGTGAAGCTGCGAGCGGTCCCAGCCATCCTCCCTGGCTGAGCCCCCAAACGCCGATGTGCTTCGCGTCAACCTCCTTACGCGATTTCAAATATTCGATAGCGGCGAGCCCGTCGTCGCAAAGGTCCATGAACGGGACTGCGCGAAAGTCTCCAGTGGACTCGCCCACTCCTCGCTTGTCGTAGGCCAGTGCCGCAATGCCTTGGTCCGCGAACCAGCGCGCCGTGAAAATATCTCTTTCCTGTGCGCCGGACCCATGGAAGAGAACGACAGCTGGATGCCGCCCGGAACCTGCAGGAAGCACAAGCGTCCCTGCGAGCGTCATCTTTCCGCTGGCAAAATGCACGACTGCTTCAGTCGCAGCGTGTGTTTCGGACGATTTTTCCGGCAGCGTTGAGCTTCGCTGAGTGCAGGCTGCAAGCGGAAGAACGGAGGCAAGAACGAAGACGGAACGCCAGCCGCGCAGGTGCCTCGCAGCCAGAAATTTTGGATGTTTTCGAACAGGTGGCACATATCTGGGAACAAAGGATTTCATACCCGATTGGACTCGCAGCAGCGATTCTGGTTATCCGTGTCGCGTTCCAATCCGCATAGTGATGTTATGACGACTCCAAATACTCCCAGGTACCTCGCGCCGATCTACGCCACATTCTTCACATGTTTGTACTCGTCGTATGCCGCAAGGTAGCGATCCACATCCTTCCGCAGCAAATAATACGGTGTCGACAGCCGTATCTTCGAAGGCGCCCCGCCGCGAATCCGGATTTTCTTTTGCTTCCACATCCATGCTTCCAGCTCGCTGATTAGAACTGGCGGCACATTCACGGACACAATCGCGCACCGCAGCGCCGGGTCCGGCGACGCCCAAGAAACCGCCCCCCGCTTCATCATCTCTTGCAAAATGTAGTCCGCCGACTGCCGGTGCCGCCGCTCAATCCGCTCTATCCCGATCGAATTCGCAAGCTGCACGGCTGCGCGCAAACCATAAAGCGTCGGCACGTTCGAACTCCCAATCTGCTGGAACCGCGCCGCCTTCAGCTTCGGATCGTCCCATCCTCCCGTCACAATCGTGTTCCACAAGCGGTCTTGTACTTCCTCGCGAATGTACAAAAATCCTGTGCCTTTCGTCGCCTGTAGCCATTTGTGCGGGCTCGACGAATACATGTCGCAACCCAGGTCGCGCACGTTCAGTTTCATCATTCCAATTACGTGCGCGCCGTCCACCGCGCTCAAGATTCCTTTCGAACGTGCCAGTGCGCAAATCTCTTTCACTGGCAAAACGACGCCCGTCACCGTCGTGATGTGGCTAAAGAAAATCAGCTTTGTCCGCGGCGTAATCGCATCGCTAAAAAGATTCAATACTGTCGCCGCGTTCGGCACTGGCTTCGGCAGCGTCACTTTCTTCACCACAATTCCATGACGCTTCGCGCGCAAATTAAAGCCCTGTTCGCCTCCCGGATGCTCCTGATCCGTCATCAACACTTCATCGCCCGCCTTGAAATCGAGCCCATTGCAAATGTAGCTGTTCGCCTCCGTGGAATTGCGCACTAGCGAAAGTTCATCTCGCGTGCATCCCACGAATTCCGCCAGCGGATCGCGGAACTCGTTCCAGATGCCGTAGCCCCATATCGGATAGTCTTCCGGGTCGCTCTGGTCCATCTTTTCCGTGGTGTTGTACCCCTCGAAAATCGCGCGCAGAACTGGCGCCGGCGACGATCCCACCGTCCCGTTGTTCAAATACACTTCGTCCGCCGGAATCAAAAATTGCTTGCGTATCTCTGTCCAGTACGCCTCTTCGTTCGAATCAAGCAGCGCATGATCCGGCAACTGCGCGGGTGCCTGCTCCAGCAATTTCGGCCACGCTGGCGATAGACTCAGTGTGCCTGCGATTCCCGCAGCTCCGGCAAGCGACGAAAGAAATCCACGGCGATCCAGCATCATTCCCTCCAAGGTCAGTCTGCGCGGATTCTACTCGCGACTTCGCAACTCAACAACACATCTTCCAGAAATCATCTTCTCGAAATCTCGAACCAAAGCTTGCAGGTCATCGCCAAGCGCATTATGGTACTCCCACACATAATCACAGCTCTCAAGAGGACATAATTATGATTCATCTTCGACCAAGGTTAGCGATCGCCGCGTCTTCATTGTTTATTCTCTGCGGTTCGCACCGGTCTTTCGCTCAAGAAATTCCTCCGCAAGAAACGAGCGGCAGCAAACAATCCGCTGAAGCGCGCCTGAAAGCCGTCGCAAAACCCAAAGCTTCCGGCGCAGCGCAAGATGTCATCGACACTCTCTCCGCCACGCACCGTTTCGAACAAACCGCCATCTCGCCCGACGGCAAAAAAGTCGCCTGGGTTGAGGACATCATCACAAAACACGGCGTTTCCACTGGAGATACCGTAATTTACGTCGCCGACATCGGCGGGAAAAATCCCCCTAAGCGCCTAAGCGCAGCCGTCGCAGATGCCATTCATGCCGAAGGCAGCGTCGCGTGGTCACCCGACAGCAAAAAAATCGCATTCCTTTCCGACGCTGCAAAAGCCGGCCAGCTTCAACTTTATATAATGGATGTTGCTGGCCCATCCGGCTCCGCGCGAAAACTAACGCAAGTGAAAGGCTTTCTCTCCACTCCTGGCTGGTCGCCGAGCGGCAAAACCATCGCCGTTCTCTTCACCGAAAACGCCACACGTGCCGCGGGCCCACTCGTCGCCGAAACTCCCGCAACCGGCGAAATCAAAGACTCTTTCTTTGAGCAACGCCTCGCCCTCGTCGACGTCGCCACCGCCAAGCTCGATCAAATTTCTCCCGCCGACACCTACATCTATGAATACGATTGGTCTCCGGACGGCCTTCGCTTCGCCGTAACCGCCGCCCTCGGCAATGGCGACAATAACTGGTACATCGCCGAACTCTTCACTCTCGACGCCGCCACTGGCTTGATGAAATCCATCTACAAGCCGCCGCTGCAAATCGCCAATCCCGCATGGTCCCCCGATGGCCAGCGCATCGCCTTCATTGGTGGCCTTATGAGCGACGAGCCGAGCGTCGGCGGGGATATTTTCACGATCGCCGCCACGGGAGGCGAGGCCACCAATATCACACCAGAAATGAAGGCCTCCGCAAGCTGGCTCGCGTGGACTTCGCAGGGCAATATCCTCTTCAGCGAATACCTCGAAGGTGATTCCGCCCTCGCCACTATCAATCCTGCCGACGGCACCAAATCCCAACTGCTCCGCACAGCTGGTCAGATAACTGCCGGCGATTGGGGCGTTAATCTCTCTCTTTCCCGCGACGGAAAATCCTCTGCCGTCATCCGTAGCTCGTTCAGCACTCCTCCCGAAGTTTGGGCCGGACCCACTGTCGAATGGACGCAGATCACCCAACGCAACAAATCCATCAAGCCTGGTTGGGGCGAAGCCAAAAGCCTCCGCTTGAAAAACGAAGTCCAAGCCTGGCTCCTCTATCCGCGCGATTTCGATCCCCAAAAAAAATATCCCCTGGTCGTCCGAGTTCACGGTGGTCCGGGAGCCGCCGTCCTCTCCGAATGGCCCAGCGCC
>Ga0265354_1000162_pt1 | contig 12169 bp, 8 predicted proteins | sample NZE1metagenome_FD_189074 | JGI IMG/M metagenome (GOLD analysis project Ga0265354, IMG submission 189074) | Rhizosphere microbial communities from Maridalen valley, Oslo, Norway - NZE1 | ecosystem: Host-associated > Plants > Roots > Rhizosphere > Soil | place: Norway: Oslo | collected 2017-09-14 | reverse complement strand
ACGCGCCCTCCAGCGCGACGAGTTGGAAATGACGCAGGGCTACTTCATTCCGCAGACTGCCGACTCCATCATCGTGAAATTTCTTCCGCACTTTGAAGGCTACATCTGGTCTTTTCCGCGCTGCGATCATCTTTCCGTCGGTATTTGCGGGAGCATGGCCTCGCATACCAGCGCCGAGCTCAAAACGCATCTCAGCGCTTTCGTCGAGAAGTACGGGCTCCCGACGCTGGACGCACAGTTTTACAGCCACGTCCTGCCGTCTCCAAAAGAAAGCACTCTTTCCGATCGCCCGGTAATGGGCAAGAATTGGGCGATGGTTGGCGATGCTGCGGCGTGGGTTGACCCGCTCACGGGCGAAGGCCTTTTTTACGCGATGCGCTCCGGCGAACTGCTAGGCCGCTCTCTCGCGGAAGGCTGCCCGGAAAAATACACGGCGTGGGTCAGGGCGGCGTTCTCTTCGGAACTGGAATTTGCCGCGCGCATCGTGCGCCGCTTCTATCGCGGATCATTCCTCGGAACGGCGGTCACCACGCGCATGGTTCAGTTCATGAACCGCAGCGCCGTCTTCCGCCAATTAATGAGCGATCTCTTCAGCGGAACGCAGGATTACACCAGCCTCAAACGCCGCCTCTGGGGCCACCTAGGCATCACAGTAAGCGAGTTCATCTCCAGCGTATTGAATTTGGATCGTCCGGCCACAGCACAAGTCCCCCGTGGCGGCGCCGCCGCTGATTAGCCGAATTCGCCGCGACCAACACGAATCGCTACTAGCCACCACAAGGATGAATCACTAGAAGTCACTAATAGCCGCGTCATCCCTCTGGGGAGGGCACGGCTTTAGCCGTGCCGAAAATGCCTCACAAAATCAGGGCTTCAGCCCCTGAGGAGATTCCTGCTCTTCACTTGAACCATTTAGTTCTTCTGCTTACTTCTACCGTCCGCCGCTAACCGCAAGAATCGCTCCCGTCGTGTACGACGCCGCTGGCGAAAGCAACCACAAAACCGCTTCCGCAATCTCCTCCGGCGTTCCCGCGCGTCCCATAGGAATCGTAGGTGCCAAACGCGTCATCCTCTCGGGATCCCCGCTAGTTGCATGCAGTTCCGTAAACACATGCCCCGGAGCCACGGCATTGACGCGAATGCCCTCAGCCGCAACTTCCCGAGCCAGTCCCAGCGTAAACGCATCGAGCGCGCCCTTTGACGCTGCATAGTGAACCCATTCCCCTGCTCCGCCAATCTGCGCAGCACGAGAAGAAATATTCACGATGGCCCCGCCCTCTCCCCCGTTTTTTGTGGACATACGCTTCACGGCCTCGCGAGCGCAAAGCATCGCGCCAATTACATTCACCGCAAAAACCTGCGTGAGCATTGCACTCTTTACCGCATCCACACGTGCAAATCCCCCAGTTATCCCCGCATTGTTCACGAGACTAGTGATCGGTCCAAATTCGCGTTCAGCGGATTCAAAAAGCCTCACGATTTCTCCCTCGCGCGAAATATCGGCTTGAATGACTGTCGCGCTGCCTCCCGATGAAACGATGGCTCGCGCCACATCCGCAGCGGCTTGTGCATTTCGTGCATAGTTCACCACAACGCGAAAACCGCGCTCACCCGCCAGCGTAGCAACAGCAGCCCCAATGCCCCGCCCCGAGCCCGTGACAATCAGCGCTCCTCGCGAATCTTCTTTGTGCGTATCAGGCATCTGCGGTCCTTGTTCGAACACCGTTTGAAATGTACTCTACCTTCTTCCATGCGCATCCAAGAAAGAACATCGCACCGGCCTCAAATTATGGCATCCGAAACGAATACAGCTGCGCCCACGAAGGCTGAAAAAAGAAAGAACGCCTGGAAGTCTCTTCCCGACGTCTGGGCGCTGATCCATCCGCGCCGCGGCTTGCTTATCCTTGGCTTCGGCCTGATGGCCATCAACCGCGTGTGCGGCTTGGTCCTTCCCGCATCCACCAAATATTTCGTCGATAATGTCGCCGTCAAGCATCAAGTTTATCTTTTGACTCCCATCGTCCTCGCCGTCCTGGGCGCCACCATCATCCAAGGGCTAACTTCGTTCACTCTCACGCAGCTTCTCTCCAAATCCGCCCAAAAAATGATCACCGAGCTGCGCCGCCGGGTACAAGCCCACATCGGCCGCTTGCCCATCTCCTTCTACGATTCAAATAAAACCGGCGTTCTCGTTTCCCGCATCATGAGCGACGTCGAAGGCGTCCGCAATCTCGTCGGTACAGGCCTCGTCGAGTTCGTCGGCGGCCTTATGACCGCCGTCTTCGCATTGGTCTATTTGATTCACGCCAGCGTCCTGCTGACGGGCGTGGCCTTCTCCATCTTGCTTGTTTTTGGCTTCGGCATCAGCAAAGCCTTCTCCACGATTCGCCCGATTTTCCGCGCGCGTCCTAAAATCACCGCCGAAGTCACCGGCCGCCTCACCGAATCGCTCGGAGGCGTGCGTGTCGTGAAGGGCTATCACGCCGAAGAGCGCGAAGAGACGATTTTCGGCGCCGGCGTCCAGCGTTTGCTCGACAATGTCCTAAAAACCATCACCGCCACCTCCATCATGAGCCTCTCCGGCGCCACCCTCCTCGGAGTTGTCAGCGCTCTCATGCTCGAACTAGGCGGCCACAAAATTCTCAGCGGCAGCATGACCCTGGGCGACTGGTTTGCGTTCAATCTTTTCCTCGGCTTCCTCATTGCCCCAGTTTTTCAAATTGTCGCGATCGGCACGCAAATCACCGAAGCCATCACCGGCCTCGAGCGCACCCGCGAAATCCTCAACGAAACGAAAGAAGATGAGGACCCGCGTCGCATCGTCACCATGGAGCGCATCAATGGCCAAGTCGTCATGGAAAACGTAAATTTTTCCTACGACTCCGGCAAGGAAGTTCTGCATGAAGTGAGTTTTGATTCGCAACCCGGGACAGTCACAGCCCTCGTCGGCCCTTCGGGCGCTGGCAAATCTACAATCATCGGCCTAATCGCGGCATTCTACGTGCCCTCAAGCGGCCGCGTCCTGATCGACGGAATCGATCTCGCCACAGTAAAACTAAACTCCTACCGCACGCAGCTAGGCGTCGTCCTGCAAGAAACTTTTCTTTTTGACGGCACCATTCGCGAAAACGTAGCCTTCGCGCGTCCCGAAGCCAGCGAAGAAGAAATTCTAGCCGCTTGCCACATCGCGCGGGTAGACGAGTTTGCCGAAGCCTTCGAGAAAAAGTACGACACCCTAGTCGGCGAGCGCGGCGTCAGACTCTCCGGCGGCCAAAAGCAGCGCGTCTCCATCGCCCGCGCAATCCTAGCCGACCCGCGTATCCTAATCCTCGACGAAGCCACTTCCAGCCTCGATTCCGAATCCGAAGCCCTGATCCAGGAAGGCCTCCGCTACCTAATGCGCGGACGTACCACCTTCGTCATCGCGCATCGCCTTTCCACAATTCGCCGCGCCGAACAAATCCTGGTCGTCGAAGCCGGCCGCATCATCGAACGCGGCAACCACGCCTCGCTCTACGCCGCCGCCGGCCGCTACTACGATCTCTACACCAAACAACACGAAGTAGAGAGCAATCTCTTCCTAGCCCCTGGCGAAGGCCAACTCGATCCCGAAGAGTCCGAAGCCGCCCGCGCCTCCTCCCCAGCCCGCTCCGCCGCCGCCCTTCCCGACGCCATCCGCCTAATCCGTGGCCAAACCTAATCGTGTGGAGTGCGGCAGCTCTGCTGCCGCTCTTGCCAGCAGCAAGTACGACTCTACAAGCAATCCCGACCCCACCACCGATCAAATCTCACTCCACCCCGTATCGTCTGCCCGCGCAAGCGTCCACTCCATCCCTGTAGGGGAGGGGCTTGTTTACCCTGAGCTTCGAAGGGCCCCTCCCTCTGGCTCACGCGCAAAACCTTCGCGCGCCCCGCGCAAAAAAAACGCGCCCACGACAACCGTCGTAAGCGCGTCTTTCCTAATTCCTTCTTTTAACTGTCGACTGTCAGCTGTCAGCTTTCTCAAACCGTTGTCGTCCGCCGAATCACCAACTTCTTCGAAACCGGCGGCGGAATCAATGTCGCCATCTTCCGAATCATCGCCAGCACCAACCGCTTATCCCCATCCGATAGCGTCGTACTGAATCTCTTGATCTCTGCCAAAAAGCGAATTTCGTCCTGCGAAAGCTCGCCCAGCATCTTCTGCGTCTCGCGGTCGCGCGGCGTCTCTGTCCCCGGAAAAAAATCTGCGAGCGAGATATCCATGGCTTCCGCGATCTTCGCGAGCGTTTCGAGCGACGGCACAGTGTGCCCGTTCTCAACGCGCGATAGGTAGCAGCGCAAAAGTCCGGTGCGGCGCTCGATGTCCCCTTGCGACAATCCCCTCTGGCTGCGATACGATTTGATGACTTCTCCGATGTTTACTCTTGGTTTTTCTTTTGGCACGATGGCTCTCCAGGTCCGAGGGGGTAGCTTAGTCACTAACAGTAGGAAGAGCAAGAGGGAATTTGCCGGGTGTGATTCCAATTCGTTAACGCTTTGGCACCACTTGTGGAAAACTCCACCTGCGCTATTGCTGAGATTTTTGTCGATTCGCTCGTCTAACGCTCCGTCGGCGTAACCATCGCAGGCTGCTGCAACCTGAATTCCAGCAGTGTTTCGCTGGGTACTTTCACCTTTTCTCCCTTAGTGAATATCTGCACTCCCGCTCCAGCCGCCGATCCTGCTCCCGCTCCAATCGCAGCCCCTTTTCCGCCGCCTGCGATCGCTCCAATGATGGCTCCAACGATGGCCCCACCGCTCACTTTCTTGGCCGTGTCCGCGCCACGTCCCTGCCCCTTCAAGCTGTAGTCGCTGCTCACCAACGAATAATCGCGCCCATCTATCACTATGCGCATGAGCTCCAGCTGCAACTCCGCGCTTCCGGACAGCTTGCCCGCTTCCTGCACGTTTGCAAGCCGGCCATAAATGTCCGCGCCTTTATGCGCAAGAAGCGTGCTGTTGACGTAAAGATCAGTCTCAAGGCTGGCGTGGAAAATATCGCCAACCTGGTTCCTCGAGGAATCCACTCCATCAATCATGCGAACCAAAAGCACCTGTCCCGCAGGAATTGTCACTTCGCCATATTGAGCAGCAGGATCTTGCGCCGGAAGAGCTTGCGGAGCCACATGAGCCGCAGGAGATTGTGGAGCCGCAGGTGCTGGCTTCGCAGCCGCAAGTGGAGCCGGCGGAACGTCCTGCGAAGTAACCGGCGGCTGAGAAGCATCTGCAGGAGGCGCCGCGGAAGCAGCCGAAGTATCAGGCGGCGCAGCAACTGGCGGAGGCGCATCCGCAGCCGGTGGCGCCGTTGGAGCTGCCGATCCAGGCGCATCCGCAGTCGGTGGAACGGCTTCGGCCGGCGCAGCCGCAGATGGCGGCGCAGCTTGGGGGGCAGCATCAGCAGGGGGCGCAACCGCTGGAGCGCTCGATTTACCCGAAGCTCCCGTAAACGTGACCCCAACAACATCATTCACACTAAAAGTCCGCACATCGCCATTAATCTCAAATCGCACCACCGCCTGCGTCCCACCCAGATACCGGCCCTGGAGCACCCGCCCATCCTTCAGTTCCAACGTATCCGCCACCGCCGCGTCCGCAAAAAATAACCCAAGCGCAAACGCGCCAACCATCTTCGCCAAACTCCTCATAAACTCATCCCTCTCAATACGACGCCCTCCGAAATCACAACCCTGCGCCGCTTCTCCCATCCACTGTCCCAGCGCCCATCATCCAAGCCCATCATATTTGATGACTCTCACGCGGACCAAGGTTGTGCAAGTTTGCCACCCGATGTGGAGTGCGGCAGCTCTGCTGCCGCTTAGGTGGCACAGACTTCAGTCTGTGCTCCTAAGTCTGTGCTCCCAAGCCTTTGCTCTTAACTCCCTACTTCTAAATTCAGCAAACCAAATCCCTGGCCGCACGAATGAGTACTCCTACTGCGTAGCCTGAAAAATCTGCCGCGTAATATTCGCCATAAGCGCCGCGCTCTCCTTCTTATCCGCAATCCCGCGTACAAGAATCACCAACACAAACGGCCTCGGCGCAAATACAATCGCCGCGTCGTTATGAATCTTCGTGATTTCCCCGGTTTTGTGCGCCACGCGGATACCAGGAGGCAACCCCGCAGGTATGCATTCATTAAATGTTTGTCGCTCAAGAATTTCGATCATAGCGCGCGAAGAATCCTGATCGACCGCCTCTCCGCTAGCGATCGCGTCCATCAACTGCTGCAGCCCGCGAGCCGTCGTCGTGTTATTCAACCCCTTTGCAAACGCTTTACCGTCCTCGACACCCCGCAAAACATTCATTCCGTCAGCATGCAAAAAATGAACAGTAGCTCGAATATTTTCCACTCCCAGCTTTTCAATCAAAAGATTCGTCGCCAAATTGCTGCTAACAGTAATCATCAATTCGCAAAGCTGCCGCAAGGTCCGCGTCTGCCCCGCAGCCTTGTACAATTCCGCTTCCGAATCATCCCCAGGATCAAGCGTATAGACTGACCCATCCACCAAACTATGAAATTCATTTTTTACAATCAGCGGATCATCAAGCTTCAACTTCCCCTCGTGCACCTGATGAAACAGCTCGATCAAAACAGGCACCTTCATCGTGCTAGCCGCGTGAAACGCCTCATCCGCCCGAAAAAACCATTCCGTCTTCCCATCCAAAGTGCGAAACGCCACACCGACGTCGGCTCCACTCTTCTGTATATATTGCTGAATAGCAGGAATCGCCGCCGGCAATCTCGAATCCTGCCCCGCCACGCAAGGAGCCAAGCCCAATGCAGTCAGCGCAAAAATGCACCAGGACAAAAATATGGGAAACCGAACTTGTTTCATGGATTGACCAATCACGTATCGGAATAATCTAGCCCGGCCAAATCTTTGTCAACTCGCGCGTCCAACGGCTAGCAGTCGTCACCAACGAAATTGCAAATAATATCTGTTTGTATCCGCGTCATATAAGAGCCCCCAACGGTCCGTTGAACCGACCTGCTTGTACATCTCTCGCAGGATTTCGCGGGCGGATTGATTTTGACCATGTTGCTGTATTCGAGCTTGCAGAATACGGTTGGCCGAAGGCGGCAGCGACAATACAACTCTCTGTCCGCTCGTGCGCGTAAGCTCCTCGCAAAACTTATTCAAGCTCTCTGGAGCGCTGTCAGTGTCTGTTGTATCGAAACTCATCAGCGTATCTAGAATCGGTTTTTGCGGACCATCCCCTGCCGCCGTGGGCACAATGTCAAAAGACCCTTGGACCGTTGTTCGCAGTTCAAATCGTCCCGGATTGCCGCTGCCGTTGTAAGCGTCTACCACAGCCGGAATGATTTGCATTGGATCCATCGGGAAATATCCATCGAGAGGAATCTGCACGGAGAAGGCACCGCCCGCAACTGCGTACACATGGCGGCCCTCCGGGTGCTCTTCGAGCCACGATGGCGCAGTGTCGTCCACCTGGTCCACTTTTCCATAGCGCGGATCTTCGTAGTTGATGTTCCATCCGTGCTGGGCGGCAAGTGCAGTCAATACATCGTCTAGCGGCCTGGGAGAGTTCTCCGTGATTGTGAGCCAGTTTTCAGTCTCTGTAATTTCCGGATGGTCCAAATAGCTCGCACGTCGTTCAGTCCACTCTTTAACATGAGCACCGTTCTGCTCCCTCGTTTGTCCAGACACAAACAGACATACGGTCAAAAGAAAAACATACATCGCGCTGCTGACCATGTGAGGCATTATCCTTTTTCAGTCGTATTTTGTAGTAGTGGACATCGAGACTCCCTTGGATGTCTGCCGTACTATTGGACTTGTCATTTCGAGCCCGCTTCCCTCTGCAATAGCAGAGCCCCTGCGCTCTACTTACAGAAGATCGATTCCCGTGGCCATACAATGGTTGGCTAAGGTCAGGCATCTTAATGTTCTGGTTACTTTACCGGAGTAGATTAAGCCTAGCTAGACTTCGGAGGAACTCGAAAGCCATGTGCAAACAGAAAGTGCGCCGAGTTCGGGCAGCCATCGTCTCGATGATCTGTTCTCTATTCTTTTTTTCTGCCCAACTCTGGGCTCGCCTGATGTCGCCGCCTTCGATGGCTGACGTGCGCGCGTTGGCGGAAAAAGCCCCACTAGTTTTTCGCGGATACGTTCTCGCGGTTATTCCGCTATCGGCCAACGCGGAGCCTGGCACCTGGAGTCAGTACATGGCAACGATTCACGTCGACCGTTGGTATAGAGGAAAGGGACCAGCGGAAGAAACGCTACTGTTTGCATATGGCGGCTCTGCGAGTAACGGGCACGATTGTATTGATTTTCGTTTGGAATCGAATTGGATTGTATTTGCCCAAGAAGATCGCGGACAACTTAAGTTAATCGATGACTGCGAGGGAGCTCTGACGATATCACCCCTTCTGGGTCCCGGTCTCGGAACTTCCGATTGGCCAGCCCAAATGGAATCGGATTTCCTCGCAGGGCTCAACGATCAAGACTCCACGGCACGTCTCGCCAGTATCCAAAGACTCGGCGGATTGCAATTACCTTCATCGCGAGTTGCTCTTCACGGGGTAATAGTAAATGGCAATGATGCCGAGTCAAAGTGGGCCGTGTATGCGGCGCTTCGCACTGGAGATGTGTCCGTGTTACCCAGAGTCAAGCAATTGGTAGCCGCCGGCGATCGCGAACTACCTGAATCGGCAATTGCAATGCAACTGCAATCCGTCACGAGTCCCGCCGCCGTCCCCGATCTGATCGCGATTCTCGAAACTGCTCCAAGTGAATTGACTCGTAGCCGCGTACTAATTGCTTTAGGTGAGAAGTTAAAAGATCCACGCGCAGTGCCAAGTCTAGCGGCTCATCTATCAGACCCAGACCTCCAAGCGCGTTATGTTTCTTTGGTTGGCCTCAAGAACATCACGCGGGAAGAGGCTTGTACTCTAGCGCCCGATGGCAAAGAGGCGGATGTTGAGCCCCAAATATCGCGCTGCAAAATTTGGTGGGAGCAGGCCGGCAAATTTCGAGATTGGTCCCAAAACTAGGAGGCATGGACGCCAGGTCAGTTTTGCGGACCCAAAGCACTCGGCGCCACATTCCATCCGTCTATCACCAAAACCGGCTTTGGACCATCCTGCGAAGGTCGTTCAAACTTCGCAGTGACAGTTCGGCTTTCCCCAGGCAGGAGAGAAAAGTAGTTGTCGTCCCAGAAAATCGGCGTGAGGTCTTCCCCGCCCTTGCCTCGCGTGACTCGCAAATGCACCATGAAGGCAATCGCATTGCTGGGATTCATCACCTTTACATGCGCTTCCCCGTTTCCTACGGCGGATTCGGTCCTCAAGGTCACTTGCGGCAATGAATTAAGCCCACTGAGATCCCCAAATTCCGCCTGTGGCGTATACACCGTATCCTGCTGCTTCGCCCAATTAAGAGTGTCCGCCTTGGTCGATAGCCAATAAAAATTATCGCTAAGCCGTTTTCCTCCCGCATCGCTCAATTGCAGCCGCAGAAAGTAAGTCTTCGAGAGCCCATCCACTTTCGGCAGATCGAACGCTTTGATGCTGCTATCGGCAGCCAAGTCCAGCGTTACATCGTGCGAAGCCTTTTCAGCCGCATCAATGTTGTAAATCTTCGCGCTGACTTTCACCCCTCTAAGCGCCTCGTAGGTACTATTCACCACCGCCACAGAATTGTCGTCATACGAATACTGCACATGCACCGGCTCCATCGCCTTCTTCGTTCCGAAATATCCGCCCGCAGGCACCAAATAATAATCGTAGAGATGCCAGATCAACGACGGCCAACTATTGTTCAGCATCCACTGAATCACCCCGGTAGACGTGTACTTATTCCGTCCGTAAGCCTCGAACATCGCCCGCTGCCCGTCATAAGTCATCGCCTGAGCCTTGCGCTCATAATCGTCCAGCGAGGTAGCCGCCCCATAGCGCTTTGTCAAACCATCCGTAAAAACATTCACGGTCGTAAAGCGTTCGCCACCCGAGTGGTAATTCCACACATCATCAATCGGCCACAAATGATCCTTGGGAATAAATCGCTCGAGCGATTCCCTCGGAGGAATCGCCGGACCGGGACTAGTTTCCGTGTTGTAGCCGTACGCTCCGCCCGCAATCTTATCCGACAGCCAATAAACCGGCGGCACATACTCGTACGGCCCAGTCATCTTCACGCCCGATTTTCCGGTGACGGTCGTCTTTTCCGCGGAAGCCGAAGAAATAGTCGGATTCGGCCAGCCCAAATCTTTCTCGATGCCCAAATACATTTTCTCAACATCCGCAGGCGGCGGCCCATCGCTCCCATTCAGCCACACCATCACGCTCGGATGATTGCGCAACCGCGTTATCTGGCTCTTCAAAGAAGCAGCCGCCACGGCCCGCTGGTCTCCCTTCCAATCCTTCCACCGCTCCCACGCGTCGCAGCACGACCACCCCGGCATCACCAAGATCCCCAGCCGATCCGTTTTCTCAAAAAACTCATCGCGGTCCAGATGGCCTTCCAAGCGAACCGTATTCAGTCCCATATCGCGGACGTAAGCCAGGTCGGCATTGAGCCGCTCTGACGACCATCGCAGTAACATGTCATTCGCCCACGCCGCGCCCCGAATCAGCAGCTTGCGTCCATTGATCTTGAATAGCCGATACCCTTTTTCCGTCAGTTCCGAAGTAACTTCGCGAATCCCAAATGTCGTCGCGGCCGAGTCGGAAACTTTCCCATCGATCTCGAAAGAAAATTTCGCGTCATGCAGATTTGGCTCGCCCATTTGGTAGGGCCACCAGAGTTTCGGATGCGAGAGCTTCAATTGCGGAAACTGCTCAGGCGTAAAGCGTACGATTTTCGTCTCGGATGGAGCCAGCGTAACACTCTCCGAAAGTTGCTCTCCGCCGTCATCCACGCCCGCGTGGAGGACACCGCTAACCGCATGCTCGGAAATATTGTGCAAACTCGCGCTGAGCGTCAGCGAAGCATTTTCGTACCGCTCATCAAGTTTCGACGCCACAAACGGCGCGCGCACCGCCACGTCACCACTGTGCTTCAAAAAAACCTCTCTCCAGATGCCCATCAACTTGTCCGGAGGCGTCGGATTCCAATCCACCCAAGTAATTTCCAGATCGTCCTTCTTCGGCGCAAACACTTCCACCGCAATCGCGTTCTGTTTCCCCACGTGAATGAGCTTGCTCACATTGAACTCGAACGTGCGATACGCCCCCGCCACATCTTTCGCATCCGCCACTTTCTGCCCATTGATCCAGATGTTCGCGCGGTAATTGATCCCCAGAAAATTCAGCCAAGCCGTTTGCTGCTCGAAGTCCGCCGGAACCGCAAATTCCCCGCGGTACCACCACGAACAAAGAAACGGGCTATCCTTCGGCAATTCGCGGTTCGCAAAAAGGATTTTGTTCGATGAATACATTCCCGGAAACGAATGCAGGTTCGTTGCGTAAAAAGGATCAGGATAAGTCTTGTCGCCGACGAGCGCGCCCACCACAGTTGTCGGAACCTTCGCAGCATGCCACCCGCTCGCATCAAACCCCAACGCCGAGATTTGCTCCCCCGTCTCCTTCGCCACGCACGACGACTGAATCCGCCATTCCCCATGCAGATACACACGCGACTCAGGCTCGGGCGCAACCTGCGCAGAGGCCCGCGCCAGCCCCACGAGCAAGATCGATAGCAGCAATGCACACTTGCACGACCAAGTGGAACAATACATAGGGCTCCTCACAGAAAATTAGCAATTCTGCTGAATTCAAAGATGCCGTTTGGCACTGTGCAGGCCATGTTAAACCGATTCAATACAGCCTAACATTCTTTTTTCTGGGAAGTCGGAAAAGGGCAGACATTCCACGAAGTCCGCAAATCGCTTTTGGAAGGAAAATTGGAAGAAAAAATGGTCCCGGAGGAGGGGGTCGAACCCACACGGCCTTGCGGCCACCGGATTTTGAGTCCGGCGCGTCTGCCAGTTCCGCCACTCCGGGCCAGCATCTAAAAATATCACGCCGCCGCCCCACACTCAAGAAGCTATGGAGTGCGGCAGCTCTGCTGCCGCTCTTCCCCATTGCGGCCGCAGTGAACCTCTTCTCTGCGTTGCCTCTGCGTAACCTTCGCGCGCTCTGCGTCTCTGCGTTATCTTTGCTCCTAGCTTGTCTTTTAGTTTT
>Ga0265354_1000161_pt1 | contig 12296 bp, 8 predicted proteins | sample NZE1metagenome_FD_189074 | JGI IMG/M metagenome (GOLD analysis project Ga0265354, IMG submission 189074) | Rhizosphere microbial communities from Maridalen valley, Oslo, Norway - NZE1 | ecosystem: Host-associated > Plants > Roots > Rhizosphere > Soil | place: Norway: Oslo | collected 2017-09-14 | reverse complement strand
AGAAGCCTTCCTTGCGCACTTCCAGTTTGTAATCGCCCGCCGGAAGATTTCGCAGAGTGAAGCGGCCGACGCCGTCTGATGCTGTGCGATAGACGTGAGCCGCGGCGTCTTCAAGCTTTATTTGGGCAGCGGCGACCGGGACGCCGTTTTCATCGAGTACGAAGCCGGTGAAGTTGGCTATTTCCGCCGCATGAGTTTCAATGAACGCAAGAATACTTAGGCATGCCAGAAAAGAAATAAGTTGGCGAGCGAACCGCATTCCACACCCGTTTTGCTTGGGCCTGGATTATTAGACTACGGATAGTTGAGGTGGGATGTCTTTTTGGGATTGAAGGTGCTAAGGCCGCGATGAGAATTGGCATGCCCGTGCGGACTCAAGGCGGCACCATAGCCACACAGAGACGCTGCGCGGGCTGGCCACGGACTCCACCACTCGTGTTAAACTAAGGCCTCCATAGGCTCGTAGCTCAGTTGGTTAGAGCGCCACCTTGACACGGTGGAGGTCTGGGGTTCGAGTCCCCACGAGCCTACCATTCTTCAGTTTCTTTAAGTTGCGTGATGGTCCCCATTTGCATACTGTGAAACGAGATTTCGAAAGTTCATCTGCTGGAAAATCATGAATGTGAGTATTGAAGCGGAGCTGAAGGCGAAGTGTCCTCGTGTTGCGCTGGCGTGCGTTACGGCGGAAGTGGAAACTGGGACGACACCGGAGGGCTTGGACCAGGAACTGCGTGGTTGCGAAGAGAGAATTATGAAGCTGCCGGAACCGAAGGCGGTGTTGGAGTCGGCAGCGATTTTGGCGACGCGCGCGGCTTACAAAGCGTTGGGGAAAGACCCTGCGAGGTATCGCGGATCGGCGGAGGCACTTTTACGGCGGGTGATCGCTGGGAAGGGATTGCCGCGCATTAATAATGTGGTGGACGTGATCAATCTGGTGAGCTTCGAGAGCCGATTGCCGGTAGGGCTGTATGATTTAGCGAATGTGCAAGGCGATATCGTGTTTCGTGCGGGTCGGGCTGAGGAGACGTACAAAGGGATTGGGAAATACGATTTGAATTTGGAAGGATTGCCTGTGTTTTGCGATGCGCTGGGGCCTCATGGAAGTCCGACGAGCGATTCGGAACGAACTATGGTGACGCTCGGGACGAAGCAGGTGATTGCGATCATTATTTCGTTTGGCGGCGCGGAGACCTTGCCGCGCTGGGGCCAACAAATGACAGAACTTCTGCAGAAGCACGCCTCAGGAAAAAATATCCAACTCGAAATCGCGAGCTAATTCATTGAGTGACAGGCTCGGAGAGTTGTTTCTCGTCTTCTGCTCGGACGCGATGATTTAAGAAACCGCGAGCAGCGAGGAGTTCGGCATTTAGGAGAGCGGCACCGGCGGCTCCACGAACTAGGTTGTGGGAGAGCAGGGTAAGCTTGATGTCGAGGAGCGGGCATTCGCGTACGCGGCCAACGACGGCGGCCATGCCGTTTCCGGCGTGAACGTCACGGCGTGGTTGCGGGCGATCGTCGCCGTCCAGGACGACCACGGGATTGCGTATGGCGGAAGGCAGCGAGGCGAGTTCGGCGTTGACTTCAAAATTGCGCAGGGCTTCGCGGACCTCTTTCAGGCAGGCAATTTTTTTAAGGCTGACCGAGATACATTCAAGGTGGCCTTCGAGGACGGGAACTCGATTGCAGTGGGCGCTAATGCCGAGCCCTGCGTCGATGAAGCGGGAACCGTCCCATTTGCCCAGAAGCTTTTGCGGCTCGGACTCCATCTTTTCTTCCTCGCCGCTGATGAACGGAATGACATTGGCGTGGATGTCCATGGAAGCAACGCCGGGATAACCCGCGCCGGAGACGGCTTGCAGTGTGACAGCAAAAACCTTTTCCAGGCCAAAAGCGTCCGCGAGTGGTTTCAAGACGAGGACAAGACCAGCCGTCGAGCAATTCGGATTGGTGACAATGAAGCCGGTGTCGTAGCCGCGATTTTTTTGCTGCGTGCGGATGGCTTCGAGATGTGCTGCATTGACTTCCGGAATGAGCAAAGGAACGTCGGAATCCATGCGGTGATTTTTTGAGTTGCTGACTACGGGATATCCGGCGCGGGCGAAGTCTTCCTCTGCTCCACCGGCTACGCTTGAATCGAGCGCGGAAAAAACGAAATCGCACTCGAGACTGGGATCGAGGCTCTTGACGACAAGGCTGCGCGCAGCTTCCGGGATAGGACCGTCGAGGTGCCAGCGCACAGCTTCGGAGTAACTTTTGCCGGAAGAGCGTTCGGAGGCGGCCACTTCGGTTAGTTCAAACCAAGGATGATCCGTGAGAAGTTTTACGAGGCGCTGCCCGACGAGGCCTGTTGCGCCCAGAACGCCCGCGCGCCATTTCTTTGTTGCACCGCCAGGCAAGGGATGCCCATCGTGTTGTGACATGCCACTCTTATCGCCATTATCTGAGGAATGCCCGCTCATGCTGCACCTCCGCGCTGCGCGCGGTCATTTGGATTTTGAGGCAGGCCAATGCGAGTCCCCCGAACGTGCGGTTTAAATGTGTTGCGAATCCAGATGGTCATTTCCGTTTCCGCGGCTAACGGCAATACGTGAGGATGAAGTACTTTGGCACCGCTGGCCGCTAGAGCGTGCGCTTCATCATAGCTCAGGTCGTGGAGAAGTTTGGCTTCGACGGCGACGTGCGGATTCGCAGTATAAACGCCGTCCACGTCGGTCCAGATTACAAGCTCTTCCGCGTCCACCACGTGAGCGATGATCGCGCCGGAAAAATCGGAACTGTTACGGCCGAGGGTGGTGATGCGGCCGTCGGGAGTGGCGCCGATAAATCCGGTGACGACGGGAACAAGTCCGGCTTCGAGGAGCGGCAGGAGAATTCCCCGTCCACGTTGTTTTGTTTCGTCCAACTGAGGTTTGGCCTCGAGGAACGTGTCGCAAGTGAGGACAAAGTCGGAGGAGGAAACCGGAACTGCGGGGATTCCAGATTTTTCGAGAGCGGCCGCAAAGAGGCGTGCGCTGAGTCTTTCGCCGAAAGAAGCGAGACGATCGGTCAGCTCGGCGTTAGCGACGACGCGACCTTTTAGAGGGACTTCGTGGAGAAGGTCGCGGCCGAGAAGCTGGAGGCCGAGGCGGACACGATCGTGCTCCTGTTCATCAAGTCGAAGATCCTGGAGCACGTCGAGGTGGAGATGAATGACGCCCTCGGCTTCGTTGCGCGCATGAGAAAGTTTTCCATCGGCCAGACAGCGAGAGATGGAAAGAAGGCGATCCGTTACACCCTTCATCGCGGAGACAATGACGATGACGTTCGAGGACTGGGCAGCCGAGCGAACGAGTCCTGCGGCGTGCAACATGCGCTGAGCCCCAAGCAAAGAGGTGCCGCCGAACTTCAAGGCGACAACGGGTTGATCGGGGATCTCGCGAGTGCTATTGCTAGCGAGCGCAAAGGGTTCGACGAGACAGCTATCCGCTGCCACTTCTTCCTGCAAGTATTCCGGGCTCATCACATCCGCTCCTGGTTTCCGCTGGAGCGTCTCTGGCGGGGTTTAAAAGAAGAAACCCACCGCCAGGTTCGCTTCTGGCGGTGGGTTCGAAACTTTTTCTAACTTGCTAGCAGTTTCTCCACGCGCCGGAAGCGAAAATAGTCTTCTTCGCCTTAGTCGAGGTAATCGACATAGACGTCGTAGTGGTAATTCGCTTCGTCGCGATGGAAATCATGCCGGAAAAAAGAGTAGCACAAGAAAAACCGGACGCCTAGCAAAGATTGAAAAGAGAATCTGAAGAGTGTCCAGAAGACTCGGAGGCGGAAGACTTAGCGCGAGCACGCGAGCCGATGGAGGGACGAGCAGACTCCCGGGACGTCTATAACTTACCTAGAATCAATATTTTACAGGAAGCGACTAAATTCAACTAGCCGGGTTAGATGCAGCAAGGGTCGGTGGGCGCGTGGTGCGCCTCCGGGGTATTCAAGCACGAAAGGAAAGAAAATGATGAATCCGAAGAAGTGGTTAAGTGGACTATTTGCGCTTGCGCTGATTGCCTTCGCGGTGGGATGCGGGGGAGGAAGCACAACCATGCCGGTTGCCCAGCAGCAGGCAGGGACGGTTTTTGTGTCCGGCGGTGACGCGCCTTTGCCAAGCGTCGTTTCGTTCAAAGTGGACATTATGGGCATAGCCGTTGCCCAAGGCACGAGCACTCCGATAACAGTCACGACGGGTCAGCAGACCGTGGACTTTGCGAAGTTGAACGGAATGCATACTCTGCTGGATTTGAACACGATTCCGGCGGGGACCTATGACACGGTGATTGTGACGCTGGCGAATCCGGAAATTGACTACCTCAATGTGACGAATCCCCAGACTACTCCGCCGACGCGGCCGACGATCAGTGCGCTGACTTCGACGAGCACGCCGCCGGCAACGCTTTCGATGTCGACGGTAACGATTAGCCTAACCAATCCGCTCGTGGTGAGCACGGGCAACGTGATTGGGCTGGGCTTCGAATTCGACATCCGGAAGTCGCTGGCGCTGGATACGAACGGCCAGATTACAGGAGCTGTGAATCCAACAATCAACGTTAATGCGATTACGCCGAGCGATGCGGACGCCTATATCGATGAATTTATCGCTGGCGTGACGACGTTCAACCCGACGGGAAATTCTTTCACGATTCAAGGGCCGCACGGGCATGCGTTCACGGTGAACGTAAACGATCAGACGGAATGGGAAGGCAGCGAGACGATTAATGACCTGACCAGCTCGTCGATCGTTTCGATTTCCGGAACTCTGGACAAGACCGACGGGACATTTCTGGCGGACACGGTGGCCATTCTTTCGCAAGACAAATTCTTTGTGGGAGGCTTGATCACCTACGTGGACCCACCAACGGGCACGGCGCAGGATTTCGATCTCTTCGCACGCGATGTGCTGCCGGCGGGAACGGGATTCACGTCCGGGCAGATTTCGACGATCGATCTGACGGGCAACGAAAAATACTTCATCTACTGGATGCACAACGTGTTCGTCAATCCGAGGTGGAGCAATATCTTCTTCAACTCGGCACTGCTTGTTCCAGGGCAGCACGTGAGCATCGGCGGGCCATTTTCGAATGGAACGGTGACGGTGAAACGCGTGGTGCTGAGACATGAGGGACATACGGGCACGCTGGTGTCTGGTAGCACGAATGTGGGCGCCAGCACCTTCCAGTTCAATTCGAATGGACTGGCAGGCGTGTTGTTCAACGGGCCGGTGACCGTTTACGTGACGCCGTTTACAAGGTTTGGCGGCGGACTGACCAGTCTGCAGGACCTGACGAATAATCCGACGAATACGTTGCGCGTGATCGGCGTGGTGCTGAAGGATCCAATCAGCAGCCAGCCGGTGTTTGTGGCGCGCAGCGTGACGGAGCTGACGAACTAAGAACGTAAACCGAAGAAACGTCCCCAAGAGAACGGCCACTCCGAGAAATCGGCGTGGCCGTTCTCTTTTGTAGGCGGAGTAGGAATGAAGGTCTCGCAGATCAGAAACTAAGCTTTGAAGATCAAGCTCGAGCAGGTGAGGCCGGATTCGGCTTTTTGGAGTTCGGAGATGTCGAGCGAGGTGACGTGGAATCCTGCGGATTCGATGCGAGCGCGTGTGGGGGGGAAGGATGCGGGGAAGATGATCGTGTTGGCGAGAGCCAAAGCGTTGGCGGCGTGTGGTTCGGCGGGATCGACGTCGATCCAGTCGTAACCGGCAAAGGGAGCGGCGTCGAACCAGGCGCGGTTGGCGAGGAGCGTACCGCGCCCAAGAAAGGTGACGGCAGACTTGAGGTGGAGGCAGCCTGTGACGGGTACGGCGATGACTTCGTAATTGTGCGACGCGAGGATACCTGCGAGCTGGCGAATGCCTTCGGCGTTGCTGCGCTTGGTGACACCGACAAAAAGCTTGCGGCCGATGCGGAGAATATCGCCGCCCTCAAGGGTGCCAGGAAGGGTCACATGTTCGAGTTTGCGAAATTTGAAGATGGCTTCGGCTAGCGAAGCGGCTTCCGGGCGGCGGGACTGGGTGCCGAGCGAAAAAATAACAGCGAGCTCGTCGAGAACGATGGCGGGATCCTCGACGAACATGGAATCGGGGAGATCAGGCTCGGCAGGGAGAGAAACAACGTGGGCACCGAGTTTTTCTAGAAGCTGTTCGTAGGCTTGATGCTGCGCGACCGCGATTTGCAGATCGATCGGCTGGCGCGAAATGAAACTTAATTCGCAATTTACAATGGCAGGGCTGACGGCGCGCGTGATGGCAGTAAGCATGGCGGAAGAGCGAGTTTACACGAGAACCGCGCGAAGGATTGAAGCCCGGGCGCGAAGAAGATAGACTCGGCGCGCACGAACCGGCGAGGGGGGATTGCATGGACGTTTTGCGGAGAGTAGGAAGCGGCATCGTTGCGTGTGCATTGGTGGTGGGAACATGCAGCGCTCCGCGAGCGAGCCGTGCCCAGGATAAAGCTTCCGCAGCTGTGGACGAGGTCTTTGCGGACTTTACGAAAGCGGGTTCGCCGGGATGCGCGGCGGCGGTCTTCAGAAACGGCAGGATCATTTACGCCAGAGGTTATGGCCTTGCGAATATCGAAGAAGATGTTCCCATCATGCCGCAGAGCGTCTTCGATATCGGCTCGACTTCGAAGCAATTTACGGCGGCGAGCATTCTGCTGCTGGAAAAACAGGGAAAACTCTCCATCAACGACGACGTACGGAAATATATCCCAGAGTTACCGGACTACGGCCCGAAGATTACCATTCTCCATTTGCTGAATCACACCAGCGGGCTGCGCGACTACCTGACGCTAATGGACCTTGCGGGCATCAATACAGACAGCGTGACCACGGACGAGGATGCGCTGCAAATCATCACGCGGCAGAAGGCTCTGAATTTTGCCCCGGGGAGCGACTGGCTCTATAGCAATACGGGATTTTTCTTGTTGTCCATCATCGTAAAGCGCGTGAGCGGCGAGACGCTTCGCGAGTTCGCCGCAGCGAATATTTTTACTCCACTGGGCATGACACATTCGCAATTCCGCGACGACCACACCGCATTGATCGCCAATCGTGCGATGGCCTACGACCCAAAAGAGAGAAAGGATGGTTACACGCTGAACATTTCGTACTTCGAGCAGACGGGCGATGGAGCGGTGCACACCTCGGTCGAGGATCTGCTGAAATGGGATGAGAATTTTTACAGCGGACAAATTGGCGGAAAGGGATTTTTGGCGGAAATTCAGGAGCAAGGCAAGCTGAACAACGGCAAGGTTCTGGACTACGCGAAAGGATTGTTCATCGCGGATTACCGCGGATTGCACACCGTGAGCCATGGCGGCTCGTGGGGTGGATACAGAGCAGAACTTTTGCGCTTCCCGGAGCAGCATTTTTCTGTTGCGTGCCTGTGCAACCGAGGCGACGCAAATCCTACGAGACGCGCGCATCAGGTTGCGGACATTTATCTGGGCAGCATGATGAAGCCGAAGGAGGAAAAGAAAGCTGCTGAACACGAGGCGATGGAGAAGAAAGAGATTGCAATGAGCTCGGAACAACTTCGACTCTACACCGGTGACTATTGGAGCAGCGAACTGGGCGTGACCTACCGCATGGGAATTGTCGACGGCAAGCTGAAGGTCGTGGGAATACCAGATGGCGGCGGATTTACACACACCAGCAACTTGCCCGCAGATGGGTTCGCAGCGACGGGACAGGATGAGTTCAGTCTGAGCAAGATGGGGATTACAATTCAATTCGAGAGAGATTCAAATCAAGCAATTAACGGGTTCAAATTGGATGCGGGACGAACAATGGGCATGGTCTTTGCGCGCCGAGATGTCGCAGGGAAGTAGGGGGCTTGATGGAAGCAACAGTGGGAACGCATTCGACAAGACGAGCGGCCGCGATTCTCGTTGTCTTTTTGGGTGGAGGCGCGCTTTGGAGGCTGGCAAGCGATGGATCGGGCGTTGCCGCTGGCAACGGAGGCTCGTCAGCGACGATTGTGTCAGGGCAGATGCAAACAACTGGCGGTAATGATCCGCGACTTGCGAGCGCGCATCGCTTCGAGGACGGCGGATGGATTTACGTGCATCTTGAGGGCGTTCCGGCAACGATCGGATTTCAGCACGGCTATTTGCTGGCACCTGATATCGAGGATGGCTTCGCGGCGGTTAGTGCCGGAATGATGCACGAATCGCAGCGCGACTGGGCGTTCTTCCGCAAGGCTGCGCATGAAATGCTCTGGCCGAAGATTGATGAAGAGTATCAGCAGGAATTGCAGGGCATCGTAGACGGCTTACGCGCGCGAACAAACTCAAAGCTGGATGTGGACGACATCGTGGCAATGAACGCGTTTGAGGAGCTGCCGGACTACTACGTTCCTTGGTACAACAAACAGCAGAAAGTGGCGCATGCGCCTAATTTGAAGAGCCCGGGAAATTGCAGCGCGTTTGTGGCAACGGGAAGCTGGACGAAAGATGGCAAGATCGTGATGGCTCACAACAACTGGACAAATTACTCGAACGGCGAGCGCTGGCGCATCGTTTTTGACATTGCGCCGAAAACCGGCCACCGAATTTTGATGGATGGATTCCCGGGAGTGATCGCCAGCGATGACGATTTCGGAATCAATAGCGACGGCTTGATGGTGACGGAGACAACGATCACGCAATTTGAGGGATGGGACCCCGACGGGAAGGCTGAATTCGTTCGCGCGAGAAAGGCTTTGCAATACGCCGGCTCGATCGACGAGTACACAAAGATCATGCTGGATGGTAACAACGGCGGTTACGCGAATGACTGGCTTCTGGGCGACAGTAAGACCGGCGAGATCGCGCAGCTCGAACTGGGGCTGAAGGCTTACAAGCTGTGGCGGACGAAAGACGGCGCGTTCGCGGGATCGAACTGGGCGCGCGATCCGAAAGTGATCAAAGTGGATGCGCCACAATTCGAACCCAACAATCTGGAGATTTCGCCAAATGCGCGGCGTGTGCGGTGGGATGCGCTGCTGAAAGAGAACAAAGGCAAGATTGACGTGAACCTCGCAGAGAAAATGCTGGGCGATCACGTCGATAGTTATCACCAGAAACCGGAATCGAACGAGAGAACATTATGCGGGCACGTTGATTCGTCGCCACGCGGCGTGGATGTGTGGGGATGGACGCCTTATTTTCCAGGCGGCGCCGTGCAAGCCAAGGCGACGGATTCCAGTATGACGAAAGAGATGAAGATGGTGGCGCGGGCTGGGCATCCGTGCGGAGAAGATTTTCTTGCGAAGCCTTTTTTGGCAGCACATCCGGAATATTCCTGGCAGGAGCCTTACTTGCGGGACATGAAAGCCGGGCCGTGGACGGAGTTTCATTCCGGAGAAACGGCGGCCTCGCAAAAACAGTAGTTCGTGAGCGCAAGAGACAACCGTGCGGCCAGCTCAGACAAAATCGCTCTATCTTGTGAAGTTAACTTTCTCTTTGCTCTTTATGGCCAGCGTGTGACTTGCGCGAAATGACCAATCAATAGAGTCGTGATAGTAATGCCGGCGCCGAGAAGCATTCCGGCAAGGATAAGCCCGACAACGCTGAGAGGTATCCAGAAGCCGGAGCGTGCGGCTGCGGGCTCTGTATTAAGAATCGGAGTGGCGATTGCAGAAGTGTTATCCGGCACGACTTCTGGGACGAGCGGCGCACCCGAAACATCTGAGACTTCGGAAGGCACCACAAGACAATATCCTTTGCGCGGAATCGTTTCTATATAGAGAGGCTTTTCCGTGGAATCACCAAGTACCTGGCGAAGCTTGTTCACCGTCGTGTTGACGTTGGCGTCGTAATTTACGTGCGTGTCGGCCGGCCAGAGACGCTGTCGCAGTTCTTCACGCGTTACGACCTCATGCGGTTTTTCCAGGAGCGCTACGAGGACTTGATACATCTTTCCCTGTAGCTTGAGGCGCGAGCCACTCTTGGTTACTTCTTGCCGCTGCTGATCAACCTGAAAAGGACCAAAACGCACAAAACGAGGGCCTGAAGGAGGCGCGAAGTTTGATCGTTCGTCCATCCCGGTATCCAGTGCAGAGATAACGTTCGGAGTCATACACCCCATCCTATATATAGATTAGACGCGCAAAACGTCTGGGTGTTTGCTGGAGAATACGAAATTTCGATGAAGAAGTTCCTTTTTTCGAGATAACAACTTCAAACAACAAAGAACAGACGGAAATAGCTTTCTGGAGGTTACAGTGGGGCCGGTAAAAATCGATTTTTTATGTATTTAGAAGTTATTAATAAATGTAGGCCGTACATGAACAGCTGTTCGCTATTGGGACAGTCCAGTCGTCCGAACACAATTTAACGGAATCTACATACACTTTCTTGGATCTGAGCCCGCAACTGTTAGTTTCTTATGCGGTGAAACGCTCTCACGATGGCGGACAGGCTGCGGTGAGGCCTCCTGGCCTGTAGGTTTCTTGGAATAATTAGTTTCCCGCGCTTGCCCTGCCCTGAGGCAAAGTCATGATTTCGACGCTTGAGGGGAATCTCTTGGAGCGGTAAACGCGCTGGGTGGCCTTCTGATAGTCGGAGTCTTTCGCTTCGAAAATATTGGGAATAAATCTCTGCGGATTGCGGTCGTATAGGGGGAACCAACTGCTCTGCACTTGGACCATTATTCGGTGACCTTTCTTAAAGACATGATCCGCAGTATGGAGATCGATCGTGAAAGGCGTTACTTCTCCCGGCTTGAGTGGCTCCGGCTTCTCAAAGGAATTGTGGTAGCGGCCACGGAAGATTTCGTCGGAAATCATTAGCTCGAAACCTGACAGTTTCCAATCGTCCGGATATTTTTGCGGATAGACGTCAATCAACTTAACAATCCAATCGCTATCGCTGCCACTTGTGGAAGCAAATAATTTTGCGGTGACCTGGCCGGCAAGGGTGACATCTTCCGTCAGGTCCTCCGTCTGCCACGTCAACACGTCAGGGCGGTTGTCGACGAAACGCTGATCCTGTACAAGCCAGGTGTACCAACTGCCGGGATGATCCTCGGGATAGGTCATATCGATGGGGCGATGACGATACGGAACGGGATGCGCGGGATCGCTCACGTAGCTGTCGGAGGCGTCAGCGGAATCGGTTTGCGGGGCATCGAAAGAGAGTTTTCCGTCCTCTCGGAAATAGAGATTCTTGGTTTGCGCTTCGCGCGGCGGCCAGGAATCAAATTGAACCCAGTTGTCGCTGCCGGTTTGGAAGAGCAGCGCTTCTTTGAGCGGCAGCGCGCCTTTGTCCTTGAGCCAATATTCAAACCAGGGTACCTCGACCTTCTGGCGAAAATAAACTGCGGTGTCGCTGCCGAAAGGAATTTCGCCGAGCGACTTGCCCAGGCCACCGCCCCATCCGCCGTGATTCCACGGTCCGGCGACGAGATAATTGAGGTGTTTTGAATCGGACTTTTCCAGACGCGCATACGTTGCCATCGGTCCGTAAAAATCTTCCTGGTCCCACCAGCCGGCGACGTTGAGATTCGGGACGGTGGGTTCTTTCAAACCGTAAGCGACCGCGAGGCGCTTCCAAAATTCGTCGTAGCTTGCGTGGGCAACAAATTCGTTCCACGTCGGCAATTTCCCATGGAAATATTTCGCGTTCGCGTTGGAGAGCGCGCCGAGACGAAGGTAAAAGTCGTAGACATCGAACCGATCGAAGGCAAAACTAAAATTTTCGTTCGAGGATTCCAGCAGGGCGGTGTATTCGAACGCGTAGCTTAGTCGAAAGGCGCCGTTGTGAAAGAAATCGTCGCCGAGCCAGGTGTCGCCCATGCAAGCCTGCTCCGAGACGGCTTTGAGCGCGGGATGTGGATTGATCATTCCCATGGTTACGAGAAAGCCGTCATAGGAGATGCCGTCGAGGCCAACGCGGCCATTGTTGTTGGGAACATTTTTCACGAGCCAGTCGATCGTGTCGTAAGTGTCTGTGCTTTCGTCCACACCTTTCGGGTCGCTCGGATCGTGAAGCGGCCGCAGCATGACAAACTTTCCCTCAGAGCCATAACGTCCGCGAATATCCTGAAACGCGAAGATGTAGCCGTCCGGAACCATATCGATGTAGCGGTAGATCATGCTGCTGATGCCTTTGTCCGGGCTGGCGATTCCGTATGGAGTGCGATTCATGAGAATCGGCAGGGGAGTTGAAGCGTTTTTCGGTGCGTAGAACTCCGTATGTAGCTTGACGCCGTCGCGCATGGGAATCATTACATCAGTCTTAGTAAAGAGCGCCGAAAGATCGGGGCGTTGGCGCTGAGGAGCGGCT
>Ga0265354_1000160_pt1 | contig 12353 bp, 9 predicted proteins | sample NZE1metagenome_FD_189074 | JGI IMG/M metagenome (GOLD analysis project Ga0265354, IMG submission 189074) | Rhizosphere microbial communities from Maridalen valley, Oslo, Norway - NZE1 | ecosystem: Host-associated > Plants > Roots > Rhizosphere > Soil | place: Norway: Oslo | collected 2017-09-14 | reverse complement strand
CGCACTGGAGGGCTCGGAGGAGTTGCCGGCGATTTGCTGGGAGTAAAAAACTCCGGCGCGTTGTTCGTTGGGATTTTGGAAAGCCGCACGGTGCAAGACCGCCTGATCGATCAATTCGAACTACGCCGCATCTATCGCGCGGGAAAGATGGAAGACGCACGCGCGGCGCTTGCTGCGCACACCCGCATTGTGGAAGACCACAAAAGCGGAATTATCGCGGTGACGCTGACGGATCAAGATCCGCGTCTTGCGGCGGCGATGGCGCAGGCGTATGTCGACGAACTCGACCGGCTCGTCGAGCAGGTAAGCACATCTTCGGCGCGGCGCGAACGCATTTTCCTTGAAGAGAGACTCCGCGCGGTCAAGCGGGACCTCGACAGCGCCGCGCAAAAATTCAGCATCTTTGCGAGCAAGAACACAGCCATCGACATTCCGGCGCAAAGCAAAGCGATGGTGGAAGCCGCGGCGACGCTGGAAGGACAGTTGATTGCAGCAGAAGCGGAACTTCATGGCCTGGAAGCGATGTATACCGACCAGAACGTGCGTGTACGCGCTCTTAGAGCGAGGGTAACTGAGTTGCGCGCCCAGCTGGGCAAAATGGGCGGAGAGAGCGGAACTTCCGCGGCACCCTCTTCAGGAACGGATGCTTCGTTGTATCCGGCTATCCGCCAGCTTCCGCTGCTTGGCGTAACGTACGCTGATCTGTACCGCCAGACAAAAATTCAAGAAACCGTCTACGAGCTGCTAACGCAGCAGTATGAACTGGCTAAGGTGCAGGAAGCCAAAGAAGTGCCCAGTGTGAAGGTGCTGGACGCAGCGGTAGTGCCGACGAAGAAATCGTTTCCACCACGAGGACTGTTGACAGTTGCGGGCGCCACGTCTTCATTCCTAACGATGTGTGCCTGGATTCTACTTCGGCAGACCTGGCGCGAAATCGATCCGCAGGATCCTGGAAAACAATTTGTGGTGGAAATTGCGGGAACGCTTCGTGCTGACGCTCTGCGGACAGTTCCGGCGGCCGCGATTTTGCAAATGCTGGCGCGCGCGCGGAATCGTGCGAACTCTGCAAGAAAATCGCAACGTGCCCAGGAAGAAGAGAAACCTTCCGATGGGGCGGATCTGACGCGTGCAGCAAGAAACGGCCTCGGATAAAAGAGACATGAACGGAACAGCCACACGCCGGACTCGAGCACCATCCGTGACGAATGCGGAGCCTGCCCGTGAAAGTGCGCCGGAGATGTGGTTGCCGGGTGCGAAATTTCTTCCCAGGCGTGCTAAGGCCGCTCGCGGCCGTTCCGGGCTCGCACGCCAGGCTGCGTATGTGGCGATTGATTTTGCGCTGGTCTGTGCGGGCGGAGCGAGCATTTTCTGGCTGCGGTTTGATTGGGCCAACCCTTTTTCCCGGACGGAGCTTTCGCGAGCAAACCTTTTGCAACAGGTATTGTCTGCCAGCTATCCAGGTTTTTTGCTTCTCTATGCCGGGCTCGTAGTGCTGGCTTGCATGAGCCAGGATTTGTATCACACGGCGCGGGAACGCAGCGCTTGGGAAGAAAGCGCGAGCGTTGTAAGAGCTGTCGGGTTCGCTACGGCGCTCCTGGTGCTGTTTATTTTTACTTCGGGGAATAAAGACATCTCGAGACTTGTGGTGGTTTGCTCGGGAGCATGGAATGCCAGCGCACTGGCAGGCTGGCGATACGCAAAGCGGCATTATGTGCTGCGCAGAGCCGAGCGCGGCGAGGGCGTTTCGCGGGTGCTCATTGTGGGAGCAGGAAAACTGGGGCGGGCGCTGGCGGCGTGGCTCGAGGAAAACAGGCAACTGGGCTACCAAGTCTGCGGGTTTTTGGATCCGCATCCAAACGGAGATGCACGCGTATTGGGGTCGGTGCGCGATTTGCGGAAAGTCGCATTGGGCCAATTTGCAGATCAATTGTTTGTAACGCTTCCTGCGGACCGCGAAATGGTGAAGGAGATTTTCCTTGAGGCGCGGCGCCTGCGTTTGAGCTTGAACGTGGTGCCGGATCTCTACGATGGATTGGGCTGGCGCGCTCCGGTCGAAACCATCGGTGGGTTCCCGGTGATCGAGCTGCATGGCGAGCCGATTCCGGCGCTCGGTCTGGCGGTGAAGCGCGGCATGGATTTGCTTGGGGCCGCGGCGGTCCTTTTGCTGACAGCTCCAATACTGGCGTTCGCTGCCATCTGGATTCGCTGCGATTCGCATGGCCCGGTTTTTTATCCGGCGATGCGTGTAGGGAAAAAAGGAAAAAAATTCCGCTGCTTCAAGTTGAGAACGATGGTCGAAGAGGCGGAAACACAGAAGAACACGCTTCGCGAGATAAACGAGCGCAACGGCCCGATTTTCAAGATGGAGAACGATCCCCGTGTTACCCGCTGTGGAAGGTGGCTGAGAAAATTTAGTGTAGATGAGCTTCCACAGCTCTTGAATGTACTGCGCGGGGAGATGAGTCTCGTGGGGCCGCGGCCACACCCTGTGGATGACTTCGAGCGCTACACCATCGAACATCTGCGCCGCCTCGATGTGAAACCCGGTGTCACTGGGCTGTGGCAGGTAACTGCACGGCGCGATCCTTCTTTCGACACCAACATGGTTCTGGACCTCGAGTACATCGAAAACTGGACCTTGCGCTTGGACTTGAACATTCTTCTTCGAACGATTTCAGCAGTGCTCGCAGGAGGAGGCCAGTGAGCTTGCCGAGGATGGATAATCCGGTAGCGGGGATAGGTCCAAATGTTTCTCAAAGGGGTCGAATGCAAAGAGCGATAGCGGGGCATCCCCTGCTCGCGACGCTCTACCCGCTGGCAAAAGATTCCATGATTTATTTAGCGGGGGCAGTTCTTCTGGGCTTGGGCAATTTCGTCCTGGTTCCGATGTACACGCGTTTTCTCACGCCTTCGGACTTCGGTGCCTATGCGCTGATCGAGATTTCGCTGCTCATTGCCGTAACCACGACACAAATGGGGCTGGGAACGACTTACTTGCGGTGGTACGCGGAGACGGAAGTCTCCCGGCGCGGAGAGATTCTCGCATCAAGTGTAGCCGCAGGACTGGTGGCGGCAGCGATTGGCGGCGCGATCCTCGCAGCGGTGATGAGCGGGCCGCTCGGCAGGGAATGGATCGGCGGGAATGGTCGAACGGCCTGGATTTTTGTTCCACTGGTTTTGTTTCGGAACATACAGGGCATCTTCCTCAGCAGCCTGCAAGCAGCACAACGGCCTGTGGCGTACGTTTTGTCAGCCATTACACGTTTGATGGTTTTGGTGGCAGCCGGGTATTGGTTCGTAGCGCTGCACGGCGAAGGCGTACTAGGCGTCCTGCGTTGCTGGCTGGCGGGCGACGGAGCGTGCGTGCTCATTCTTCTCGTATTTTGCGTGCCGCGAATGCAACTCCGTGTTCGCAAGGAGTTGCTTGGTCCCATGTTGCGCTACGGGTTCCCACTCGTTTGGAGCGCGTTGATGGCTTTGTTGCTGGATGCTTCCGGGCGGTATTTCCTCGCGCGGTTTCAAAGCCTTGCCGAAGTGGGCCGTTACACGGTGGGAATCAAAATCACGAACATTCTTTCGATGGGTTTTCTGCAGCCGTTTGGAAACGCCTGGGCGGGCGCTGTGTTCCCCATCGCTCACCGTCCGAACGCGGCGATCACCTACACCAAGATCATGGGCTATGCGCTTCTGGTAGGCACTCTGCTTTCCGCGATGACCATCTTGTTCGGGCCGTTCCTGATTCGCATTTTTGCCGGACGCGCCTACGTGGGAGTGCAAAGTCTTTTGCCATGGCTGCTTTTGCCGGTTGTGTTCCGTTTGCTTGAATATTGGAGCAGCCTTCCCATCTATCTCAAGTACAAGACGAAGTGGCTCGGTCCCTTGGGAACCGCAGGTGCGGCGACCTGCATTGTTCTGAACTATTTCCTGGTGCCCCGGCTCGGCGCGTTGGGAGCGGCAATTTCCTGGCCAGCCGCCCTGGCCGCAAGCATTTGTCTGATGACTGCATTTGGCAGGCGCTACTACCCGCTGCCATTGGACCTGCGGACCTGCGGCTTTGCGGCTGGGATATGGGCCCTGGCCGTCGCTGGCAGCCGTTTCACGGCGTCGCTCGACGCGCGTGCCGGCCTGGAAGCCTCCATCGCAGCCGGGGCTCTGCTCCTCTCGGCGTGTGGTTTCTATTTTCTATGGGATGTTCGTGCCTCGAAACCGCTTTTCAAAAGGAGCGCCTATGCAGGTGATTGAACTACCCGTGTTTGTCGGCGCTCCGCTGGCAAAGTGGCGAAGAATGTATGGCTTTTTAACTCCACTAAAAATACTGCGAAAAATCCGGAAACGTATTTCAGGGAGATTATTTTTGTGGTATCGGGATGGCCTGGCGCTGGCATTCAAGGCGCGCAATCTCGTGACGAGAAACGCTGCGATTCAAGTAAATACCGGCGGCGTCAAGTTTCAAATTGTCCCGGAAGGTACAATAGCGTTTCATACATGGTCAGGCCTGCGTTTCGAACACGCCGAACTAGAATTCATTTTACGAGTGCTCCAGCCTGGAATGACGTTTTTCGACGTCGGCGCCAATATCGGACTGTTTAGCGTGGCCGCTGGACAAAAACTCCTAGGTCGGCTTTCTGCTGTGTACGCGTTCGAGCCGTGTCCATCGACTTTAGCGATCCTGGAAAAAAATCTTTTGAAGAATGAACTCACTATGGTGCGCACCGTCCGTGTGGCTTTAAGCGACCAAAACGGCCAAGCCATTCTGTACGTCAATGCAGAGTTGAAGGATGCTCTCAACTCGCTCGAAGACCCCAGCTATAGCGACGCGGAAGTTGTCGGGTGCGAGTTGGTGCGGACGGTTACGCTGGATGATTTTGTGGCGCGAGAAAATATTGCGCGTGTCGACGTGATGAAGGTGGATGTAGAAGGAGCGGAATTAAAGGTGTTTCGGGGCGGCCGAAAGCTGCTCGAACGGCCAGACGCTCCGGTGATTCTCTATGAGGGCTATAGCTGGTGCACCGCGGGATTTCACTACCATCCTGTCGAACTGATGTGGCAGCTGGAAGAATTCGGGTATGAGCTTCTTATTTTGGATCCGGAATCGGGCAATCTCCGCCGCAGGGCGCCAGGCGAGAGTTACGACGCCATGGTGGCAGCGGTAAAGAGATCGCATCCTCGTTACAGCGAAATATTCCCGAACGCGGAGAAGGCATGAACGTCGCGATCGTCAAGCAGGTGCTGGACACCTTTGGCCCGTGGTCGAGTATTCGCTGGGGAGAAACGTCGCCTGACGCTTTGTTTCGGATTTGGCCCAGCCGGCCACTGCACTGGGAGATGACTACGCTGCTCGAAGCGGACTGGTACATCATTCCTCAGCAAGTTAAAACGGACTACACATACGACTCGGTGCTGAAGCGGCCGGGCAATGCGGATATTGTGCGAAAGTACACGCAAAACGTAATCGCGCCAAAGGACATTCCTTACGATTCGTACGACTTGGTCATCACCAACGATCCGATTCTCGAGTTTCCCCGCAACACGCACACGCTGTTCGCGTACTTCGTCGTTGAGCACTGGGATCGGCGGTATCACGCGTCTCTTCGCCGACCGATGAGGAACGCCGACTTGTTCCTCGCGCACATGATGGACGCTTCCGATTCAATCGAGCGCCTTCCGCAGGCCATTTCGTTTCCCTATATTCGCGATCCGAAGACTCTGCGCGCATTGTTTGCGCCTCCCGAACGAGAGGAAGGCTTTTGGGCTGATTGGCGGACGCTGTCGCTCTTATGCGGTGCAACCAACGGGAACGCCATGGAAGCAACGAAAAGAGCGGCGCATCGGCTCGAAGAAGCACTGCGCCTTCCGGTCGCGTTCCGTTCGTTTTCCATGGGGCTTTATCACGGAGAAGATCCGCCGCGCTGGGGCGATGCCGCCGAGTTCCTGCGCGAACTGGCTCGCCAAAAATATTATCTGTGTCTGGGAAGAGGGAGCGGTGCCGGACAAGGTCTGGCGGACGCTGCGTCTTTAGGGTGCATCTGTTTTGGCGAGCAAGACAAGCCGTATCACCGGCTGCTCTGCCATCCCGAGGCGCTGTGCGGCGATCTGCAAGAACTGCCGAAGCGAGTCCGGCGAGTGAACGCTTCTAAGGGTTTGCATGAAGAGATCCGCAACTGGCAAGAGGAAAAGCTGCAACGGCATTTCATCGAGGAGCCTCTAGCTCTTCTGAGCGTAGCGCTCGAGCACAAGAGAAAAACGGCGGCAAGCCTGGCGGGGGCAGCGGCAGGTAACAGAAAAGAGTCGGCCGGGAAAAAAGTAAGCGAAGTCAAAGCGATAACACGAACGGCCCCCTAATGCAGGAGTGTCTTCGATGCGGATTCTGGCTTTGAATTTTACCGAGAAGGGAGTGGGCACATATCTTCGCGCATTTTATTTTTGTCGTGAACTGGCGCGCGCGGGGCACAAAGTTACGCTGGCGACGGTATCTCGCACTTCGCGTTTTCGTCCTGCGATTTCCTATAAGCGTGACTGGATCGGCGAATTCAGCGAGCCGCGTGGCGCGGGGCCATGGATACGGTTGATGGAAGGGCCAGCATGGGGTAACCGCTTCTTGCCCGGGACCGGCTGGGGTCCGCTCGACATCTGGGGCCGGACTCGCGAATTGGAAACCAGTCATTACGACGCTGTCTTCGGTTTTGAATATCAGCCCAATGTTTCCTGGCCGGTGTATTTCACCCAGCGGCGAAAAAACTATGCGTTTTATTCGGACTGGTGCGACTGGTTCGGCGGCAGCTCGAACTGGTTCCGCGGTTGGAAGATTGCGCACCGCATCGATTCGTATTTCGAAGAGAAGATTCGCTTCCGCGCGTCGAGAGTGAGCGTGACCTCCAAAGTGCTTCAAGAGCGCGCGCTCGCAATCGGTATCCCCAAGGAAAGATTGGCGCACATCCCTAATGGCGCGGCAACGGAGTACATCGTGCCGCTGAGCAAGAGAGAGGCACGCAAGCGGTTCGACCTGCCGGAAGATGCGCCGATGGTCGTTGCGATCAGCAATGGAGACATGTGCCGCGAGATGCGGATTTTTGGTGAAGTACTCCGGCAAGCGCCTAAGTCTGTTTTTTTGTTGGTTGGAAACGTGGCGCGCCCGGCATGGGAATTGGCGGAGCAACTGGCAATCGATCACCGCATCGGCCGGATGGGTTGGGTAAGTGATGAAGACTATCCCTGGGTTCTGGGATGCGCGGATGTTTGCATCTGCCCTTTGGAAGACAGCCTGAATGACCGCGCGCGATGGCCTACAAAGATTTTAGATTTTTTGACGGCGGGCCGAGCCACAGTGACAAATCCCGTCGGAGAAGTAGAGGCGCTCTTTCGCAAAAGCGATGTAGGCGTACTGGCGGGTCATTCGGACGAGGAGTTTGCCGGAGAGATCGTGGCGCTATTCCACGCACCGGAGCGGCGCCGCCTTCTGGGCGAAATCGCGCGCAAGGTCATGGTCCAGGAGTGGGATTGGCGGCTCCGCGGTGCGCAAATCGCCGGAATGATGGTGGCCTGAGTCATGTTACTGGCGATTCCGATTGTCATCATCGCATTTGGCGCAGCTCTGTTGTGGGTTGCGGCCAGCCCGGCTCGCCTTATCTACCTCTTGCCTTTGCTTTTGAGTTTTGAATATCGCCTCCGCTTGAGCAGTTTCAGCTTCGATCTCTCGGAAGCGTCTCTCTTCGTTGTGCTGCTAGTTTCCCTGGTGCATGCGTGGGAGGGGAAACGGAATCGACCGCTAGCGAAAATTTATCCGGAACGAACTCTCATTCTATTTCTGGCTATTCTGGCCTTTCCGGCTATTTTTTTTGAATACAACGCGGCGCATGCCGCTAGTGTCTATCGAGATCTGATGCTGCCGTTCCTCTTTCTTTTGGTTTTCTTGCAGGCGGGTGTCGACAAGAAGCAAATTCACACACTCATCAAACTCGGATGTGTCTTCGCAGTGGCCAACGCCATTCTCGGAATTGCGCAATACACCACCGGAAATTATCTCTGGTTTGCAGGGCCTGACGAAGCGGAATGGCAGGCTTATAAGACCAGCTTTGCGAAACTCTCCGGCTTCGGCGATTTTCTCGGCGTGCAAAACACTTTGCCAACCGGGCTCTACACCGGCGCAAATATGTTTGCGTGCTTTCTTTCTGTGCCGCTCTGCCTCCTGACCACGCTAGCTTTCTTCGGAAGCCTCCCTAAGCGCCAACGCCTGCTTTGCTTCCTGGGGAGTGCGGTCATATTTGTTTGCCTGCTGTTCACGATGTTCCGCTCCGGTTTGCTGGTTTTTGCCGCGTCGATGATGACGGTGTATCTCTTTCTGAGCCGGCGCCGAGGTGTTTTACGTGTCGTGACGGTAACCGTACTGGCCAGCGCAATCGCAATTCTGTTTCTGACGCAGGGATTATTTGACTGGGACCAGTTTGGGACCTTCGAAGGGCGCCAGGAAATGATTTCAGATGCGTTCACTCTGATAAAGGCGCATCCCGAACTCTTATTGACCGGCGGATACACCGACCTCTATCACTTGCAATCGCGAGAGACGCAAGAGATCCACAATCTCGGTTTATATTCGATTGTTCAATTCGGCCTTCCCGCCACTTTGGTGTTTTTTGCGTTCTTCATAAGGCTCTTCCGCAGGGCTTTCTACGCCGCCATGGAAGTAAAAGGACTTGAACGAAGTGTCCTGGTGGCCATTGCCGCATCCATCGGCGCAAATGTTTTTCTCTATGGCGCGACGACTATGTTGATCGACTCCGTGCAGACGGCGATCTGGTTGCTCTTCTGGGCTGGGATTGCCAGCTATCTCATCGCTTACGCGTCAGCCAAACCCACCGACTCCTCTTCTACCTTCGGTCTGCGGCACGCGATGCTTCCACAACAGGGCAATCTCTCATGAACTTGCTCCCTCAGCTTCACAAATATCTTCGTGTCTATCCTCAGTGGAGATTTGCGCCTCCACGTGTGCAGATAAAGCGTTGTGTGGAGAGATTTGGCTCAGAGTATGGCGGCTATTGCCTGGACGGTTCGATGATTGGCCGCGACGCGGCTGTCTATTCTTTGGGGATTGGCGAGGACATTTCCTTCGATTTGTCTCTTATCGAACGTTTCGGCGTCGAGGTTGACGCGTTTGATCCCACTCCCAAAGTTAAAAAATGGCTCGCTACACAATCCTTGCCCCCGCAATTCCATTCTCATGACGCGGGGATTGCCGGGCACGACGGCGAAGAATCGTTTTATCTTCCACCGCGAGAAAACTGTGTTTCCCACTCCATGATTCAGGCGCCCCAGTATGGGCGCGCGTCTCTGCGTTTACCAGTTATTAGGCTTTCCACTGCGATGCGGCTTCAAGAGCACAGCCGGATCGACGTTCTCAAGATGGATATCGAAGGCGCCGAGTACGCGGTCATTGAAGAAATCGTCCGAGAGAAAATACCGGTCGCACAGCTTCTCGTCGAATTTCATCACCGGCTGTCTTCCATAGGAACGGACAAAACCAGGAAAGCCCTCGCGCAACTCGAAAGATATGGAATGAGGATTTCTTATGTCTGCCCGCGAAGGGAAGTCTTCACATTCGTAAAAGCTGATTGACCCGTGGAACTACCGGGCCGGAAGTAGCATTGCGAGGAACCGAACGAGTCGATGAAGAGAGTCCTGATTATCGAAGCGCAGATCAAGCGATACCGCAAACCGTTCTACGAGCGTTTGAACAATGCGCTTTGCAAGGAAGACGTGCAACTCAAAGTCGTCTATAGCGCTCCGTCTTCGGCAGAAGATCGGAAGAACGACAATTGCGATTTGCCGCAAGAGTATGGCGTAAAAACGAAAGGATACTGGTTTGGGAAGAGAAGGCTGCTCTTTCAGCCCGCCCTCCGCGAAGTCGCATTAGCCGACCTCGTCGTCGTTGATCAAGCCAACCGATTTATTCTCAATCATTTTCTTATCCCACTTTCGTTGTTCAAACTAAAGAGAACCGCGTTCTGGGGCTTGGGCGAAAACCGGCAAGCAGACCGGTCTCGTTTCTCTGAATGGTACAAGGAGCGAACGCTGAATTGTGTTGACTGGTGGTTTGCGTACACGTCAGGCACCGCTCGCTATTTGCAGGAGCGCGGCGTATCTCGCGCCAAGATCACGGCAGTGCAAAATTCCGTCGATACCCGAGCCATTCAAATGTGCGTGAAAAGTCTGAGTGCGAACATTAGAAGAGCGCTTCGCGCCGAGCTGGGCATCAGCCCATCGGCTCCGGTAGGAATTTTCGTGGGCATGCTGCACAAGGTGAAGTCCATCCCTTTTCTGATTAAAGCTGGAGAGGAGATTCGGCAGACCATTCCCGAGTTTCAGCTGATTGTCGTTGGCGGCGGTCCGGACGAGGAGGAGATTAGGCACGCTGCTACGCATCTTTCTTGGGTTCATTTTGTAGGGCCGAAATTTGGCGAACGGAAATCGCAGCTCCTGGCGATTTCTGACGTGTTTTTACTTCCAGGAAGAGTGGGACTCGCGATCCTCGATGGATTTGCCGCCGCTCTTCCTCTCATCGCAACCAGGCGATTTATCCACGGACCGGAGATGGAGTACTTCGAGGAGGGACGAAATGGGTTGATGATTTCGCCTGACTTGGCAGCATATGCACGGGCTGTAACCCAGCTGCTATCGAATCCGAAGGAGCTGCAACGGCTTCGCGAAGGGGCCGCGAACTCGGCCGAGAAATATTCGATGGAAGCGATGGTCGAAAATTTTAAGAGGGGAATCGTGCAGTGCCTTGCGCAGCCAAAATGGCAGGGAAGCCCGTTCAAGTGGCGCAGGGAGCAGAGCGCGCCGTGAACCGGGCAATCGTCGGAAGTCTCTTGGTCTGGGAGAAGAAGTCATGAGCGAGACGAACCGAACATTCGTGATGACGACGAGCTGGGACGACGGACATCCCCTCGATTTGCGCGTGGCGGAGTTGCTTGCGAAAAGCGGCCTCACGGGGACTTTCTATGTGCCGCGCTCGAGCCAAAAACCGGTGATGAACCGTTCGCAGATTCGCGAACTGAGCAACTCCTTCGAGATTGGCGCTCACACCTTGGAGCACGTCGCGATCGACCGGCTCTCCGACCACGAAGCCGGCATCCAGCTTTCAGGATCTCGCGAGTGGATCGAGCAACTGACTGGGAAAAGTTGTCGAATCTTTTGTTTTCCGGGAGGCAAGTTTAGAAATCGCCAACTACAGCTTGTGCGCGAAGCAGGGTATCAAGCCGCCAGGACTGTTGAGCTTCTCTCGACCGCAATCCCGCGGCGCATCAGTGGTCTTTACGTTATCCCCACGACCATTCAGGTCTTTCCTCACGGTCCCTATGCTTATGCCAAGAATGCTCTGAAAAGATTTTCTGCTCCGGTGAGGCCTTGGTTTGGAGGGTTACTGCTCTCCAGGGATTGGCTCACGCTTGCGAAGGAATTGTTCCTTCAAACCATGGCGCGTGGAGGTGTGTTTCATCTCTGGGGCCATTCGTGGGAAATCGAGGAGCAAGGCCAGTGGGAAAACCTTGAAACGTTCTTGATGACTGTGTGTCAGTGGCGAGAAGAATTAAAAGGCGCGACCAATTCGGAGCTCTGCGCGTATGCCATTTAGTCTGGAGCAAATCTCGCTACTTCTTTGCTGTCCGGATGACCGAGCGGGGATGGCTGCTTGCCCCAATGGGCTTCGTTGCGTACGATGTCACCGTTTCTATCCTCTGCTATCCCAAAACATTCTAGAACTTCTTCCTTCGCGGCCGATCATTTTTCCGGACAAGAGCGAGCTGGCGCCTTATCGAGATGGCTATGTTCGCGAATTCTTTCGGCCCACGGAAATTCTAGTTGACGCCAAGGCATGGGGCGCGCCCGAGGCGCGTTCGAGCAAATGGTTGCAACTGCGCGAGCGCCAGACCCGCGAAGTGCTTCAATTTCTTGGAGCCGGGCAAGCCGGTGCGGCTTCAGTGTTTTGCGATCTCTCCGCGGGAGCGGGCCACTGCACGTTTAGAGCTACACAAGAATATCGCTTGGTTTTTCATTGCGACTTGTCGATGGACGCGCTCGCGTACGCCAGCGCGAAGGCGAGCGCAATGCGCCTGGAAAACATTGTTTTTGTCCATGCGGACTATTTTCAGCCGCCATTTTGGAACAGCGTCCATCATCTGATTTGCCTCGACACTCTCATTCGCGGGGCATGGCACGAAGCAAAGCTGCTTCAAAGCATCCAATCCGCTCTCACGCCACGGGGAGCCGCCGTAGTGGACTTTCATAATTGGTGGCACAACCCTCTCCGGCGTTTGGGATTTCTTCCTGACAATTTTGTGGGCAACAAGAGTTATACGCGC
>Ga0265354_1000159_pt1 | contig 12364 bp, 10 predicted proteins | sample NZE1metagenome_FD_189074 | JGI IMG/M metagenome (GOLD analysis project Ga0265354, IMG submission 189074) | Rhizosphere microbial communities from Maridalen valley, Oslo, Norway - NZE1 | ecosystem: Host-associated > Plants > Roots > Rhizosphere > Soil | place: Norway: Oslo | collected 2017-09-14 | reverse complement strand
AAACGGCTTCTTATCCACCTGCACTACGATCTTGTCTCCAAGCACATAGCCCAACTTCTTGAATTCCTCGCCCGGTATGTTGCTGATAAGCGATCCGTAAGGATCGTCCAGTCCAATAATGTCGCCATCGATGCCCTTGTCAGACGTGCTGGAGACTTTCGGCGTGAGCTGCACCAGCTGCGGAACCACCGGCCCAGCCATCGCAAAGTCCCACCCTTCCGCTAGATGCGCGGCCGCGGGCGAAAATATGTCGCGTCCATGAAACGTCGAAGAAACCTGCGGCTGTAGCATCCAACCCGTGTTCGTAATCTCTCGCGCTGAGTCCAATCCATCCCGTTCGATCACCGGCGTGATCACTCCATTGTCCGGCAGCACAAAATATTGGCCCTTCTTCGATTTTACGATCACGGCCTTCCGCGAAGTCCCCACTCCCGGATCCACCACTACAAGAAAAACGGTCCCTGAAGGGTAGTAAGGGGTCACGCCTGCCAGCCATCGCGCTGCCTCGTCGATCTGGAACGGCGTCACCTGATGTGTGATGTCCATCAACCGCGCATCCGGAGCGATCCCTATTATCACGGCCTTGCATACCGCAACGGCGTCATTGGCAGTCCCGAAGTCGGTCATAAACACAATTGTCGGCCGCGCTGCTGCCACGGCTTGCCTGGCCCCGGCGGTCTCTGCGGGTGTCTTGCCGCATGCCCCGCAAAAAACAGCCATAGCCAAAACTAGAACCGCGAAAAATCGAACGCGTGAAGCCATCGAGTCTCCCAAGCCGAATGAATTTTTATTGATTTCGCGAGAGCCTTGCCGGTCCCTCATTGTCGGAAATTAGAACGCAAGCACTGGACGCATCGCCTTGCATGGCCGTGACAATTAGTCCATCCTCCGAATGCGACGCAGTATATAGGATGTCTGAAATCTGTGTCTCCCGCATTTACCTGCAGCCCGGAATCCGTTCCCGTCTCATAATCTCATTGGGTTTCTCCCGCGCCTCCTTTACAATATCGAGGCTTCGTAAGAGAAGTTACGCAAGACCAAGCAGCCTCCCGCGCCCAGTGAAGGCCCAGCCGCATTGCGTACGTGAATTAAACCGGGAACTCAACAAAGAGGAGAACGACCGTGCTTCGAAGCTTAATTGTCGGTGTGTTGTTGTCTCTATGCGTCACCGCTGCGCTAGCCGATCAAGTAACACTAAAAAATGGCGACCGGCTGAGCGGAACCATCGTCAGTTCTGACGCGAAAACCCTTCTGCTCAAGTCTGAGTTCGCGGGCGACGTTACCCTCCAATGGGACGCGGTTACTTCTATCGTTTCCGCGGAAGCGCTCCATCTCGCTCTTAAGGATGGCCAGACCATTGTCGGCGTCGTCACTACAAGCGATGGCAAATTCGAAGTGGCCACCAAAGATGCGGGCTCCGTCACCGCTTCCAAGGACATCGTCGTTGCCGTCCGCAACGATGACGAACAAAAGGCTTACGATGATCAGATCGACCGCCTGCGCCATCCGCACCTCACCGATTTCTGGAGCGGGCTCTTGGACACTGGCCTCAGCCTCACCAGAGGCAACTCGGAGTCGCTCACTTATACGCTCAACGGCAAAGCCGCACGCGTTACGGACCGCGACAAAATTTCCGTCTATTCCACCGCCATTTTCAGCGATAGCACCGTCAACGGCGTTAACTCCACGACCGCCCATGCCATTCGAGGCGGAATCCGCGGTGACCTAAACGTCAGCGATCACCTCTTCGTCTTCGGGTTTACCGATTTTGAGTACGATCAATTTCAGGACCTCGATCTACGTAATGTCTTAGGCGGTGGCTTGGGCTATCACGTCATCAATAACAAGACCACGGTATTCGATGTCTTTGGCGGAGGCACCTACAACCAGACGTTCTATGGAGCCCTCGCGGCTACCGCAACCGAGCCTGCCATGGCCGCCGTTACACAAAAGACCGGGGAAATCGTTGCCGGCGAAACATTTAATTCTAAACTCAACAGCCGCACCTCAGTCACAGAACAGTTCAGCATCTACCCGAACATCTCGGACCCCGGCAACTACCGCTTCCAGTTCGACATCACGGTCGCCACCAAGTTGAAAAACTGGCTCAGTTGGCAAGTTACCTACAGCGATCGCTACAACAGCGATCCTCTCCCCGGTTTCAAGACCAATGACCTGCTTCTTTCCTCCGGGGTCCGCCTGACATTTGGCAAGCCTGTGTTCTAAATGGTTGGCGTACTTACCCCTAAAGTGCGCATCTAAGCAAAGGAGGCACCACATGATCTATTGGCTCATCGTTGGTCTTATCGCTGGCTGGCTCGCCGGACTCGTCATGAAGGGCGGTGGGTACGGCATTATCGTGGATATCCTTCTCGGCATTGTTGGTGGCTGGCTTGGCGGCTGGTTGTTCGGCCGCTTGGGCATCTGGCCGGCCGGGGGAATGCTCGGCTCGATCGTTGTCGCCTTTATTGGCGCCGTCATCCTCGTCGGGATTACACGCATCCTGAAAAGAGCTTAACGCCTCCTTTCCTGACGCAAACCAAAAGAACCGAATCGCGCTGCCGGAGGTAAGCTGCTCCGTCGGCGCGATTTCCCTTTTGGGACCACCCTTGGAGTGCGCTTAAGGCTCTTTCCTAGCCCAATCCTGCCTATTGTCAGCCCTCGGTTCCGACACGGAATGGTCTCTTCCGTCACAACTTAGCGAGCAAATCGGCACCTGTACTCCTGTACGGAGGGACAGGTGCCAGATGTCGAGTACAGGGAAAAACAGGCGAAAACATGGGCGAAAGATTAGTCGCGTATAATACACTGATTCTATAGGGCTTAAAGTGTTTCAAGGTGGGTCATAAGAGTACTGAACCGATGGTTTGCACCCCAAATTGTACCTTCTGTACTATCGCCATCAAGCCCCACTTGCTGTCAAATAGGTCAGGTGCAAGGGACTGGACCAAAAGACAGGGCTCACGCATCTAAAGGCCAGGCCAAGACGAGAGCAGCAAGAAGCTAGGGGGAAGTAAATGTTCGGACAAGCGGCGATCAACGACAAAGGAACTATGAAGACCAAAGACAGCAACCGCAAATGGATGTGGTGGTTCTTAGCGGTGGTAATCGCGCTGCAACTCTATTTTGTGCGCGAACTTGTGGCCGCTTTTGCGCTGTTTGCGCTGGGATTCGCAGCTATAGCCTTTGTGGTGATGAGCCTGTATATGCTTCAGAAGGCTTGGGAAACCGGCGTTCAGCGCGTCGCCGACAGCCAGAACCCTGTGATCGATATGGCGCGCCGTGGTGTTAACGCCGTCGAAGATCTAGCGCGCCGACCGTTGCGCCGCCCGGGTTCAGCCGCCGCGCGCTAAGCCGCTAAAGAGTTTGCAGTTTTTTGCCAGAGCAAGCACACACAGAGAGCTGCCCATCCTGCCTCCTTCAGGATGAACAAACACTCTGTGGATACTAAGAGAAGGAAAGGCCAGCCGTCCTGAGAGAGCGGCTGGCCTTCTTCTTTTCTCTCAGTTTTTTGCACACTGCTTTTTAACTAGTGTATTTTCAGTGGATTACTTCATTTTCGCATGACCTCACCTGTGGTTCGGCCAGCCATTCAAAAAGCTCTTGACAGAATTTCCGGATCGGTGTATTTAACATGTTGGTTAAATACAAAATGTCAGCAGATCAACTCACTTCCACTTTCGCGGCCCTTGCTGATCCCACTCGCCGCGCCATCCTAGCGCACTTGATGTCCGGGGAGGCGTCTGTCACGGAGCTTGCCGAGCCTTTTGAAATGAGCATGCCCGCCATCTCGAGGCACCTCAAAGTGCTTGAAACCGCGGGACTTATCTCGCGTGGTCGCGCGGCGCAATGGCGCCCCTGCCGTATCCAGGCAGCTCCTCTTAAAGAGGTCGCCGATTGGGTTGAGGAATACCGTATGGCTTGGGAGCAGCGTCTTGACCGCCTGCACGACTACCTAGCCGAGGTGCAAGCCAAGGAGAAGAAACGTGGCCGAAACAAAAAGTAGCTTTGCCGCTGGCCCTGCCAGACAAGAACTACGCCTTAGCCGAATCTATGGCGCACCGCGCAGCCTCGTCTTCAAAGCTTGGACCGATGCTAAACAGGTGGCTCGTTGGTGGAGTCCTCGCGGATTCACCAACCCCGTTTGCGAATGGGATGTGCGCCCCGGCGGGCTCATTCGCATTGACATGCGCGCGCCCAACGGCACCATCCATCCGATGAAAGGCGTTTTTCACGAAATTGTCGAGCCCGAGCGACTAGTCTTTACAGGCACTGCCATGGAGGATGAACACGGGAAACCGCAGCTCGAAATCCTCAACACCATTACTTTCGAAGACTTAAACGGGCTTACGAAACTCACGCTTCACGCCGTGCTCGTCACCAAGGATTTTAAGATGACTCCCCAAGTCGCTGCCGCACTGGCCGGTATGGAGCAGGGTTGGAGCGAGAGCCTCTATCGCCTCGGCGATGAACTCGACAATTCTCTCAAGGCCACAACGGCAGACCGCGAAATTGTCATCTCGCGCGTCTTCGATGCGCCTCGCGATGTTGTCTGGGACGCGTGGACCGATCCAAAACAAGTTGTGCAGTGGTGGGGGCCGCGAGGCTTCACCACGACGATCCATGAAATGGACGTGAGGCCCGGCGGCACGTGGCGACACACCATGCACGGTCCGGATGGCGCCAACTATCCCAATAAAAGTGTTTTTCTCGAGGTAGTAAAACCCGAACGCATTGTCTTTTCACATGGCGGAGGAAAAGAGGGAGGCCCCGGCGCGAATTTCCATTCGACATGGACTTTTGAAGTGGAAGGGGACCAGACCAAAGTCACCATTCGCATGGTGTTCGATTCGACTCAGGCGCGGGATATGGTGATCAAAGAATTCGGAGCGATCGAAGGCGGCAAACAAACTCTGCGGCGACTCGGAGAATATCTGCGGGATCTCACAGCTAGAGAATAGCAAGTAAGATTGGCAGACTGTTTTTTCGGAGGAGTAATAAGAGCTTGACATATTCCCATGCCGGAATGTATTGTGACGGACATGGCGCGAGCTGCTACGACTTCTGACGCTTTCAATGCTGTTGCCGAGCCGCGGCGGAGAGAGATACTCAACTATCTGGCGCTGCAAGAGCGGCCGGTGGGAGAGATTGTAGATGCTTTGGAGATGGAGCAGCCTTCCGTTTCGAAGCATCTGCGCGTCTTAAAGGATGTTGGGCTGGTGCATGTGCGGCGTGAAGGGCGGCAGATGTTTTACCGGACGAACGCCGAGGCCATCCGGCCTCTGCATGAATGGGCGGGTACATTTGAGCGGTATTGGCAACATCAGCTGATCCGAGTGAAGGAACGGGCCGAGGAGAAGAGCGGGCGGTGAGAAGGGTTGAGGTAGCAAGGAAAGACTTTCAATAATGAATTCGTACGAAATTCGAAGCGAGAGCGGAAACAGAAGTTGCAACGAAGCGTCGTAGTCAGGAAGAGGAGGACAAAATGCAGATAAATCCATATCTAATGTTCAACGGCCAATGCGAGGAAGCGTTCAAATTTTACGAAAAGTGCCTCGGCGGCAAAATCGAAGCAATTTTCACGTTTGGAGACTCTCCCATGGCACACACCGTGCCAGCAGAATGGGGAAGCAAAGTGATGCACGCGCGCATGAACATTGACGGCATGATTCTGCTCGGTTCCGACGCCCCTCCTGGCCGTTATCAAGGGGCGCCTCACGGTTTTTCCGTCTCGCTGTCTATGAAAGATCCCGCCGAAACAGAACGTATCTTTCATGAGTTGGAGCAGGGCGGCAAAGTGGAGATGCCCGTACAGAAGACTTTCTGGTCGGCTCGGTTTGGCATGCTTGTGGATCAGTTTGGAATTCCCTGGATGCTCAACTGCGAGCAGGCTGCCGAGGCGACGGCGTAGCGTTTTGTGCGTCAGTCGCTGGTCATATTGGTTATAGAAGTCTCGCGTCAAGTGGTTATTTTGAGAAACCACTTTCTGCGCGACACTTGCCCATGGGAGACCTCGCATGATTCCGCACCTCGAGCGCGGGGTGAGCGAGACAGGACAAAAGGGAACTGAGGGCTGACCGCCTATTCTGGACTTGGCACCGAAAAGGGCACAGCATGCTGCGCCCCTACAGGGGGAAAAAAGCTTAGCTCGTAAGACCGGAGAGATTCGTGGAAGCAACGGGACCAATTTCAAAGAAGATGATCTGGACTGGCCGCGTTGTGAGTGCGATACCTGTATTGCTCATGCTGTTTAGCGCGGGAATGAAATTCGCAAAGCCTGCACCGGTCGTTGAGGGAATGGTGCGGTTCGGGTATCCCGAGAGCCAACTTTTCCTTCTAGGGGTGCTCGAATCGCTCTCTTGCGTCGTGTATGTGATTCCGCGGACGGCTGTTCTGGGCGCGATTCTGATGACGGGCTATCTCGGAGGTGCGACAGCTTCAAACGTTCGCATTGGTGATCCGTCCTATGTCATGACGGTCTTTTTGGGGGTTTGTGTTTGGGGCGGGCTTTTCTTCCGCGATGAGCGCGTGCGCGCGCTGATTCCGGTCCGCCGGTAGGCGGCGCGACATGGATGGCGGGGCCCATACAGGGTAAACAAGCCCCGCCCTACACCTCGGGTCACGGGTTCTGTTTTTGTATGAATTATGTAAGGAGAAGCACCATGAATTTCACACCTGGACTGTTCCTGCAAGATTTGAAAGTTGCGCTGCGCTCGCTCTATCGCGCCAAGGGCCTCGCTATCACCGTGGTGCTGACGCTGGCGCTGGGCATCGGCGCCAACGCCGCAATCTTCACGCTGGTGCGCGGCGTACTGCTTCGCCCGCTTGTCAATGCCGACGAGGAGCGCCTCATCTACATTCGCCAAAGCGCGCTCGGCATCGGCAACGCGAACGCCAACTTCTCCGTTCCGGAACTAAAGGACATCGAGTCCGGTGCCCGCACCATTAGTGAGTTCGGCGATTTCTCGACGATCAGCTTTACCATGGTTGGCCTAGGCGATCCGCGCGAGGTGCAAGCGGGCGTTGTCGACGGCAAGTATTTTGAAGTGATGGGGCTGCATCCCGTTCTCGGCCGTCTCATCGGCCCGCAGGACGATGGTCCTAAAGCTGACGGCGTCGTCGTTCTGACCTACCGTTTCTGGTCCACCGCTTTTCATCGGGATCCAAGCGTCCTCGGCAAAACCGTGCGCCTCGGCAGCGGTCCAATGGGGACGCGAAGCGGGACCATCATCGGCGTGCTCGAGCCTTCCATCCCCTATCCTTCCGATACCGAGATCATTGCCAATATCGTGACCAGCCCACACCATCTCTCCGCGACCATGGTGGAAGGCCGCGTTCATCGCATGACCGAACTTTTCGGACGGCTCGCGCCTGGAGCAACTCTTGAGCAGGCGCGCGCTGAACTCCGGACCTCGTATGCCGCGATGGTGGCGCAGCATCCGGAAGCCTACTCAAAACAAGCCGATTTCCAGATCAGTTCAACGCGGCTGCGCGACCAGATCACCTCCGGCGCGCGCACGGTTCTTCTCGTTTTGCTCGCAGCGTCTGGACTGGTCTTTATTATCGCCGTTTCCAACGTGGCTAATCTCATTCTCGCGCGGTCTGTTCGCCGCGAAGGCGAGCTTGCCATTCGCGCCGCTCTGGGCGCCAGCCGCGCAACACTTCGCCGTACGCTTCTGGCGGAGAGCCTTCTGCTCTGCGGCGCAGGCGCGCTACTCGGAGTTCTTATCGCGCGCCCCATGGTCGCGATTCTCGCGCGCTACGCGTCGCGCTTCTCCATCCGCGCCCTTGATCTGACGGTGGACTCCAGCATGCTGTGGGTCGGGGCTGGTCTTGCTATCCTCGCGGCGGTTCTTCTTGCGTTTGTACCGCGCCTGCCTTCCGCCAACGCTTCCCAGGGTTTCGGCCTCGCGACGGGCAGCGTGCGCATCACCGGCGGCACCAATCGGCGTCTACGTCTTTTCGCCATGACGCAAATTGCCGCTTCCTTTCTGCTTCTCGCGGGTGCCAGCATGCTGCTGAAAACGCTGCTCGACATGCAGAACGCTCGCACGATTGTCGACACACCCCGAGTGCTGGCTATCAATCTTCCCGTGGACTCTTACGGAAAAACTCCCGATCAGATCGACCGGTTCTATGAGGAAACGGTACGCCGAGTCAGCCAGTTGCCCGGCGTCGATGGCGTCGCCGTCGGCGACTCCGTTCCGTGGCGGGACACGATTTTCGACTTCGCATTGCAGTTCTCCGCCGATGGCCACACCAAGGGCCCCGGTGAAGAAGATCCTCGCACCCAGATTCGCAGCGTATCGCCTGGATTTTTCTCGACGGTTGGCATACCTCTTCTCGCAGGACGCGATTTCAATGACTTGGATCGCAAGGATAAGGAGCCCGTAGTCGTCATCAGTCAGAGCCTTGCGCAGAAGATGTTCCCTGGCCGCGACCCCCTGAACCGCCATATTTGGTGGACGGATCCCGTCCTCGCGTTTATCGGCTGGGATTCGAAACCGCGCCGCATCGTTGGAGTGGTCGCCGATTTGGACAGTATCCACGTGATCCCGCAGCCGACCCTCACGGTCTACAACGCTATGGAACAGCAAGGACTTTTCGCGGGCCGTCTTTTCGTGCATACGCATTCCAATCCCTACGGGTTGGTCACGCCCATCACTAAACTGATTCGCGATATGTCCGCCGATCAGCCTATCGAAAAGGCCGCGACGCTCGAAGATATACGCGCCGAAGTGCTGACGCCGGATCGGCTTAACTCGGTGGTGTTTGGAGGCTTTGCGCTGGTCGCGCTGGCGATTGCGATTGTGGGAGTGGCGGGCGTACTGGCGTTTTCCGTTAGCGCACGAACCCGCGAATTCGGCATTCGCCTCGCGATTGGGTCTCAGCCTAGCAGTCTGCTGGCAGGAGTCATCCGGGAGGGGGCGATCATGGCTTCGGCGGGAATACTTGCGGGCGCCGTTGGCGGATACATCCTCGCGCGTCTGGCGGGCAGTTATCTGCTCGACATGAAGATGCCCAGCCCACTGCCCGTGATCATATCGGCGATCATTCTTCTCGTCGCCGCCATTTTAGCTTCCGCGCTTCCAGCTGCACGTGCGGCGCGTGTTGACGTTATCCAGGCGCTCCGTTCGGAATAGCTTGCTGTTTAAACAAGCGAGTGTCGTTTGCAAGTACCCACTACGTGGGAGGGGCAAGCCCCTCCCCTACAACCCATTTCGGCCATCTGCAGAAAATTGGACGTTTTCCTGCGCGTGAGTTCTCGCTCGTGCTTGTGCTACTCTTTGCGCCCATAGCAAGCCAAGAGCATCGCGCACGAACAACACGAGGAGAGCGTTATGAGATGGCGAAGAGGATTGATCGCAATTGCCGGAGTTACTGCATTTATAGCGGCTTTGTTTTGCAGTAGCAGCCGAGCGCAAGAGAAGGGCAATGCCCCCGCGAAGAAGATTGCGATACACGCGGGACGTTTGATTGATGGGAAGAGCGACACGCCGATCCTTAACGCTCTAATCGTCATCGAAGGCGACAAAATTGTTTCCGTTTCTGCCGGAGGAACGCCACCAGCCGGCGTCGAAGTCATCGATCTCTCAAAAGCGACTGTGCTGCCGGGCTTCGCGGACGTGCACACCCACGTTCTTCTCAATGGCGACATCACGGCCGCGGACTATGACGAGCAAATCCTGAAGCAATCCACTCCCTATCGCGCGATTCTTGCCGCCCGCAATGCACGGATTGCTCTCGATAACGGATTCACGTCTATCCGCGACGTCGAAACGGAAGGGGCAATGTACGCCGACGTGGATGTGAAGACGGCGATTGCTCGAGGCGAAGTCCCCGGGCCGCGCATGCAAGTGGCGACGCGCGCGATGGCTCCAACCGGGATGTATCCGTTGCTCGGCTACTCGTGGGAATTGAAAGTTCCCGTCGGAGTGCAGACAGTGGATGGAGTGGAAGGCGCCCGGAAAGCTGTGCGCGAGCAGGTGATGTATGGCGCGGACTGGATCAAGTATTACTCTGACCGGCGCTACCACTTTGAGGACGATGGCGTGCTGCACAGCATGGTGAATTTTACCGACGAAGAAGCAAAGGCAATTGTGGAGGAAACACACCGGCTAGGGAAGAAAGTTGCCGCGCATTGTATTGGCTCGGATGGAATTGCGGCTGCATTGCGCGCTGGCGTGGACACCATTGAACATGGCGATGGTTTCACTGACGCACTGCTCGATGAGGCGGCCAAGAAAGGCGTGTATTGGGTTCCGACGATAACTGTTGGCGCGTACGTTGCGCCAGGCCGCGGCGGCAACTGGGTGAAAATGGTCGACTTGGAAAAGACCGCATTTCAAAAAGGGCTGAAGAAAAACGTGAAGATTGCGCTCGGTACGGATGCAGGCGGTTTTGATTGGAAGCAACTCAACGAAGCGGAGGAGTTTGTGTATTACGCGAACTATGGCATGTCGCCTATGCAGGCGATACGTGCGGGGACGGTGATTCCCGCGGAACTTCTTGGTTGGAGCGACAAAGTCGGAACGATTGAAGCCGGGAAGTGGGCGGACATCGTCGCGGTGAGCGGCGATCCGTTGAAAGACATCACAGAATTGAAGCGCGTAAGATTCGTAATGAAGGCTGGAACGGTTTACAAAAATGAAGTGCACTAGCCTCGGGGCGAGAGGCAAGGCAAAACCGGCTGGATGCTCACCCCGTGCGCGGTGCGAAGTCTAACAGCTGGAGATTGAGTGTTCAGGGGCACGTGAAATGCAAAACCTGTGGCAGGACCTGAAATTTGCTTTACGGATGCTGAGGAAGAATCCGGGATTCACGGCTGTCGCGATTCTTACGCTGGCGCTGGGGATTGGAGCGAACACGGCGATATTCAGCGTCATCAATACAGTGTTGTTGCAGCCGCTCCCGTTCAAAGAGCCTGGGCGCATTATCAACCTTGTGCAATACGATCTGAAGACCAAGGCCAGCGGCGCTTTGATGTCGTACACGAAATACACACAAATTCAGGAACAAAGCAAAACGTTTGAGAGTATGGCGGGTTTCTATCCGCTAACCCGTAGTCTGGTTACCGAGCGGGAGCCAGAGGCTGTGAATGGAGCGCGGGCTTCCATCGATTTTTTTCGTGTCTTGGGAATTTCTCCAACACGCGGGCGAGCTTTCTTGCCCGAGGAAGAGCAGGATGGAGGCCCCGATGTCGCTGTGATCTCTGACGGATTCTGGCACAGCCATTTCGCGGGCGATCCCGCGGCGCTAGGTAAGGTGCTGGTGCTCGACGGAAAAAGCGCGACAATCGTCGGAATACTTCCCGCAAGTTTTCGTTTTCCACTGCAATATCCGGAGCCGGACGTGTGGCTGCCCCGGCCTTCGGAGACGGTTCTGCTGACTCCCGCGCAGGTTCGCGGCGGCGCGAGTTACTTCAACATGATCGCGAGACTGCGGCCAGGCGAAACTCTGCAGCGTGCAAGTGCGGAACTCGACGCCATCAATGCGAGCTATAAGCAACAATTTGGCAGCAATGCGGACGCCACGAAATTCGGAATTCTTGCGCAGACTCTCGAAGAGAGCCTTGTGGGTGGTTTGCGGCCTTCGCTGCTCGTGTTGCTTGCCTCCGTAGGTTTCGTTCTTTTGATTGCTTGCGCCAATGTTGCCAATCTTCTTCTTGCGCGCGCTACCGCGCGCGACCGGGAAATCGCCGTGCGGAAGGCGCTTGGCGCTTCAGGCGGCCGGCTGGTGCGGCAGTTGTTGAGCGAAAGCATTCTGCTTTCTGTGTGCGGCGGCGTGCTTGGAGTACTTCTCGCTGCCGTGCTGATGCCTACGTTGCGCTCGATCAGTCCAGGCGCGGTGCCGCGGCTTGGCGAAGCGAAAATCGACGGCGTGGTGATGATTTTTTCGCTGCTTCTCTGCGTAATTACGGGAATTGCGTTCGGACTTGTTCCCGCCTTGCAAACATCGAAGAAAGATCTTCATGAAATTCTCAAGGAAGGCGGGCGCGGCTCTTCAGAGAGCGGCAGCCGCGGCCGTTTCCGCGCCGTGCTTGTCGTGGCGGAGATTGGGATCGCGCTGGTGCTCATGACGGGCGCGGGCCTCTTGATACAGAGTTTTTCGCGCTTGATGCAAGTGAATCCTGGATTCTCGCCAAAAAACCTGACGGCGTTTCCATTGACGCTTCCACCTAGCCGGTACTCCAAGCCTGAGCTTCAGGCGCAGTTCTACCGGCAACTTCTGGAGCACATAAGATCCATGCCCGAAGTGCAGGCGGCCGGGATCACGAGTTATCTGCCGCTTGGTGGTGGCGCGCGATATGTTTTTGTTTGTCCGGAAGGATTCGTTTGCCAAGGGGTTGGAAAAGATCCGACGA
>Ga0265354_1000158_pt1 | contig 12379 bp, 5 predicted proteins | sample NZE1metagenome_FD_189074 | JGI IMG/M metagenome (GOLD analysis project Ga0265354, IMG submission 189074) | Rhizosphere microbial communities from Maridalen valley, Oslo, Norway - NZE1 | ecosystem: Host-associated > Plants > Roots > Rhizosphere > Soil | place: Norway: Oslo | collected 2017-09-14 | reverse complement strand
GGCATAAGCCTTCTTCTGTCACTGAAGCCGGCCGCTCTGGACCGTTTCAATAGCATCCATCTGGATGCGCACGTTCTGTTTTTCGTGTTCGGCATCTCCCTTCTCACTGGCGTTGTTTTCGGCATCGTTCCTGCCTGGTCCGTCACGAACCTAAATTTTGCAGAATCGCTTAAGGATGGAGCGCGGGGATCAACGTCCGGGCAATCCGGCAATTTGCTGCGAAAATTACTGGTCACCGCTGAATTCGCAATTGCTCTTGTGCTACTCGTCGGAGCGGGATTGCTAATCAAAGGTTTCTCACGGTTGCGCTCCGTGAGTCCCGGATTCAATCCGCAGCACGTGATGACCATGCATCTCCAGTTGCCTGAGGCGCGCTACGCGAAAATTCCCATGCAAACGCAGTTTCGTGTTCAAGCGCTCGAACGGATCAACGCCCTACCGTTCGTGCAAGCCGCCATGGTAATGGATTTTCCCCTCTCTCCGAATTATGTGGACCCTAGAGTTGCAGTGGAGGGAGGCCCGCCGGTCGCTGTCGCTGCCGAACCGCGCGCACAGACCAACTCTGTGATGGGGGACTATTTCCACGTTATGCAAATCCCCATCCGTGCGGGTCGCGAGTTCACGCCTATGGATCGCGAGGGCCAACCTCTCGTTGCCATCGTAAACGAGAAATTCGTCAAAGAGCGCTTGCCGCACAGGAATCCCATCGGCGCTCGCATCGACTGGGCAAGAGCTCCTGACCCTCCGCGGTGGATGACTATTGTGGGTGTCGCTGCCGACGTAAAAGATTCCAGCCTCGACGCGCCGGCCGACCCCGCTGTGTACACCCCCTTTTCTCAATCCGAGCAGGTTTGGCGGCGCTGGATGACTCTTGTCCTCCGTACCACAGGACCAGTCGCTGGCCTCGTGGAGGAAACGAAGAAACAAATCTGGAGCGTTGATAGTCAGATTCCAATAACCGATATCCTCTCGATGGAAGATTTGATGGCCGTCTCCCTAGCCCAGCAGCGTTTCAACATGCTGCTTCTCACACTTTTCGCGGCCCTTGCGGTGATTCTTGCCGGCGTCGGAATTTATGGTCTGATGGCCTATTCGGTCAGCCAGCGCACTCACGAAATTGGCGTGCGCCTTGCCATTGGCGCGCAGCGCCGCGATGTCCTTCGCCTCGTCCTGAAAGATGGCGCGAGACTCACTATCCTCGGCATCGCCATCGGGATTATCGCTGCGCTCGCCTTGACCCGTCTGATGGCCAGCCTCCTTTTCGAGGTGAGGCCGACGGATCCCACAACGTTCGCGGCGGTCGCCATTTTGCTCGCGATCGCGGCCTTCGCGGCCTGCTACATCCCCGCGCGACGCGCGTCGCGCGTCGATCCCATGGTCGCGTTGCGTTATGACTGAGATCTCAATCTTGCGCACTCGCGTCGGCGTATCGAGAAGTTTCGGAGTTTGAACGCATGCAAGGGTGGCTGAACAAAACGCTTCTGCGCCTGAAGGCAATCTTCCAGCGCAACAAACTGGATCGCGACCTCGAAGACGAAGTCGCGTTTCACCTATCGATGCGCGAAGAAAAAATCCGCCGCGAAGGCATCGCCCCCAAAGAAGCCGCGTACGCCGCACGCCGCCAATTTGGAAATGCAACGAACCTCATCGAGAGGAGCCGCGGGATGTGGACGTTCGCTGTAGCCGACAACATTTTGCGCGACATTCGTTTTTCCATACGCATACTGCTCAAAAATCCCAGCTTCACTATCATTGCAGTTTTGACGCTCGCATTGGGCATTGGCGCAAACACAGCGATGTTTAGCCTGCTCGATCAGGTGGTTCTGCGTCTTTTGCCGGTCAGTCGTCCCGAGCAGCTTGTCATCGTCAGAGAGACCGGCAACCACTACGGCAACAGTTACGGCCCCAACACCATTTCCTGGCCGATGTTTGAAGATTTGCGCGACAACAATCAAGCGTTCTCCGGGATGTTCTGCCGGTTCCCAGCCACCGTCACCATCAGCGGCGGCGATCAAGCGGCGCAAATATCCGCGGAGCTGGTCTCCGGCTCGTACTTCCCGGTACTGGGTGTGGGAGCGGCATTGGGCCGCACCATCGCTCCGGACGACGACTCCGTTCCCGACAGCCAGCCCGTGGTGGTACTCAGCTACAGCTTCTGGCAGAGCTACTTCGACGGCAACCGCAGCATCGTCGGCCGCACGATCGACCTCAACGGTCACGCGATGATCGTCATCGGAGTAGCGCAGCCCGGCTTTGACGGCGTGGAACTGGGAGCCCCTGCGAAGGTTTTCGTTCCCATCATGATGAAGACGGAAATGACGCCGCACTCGGACGGCCTGAAGGACCGACGCCGCCGGCTAAGTTGGGTCACCGCGTACGGACGCCTCAAGCCCGGCGTCAGCCTCGAGCAGGCGAAACTTTCGCTGCAGCCGCTCATGCATAGCATTCTCGAAATGGAGGTGCAGCAGCCTGAATTCACGAGGTCCGCAACGCCTGCGGATCGTGAACCGTTTCTCCGTAATCGCGCCGAACTTTTGCCGGGATCGGACAACGAGCAGCGTGAGACTATGCGCAGACCGTTATGGCTCTTGGTCGCGCTCACCGGGGCGGTGCTTCTCCTTGCCTGTGCCAACCTGGCGAATCTCCTGCTCGCCCGCGCCAGTGCGCGAGAGCGGGAATTCGCTGTTCGCCTGGCCATTGGCGCCGGTCGCGCCCGCATCGTTCGCCAGTTGCTCACCGAAAGTTTGCTCCTCTCAGTCGCTGGAGCAGCTGTGGGATTGGCGCTGGCCTTTCTTGTAGATCGCGTTCTGCTGCGCATCTATCTGCCTGCGGATGCGGCCGCCGAGTTTGTTGTCTCTCCCATTCCGGACGTTCGCGTGCTGGCTTTCGTCGTGGGGGCGATGCTCCTGACCGCACTGTTCTTCGGGCTCCTGCCCGCCGTTCGCGGTTCGCGCACCGAAATTACGGTCTCACTCAAAGACAGAACCGGAGCGGCTTCAGCCACCGGCATTTCGCTTCGCAGGATGCTGGTCGGCATTCAGGTAGCGCTGTCTCTGCTGCTGCTGGTCGGTGCAGGCTTGTTCGTTCGCACTTTGCGCAACCTAGACAGCCTGGGGCCCGGGTTCCCCACCGATCATCTTCTGACATTCATAATCGACCCTTCGCTCAACGGATACTCCGACGAACAGACCAAATCGTTCTACGAACGACTGAACGTGAACCTGCAAACCATGCCTGGTGTTGCGTCGGTTGGATTCTCCTCCATGCCGCTTCTGAAAGGCTATGCGTGGCAAAATGCGGTCCTCGGCAAGGATTTCGAGGGAGCGCCGATCGAGGAACAGCCGGTTCTTAGCCAGATCGGTCCCGGATACTTTGAAACGCTCGGTATTCCTATCGTCACCGGCCGTGCCTTTACCGCGCAGGACGCGGGGGCGAGCAAATATGCTGTCATCAATGAGAGCTTTGCCAGGCAATACTTCCCGGGCCGAAATCCGATTGGGCAGCGCTTCGGGCTCGTGGACGACATGGAACCAGTCAGCCCGGACATTGAAGTCATTGGGGTAATCCCGGACAGAAAATACAGAGACCTGCGTGAGACTCCTCCGGCGCAGGCCTATTTCCCGTACTTCAATGACGTCCATTTTCGTTTCATGAATATCTATCTGCGGACGCAGGCCGATCCGCGCCAGATTGAGAAGGAACTTCGCGAACGCATGCGGCAATTCGACCCACATGTTCCGGTCGTTGGGCTGCAAACCATGAACGAACAGATTGGATTCTCGCTGCGGACTGAGCGGCTGGTGGCGAGCCTCTCTGCGGTATTCGGCGGACTTGCCACTTTGCTCGCCGTCATTGGGCTTTATGGCGTAACGGCCTACACGGTCATGCGCCGAACGCACGAAATTGGCATCCGCATGGCGCTCGGAGCATTGCGTAGCAACGTCGTGGGGATGGTCATGCGCGAAGTGCTGTTACTGATCGGCGTGGGCATCGCAGTCGGGATTCCCCTCGCATGGGGACTAAGCCGTTTCGTTCGAAGCCAGCTATATGGCTTAGATCCGCACGATCCAGTAACCCTAATCTCTTCTGTTTTTGCCCTCGCCGTAGTAGCCTGCGTCGCTGGCTTCATCCCGGCCCTGCGGGCGAGCAGGATCAGTCCTACGAATGCCCTCAGACACGAATAGCGTATAGTCCGCGGGGTTCTCCCGCCTGCTTTCCGAAGGGGTATTGACCTAGCAACTGTCCTTCAGGACGGCTTGCGGCTCTCTTGTCCAAGTGCTACGTTTGAAAATGACTTTGCTGCCGTTTGCAGCATCTGCTGCGGCAATAGTCCGGCAGTGATTCGGGATCTCTGAGGGAATTTTTCGAATCTTTTTATTTCGAAAAAGGTTTTCGACGGACATTTCGAAACCCACGCTGTAACTTTTTTCGTGACGCGAGCATGTCCCCGGCTTCTCGCGGGACGGGCGACGAATCGCCCTGATGACAGTGCCGTCCGTTTGACGAGCGCAGCAAAAAAAGATTCTCGCGCGCGGGGTTTTCGTGTCGTACTGGTTTCGCAACGACAATCGTCTGCCACAGGCCAGACTGGCCATCGCTTCCTACGTCATCGTGGGTATGGTCGGGCTGTTGCTGCTCGGCTTCTGGAAACTCCAGGTCGTCGACTCCGATAAGTACGGCCAAATGGCCGAGCGCAATCGTGTTCGCTCCATTCCCATCATCGCTCCCCGTGGCCGCATGCTCGATCGCGATGGTCGCGTTCTCGTCGATAACTATCCGTCTTTCAGTATCCTTCTTCTTCGCGACGACCCCGCTCTGATCGACAAGAATCTTCCCGCTATTGCCGATGGCCTCGGCATTGAGATCGGCGATCTAAAAGATCAGCTCGAAAGCACAAAAAATCTTCCAAAGTTTCAGCCCATTGTCATCAAGCCCGAAGCCACGAGCGCGGACGTCGCGTTCATCGAATCGCATAGGTCCGACATTCCCCTGCTCGAAATGCTGATGGTTCAGCGCCGCCGTTATCTGCCCGGCGGCTTCATGTCCCACGCCAGCGGGTATGTCGGCGAAGTCAGCGAGCAACAAATCGAAGCCAGCAATGGCCGGCTCCGCCCAGGCGACCTCGCCGGAAAAACCGGTCTCGAACGCCAGTACAACGACATCCTGACCGGCACGGACGGCATGCGCCGCGTTGTCGTCAACAGCGTCGGAAAAGAAGTGAAAGAACTCGGCCACCTTGCTCAGCAGGAACCCATTCCCGGCAAGCAGATTCAGCTCACCATCGACTACGACTTGCAGCAAGTCGCCGAACAATCCCTCGGCGTGCGCCCCGGAGCCGTGATTGCTCTCGATCCACGCACCGGCGAAGTGCTCGCCATGGTCAGCCGCCCCACACCCGACCCAAATGATTTCGCCGTTCGCATTTCCGCGGAGGAATGGAAAGCTCTTAACGACGATCCTCTGCATCCTCTAATGAACCGCGCGATTCAAGCGCAACTCGCGCCCGGCTCCGTTTTCAAAATTGTCACCGCAACAGCCATGCTCGAGGACCACGTACCCGAAGAAGGCTTCACAACCTTCTGCCCCGGTTACGGCACGTTCTTCGGGCGGCAGTATCATTGCTATGTTTTCTACGCGAAATCCGGACCGAAATCGCATGGCGTGCTGGGCCTGCACGAAGCGATTCTGAAATCGTGCGATGTCTTTTTTTATAACGTAGGTATGCGCCTTGGAATCGACAGGCTTTCCTATTACGCCAGCAAACTTGGAATAGGCCACAGAACCGGTATCGATCTTCCTTCCGAGGAACCGGGTCTCATGCCTTCTCAGGAATGGGTCGAGCGGACTTTTCATCGCAAGTGGTATGCCGGTGAAGTGATTTCTGTAGCCACAGGCCAAGGTGCGGTCACCACAACTCCGCTGCAGTTGGCCCGCCTGATTGGCGGGATCGCTTCGGGCGGCGATTTCAAACAGCCGCACATGTTGAAAGATGCCCAGAATGTGGGCGAAGAACGATTCCCCATATCCGATTCCACGATCGAGAAGGTAACTGACGCCATGTACGGGGTCGTGAACGAACCGGGCGGCACCGGTGGCAAGCTCAGACTCGCTGGCATCGAGCTCAGCGGCAAATCCGGTACGGCTCAGGTCATCGGCTACGACAAAATGAATCTCGTCAAAAAAGGCTCGCAGTTTGCCGACAACGCCTGGTTCGTCGGCTATGCCCCCAAGCGCAATCCGGAAATTTGCGTTGCCGTGCTGGTTCAGGAAAGCGGCCAGCATGGCGGTGAAGCCGCCGGTCCGGTCGTCAGGGACATCGTCAAAGCCTATTACGATAAGAAGACAAAGAAGTCACAAGGCCAACTAACCGCCGGCGACAAACAGTATGATTTGAGCCATGGCACGGCAGCAGTTGCGGCAACCATTCAGCCGCAGCCCATTGTGAAGCCCGCGGCCGCATCCGCCGCAGTACCTGCTCACGCCGCAAGCGTCGAGCCGCAGCGCTAAGATTGAGTTTGAGCTGTCATGACTTCGTGGCTTGAAGTAAGAAGTAGTTTAGGATCGTGAGCGATGCTTTTTCGAATTTCGGTTTTCGAGTTTCGTTTTTCGAATTTGACTTTTAACTTTCAACTGTCGACTGCTTGCCCAGAGCACAGCGAAGGGTCAACTTTTCTAACATGAACGACGCACCCGGCACTCGCGATTACGACTGGTGGCTACTGGCCATTCTCGCGGCCATCTGCGCCCTCGGTGTCATCGAGATCTATTCCGCCACGCACGGCAGCTCGCTAGCCGGCATGCAAAACAAGCAGCTTCGCTGGCTCCTCATCGGTTTTATCTTGATGTTCGCCCTCTCTCGCCTCGACTACCATCTCATCCTTGATCAGGCCCCCATTCTCTACCTCATCGGCATCGCCGCGCTCATCGCCGTCCTTGCCTTCGGCCATACTCGCTTCGGCGCCAAACGCTGGATTCCCGTCCTCGGTGAATTTCTTCAGGTGTCGGAATTGGTCAAATTGATTATAATCATCGTGATGGCGCGCTTCTTTGCGGAGGTGCGCACGGATGAGCTCTCTCTCCAGGATTTGATCAAAGCAGGGCTCATCATTGGGTTGCCACTAGGTCTCATTCTCAAGCAACCCGATCTGGGCACGGCGCTTGTACTTGTGCCCTTGCTGGTCGTAGGCGCATTTCTCGCGGGTTTGCAATGGAAGCATGCCGCGGCCATTGCGCTCATCGGGCTTCTGATGCTCCCCGTAGCGTGGCGCGTCTTGAAGCCGTATCAAAAAGAACGCGTTACATCTTTCATGCACCCAGAAGAAGATGCCAAAGGCTCCGGCTATCAGGTCCTTCAATCGAAGATTGCTGTCGGCTCCGGCGGTTTCTGGGGCAAAGGGTTTGGCAACGGTACGCAAAACCAGCTCGGCTACATTCCCGTCCGTTATTCCGATTTCATCATGTCGGCTTGGGCGGAAGAGCAGGGCTTCAAAGGCGTGCTTCTTGCCCTTGGGCTGTACATGGCACTTCTGTTACGCTTAGTGCAGAATGCTCAGCGCGCAAAAGACCGCGCCGGAATGTTTCTTGTAATGGGCGTTGCAGCAGCGCTTGGTTTTCACGTTTTAGTAAACGTGGCGATGGTCATCGGTGCTATGCCCGTGACCGGTATCCCGCTTCCTCTCATGAGTTATGGGGGTTCCGCTACGTTGTTTGTTTTCCTGGCGATTGGTCTGGTTATGAATGTTCGGCTCCGCCGCTTCGTTAACTAAGCCCGCCGCCAGTCCCGCGCAGGGTGTTTGCTCAGGCAAATCCCGCCGGGTCGGTAATCGTGGCCCCAGCAAGCTTGGGCCATAGGAACAAGGATCTTTAGAGTGAGGACAGCATCGTCCGCCGTTAGCCTGGAAGCTCTCCGGCAACGGACCAGCCTCGTAAGCAAGAGGAATTTTCCCTCCGGCTTCGAACGTAAAGCCATCTCGATATCAGTGTGGCCAGCGTGTGTCCCGGTGCAAACCGGGCCGGCCCCGATTTACTGGACCCCCGACGGGCAAAAGCTCGCGGCGATGCGTCCTGTCGGCCCTTTGCGGCCGTACAGAAACGTGACTCCCGGCACAGCCGGCGTCACTTACAGTCAGGAGTTTTCATGTCAAAAGAATTGGTTATCTCCGCGGCCTCCCACGAACGGCGGGTCGCGATTCTCGAAGAAGGTCAGTTAGTCGAAATTTACATCGAGCGCGAAAAAGAGTTCGCCCTCGTTGGCAGTATCTACAAAGGCAGAGTCACCCGCGTCCTCCCCGGCATGCAGTCCGCTTTCGTTGACATCGGCCTCGATGGCGATGCGTTCCTCTACGTCAGCGACGTTTTCGAAAATCTGGAAGACTACGATCACGGCCACGCGCACACCGACGCACCTGCCGCTGCTCCCGCCTTCTCGCCCGCGCCTTCCAACGTTGTCGAGTTGCTTCCGGGCGAAACCCTCGGCCACGCTTCTACGCACGAACACGAAGAAGATCATGCGCACGAGGCTCACGGCGAAGAAGCCTCGCACGAATCATCTGATCACGAGTCCTCTCATCACGATTCCCTCTCGCACGATGAGCACCCCGGTGTCATAGAAGACCAAGCCGGTCCCGACGAAACTCTCGGCGCCCACGCTGCCGAAGTGCACGACGATGCTCATCACACCGAAGAGCGCCAGCCCGATTCGAACGCCTCCGCACCCCAGAATTTTTCGCCGCACTACAATCCCACTCAGAGCTATGCGCCGCGCTCTTCAGGCGGAGGCGATCGCGGCGGCCAGAATTTTGGCCGTGGCGGAGATCGTGGCAGTGACCGTGGTGGTGACCGCGGTGGCGACCGTGGTCGCGGCGGACGTTGGGGACGCCGTGGCGGACGCCAGCGCAGCGGCGGTGGGCGCCCTCAGGGTCCCGGCGGACGCAATCTGCCTCCGTCTAAATATGCTTCGCCGCAAGGCGGCGAGTCTCGCGGAAACGATTCTCGTGGTTATGACAACCGTGGCCAGGACAACCGCGGCCAGCGAGGCTCGGAAAATCGCGGCGGCGCGCCGCGTGGTTTTGAACCTCGTGGTCCGGCGCAGCGTGGCTTTGATCATCGCCCGCCAGAAGCTGCCGCATCCGGCACTGCCGCGGAAGAACCCATTCTTCTCCCCGGCGAATCTCTAGCCAAGTATCGTGGCAAGCCTCAGGCCGCGGCCGTTCCGCCTGTCGTAGAACAGGAATCTCACGAGCCGCAACCCGAAATCGAAGAAACAACTCCGCGCACATCAGGTAACCTGAGCGCGCCCGTTCCGGCTGCGGGACCTGCAGGTGGCAATGTTCCCCGCCGTTTTTCAGGCGGACTTCCCCGCTGGCTCCTCGCCGACGCTGGCTCTGAATCCGAAGCCGCTCCCGTCTCCGCTGATGAAAATATCGGCGTTGCTGACGATTCTTCGCTTTCGGCTCACGGCGCGAATCCCTCGCGTCATGCAGCTTCTCCGCTCGAATCGCCCGTAACTTCCAGTTCAGACTCCGCGCCCTCGCGCAACGAAGCCGAATTGAACGAACAGCAGGCCGCATCTCTCGCCTTCGAACTAGCCGAGGCCAAACACGAAGAAACTTCCGATCACGCCAAGGTTGATGCCCTCGCCGGTGGCGCCGATTTCGAAGAAGACGAACCCGAGGAAGTTCACGCCGCTGGCGAAACTGAACTCTCCGAAGAAGAAGCCGAAGAAGAAGAACGCCAGGAAGAAGCGCACCTAGACGCTGCCGAAGACCAAGCTGCCGCCGAGACCGAACTCTCCGAGGCTGAAACCGAAGAAGTCGAAGAGCACCGCGCCGCGAATCGCGCCGAATTCGAAGCCAACGCCGCGCACGAAAGCGCCGAACACGCTGCTGCTCTAGGTGATTCCGGGCATGTCGCGCACGAACACGCGGAACACACGGAGCACGAGCATACCGAGCACGAGCACGCCGAACATGAACACACTGAGCCGGAAGTAATCGAAGCACACGCAGGCGAAGTCGCCGCGGGACCAGCCATCATCGAGGAAGATGTCATCCTGCTTCCCGGTGAGACGCGTGCCCCGCGAGTCGGCGGCGCCTCAGCCCCTCGCGAAGATTTCCCGCGGGATTCCGCCCGTATCGGCAGTAACCCTCGCTCGCGTTTCCAGCGCCCACAGCGCGGCGGCAGTGGTGGACGTGATCGCGGTCGCGGCGGTCGTCCAGACAGCCGTGGCGGCCGTCCCGATCGCGCCGGCTCAGACCGTGGCCCGGACCGTGGTTCAGACCGCGGGCGCCCCAGCGGCCCGCGATTCGAACGTCGTCCCAGTGGTCCCGGTGGCCCGCGTCACGATCGTGGTCACCGCCATTCCGGCCCGCCGCGCCGTCCGCAGCTCATCAGCGAAATGCTGAAAGCCGGTCAGGACGTCGTCGTCCAGATCGCCAAGGAACCTCTCGGCAAAAAGGGCGCGCGCATCACCAGTCACGTCGCTCTGCCAGGCCGCTTCCTGGTCTACATGCCGACGGTCCATCACACAGGAGTTTCACGCAAAATCATCTCCGCCGAAAACCGCTCGCGTCTCCGCCGTCTCGTCAGCGAAGCCGGCAATATCTATCCCGGCGGCTTCATCGTTCGAACCGCCGCTGGCGGCGCCACCGACGACGAAATTCGCTCCGACATCGAATTCCTCGGCAAATCCTGGAACGAAATCAAGGAGCGCAGCGAGCAGCGCAAATCACCAGCGTTGCTCCATCGTGATCTCAATCTCGTCGAGCGCATTCTTCGCGATTACGTCAGCGACGATTTCACCGGCATCTGGATCGACAACGAAGAGGAATACGGCAAGATCGTCGAGTTCGTCAGCCGCTTCCAACCCAAGCTTGTCAACAAGGTCAAGCTCTACACCAAAGAAACGCCGATTTTCGAAGAGTTCGGCATCCAGCATGAGCTCGACAAAGCCCTGCGCGCCAAAGTCTGGCTCAAATCCGGCGGTTATATCGTCATCAACCACACCGAAGCCCTCGTCGCCATCGACGTCAACACCGGCAAATTCGTCGGCAAAGGTTCCACGCGCCTCGAGGACACCATCGTCAAAACTAACCTCGAAGCCGTAAAAGAAATCGTTCGCCAAATCCGCCTTCGCGATCTAGGCGGCATCATCGTCGTCGACTTCATCGACATGGAAGAGCGCCGCAACCGCGAAAAAGTGCTAAGCGCCCTGCAAATGGCCCTCGAACAAGACAAAGCCCCATCAAAGGCTCTGTCCTTCAACGAGTTCGGCCTCGTCTGCATCACGCGCAAACGCACCAAGCAAGCCCTCGAGCGCGTGCTCTGCCAGCCTTGCCCCTATTGCACCGGCTCTGGAATGGTCAAATCCATCCCCACGCTCTGCTACGAAATCCAATCCGAGGCCCGCAAAATGGCCACAGCCGAACACGAAGGCCCGAATCTCACGCTACGTGTTCATCCCGAAATCGCGAAAGCCCTCAAAACGCGCGAGTCCATGCTTATGGACGAGTTAGAGCAAACCGCCCACAAACACATCATCATCCAATCCGACGCCACCCTCCACTGGGAGCAATACGACATCTACTAGCAAAGAGTAATCTCTGGTTTTTTCTCGTAGGGGCACGGCACGCCGTGCCCCTCTTTCTTTGCCGTCACGCCCTCATTCTTTTTCCCCGGTCCCATTACGCGCCCGATGCAAGAGTCCCCCTCCCCCGCTCCACCCCGAATCGCCCTACGCTCCTCCCAAAAATCCTATATAGTGGCGCGTCCCGTCCCCGCACGAGGTTACACATGTCTGCCGATGCACCTCCTTCCACTCGGGAACAAAACACAGCTCTCTTGCTTCGCTTTTTCGACGAGGTCTGGACGCAAGGCCGCCGCGAGTCCATCAAGGAGCTCTTCGCCAAAACGGGCGTTCTTCACGAAGGCGGAAAACACCTTCACGGCCCTGCGGAGTTCACTCACGTCTATGACATCATGTACGCGCAGTTCTCGGAATTTTCCTTCAAGCCCATAGTGTCCCTGGGGGAAGGCGATCTGGTTTGCGTTCACTGGTCCTGCAGTTGCGTTCACGTTTCCACGCGCGCTCCCGTCCATATCACCGGCACTTCCATCGCGCGCGTTAAAGATGGCCAGATCATTGAAGGCTGGCAAAATTGGGACGCCGCCAGCCTCGCATCTCAAATCCCTGGTTTCGTCGCTCCCTAGATGACAGTTCCGGTTCCTAGCAAAGGAGAAACTTCATGATCAATTTTATTTCTAGCCACCGTTTTCTAGCCGCTTACTCCGGCTTTCTCACCCTACTCTTCACTCTTTCGATCGTTTACGGCTTCGCTCGCGCCGACGCGAAACAATCCTTCGACGAAATCACCGTTCACCG
>Ga0265354_1000157_pt1 | contig 12417 bp, 13 predicted proteins | sample NZE1metagenome_FD_189074 | JGI IMG/M metagenome (GOLD analysis project Ga0265354, IMG submission 189074) | Rhizosphere microbial communities from Maridalen valley, Oslo, Norway - NZE1 | ecosystem: Host-associated > Plants > Roots > Rhizosphere > Soil | place: Norway: Oslo | collected 2017-09-14 | reverse complement strand
TCAACAGCGCTTCGAGATGCCGCAGCGCGCGATCCTTGCGCCACTCCTTGGCCAGCTCAACTGAGCTTTTCTGCAAATTTCCGGAATGTTCCTGAAGCTTTCCCTCAAAACGTTCAAACAGCGAAATCGCATCGGCAGTAGAGCCGGCAAAACCTGCAATGACCTTGTCATTGAAAAGACGCCGCGTCTTCCGCGCCGTATGCTTCATCACATGATCGCCCATCGTCACCTGGCCATCGGCGATCAGCACTGCCTTATTATCCTTGCGCACGCACAAAACAGTTGTGCCGTGCATCTGCGCGCTTCCCTGGCTATTCCACATCCAACCATTATACAGCGGCGGCAGAATTATGCAGCGGCGGGCAGAGTCCACCCTTGTGCTAAGCGCGCCCGTGCAACGAAGATCTCCGCGTCGCGCTTTTTGGGCGTGTGTGTTTTTAGCGTCTAATCAGTCGGTGGCTGGGACGCCGCGGGCGGATTTTCTCCCTGCGGCTTTGCGGGAAACGTTTGAAGATGATCCCGAAGCGCCTTCACATCTCTTCGCAACGTCTCCAGGCTTGCGGTTAGACGATCGATTTCTTTTTGCTTTTCTGGTTTCTGTTCAGCAGGAGCGTCCAGCAACTCTTTTTGCAACTTATCGAGAATAACTGTCTCCTCCTGAATATCATCCTGCATACTCTTCAGCATTTTCTCGGTTTCTTCTGGCGTTGCTGGCAGTTTAATGTCCAGCGGTGTTTCCTTCTCCGGATTTGCGGCCGCTTTACGCGCAGCTTCCTTTGCCGCAGCCTCCGCTTCGGCCGCTCCCCTAGCTTCCTTTTCCACCTGATAGTTGTCTGCGGGGGTACGCAGCAAAATCACATCCTCCTCGGTCCAGACTTTTTTTTGCTTGGCCGCTGGTTGGTCGGGCAGCTGTGTTTGCTGTGATGCAGGTTGCGAGTTCTGCGCGGGTGTCGGAGGCGGCGGTGGCTGTTGTGATTGCGATTGCTGCTCTTGCTGTCGGGACGGAGAAGCATCGCATTTCAGCTGCAGCAAGAGCAGCGAAGCGATCAAGACAACGAAAGATTGGCCAAGTGTTTTAGAGGGCTTATGGAAATTCATTCGGAGTCCTGTCTCTATTGTCGAATTTCGTGGAAGGCCAGAACTTTGTATGTCAGCGGCGCCTGCGCTTGCTGTATCCAACCACAGTTGTATACGAAGCCCCTGCCCACGCTTCCGGCCAGCGTGTCGTTAAAGGTCGCGGGCCCCGGGGGGTTGGTTCCAGGCAGTGGATTCCCTGATGAGTTGAGCGTTCGTGCAATAAGTGTCGCCCCATTGAAAGTGCCGCCGGCCCCGTTTTCGCTTGCGCTCATCGTCCCATTCCCGATGACCAACACAATTCCGTTCCAATTCGCGCCGCTCGCATACGTGAAATTACCAGTTACAAGAAGTATCCCGTAGCCCGCTGGGATCCCCGTCCCCAAAGTGAAGTCGCCCTGGACTGCCACAGTCATCGGATTCGCGGCCGACATCGCCGAAGGCAGATTCGCCTCGGTCGCAGGTCCTGGGATGACGGCGTCCGCGTTTTGAATAACGGTCTGAGCAATTTGGTTTAGGCCCTGCACAGTCTGCAAATTTGCAGCGAGCGTGACGCGGGCGACGCTGGGAGTAGGAGGCATTCCAGTGAAGTTTCCGGTTTCGTTTGTCGGACTTGTGGGGATTCCGCTTATCACATTGCCGACGTCAGGGTTGTCTGGGACAGCGACGGCATACACTGGGTAAGGTATCGGACCCGCGGGAGAGCAAGCGTTGTCGCCCCCATCGCTCTTTCCCTCAACCACCCATGCGGAATGATCGGGGCTATTGAAAACGTCCGAGTATCCGTCCAATGTCAGCGCAGCCGGAAAGGCAAGGTTTACCGATATAGGAGCCACAAGGTACTGCAATGTTTTCTGGCTGCCGCTGGGCAACTCAGCTAGAGCTGTGACCTCCAGAGCTTGCACTGCTGTCGACGTCGATCCCACAACCAGGCTGGGCCACGGGTTGCCGGAATTATTGAGGTGAGAGGGATCGTAGTAAATAGGGGTGCTGTTGTCATATGAGCCGCTGGCATTCACCTGCACGAAGAGAGACTGCTCAGTCGCGGCATTGATTCGGACCCACTTGAAGATCGGACCAGGTATGCCCTGGACATTGTTATCCCAGACCGAAGGGACAGACTGCCAAGACGCACTCGACGCCGGGACGCCAAACTCAGCCTGATATTCGTTATCGTAATAAGTATTGCTTGGGTCCCAGGGAACGATGTTGTCGCCTGGCGATCGATTTATGACGTAGAGTGTTTGGCCCAGCGGGAACGTGGCTCCAGACGGAATGACGGAAGGGATAAAAGAGTTCGGATTCTTAGGTAACAAACGTCCGCGCGCTTCCTCCAGACCTGCGATGGCCGCGTAATAGACAGTCGAGGATGTCCGGTAGTTGGTGCCCAGCGCTGTTTCCGTACCCGAGGACACAAGCAAAGCGATCGCCACGACACTAATCAATAGAAGGACAAAGATCGCGATCAGCAACGCGATCCCGTTCTCGGAACTGCGGCGCGTTTTAAGATCCATCCTCATCCTTACGCTTTGCCCTCGCTGCATGCAATCTCACTGCATCGCCGCAATTGCTATTGTATCGGGTTGAGGCCGTGGCCTCGTCCATGCAATTCGATGAGCCGAACCTGGCCCGTCTGCGCATCCTTCGTGGGCGCCATCACAATGAGCGTGATCTCCACATCCGTGACGTTGAGGGGCGAATTGTAAGATCCTGCCGCAACGCACTGCTCAGTTCCGTATGGCGTGTTGCAAAAGTAGTTGAAAACCGGCACGGGATTCGCGCCAGGAAACATATTCGGGTAGAAGGCCTGGAATTCTGCAATTTGCGCCGGCGTGGCATTGTTCATCACATTTTGGACGTAGGGAACGAAGGAGGGCGCGGTGGTCGACTCGGGATCACCGCCGACTACCTTGTAGGTCTGGCTGCGAGACAGGATGTTCCCCTGCAGCCGGTAGCGGGTCCATTCGACACCATCGGTGTGCCAATAGTCGACGTCTCTCTCGACGATCACATCAAAATCTCCGGGCGTATTGCACGTCCCGCCGCCGCCCGTTCCAATCAGGCAAGGCGCATTCGAGAGATATCCGGGGTCCCAGGCGACTGGCGTGATTGCATAAAGATTCTTCGCCGGGATATGGGGGTTGAACGCAAACATGTTTTGCGAAGGATAAGCCGAGCCATTCACGTCTCGAACGATTTCATCCAAACCGAAACGGGCTTCTTGGAAGGAATTCAATACCTGGGATTCCGTCTGATAGCGCTGCTGCGCTAGTGAGAGAAGCGCGAACGCAGCGCTACAAAGCAAAATAAATATCACCGCAGCTATCATCATCTCGATGAGCGAGAAGCCCTGTTCACACCGGTTTTGATGAGTGCGTTTCATTTCGAAAGTATCGTGTCTAGCGTGACCGGGTTATAGATTCCGTTGCCGCCCTTTTTTCTTGCTCCCAGGATGAATCGTTTGGAGGTGACCAAGCCATTGGTGTTCGTGGTGGTGATTACCGCCCACCGGACGTCGTATACCAAACCATAAGGATCGTTCGGATCTTGATAGGTGAAGCTATAGTTCGCTACGGGCGCCGAGCTGAAATTGATGACGAGTTGGTTGTAGAATTGAGCCACCGGGCTGCCGACCAGCGTGTTTGATGGCTGTGTTGGGTCGCCGAGATAACAGGTGAAGGTCTGGGCGTCGATAGTTTCGGTAAAAGCCGGCGGGCTGATCGACATATTGAGAGGCTGGCTGAGGAATTGGTCCATCTGCCGCTGCGCGAACACCAGAGCTGAAGAATCGTTCCGATTCGCCGAATTAGATCCGATCGAAGCGGGCACCAATTGCGCGACCGCCACGATCCCCACCAACATAATGACAATGGCGATGAGAACTTCTGTAATCGTGAACCCGCGCTGATTCTCGCAATCCTTCGGGCACCTCCGTCGATCATGCGGATTCTTCATCACTTTATCCTGCACGTATATCAACTAACTCGCTGCCAATTTCCGGCGGATGACGAGGTCCACACCTGCACCGCGCCGGAAGGCATCGTTATGATTGCGCGGTAACCGGAATTTGGGTCATTCGGATTGCCAATGTACAGCGCATAAACTGCTTGAGGCTCTAGAACGCCGCGCTGGTCATAGGAAACACTTGTGTTGGATCCAGAAAGTACCACCCAGGAGAAATTCGAAAAGCCCGGCCCCAACGTAGAGGTAATCGGGGTCGGATCGGGGACCGAGCCGGCAGGCAAAAGAGTAAAGCTCCCGCCGATGATCATTTGCGGTTCGGCTCCGTCAGCTATGCCGTTGCCATTGGAATCCACCCAAATTAACCAATTTGCCCCGCTGTGCGTGATCAAGCAGCTCACTGTTGTGTTCTGCCGAATAGCGTCAAATTTTGCGAACTTGAGCATCCCCGCCAATTGCGAAGCCGAGGAATTGAGCTGATAGACCTGCAACGAGCGCACCACTACTGGGACAGCCATAGTTGTAATGACCAGGAGCACTGCCAGAGATAGCACGAGCTCCACCACGCTAAAGCCATTTCGTGGGCTTCGACGCGGGGACACGAACTTGGCATTCAGTATCATTTTGGGACGACACCCGTCAGGCCCACTCCGGCGACTCCCTGGGAGCACACCCAACCTACTAAGGCTATTACATATTATCAACAAATCCCATAGAACCGCGGTACCCAAGTATCCGTAACCATAGCACTAGTCAATGGCGGTACTGCCTACCCAAATACCGCGTTCCGTTTTGACGCAAGTGCTCTCGGCGATCGGCGAGTCCCGCCTTGCGCATGACTTGAACAAAGGACCCCGAGCCCGCCAGATTCCTCATTGGGTTTTACTCTAGCTCAATTATTTGAGTTCTTAGCCTTCTTGGTGCCCGCATCCGCGCTCTTCTTCTGGAGGGAGGTCTTGTCGAAGTAATCGCTCGGAAATCCAGGATTGTATCTGCAGGTATCATAGAAAAATTGAGCTGTGCGTCGGTCGTTGTGATCCTTGCTGACTTGCATCGGGGTCCACACGGTGTCCTTCAACTGGTAGTTCGTATAAATGGTGACGTCGTCATCCCGTTCTTGGGTTTCTTCGTTCTTAGTGATAACCACGCTTCGCACCAGAAGGTGTGTGTTGTGGTCCACCGCCAACCGAAACTTGCGCTCCTCGCTGTCTATCAACTCCACCCATTCCACTTCTTTCAAATCCACCGTATCGCTGCCGCCAAAACGGTAAAGCCAACCCGGCTCCTTGAGGCGCACCCTCAGCACGTTGTCGATGTTTCGCTTCACTTGCTCTTGAAATTCGGCCAGCGATCCAACCGCCAGATCCGTGATCCCCCCACGGTCGAGCGTCCAGCCGTGATCGCCGTTATATAACACGATGATGAGACCGCCATGCGACCAGTCCAGGCCTTCGACTCCGATCACAGTATTGAGGATGCTCTTCAGATTGTGGCTCTTGGCCGCGTACTCCAGGCGCTCCTTATCTGGCCAGCGCCGCGACTCCGTGAAATCCACGTATCCGAGGACCGCTCCATTGTGTCCGAATTGCGCGCGTGTGCCATGGCATTCGCCTTCCGTGGCTTCCGTGTAGGCTGCGCCTCCGCGGGCATTTACTAGGTCCTTCAGAATTTGTTTGGCCTTCGCGGCGCTTTGCTCCGGCATCATCGAGTCGGGATTCTGCGCGGCAGCTCGCGATGCAAATGCCGCACCCACGAGCAGACCTGCAACCGCGAACTGGACGAGCTTCAACCGCACAAGACGGAACCTCCGTTTACATTGATGATCTCTCCGGTGAGGAAGTTGGCCAGGTCCGAAGCCAGGAAGAGTATCGGCCCCGCGATTTCTTCCGCCGTAGCGGGACGTCCGAGCGGAATCGCGGCTGCGACCGCCTTCACTCCAGCTTTCGTCTGAATCACCGGATTCGACATGTCCGTGGCGACCCATCCCGGAGCGATCGAATTCACGAGAATGTTGTGCTTGGCGAGCTCTACGGCGAGCCCTTTGACGAGGCTAATCACGCCGCCTTTGCTCGCGCCATAATGTGTGTGAAACGACTCCCCGCGCTGCCCAGCCGTCGACGTAATCGGAATAATCTTGCCAGACTTCTGCTTGATCATCTGCGGCACGCTGAAATGGATAATCGAGTACACGCTCTTCAAGTTCACCCGAATCATGTCATCCCACTGCTTCTCACTCATGTTCTCGATCGGCAAGTCCTCGATATTCCAGACTCCCGCATTGGCCACCACAATATCCAATCGCCCGAGTCGAGCGATGCATTGGTCCACCAGCTTCTTGTTGTCGGCGTGCTTCCCGGCATCCGCCTTAAAGGCCTCGACCCGCGTTCCGTGCTTTTTGGCTTCTTGCTCGACCTGAAGCGCAGCGTCCTTGGCTTTGTTGTAGCTAAAGATTACGTCCGCGCCGGCCTGTGCAAAGAGTTTGACGGCCGCTGCGCCGATTCCCCGAGAACCACCAGTAATGAGTGCCGCCTTGCCTGCAAGTGAAATCATCCAGTCCCCCAACAATTTGAAAAATGAAAGTCGAAATACCAACAGCTACGCCTTTTGCACCACCGCGCCACGCGCCGCGGCCACGAAATCACGAAACAATCGCTCGGAAAAAGCGTCGCCAAACATCCGCTCCGGATGCCACTGAACGCCGACGACCCAATTCGCGTCGCCGGTCCATTCCACACCTTCGATAATTCCATCCGTCGAGTGCGCCGTAACTCGCAGATTCTTCCCCGGCTTCGCGATCGCCTGGTGGTGCGAACTGTTGATGAAGGCCCGCTCGCTAGTTGCCAGCTCTGCGAGCCGGCTCTCCGGATCGAACTTCGCGCCATGAATCGGATCGTCCTTCGGCTCCGGCGAAACGTCCTTCTTCCGGTGCGGCGTCGTGGTCCCAAGCTCCGACCCTACGTCCTGAATCAGCGTCCCACCCAGATAGACATTCAAGAGCTGGCACCCGTAGCAGATGGCCAGAACAGGTTTCCTTTCCGCAAAAGCATGGGCAAGAATGGCTCTGTCAGCCTGCTCGCGCGGCAAGTCAGCAGGCGCGGATTTGCCCTGATTCACGGCACCATATTCCGCAGGCTCGACATCTGCAGGACTGCCCGGTAGAACGAACGCATCCAGCTCCGGAATGATTCGCCCTTGTTTAGTCCGGTCGTTCAGGGGGATGAGTACTGGTTCGCCCCCCGCCTTGCGCACGGCATCTTCGTAATTGGCAATCTTGGGGCGATTGTCCTGCGCTTCCTCTTCCGACGTTCGCCAGGGGATCCCCACACGGGGCCGGTTGGGAGTTTCGGGGCTCATGGAATGCCAAATCGTAGCATTCGCGGGGAAGGGCAGCAACCCAGCCAGCTTCCAGGTGGAGTGGTGGCTCAGTTTCCGATGACTCAACTAATCAAGCACTGGCGAGTGACGCTTTGAGGTCACACCTTGGAAGCATTGTCCCGAAGTGGCTAGAATGAGAATCGAGGACACCGTGACTCGCGTCGCTCGATTGTATGCGCAATCGGGGATAAGGGACGCACCCAATGATCTAATGAAACGCCCTCGAACGAAGATATTCATATTGGCAGTGTTCTTTATCGCTGCCACAGCCATCGGTTGCTGGGCGGAATTTCGTCCGCTAACAAGCGACGGCGTAGGCATGCTTGCGCTTCCAGGAGTCTTCCTCTCCTTGTGCTTTAGTATCGGCCCGCATGGATCAACAAGTTTGTTCCTCTGGTCGGTGCCAATCTGTAACGGTGTCGCCTATTCGGGGGCTCTTGCTTTCGCGTTCTGGTTGCGCGCCAAACTTTCACACTGACCGCTGGGGGCCGCATAGCAGTGCGGCATCGTTTGACAGTGACGATCCAAAATCCTGGCAATCGCGGCTACCAGAGAAGTGGAATCCCCGCAGCCAGAAGGCCGGTAATGCGACTAGGGATGGGTTAGGAAAAATATCATCAGCAGCGTTGTAGCAGTTCCAGTGAGAATGACAAGGCTCCATCCGAATCGGCGTCCAACGGTGCCCCGACGCGACGGTTGTGCCCAAGCCCAGACCACAAACGTGGGACCGATAATCCCCAGCAGAGCCTTGAGTATTGTCAGCACATTTTTCTCACTAGCTGGCTCGGCGGGAACTTAACACAGAGTGAGCCTTGGGCCTGGGTAGCACTCGCTTCGCAATCCGCAGCTGAACACCTGACAGCGGTAACCATAAACTGACGCCACCCGCTTTCGCCGCTCTTTGCGCACTTCGGAACCAGTCAGCCCAGTGGAGACATGCTACTTGTTCCCCGCGCGTCCAAGCAGAATTCAGGACGCTGGAAAAAGGTTGGAAGACTCGCAAAGCGGCTCACAAGCTGCTCGAAAGAAGGCGCGCGGAGTGTGACGTGACCGAGTTTGCGGCCGGGGCGCGGCTCTTTTCCATAAAGATGGAGATGAGCGGAAGGGATAGCCAAAACCTGCGCCGATTCGGGCACCTCACCAATCAGATTGATCATTGCGGAAGCTCCAATGGTCGTGGTCGCACCCAAGGGCAGACCGCAGATGGCCCTCAGATGGTTTTCAAACTGGCTCGTCACCGCTCCCTCGATCGTCCAATGCCCAGAGTTATGGACACGCGGAGCCATCTCATTCGCGAGCAGTTTCCCATCGCATTCAAAGAACTCAATCGCCAGCACGCCCACGTACTTCAACTCTTCCAAGATCTTGCGCGCCGCATCCTCGGCTGCCTTTTGTATCTCCGCACTGACCGTTGGCGCCGGCGCCAGCGAAAGCCGCAGTATCCCGTTGCGATGGTGATTTTCCACCAGCGGGTAGAACGCCGTCTCTCCCGCTTTGCCCCGCACCGCAATCACCGACAGCTCGCGGGTGAAGCTGACAAGCTTCTCCGCGATACATGGTTGTTTGGGCAAACCGTCCTTGGCGGCCTTCACGTCCTCCGCCGTCCTCAGAACCCATTGCCCCTTCCCGTCGTAACCCATCCGCCGGGTTTTGACCACCGCCGGCAGCCCCACTTTTTTGATCGCTACATCGATGTCGTAGGCGACAGGCACTGATGCGAACTCGGTCGTGCCGATTCCCAGCTTCTCGAACAACTGTTTTTCTTTGAGGCGGTCCTGCGCGGTCTCGAGCGCCCCCGGCGGCGGAAAAACGGGCACCTTCTTGGCCAGATGTTGCACGGCGTCCACCGGCACGTTCTCAAACTCGTAGGTCACCACTTCCAGCCCGTGTGCGAATTTTTCCAGCGCCGCGCGATCTGTAAAGTCTCCTGTGACTCGCGGAGCAATCCGTCCCACGGGCGCTTCTGGAGAAGGATCGAGAAAACGGAATCGCAGACCCAACGGATAACCTGCGAGGGCAAGCATGTAACCCAGCTGTCCGCCGCCGAGGATACCGATGCTCACGCTCTTTTCCTCTTTTTCGTGAGCTTCGCCGACTTCTTCTCCTGAGGAAGAATCGCCGTGGATGGATTGGGATTTGCCAGAACGCGCTTCGTTTGAGCTTCCCGGAATGACCGCAACGCCTCCCGAATGTGAGGATACTTGCCGCCGAGAATCGCTGCGGCAAGAAGAGCCGAGTTGATCGCTCCAGCTTTGCCAATCGCCAGCGTGCCCACGGGAATCCCGCCAGGCATTTGCGCAATGGAAAGCAGCGAATCGAGCCCCTTCAATGCTTTCGATTCCACCGGAACGCCGAGCACCGGCAGCACCGTTTTTGAAGCCGTCATTCCCGGCAAGTGCGCCGCGCCGCCAGCACCCGCGATGATCACTTCGATTCCGCGCTTTTCCGCACCTGCGGCATACTCAAAAAGAAGGTCGGGAGTGCGATGAGCGGATACCACGCGCGTTTCATGTGGCACGCCAAGTTCCGAAAGCGTCGCGACAGCGTGCTCCATCGTCTCCCAATCGGAAGACGAGCCCATGATGATGCCAACAAGTGGGCGCGCGTCCGAACTCGTCCCCCTGGGCATCCCTTTTTTAGCGCGCTTTTGTCCCTTTGAGGTTTTCTTCGCCATCGCTCTTCAGTATGTCGGGAAAGACTCTATCGGAACCCGAGCCGGATATTCTACGGTGTTTTTCAGCGCGCGGCGACCTGCGCACGATTTTTCCAGTAGTGGCGCAGCTGCCCAACAAGATAGAGCGACCCGGCGACGATGACGGCGTCGTCCGAAGCGGCTCGATCAAGTGCATATTCGAGCGCCGCTTCCGGCTCAGGAATGATCGTGAAATGCGCGGCGTGGTGCGACGTGATGTCCGCAAGCTGGCCGACAGAAATGGCGCGCGTCGTCCGCGGCTGCGTGAAAATTACCTCAGCCGCATGTGGAAAAAGTACACCGGCAATTTCATCCACGGCTTTGTCGCGCAACGCGCCAAACACCAGCCAGATTTTTCTGCCGCTGAGGTTCTGCTCCAGGAATGCAGCAAGCTCTCTCGCTGCCGAGGGATTGTGCGCGCCATCCAGATATACATCCGGCTCGGTCTGAACTCTTTCGAGACGTCCGGGCCAAACGGCTTCGGCGACCCCCTGCGTGATCGCCTCGTCAGAAACGCGATACCCGCGCTTCTGTAGGTATCGTGCGGCTGCTACAGCATTGAGGCTATTTTGTATTTGAAACTTGCCTGGTAGCCGCGTCGCAAGCTCCATGGACCAGCCGGATTCAACCTCCACGACGCGCGCACGACTGCAGCCGTTCTCCATCCATTCCTTTTCAACGTGGAACGCACTCCGAGTCTCTATGACTGGACAGCCAAGCTCTCGCGCACGCGCGCGAATTACTTCCATCGCTTCCGGTCGCTGCTCGGCGACGACCACTGGAACGCTTGGCTTGAGAATCCCCGCTTTTTCCGCCGCGATTTCCGCCAGTGAATGCCCAAGAAAGTTTTCGTGATCAAAGTCCACGCGCGTAATAATCGAAACCACGGGCGTCAGAATATTTGTCGCGTCCAGCCGACCGCCGAGCCCTACTTCGAAAACGCCGAACTCCACCCGCGCTCGTGCAAAATACTCAAACGCCATCGCCGTCACGCACTCGAAGTACGTCGGATGCGCCCTAAGTTTTCCCGCCGCGAGCAGCTCCTCGTTCAAAGCCTGAATCCGCGTAAACGTCTCAGCAAACGCTTCGTCGCTGATCTCTTCACCGTTTACGCGAATGCGCTCGTTGATTTTTTCCAGATGCGGCGAAGTGTTTAGCCCAGTCCGAAAACCGGAGCGTCGCAGTATTGATTCCAAAAATGCAGCAGTCGAACCCTTGCCATTAGTCCCTGCAACGTGCACGGACGGATAAGCGCGGTCGGGCCGGCCAAGGCGTTCGGCGAGAATAGTTATATTTTCTAGATCGAATTTCGCCGCAGCTGCCTGCGTCGGCGCCGCCAATTCCCTTCCCAGCGAAAGCAAATAGCGGACGGCAGCTTCGTAATTCATTTCAGCTCAGAAGAAGATCGAAGGAGTTGGCGATAAACGCTTTCAGGTCTTTGCGATGCACGACAGCATCGAGAAATCCATGCTCCAAAAGAAATTCCGAGCGTTGGAATCCCTCGGGAAGTTTCTGCCGTATCGTCTGCTCGATCACACGCGGGCCGGCAAAACCAATCAGTGCGCCAGGTTCGGCGATATTGATGTCGCCCAACATGGCGAAGCTCGCCGTAACACCCCCGGTGGTGGGATCTGTGAGCAAAGAAATATATGGCACCTTGGCGTCGTCGAGCTTGGCCAGCGCCGCGGAAACTTTTGCCAGCTGCATGAGGCTAATCGTGCCTTCCATCATGCGCGCGCCGCCGGAGCAGGAAACCATAACCAAAGGCTGGCGCGATTCGATGGCCAGCTCGATTCCGCGCGTGACCTTCTCTCCCACCACCGCGCCCATCGAGCCGCCGATAAACGCAAATTCCATCGCGCAGCAAACGATCCCGCGCCCGTTGAGCCGGCCTTCCGCGGTAATGACCGCGTCATTCATGCCGAGTTTTTTGCGAGCTTCCTTGAGGCGCGCCGCGTAAGGCTTCGTATCCACGAACTTCAACGGATCGGTGGACGTCATGCCCGCATCGTGCTCCGTCCATCTTCCGTCCAGCAGCATTTCCAGGCGCTGCTTCGCGCTCATCTTGAAATGGAATTGGCACTTTGGGCAGACATACAGATTGGCTTCCAAGTCCTTGCGGAAAACAATCGTGCCGCAGGACTCGCACTTGGCCCATAGCCCCTCTGTGCGCACACGCCGCTCTTCGGGGGGCGTGGCGGCGTCGATCGATTTTTTATCCCGCTTAAACCAGGCCATAGGTGTAGGTGAAAGTCGAAAGCCGTCCGTTCGTTATCGCTAGTAAGTCCTATTAATAAATGTCCAGCCGGTAAGTC
>Ga0265354_1000156_pt1 | contig 12477 bp, 7 predicted proteins | sample NZE1metagenome_FD_189074 | JGI IMG/M metagenome (GOLD analysis project Ga0265354, IMG submission 189074) | Rhizosphere microbial communities from Maridalen valley, Oslo, Norway - NZE1 | ecosystem: Host-associated > Plants > Roots > Rhizosphere > Soil | place: Norway: Oslo | collected 2017-09-14 | reverse complement strand
ACGGGCGCCGGAGGCGCTTCGTGGGGCAAACCAAAGCGCAGAACAAGGCCGGTTCCCAATCGCAAGCTATTCTCCTTGCCGCCAGAGGCGAGAGAGTTTCCATAAAAGGAGGTCGAAAGGTAATCGATTTCCGCAAAGCGCCAGGCGATGTTCCTCGTTAGGGCGATGTCCACGCCGCCGCCGGCCACCATAGTAAAAGCGGTTTGGCTGCTGTTGCCAGTCATCTCCGGTCCGGCATGGCCTGCGCCGACCAGCACTTCCAGGAAGGGCACGAAGTAATCAAATTTGCGGAAGTTCACACGGGGACCAACCATAATTGTCGTGATGCCCCCGTGCAGATTCACGCCGTTGACGTTGCGGTTGTAGCTCAACCCGCCAATTTCTTCGGTGAGGCCCAGCCATCGTGCGGCGTTCCAGGTGAACGCCCCCGATCCGCCAAAATTGTTAAAAGACGGGAAGCCGCCTCCAGGATTGAAACTCACGTAATCGAACATGCCCGCGACTTCGTAGCGCGGCAGAAGTTGACCTGGCGGCGTGTCGCCACTCGATTTAGCGTCAGACGGAAGAGGCTTCGGGCGCGGAGCCTCTGGAAGCGCGAAAAGATTTCGCGGAGCAGGCGCAATGTCTCCCGCACCAGTTTTGGCAGGGCTCTTCTCTGCCGCCGCTGCTGCTGCGGCAGCGCTCGCACCGTCGCCATTCTGCTGGGCGCACAAAGGCAAAGCCAATAGAGCGCTAAACGCTACTGCGACACACCAAGTACGCATGATTCGTCTCCCTCAGTTATCTATTGCGGAACCCAAGTCTATGTTGTCCCGGCTGCAGCACCTTGTGCGGCGCCACTACAAACTCGCTTGAACCAACTGCGGCAAACCCTTTGTCCTTCGCCGCCTCACCGCCGATACCTTCCCCCACTTATTCCAAACGCCGGGAGAAAATACAGGAAGTCACATGACGCGGCGCTGTAAGCGTATTCCAGAATTCCCTTTATCTGCAAGCATTTCCTTGCGACAGCCGGGCGGTCAAAAATATTTTTCGCGGCCTGCTGCCAATACGCTCCACTGCGAGATCACTCATGTTAGTAGATGCGCGGAAATGCAAAAAGGACGGATCTGCGCCGATACCCAGCGGAGTACTTGTCTGTGCCAAGTACCTAGTGGGTTACCGCTCTTTGTGCTAGTATGCCGCCACTTTCTGTGGTGGATTTGCCTCCGACTGAGTTTCTGACACTTGGGATAGCTCCGTCGCGAGGCACTACGCCAGCTTGCTGGCCCCTTGTCCCGGGTCCAGAGGCGTCCTACAGAAGCTCGGATGAGAATCTCAGCTGCTGCGGGGGCGGACCATGAAAATCAAAAATGCAAAATTGCTTTCCAGCCTTTTACTCTTAGCCTGTATTTTATTTTTGCCGTCCTCGCCTGCGAAAGCGCAGACGTTAAGCGCCCCCGCCCGTATCACGCAGGCCGTGGATGAAAATAATCTCGCAGTGCTCAAGGGCAACGTGCACCCGCTGGCGCGCGCGGAATTCGACCAAGGAGCGGTAAGCGACGGCCAGCCCTTGCATCGCATGCTGCTTCTCTTGCAACGCGGCGCGGATCAAGAGGCTGCGCTGCAAAAACTGCTCGATGACCAGCAGAATAAATCTTCCGCGAATTACCATGCGTGGCTGACGCCCGCGCAATTTGGCCAGCAATTTGGACCGGCGGATGCGGACGTCCAGACAGTCACAAACTGGCTGCAGTTCCACGGCTTTCAAATCACCAACGTGACCGCCGGACGGACGGTGATCGAGTTTTCCGGAAATGCCGCGCAGGTGCGCAGCGCATTTCACACTGCGATTCACAAGTACCTGGTGAATGGCGAAGCGCACATGGCCAACGCCAGCGACCCGCAAATTCCAGCGGCGCTCGCGCCAGTGGTTGCCGGCCCCGTTTCGCTCAATAATTTCCCACGGAAGTCCTACGCTCGAATCCTGGGGCAGTTTCGCCGCACTATCGGCAAACCGGGGTTGCAACCGCTCTTTACGTTTCCCGATCCCTACACCGGAACCACATTTTATGGGATGGGACCAGGAGACTTCGCAACAATTTACAACTCCAAGCCTCTCATCGCAGCCGGAAACGACGGGACGGGACAAACCGTTGCCGTCGTTGGCGAGACAAACATCAACATTCAGGACGTGCAACAGTTTCGGCAAATGTTCGGCTTGCCAGCAAATTTCGACGCCACGAATGTAATTCTGAATGGTGAAGACCCAGGAATTACATCCACGGACGAAGAGGGAGAAGCCGATCTGGACGTGGAATGGTCCGGTGCCGTGGCGCCGGGAGCAACCGTGAAATTTGTCGTATCTGCTTCGACGCCAGCCTCGGCAGGTATCGATCTTTCGGCCATCTACATTGTGGAACATAACCTGGCCGGAGCCATGAGCGAGAGCTACGGCCAGTGCGAACAACAACTTGGAACCGCTGGGAACGCCTTTTACAACCAGTTGTGGGAACAAGCAGCCGCGCAAGGAATCACCGTGATTCTGTCCGCGGGAGATGGCGGCTCCGCGGGATGCGATGATTTCGATACGGAGCAGGTGGCAACTCTGGGATTAGCCGTCAGCGGGCTGGCCTCGACGCCTTTTAACGTGTCCGTCGGTGGCACCGACTTCGATCAGGTCAACAACTGGTCATCCTTTTGGAGCTCAACCAACGATCCGACTGGGACTTCCGCCATCAGTTATATTCCCGAGATCCCCTGGAATCAGAACTGCGCACAAGTTGGATTGATGGGCTGTGGTTTAACCGCTCCGCAAGGGTCGGTGAACATCGTCGCGGGCAGCGGCGGCCCAAGTGCGGTCTATGGAAAGCCGAAATGGCAGATGGGTGTATCCGGCATGCCCAATGACAATCACCGCGACCAACCGGATATTTCCCTTTTCGCGAGTCCCGGGTTCGACGGAACGGGATACGTTTATTGCCAGAGCGATGAAACTATATCCGGCATCCCAAGCTGCGATCTGAGCAGGGCCGCCGCCGAGTTTCTCGATTTTGGAATCGTCGGCGGAACGTCAGCTTCGGCCCCTGCATTCGCTGGCATCATGGCACTGGTAAACCAATACCAAGCGGCTCACGGCGGTTCTAATCGTCAAGGAAATGCCAACTACGTTCTGTATGCCTTGGCAAAGAAATCGGGAACCAGCTGCGCTTCCGCAAAAACCGAGGCGACTGCATGCGTTTTCAATGACGTAATTAAGGGAAATAGCATTTTGCCGACGGGCCAACCGGGTGTCGGAACGAACAGTGTACCGTGCAAGGGAGGCACGTTGAACTGCAGCTCCGCCCTTCCTGCTAACAATGGTGTCCTCGTGGAGCCGAGCCAGACCACGACGGAGGCGTGGCCCGCGACGGCGGGCTATGACATGGCAACGGGCATGGGAACCGTCAATGTGAATAACTTGGCGACAAATTGGGGAACCGTTTCGACAATTGGAACGACAACCACGCTGACGCTTTCGCCCACCACGGGAATCACTCATGGCACGACCGAGAATGTAACGGTTGGAGTCAGCGTTGCGCCTACGACGGGGACGATAGCCCCGACGGGCGAAGTATCGCTCATCGCGACGTATTCCGATGGGACGACGCAAGGGCTTGATCACTTCACGCTCACCAACGGAGCGATCAGCGGCACGACGAAAAGCCTTCCCGGCGGCACTTATAACGTGTCGGCATATTACGCGGGTGACGGTACGAACGCTCCTAGTGACTCCACGCCAGTTCCAATGACGGTTGGTAAGGAGAGCAGCCAGACGTTTATCGTGGTGCCGACATTTGATTCAAGCGGGAACCAACTGAATGCGAACGCGACATCATTTATGTATGGGACGCAATTCATCAGCCGCGTTTACGTAACAGATAAAAATGCTGTGGGCAGCGCAGGCGGTCCTCCGAATCCTGCTTGCTACCAAGAGAATCTCCTGACCTGTCCAGGCGGAACTATCACCTTTACCGACAATGGCACTCCTTTGGATCAAGAAACTTTTCAGCTAAACAGTGCCGGATACACACGCGATCTCTCCGCGACTCCGGCCACGTTTGCGGGAGGCACCCACAAACTCGTCGCAACATACAGTGGAGACGGCAGCTATATGCCGAGCCTGGGAATGGATATCATCACAGTCACACCGGCACCCAGTACGACCTCGTACTATTCGACTAATTTTTACGCCATCGTTGGCCAGACTTTTTCATTCACCTTTATCGCCACAGGAAGCGTGCAACAAGGTGTGGATCCAACCGGAACCTTTGCATTTACCGACAATGGGATTCCCTTGACAGGCCCCGTGAACACCTCCGACCCGGGAGGCCACGCGATCCTAGGCGGTGCTTTTGAAACGTTCACTGCACCCGGAAAACACTCGATCAACGCAACATACAATGGAGACGCCAGCTACGCTCCGTCTACCAGCTCGCTCGCTCTGCCAGTCACCGTTCAATACGCTGATTCGCTGAGTGTTTCAGTGAATCCCTCAATCGTAATCTATGGCGCGCCTGTGACCATTACGGCAACGGTGACTACGCCGCACCTGACTCCGGCTCTGGCGGGCACATTCTCATTCAACCCGGCCTTCGGAAGCGTGACGACAAACATTTCAACGGACGGGCACGGCAACCAAATCATTACGGGCACGATGACATTTGTTCCCACGGCAACCGAAAGCATCGATGTGGGTTACACTGCCGACCCGAACTACAGCTCCGGCGACACGAATGCTTCCGTCACTGTAAATGTTCCCGATTTCAGTCTGAACATTCCGGGCCCCTTGCTTGTGGCCGCTGGCCAGTCGGCATCTCTGCAAATTGGAGTAGTCCCGGTATCGAACAATGCTAGCTCTGTCACGCTATCGTGCGCCGGAAACTATCCATTGGGATATTCTTGCGCCCTGCAGCCCGCGACAGTGAATCTCGCGGGCGGGATTACCGCGACCTCAATGCTGGCCTTGTCCCCGTCTCCTGCAAGCAATGCGGTGTCGAACAATGCTGTCCGCTGGAAACACGCTGGACTCTTCCCTGACTTTTCCGGGACAAATTCGCTCTGGCCGCTCAGCATCTTTACCGGCATGACCGCGACTCTCCTTCTCCTGTGGCGTCCACAAAGGAAACGTATGCGGTCCGCCTTTAGACTTGGAGCGGCCTGCGTCATAAGCCTGGCGATCGGCTGCGGCGGAGGCGGAAGTTTCAACGGGGGCGGCGGGGGAAGCGGCGGAGGCGGAGGGGGCGCACCCACCCCGTCCGTAACAACGACAACCGTGTCGACTGGCTCTGCGAAAGTCGCACAGAACAGCCCCGTGACCTTCACCGCAACTGTGACCGGGACTGGAAATCCGACCGGAAGCGTTAGTTTCTATTTAAGCGGAGGCTACTACGGCAGCGCCTACTTGGTCGCTGGCTCGGCGTCGGTAACCGCCTCTCCCGCAATCCCGGGTATCTACTCGCTCATCGCACAGTATGCGGGCGACGCAAACAACCTGGGGTCGACTTCGGCAGGTGTCAGCCAAGCAGTAACCGGAACTACGATTATGCAAGTAAACGCGCAGACGGGAACTCTGTTTCACAGCACAAGTGTTACCGTGACGCTCCAATGAGAGACTGGCGGGTGGACGGGCGGTTTGGTATTCCGCTACCAAACGAGTATCCTTTGGCCTCTCACAAATCAAAACAACGCGGAGGGACACCTCCGCCTCTCTATACTTTCATGGGAAGTGCCGCAGTGATATTCTCTCGACGATCCTCACGTTCGCAAATACTAATTCTTCAAGCCCGGGCCATCCGTCGACCAAACGGAGATCCCTTGGTCACTCACAAATTTCAGCAAAAATGAAGACTTCATTGAAATACGCCCTGATCCTAATCACTCTGGCAGTGTGTGCCGCAACTTCCACCCAAAGCTTGGCGCCCCCTTTTGCGCTAACCCTCGAAGCAGAAGAAAACCCTGTAAAGGCTGGCTCGGAAGTCAAAGTGGATATTACGCTATCCAACTCTTCCAATCGCGCTATGCATATTAGCTACGGCTTAAGCGAAGTTGACTATGCTTTTGAGGTGCGTGACAGCCAAAACAGAATACCGCCAGAAACTGAGTTCGCACAAAAATCAAAGGGAAGAGGGTACTTCTCGAGCGACCAGCTCTTTTACTTACAGCCAGGAGAGAGCCTCCCGAAGGCACCCCTGGTTGCGTCCAAGTTTTACGATTTCAGCCGCCCAGGAAGCTACAAAATTCAAGTAAGCCGTGCCGTTCCCAAGGAACTAGGCGGCGGAACGATTAAATCCAACGTACTGTCCCTTACAATCAGGGAATAGGGGGACCTCCCAGGCCGTGCTGGTGGCAGTTTCTAAAGTCTCGAGTGGCCTACCGTTTGCAGTTTTGTTTCTTGCAAACCGTGGGGCACTCCACTCGCTCTTACGCTCGCTCTTCTTCACGCTACTCACTATTCGCTACCAACGACTCACTACACGCAACTCCTCCCGCGTCGACTCGCGTTACACTACTGGCTCCATGCTTGCCACGACGATTCTGGATATGAATTGGATGGGGCGGCCGAGGTCCATCGCGGCGGTGCTGCTGGAATCGGATGGGCATCGGGCGATTATTGACCCGGGGCCAGCTTCGACTCTTCCTACGCTTCGGCAACTTTTGGATTCACGCGGCGTCGGCGTCTCGGATTTGAACGCCATTTTGCTGACGCATATTCATTTGGATCATGCGGGGGCGACGGGCGCGCTCATCCGCGAGAATCCTAACCTCGAGGTGTATGTTCACAAGGCTGGGCTGCTGCACATGGCTGATCCGACGAAGCTGCTCGCTAGCGCAGAGCGGCTTTGGCCTGGCGAATTGCAGCATCAATTTGGCGAGACGCTGCCTGTCCCGTTTGGAAATTTGCGCATGCTGCAAGGCGGGGAGACGCTCTCGCTCGGAAGCCGTAACCTCGAAGTTGTTCAAACGCCGGGGCACGCTTCGCATCATGTTTCTTATTTTGATTCGTCGGACGGCACCGCGTTTGTTGGCGACACGACCGGGTTCCACATCGAGGGCGAACGTTACGTGGTTCCGGTAGCACCGCCGCCGGATATCGATCTTGAAATCTGGAACGCTTCGCTGGACGCAATCGCCGCGCGCCATCCCTCGCGGCTGTTTCTTACGCACTTCGGGTACTCGAACGATCCTGCAGCGCACATCGCAGAGTATCGAAACAATTTGCAGCGCTGGGCCTCACTCGCAGCGGAAATCTTGCGTTCCACGCCGGATCAAAATGTCGCGCTGGAAAAATTCGTTTTGGCAACGACTGAAGAAATCAAACAGCGCCTCTCTGCAGCCGAAGCCGAGCACTACGTTTTCAATTGCGGCCTCAATATAAACTGGCTGGGACTCTCGCGCTACCACCGTAAACGCGCCGAAGTCACTGCGAACGCAGCGAATCCTTTGTAGGGGTACAGCATCGCTGTGCCCGAGCTTGACGACAAATCGTGCAGATTAGGCGGAGGTTTCAGAGGAAGAAATTTCAGGCGTTTCCGCAACGGGTTCAGCCGCGGGAACAGCGGAAGCCGCCGCAGGTTCGAGCCGAGCGGAAAGCGCTTCCACCAATAGATCGACGAGCTTTTTTGCGCCGCTGCCGTCGGGATCTTTGTCTGGATTGTATTGCGCTACGACAAGTCCCAGGAGATTTTTGTGTTTCGCAAATTCGCTGAGGGCCGCGCGCACGTCCGCCATCTTCAGTCCATCGGTGCCTGGCACGTTCACCGCGGAAAATTCTTCAACGGCGATAACGTCCGTATCCAGATGCACGACAAATTCATGCGCATCGGCATGCACGTAGGTTAGCCCGTCGCGCGCTGCCGCGCTTCCGCCCTTGGACTGAATGTCGGCTGCGTCAATGTGGCGCATCGGAGATTTGCTGAGAAATTCCTGTTCGGGAGGATCCAGACGTTCGAGACCGAAGAGCGTTACATCCGGTTCACGCACTAGCGCCGACTCGCCGAAGAAACGTACCAGTTCCGGGGCGCCGCGCCCAATTACGTGGGCGACGACCATTCCATCGATGCGTCCGGAAGGCGTCGAGGCTGGCGTGTTCAAATCGGCATCGCGATCGAACCACAATAAGTTGACGTGCTTGTAGTAACGGCGAACGCCTGTCAAAAGTCCGATGACTTGCGCGCAATCGCCGCCCAGCACCAGCACCAGCGCGCCGCTTTTCACGGCAAGCTCGGCGCGAGTTTTGAGGTCGTTCAGGCCCGCGACAATTTCTTTCAGATTGCGCGCGCGTTTGTGTTCGTCATCGTCGGCAAAAAGCCTCGGCGCGCAGTCGCCGTGATCAATCACTTCGAAGCCCGCGCTTTGCAGACGCTCGACCAACCCCGCCGCGCGCAACGCTGCGGGCGCCTTTTCGCTGCCGGGCAAAAACGCAGCCGCGCTCGACGGCGCGCCTATCAAGGCAATCTTCTTCGGCTGACGGACGATTTTGACCGCCAAGGTTAAGCTCCCTGTTTTGTGTGTCCCCGCCTACCGCGCTGGGTCTACTGCAAAACTTCGCGGGACTAAGGCCCGCCCCTGTGTTTCTACTGCGCTGCAAATGATACTGCAAAATCCCGGGGCCTCTTTTTAACGACGCGGGGCCGGCGCAATCGTGGCCAGTTCCGGAGGCAGCGTGAAGCGCACGTCCTCGCGAATCAAATCGAGGTCGCGCTGATCCGTGTATCCAAACTCCGCCAAGCGCTCGCTCACTTGTTCGACTAGCACTTCGGGAGCGGACGCGCCGGCGGTCAAGCCCACGCGCTTTACGCCTTCGAGCCAGTTGACGTCAATATCTTTGGCTGAATCGATGAGCTGGGCTTTTACGCCGCTGCGCTTGGCCACTTCGACGAGGCGATTCGAATTGGAGCTGTTGGGCGAGCCCACTACCAGGAGAAAATCGACGTCCTTGGCTACTTGTTCGACAGCTTCCTGGCGATTCTGCGTCGCGTAGCAAATGTCATCGCTCGCGGGGCCTTTAATCAATGGGTACTTTTGCCGCAGCCGGGCGACGATTTCTTGCGTGTCGTAGAGGCTGAGCGTAGTTTGGGTCAGGAATGAGAGCTTGTCTGGCTCGGCCACATCCAGCGCGTCTACTGCCGCTATCGAATCCACCACGATGGTGCGGTCAGGAGCTTCGCCCGAGGTGCCGACGATTTCCTGGTGGTCTTTGTGACCAATCAAAATGATAGTGCGCTTTTCTCGCGCGAATTTCAGAGCTTCCAAATGCACCTTGGTGACCAGCGGGCAGGTCGCGTCGATCACTTTTAGCGCGCGGTCCTTGGCTTCCTGGCGGACTGTTGGCGGCACGCCGTGGGCGCTGAAGACCAGCACGGCGCCGTGCGGCACGTCCTCGATCGACTCCACAAAAATCGCCCCGCGGCGGCGCAACTGCTCTACTACGTAAGTGTTATGGACAATTTCGTGATGGACATAGACCGGCGCGCCGTACGCTTCCAGCGCCAGCTCGACGATATCCACCGCCCGCACCACGCCAGCGCAGAAACCTCGCGGCCGAACCCTCAGCAAAACCTTCCCATTTGTCGCAGTTTGCATCGTTATCCTAAGTGAGTAATTTCCGAAGACTCTATCATACCTTACGGCGTGGCCAGCCCGCACCGGGTTTCGTAGCATTGTGACAGTTTCTGATTACGGATGCGGCCTCAACTGGTCGCTTTTGCGCTGCCCTTGGAAGTCCATCGCCCTTCATAGCAGAAATGCGTGCGGCGGTTGCGCTAGAGGCAGCGCGGGACGAGGGTCTTGCATCCCATGGTTGCGGACGGAGATAACCAGGCAGGTATGGTACCTAGTACCTACCGAGGACTCCCAAGAAGATCAAGACGGGAGAAACTCAAATGAAAACTGCAACGCTGGTTGTGTGTCTGGGCATGGCCGTGTGGGGATGCGGATCGGGAAACATGGTGAACGTAGCAAAAAATGTGGTGATGAAGGGCGGGCAGTGGGAGTACGTGGTGACGCCGAATAGCGGTGGCGCCACGCTGAATTTTGAAGCGAATGTGCCGGGGACGAATTTGCAGTTCGATGGGACCAACGCGATGATTTTCTACCCATCGCAGGTGGGCGCGACCACTCCGTCTACTACGCCGATATTCTGCAGTCCCTTCGCCTTCAATGGCGAGATCAATGGCGATACGGTGAAGGGTAGTTTTGATTGGGGAGACTCGTCGGAACGATTTGCCAATTTTTCCGGGGAGCTGGCGGCGGATGGACGGTCCATCTCGAACGGCACTTATTCGGGCCAGTCGTGCGCGGACGGCGATGGGCCTGGAACGCCCAAGCCGAATTTTAAGGGAGCGTTCACTGGTCAGACAATTACGCCGGTGAACGGCACGTACAGTGGCACGCTCACGAGCAGTTTGTTCGGGGCGGACGTGGTGACGTTCTTGATCATGCAAAATTCAGATTTTTCGCTGAACATCTCGGGAACCTCGGTTGAGAACGGCGTTACGACCACGTTTGCATTGCTACCCCAGTCGTCGGAGCCACAGGCGTTGGTCACGGGCGCTAATGTTAGCTGGTTCGGGACGGCGGAAAATGTGAATGGGTCACAAACTAATTCGTTCTTCGGGCACATAAACCCAACGGCGACGAAGCTGACTGTGACAATTTTCCAAGTCGGGTCAAACGAGACGGTGACCGGGACGCTGACGCGGCAGTAGAGGGGCAGGACGGGGACTCGCTGCCGAGATGGAAGAGTCGACACCGTAAAAGTGCTATTGCCCGAAGTAGTAGCCGTCGCGGGCTTGGACTACTAGGTCTTTCTGCTCGCCTACGGCGAAGTGGGTCTTGTGAAAGCCAACCGTGTCGCCTTTGTCCCGCATACATGTGCGACCGGCTGCAACGAGTTTCCTCATTACGTGGTGGGTGAATAGCCCATTCCCTCGTTTATCGTGCGCCAAGAGATTGACCTGGACCGTTCAGATGAATAGTACGCAACTACTGGCCTGCAACCTCAAATTGCTGACGGTTTGAGGTGACCGTGCCCGTCCAATAGGGCATTAATGCGATCCCCTTTACATCAAGGTTTGCTTCTTGCTGGCTAACTCCTTTGCCGGTGAATTGGGCCTCCACCAAATAGCTACCGGGTTTCAGCTTGTAGTCGAATTCCTTAGAGGCCGCCGCCCAGTATTTGCCCAAATCCACAGGGACGGAAAAGGTTGCCCCAGCAGGAATGGGCAGAACGAGAGGATCCACTCGACCACCAATGGCAAAAGGCTCGCGGAGATCAAGTCGCCGAGACTTTCCCTGCGCATCTATGAGCGTCAAGACAACAGCGTTCGGATACTGTTTTTTTCCATTGGCAAGCATCATGCCCAAGTTGAGGATTAGGTCGCTCTCTCCAACATTGCGCAATTCAACTCTGAACTTAGGGGGCTTCGAATCCGCGCGTGAGGCCTGGTCCGGATAGATAGACATTTGTAGTCCGCCGACCACCTCGCCCCAAGTTGGAGGGCTTTGCCGCTTCGCGACTGCTGAACCAGCTAGCATCAATAGGCTCGCGAGCAAGAGGGTGCTGAGCGCCTTATTAAATCCGTTACGAGGATTCATCGAATTACCACCTCCATCCAAGCGGGATTGTAATCGAAGATTTTCGGCAAAGCCGTATCGTAAATAAAAGCAAGCTCGGCGCTGGCAAGCTGGGAGCACTACTGTCCGAAGTAATAGCCGTCGCGGGCTTGGATGACTAGGTCTTTCTGTTTGCCGACGGCTAGATGGATTTTGTGATAGCCGACCGTGTTGCCCTTGTCGGGGGTGTAGGCGAGGCTGTACTGGTTGCGGAGGTCTTCTTCGATCTCGGCGTAGATGGCGTCGACCGTTTCTTTTTTGGTGACTTTGAACATGCGGCCGCCGGTTTCTTTGGAAATTTGCTCGAGGATTTTTTTGCCGTCGGGGCGCTGTTCTTGCGGAGGGTAGCGTCCGCCGCCTCTGCCGCCGCCCATTCCACCCCCATGCATCCCACCGGGCCCGCCCATCCCGAATCCGCCGGGGCGGCTATTTTCATCTTCGTCGGCAAACAAGATGGAGTAGATGATGGTGTCCGAGCGCTGGGCGGTTGCGATTGCCTCGGCCATGGTTTCTCTGCTGCCGTGGTCCACACCATCCGAAAGGACGATCAGCGCCTTGCGGCCTTGCTGCTTGCTCATCAGTTCGTCGGACCCCAGGAAAATCGCGTCGTAGAGCAGCGTTCCGCCGCCGTGAGATCCTCGGCCGCGCCCTCCGCCTCCACCGCCATTTCCATTTCCACCACCGCCATTGCTACCTCCGCCTCCATCGAATTGAGGAGTGGAAAGCTTCTGCAGCGCCGCCTGCAATTGAGGACGCGACGGAGTGAAATCCTGCAAGAGTTCGACTTCCCGGTCGAAGTGAATCACGAACGCCAAATCTTTGTCCTGGCGCAGAAGCTTATCG
>Ga0265354_1000155_pt1 | contig 12597 bp, 31 predicted proteins | sample NZE1metagenome_FD_189074 | JGI IMG/M metagenome (GOLD analysis project Ga0265354, IMG submission 189074) | Rhizosphere microbial communities from Maridalen valley, Oslo, Norway - NZE1 | ecosystem: Host-associated > Plants > Roots > Rhizosphere > Soil | place: Norway: Oslo | collected 2017-09-14 | reverse complement strand
GAGCGTCTTGATATTGCTTCTCGAGTGCCCCCGTCGTAACGAACACGCGCTCTATGGTTCCAGGGGTGTGCTCCGGCGGGGGTGGAGGGATAACATCCAAGACCTGCACGAACGGTGTATTGTCGCGCACCGCCTCCACGTCCAACGCCTTGTCTATGACTTCCTGCTTCTCCACGATGATCTGGGCCATACGTTCGTCGAGCGATCCTTCGAGGACTAGGTGCCTAACGAAGACGGTACCGGTTTGCCCGATGCGATGGCATCTGTCTTCGGCTTGGCTGACGTTTCCGGGGACCCAATCGAGTTCCCCAAATATAACCGTGCTACTCGCTGTAAGAGTAATTCCGACGCCTGCCGCTCGGATGGTCCCAACGAATACGGTGCACCCAGGATCGGACTGGAATCTATCTACGGCCGCTTGCCTGTCCTCGTTGCTGGTCCTGCCATCGATTGAGACGCAAGCTTTCCCGAACGCAGCCGTAAGGGCATCCACGACCTCGTGATGATGAACGAAAACACACACTTTAGTTTGTTCCCGCTCTTCGATAGGAACAGTTTCATCTTGTTCCCGCTCTTCCAGGACGGTCTTGACGTGATCGATGATGAAAGGAATCTTTGCGGCTGCCACGAGTTGCCGCACACGCGACATTTCACCGAATTCAGGTGTCTCGAATTCCCCTTCCCTGAGAAATTTAGAATATAACTCATATGTTTGTTTCTCCTTTTCCAAAAGCTCTTTGATCTTGGGGCCCGCTTCGAGGACCAGCACTTGCCGAACCTTCGGAGGCAATTCTTTAAGCACGTCTTTCTTCAAGCGACGCACCATGAACTTGCTGCGCAGAATCTCCTGGAGCTCGTCCAGGTTCGAGGAGCCGGTGAAGTCCCACCCGAATCCGTTGTGGTAGGCGCCGCAATAGCGTTGGGCGTAGCGCATGAAGTTCTTTCCTAGGCCGTCGGGGTCCAGGGCTTGAATCAAGGGCCAGAGTTCGACCGGTTTGTTCACGATCGGTGTGCCTGTCAGGAACAAACGGCGCTTGGCGCTGATAGGCTCCAGGGGCTCGCGCGTCTTAACTGTGACTTCACCTGTCGCGTCGTCTCTTGTTTCTTTCGTGCGGGCTTTCTTGCGGCCGAAAATTTCCTGGGCTCTGTTGGTCTTGGGATTCTTTACGTAGTGGGCTTCGTCCACCACTTCAACGTCGTACTCAAACATGCGCAATTCTTTCTGCCACTTCGTCATCAACTCGTAGTTTATGATCACAACGTCAGTCGACGGAAACACCTTGGTCTTCGGCGTCACAACGTCGTAGCTAAGATTCTTGGTGTCCCACTTCGCGAACTCTTTCTTCCAGTTCAGTTTGAGAGTAGCGGGGCAGATAATAAGGACGTGACGAGCGAGCTCATCCGCGTTGATGGTTCCGATAGCTTGGATTGTTTTTCCGAGTCCCATCTCATCAGCAATAAGGGTGTCCTTGTGCCGAGTAGCATACGCAATTCCGGCACGCTGGTAAGGGAGGTACTCGAGCCCATCCGGTTTAGGGAAGTTACCAACGGCATCTGTTGATCGAGAGCTCTCAATGCTAGCTCGACGGCTAGACTCTTCTCCGGCGAATCTTTCCATCGCTGCCGGCGATATTGTTGGATGAAGCGGACGCAATCGTCCAAGGTTAGATCCGGCGGGTGCCCACCAGATTTTGTTTGGGTTGTCCCAGGATGCACCGATGGCTTTGAGTTCTTCTTTGTTGGCAAAGCAGTCTCCTCTATTTGTGTCCTGAAATTCATAACGATCTCGCTGCCAGACTATTTTCATCCGCCGGGCCTCCAGCTTTTAATTTCCTTCCACCACTGCTTGCAGTAGCTGCACCAGGTGCCTTTCTCTGCGAGCATATTGCAGCAAAGGTATGGAGAGAACCTGGGACTGATACATCGGTAAATGCGAGGTCTTCGCCTACCGCGGGCTTTCATAGGGGGTTTGGGTCCTCGTCGATATCGCGAGCGAACGGTTCCCACGTCTTAGACTTGGTATCGACCAGGGATGTGAGTTCGAAGTCGCCGTGCCACTCGATGCGCACGACAAGGCCGGAGCCCAGGACGACGCCATAGTCGTAAACGTCAACTTCTTCGTCTTGTAGCGTGTAACGATCCATCCACAAACGGACCTTCGTTCCTTCGGGTAGTGCTGCCAGCTGTTCTAGTGTCATAGTCCTTCCTTTTTATCACGTTCAAGGTGATGTTTCAAGTGCTTTTTCAAGAAGGGCCAAAGGAGGCCCCCCAGGACGAGGTCAAATAGGATCATCAGGAAGAGCTCGAACTCCCAATGCGCCGCGTTGTGAAGGAGAGTCCAGAATGTTTCAGGTTGACATTGAATCATAATTTTGGTCCCGGGGAAATTACTATGGCCGCGAGTTTGTCGACCGGCACAAGTGTGGGGCGCTCGTATATGGAACTGATAAAATTCGCAGTCTTTTTGCTGGCGGATGCAGAAGACTGTGTTCCGTGCAAGATATCCTGAAAGTCTTCCGGCGGTATGTTAAATGCCAGCGATTCCAGGTTGTCGAGAACTCCTTCCATTTTGGTTGCTTTTATAGACGGAAGTTTTCTTTTTCCGATTAGGGCGCGTATCAAGTGTTTTTGTTGATTCTTACCGGAACTTACGCACTCGACCAAAACATCCGGTGTTATCTGCAGTGTATCGCATCTCTGTTTTAGTACAGCAGCGCGTCTTAGACTTTTTGCTACAAAAACTTCTCCGTTTCCTCTTACCTCTATGCGTTGCCACTTCTTCATGTGGGGCATACCCCTTTCTCAAAGCATCTATCTTGGCACCGCTTACCGCGGGGAGTGTGATGTGCGCACTGGCCGACACAATCATACTCCCAAACAATCACCCATCCCGCTATTAAAAGCAGGAATGCCAGTGCGAGTGAGGCCCAGGCCTTGTTCATTTGTTGTCGGCTCATCATTGACCCTCTATCCACCAGATGGCGGCGTTATAGTCGTCAATTCTCTCTTGGATCTTGATCAACGACTCGTTGTTATCGTGGTCGAAAGGCGCGCGCTTTTGCTGCGCCTTACCCCGCGCTAGACTATCCTTCTCGTTCACTAAAGCCTGGTCCAGTAGTCTTTTTATTGTTTGTTTAATCATCAGTCCCTCGGCGTCGCGACGCTGTAGTTTGAAACCCAGATAGGCCGTTGCTGCGATTTGCCGAACTGTAGTTTTCCTCCCTTGACATGCGCGCTGTATTTGACTTCGGCATACAATTGAACCGGAGGATCGACTAAATCGTTGATCACCGGCTCGTTGCCGCTGAACTTCACCGAGGCGCGCTCAAGAGGGTCCGTCGACTCACGCATTTGACGGAAGATGTCATCCCTCTTGGCTTTGTCGGTGGTGGTGATTACGTCGTAGTTGTTTTTCACTTGGTCTCCTTTTTAATAGTTCTCAGCTTCATACCGGGTTATGAAGAAATGAATACCGCCTCCGCATTCAATCCAGCGGTCTTCTTCCCACTTGTCGCAACGCACGATTTTGCCGGGACGGTAAAGAGTTACGCCGTCGTATTGAGACACGCCAACTTCTGCGCCGAAAACTTCTAACACCTTAACGAACTCGGCGCGACACTTGCGGCTTGTAGCGTTGGAGCGGCGCGCTTTCGACGGAATGGCTACTCGAACAATGACGTCGTTCTCGCACTTCTTCCAACCTACGAAAGGACCGCTGTCGGGTAAAATGGAACACGCGGCATTAAGTTTATCTGAAACATTTTTCGCGCCGCGCAGGTCCGCGCCGCACAGGTTCGCGCCGTACAGGTACGCGCCGCACAGGTTCGCGCCGCGCAGGTCCGCGCCGCGCAGGTTCGCGCCGTACAGGTCCGCGCCGCGCAGGTTCGCGCCTGCTTTAATTGCAGCTACAATTAGCGCACTTAAACTTTCCGCCTCTGCTTGGTACAAAAGCTTAATGCCACATAGTGATACCACTTTTCTTATCATATTTTCTCCTTTTTCTCATTTTTCAAACGCTTCTTGACGCACTCCCAACATGCTGCCTGCCAGACTCCTTGATTATCTGTTATGGTGTAGCCGTTGTCAACCTTTAGGCAAAAGAAACATGGCTTTGGTTCTGCTGTCCATTCTGCACTCATGCTTTCTCCTTGTAATAAATCGCCGCAATGTGCTCCGCTGGATAAGCCGGAGCGTTGGTGATTACGGAAACGATCTCTGCACCTTTGGCTAGTTTCTCCGCTACTACGGTGTGGATAGCGCTCGCCAAGGTATGAAAATGCGGGGCGTAGACTATCTGCATTTTAAAGTTCATGCTATCTCCTCGGGAATGAGTCCCATAAGGCGCGCCGCAACCGATGCGCGCCCTAGCGAATCACTCTAATCAGAGTAGTGGTCTGATATCTTGCCTGCTAGTGAACCTTCCCCAACATACTTTTCCAGGTTGACAGTGTAATCGCTGATCACATCCCAGCCGTCGTTACCGTAGACGAAATAAACATAGCCGTCGAGCCTGCCATCCTTGACGGTGTAAAGTTTCTCTTCGTCTGTCTGGAACATAGCTTTGAGAACAGCCTTCGCACTCTTGCTGTTCTTTATTTCGAACTCTCTTTCTCCGTTGTCCCCGTTGTCGACACAGAGGCCGAAGCCTGCCACCAACAAGGTTTCGACCACGGCTGTTGCAATCTTTCGTTCTACCTCTTGCCTCATCTTAACGCTCATGATGCCTCCTGTTCAGCCGCCGCCAACATCTCTTGCGCCATATTCAACTCGCAGCTAGTGCAATACTGCACTTCGTCTGCGTCGAGCGGGCACTCACACAACCAGCAGTTATTCATTGATCCTCCGATCAGGGTCAGACGTAAACTCCACGAGTGTATCACGGATTCCGAACAGCACGTCGAAATCACTGCCCGAATCCATACCATCTTCGGCTTTATCGATCAGGTCATTCAACTCTTTGAGAGTCAAGGTGACCTTTATGTCTTCTGGATTCTTCATTGCGCTCCTGTAATCTGCACCAGAGGTGCTTTTAGATTTTCCAATCGTACCACGAAACCAGTGCAATCTTTCTTCGCGCGGCCTTTGGCTCGCAGCCCCACGATAACACCTTTGGGGTCCTTGAACCTCAGGTCACTCAGGTCGCCGTCGATCACTTTATAGTTGCACCAAGTCTTGGGCAGTGGCTGTCCGCGCTTGGTGTCGAATACCATCGCGACGTTAATGCCGTGCTCTAGGCACTCTAGGCAGTCGACGGCGTTGTTCTCTGAATATGAGAAGGTTAGGTGATAGTTGGGAAGCATAGCTGTACGCTTCCACGGTTGAGGAATCTTGCTGTAGTCGTAAAACCTTACCTTAGGAAAATGCACAGCCACCGCATTGACCAGTCTCGGAAGATCAGACGTGCCATTCAAACGAACGCACGGTTTGAGTCCTTGCGTTTTCGCCTGCTTGACCAGCAACCTTATATCGTGCATTAGTTGTGGATAAAATGTCTCAGGAGATTCAATGAGCCATTTTGTTTTTCGCATACGGCCTTGCTGCACACTAGAGAATGCTCCGCGTCCTGCCGTATTCAAGCAAGAAGCTTTGCAGCCGGGCGTAGCATACGAACAAACGTTCGTGATGCCAGACGAGTCGGCAGGCAGAAGATAAAGGATGCCGGTTAGGTATCCTTTCTTCTCGCCCTTGATTGTCTTGGCGTCGCTCGATACACTGAGCAATTGCATTATGCTTTCTCCTTTGGAATTAGAGTCACTTCAACTATCAAACCGGGACGGCGCATCAGCCCAAACTTTCTTGCATGGGGTTGGTCCATTGCGCGGACCGTGGTGTGGCCTTCTTTCCTCGAAGGATGAATGTAGCCGCGGTACCAGTCGATGCGATAGCGTTGTCTAGGCACGTTTCACCGACTTACCGTACTCAGATAGCGCTGAGAACGCTGAGGACCAGTTGCGGGCATTGATTGTTTGCGGTACTGTGTCTGGATTGACGATCTCCAGGGCGTCGGCAAAGAGTTGCAAATCCTTCGGTTTCAGCTTGATTTTCGTTTTTCCAAATACGAGATAGACTCCGTGAACTGTCTTAGGCATAAGCGAATATCTCCTTTTCTGTGGTCAACATGCGACGCGGCAATCTGTACGTGCATCCACGTTCGTCGATGCCGCAAATGGGTTTGAGTGAAAGGACAGTGTACCACTGATTGTTGGTGAGTTTGACGCGCTGTCCTACTTCCAATTTCTGGAAGCGGCGTGCGTGGTGCGCTCTGTTGCGTTTGCGCCAGTCTGTGGCGTAACCGCTGGGGTCTGGGACTAGGTCAAAGAACGAAAGTGGGCACCCGTACTGATAGGGCCCGCAACTTTCATCCATGTCCTTGTAGCCCCATCCGTAGTTCTTGTCGTTCTGCATCAGATAAACTCCGATGTAGCGCGTGATCTCTCCGGAGTGTTTGTTGACCACTTCGGTCACGGTGAACAGCGTGTTACCGCTGCAATAGCGCTTGAACGTGCTGCCCTTCCTATCTGCTGTTTCCCAGGGCGCTGTCAAATGTTCGACCAGTTGACGGCGCGTCTGGCCTTGCGTGAATAACCAGCCCATTAGTTTGCTCCTTTCGGTTGCGGCCAATCGTACCAGAATGTTTTAATTCGATATCCGTATTGCAGCATCGCAGCTACTCGCGGATGTTCCTCAAACTTTGGGTAGTTATCGATGAAAAGTGAAAGCCTAATGTCAGGCGTTTTCCACTTCTCCGTATAAATCGTACATTGCATAGGTTGTCCTTTCGTTTTGGGCCACTTGAGTGTGTCCCGTCCTGCCCACCGCTCGGATGGGCAGACCGTGCTACACTTAGTCTTCTTTCTTGAACTGGCCTGTGAACTCATTCGGATAAACGTTCGCCAAGCGAGTACACTCTTCGCACAAGGGATGCGCTCGGAAGATGTAAGGCTGTCCGATGCGCAACACCAGATGCTGTACTTCGCAGAGATACATCTCAATAATCGGTCGCATGCTTTCTCCTTTACGATGAGATAGACACACTAAAAGTAGGTCTTAGTGGTGTTGGGTGAGAATATCAACAACTCTCATTATCGCGCCTGCTGTGCCACCGATGACGAACAGGAAAAAAGCCAACGCCAGACCGGCAACAAAATGGCGCCAATTGAATTCAAAAACTACCGGATGGTACTTCATGCTGCCTCCTTTACTTTTAGATAGACGCACTAAAAGTGTGACAAAAGCCGTTCGAGTGAGAACCAGATTTGCATGATAGGGTATAACAGCCACCCCACAGCAAACCCGAAAGCCACGAAAAAGAAGAAAGGCAAAAGCTTTCTCATTGCTTTTGCCAGCTTTCGAACTCTCGAATGTCCTGCTCTAAACTGCGCGGCTTAGGGGTAGGATTAACCCTGTCCATAAACCGGTACCAGAAGTAGGCAGCCACAACATCAAGGGCTGCCCACACCAACATGACGCGCATCACAATTTTCATATCGGATCCTCACTGGCATCAACGTTGTCGAATCCCGGAGCGACTATGCCAACGTCACCCCGTGAATTGTCGTACACTTTGAAGAAAGTAGCCACAGACTCAGGGTCTTGTTGTATCTCTCTGGCCAGTTTGGCTGCTTCCAGCGTGCTCTTTGCTTGTATATCTATTTCCCAAACTACTCTGTACTCTTTCATGCTGACACCTCATTTCCTATCACTACCGTGTCGTCTACCTCTTCTTTCGCTACGCGGATATGATCGCATGCTTTCTGTGCTGCCGAGATTGCACGCATCAACAGCGTTGCCGAGTCTTCCCAGCCTTTCAAACGTTCGAGCCACGTCTTAATGTACGCGGCTTGATTCTCTACGACCGATGGCTGGATGCCGCATACGGCGCAGAGCATTGCAGAGCCAAACTCAGCGACCAGTTCCTCTGCGCTGTACTGTTCGCTACCGAACTTGTCCAGTTTCGAGATGCCGTCGCGATTCAAGCGCTTGACTGCACCTGTGCTGTGGACCATTTCGTGGAACAAGGTAGAATAGAACTCACGCTGCTCCGGGAATGCTGTACGCAAAGGCATATGGATTGAATCAGTGGACGGACGATAGAATGCTTTGTCTGCATCCTTATACTCCGGACGATTCGGGTAGTTAGCCCAGATTGCCTCAGCTGCCGGCAGGTCTTCTACGGGGCCCGCCGGTTCATTGAGCCCAAGCTGCTCTGCTAGCTCTGAGTTGCATTGCGACAGATTGAACACAGTGTAGGCTCGGCAGAACGCACCCTTGCGCGTTACATCCTCACCCTCTGAATTCTTCTTGGTGTACTTCGAGAAGTTCCAGTAGATGACCTGTGTGCCGTGCTCGCCCTTCTTGATCGCTCCACCAAGCTTGCTAGCTTGCTTGAACGTGAGCCAGTACGGACTCGGATAGCCTTGCATCGCAAGCAAGAAGACGTTGATGCCGCGGTATTCTTTTTGAGATACCAGATTCTTCGGCATGCCTGCACTCTTCCACGGCTTGCGCCACGGAACACAGCCTAGTTCTAACTGAGAAATTAGAGTATCAGCAGCTTGCTGGTACGCTGACTTCTTCGCGGGATTGCTTTGGAACATAGATTGTCCTTTCATTTGGGAGAGTATCCCGTCCAGCCCACTCTTGCGAATGGGCTGACCGTGTTACTCTCTGCCGTCGGTTGCGATGAAGTGTGCGATGCGCCGCTTCACAATCTCGGCGCGGGCTGAGGGATTTTCCGAATTGTCTCGGTATTCTGAAGCAAAAGGCTCAGGCCAGAAGAAGCCTTCGTCAGTACCCACAGCCTCATCTCTGATAAGGCCGAAGCCTTTTCGTGGGAAGAACAAACGCTTGGCTTGCTCGATTGTAAGATCGAGAGCAGCCCGGCCTGCATTAAACCAGCCGCCTGCTGGATATTCGTATGAGAGTACCAGGCGGCCATTGATTACATTGCCCTTGTCAAGAGGCTGTACTGCACCATTCAAGATGCAGGCTGTACCAGCCAAACATCCAACGGCGCCGCACGGGGGAATGTCGTTCGTGTCTTGAAACAACTGCGCGTTTCGGTTGGCTTGTTCCATTATGTAATCGTAGTCTTCTCCGATAGCTTCCATCTTCACGGCCTCTGAAACGTCTTCATACCATGCTTCCATGTTGAAGCGGCGCGGCTCTTCTTCAATATGGTCCATGATTTTATTCAACAATTCGATATTCATACGATCTCCTTGGGAGTGTGTCCCATCCTCGGCACTTGCGAACAAATGCCGAGACTGTGAAACACTCAAAGCGCTTTGCGGCACTTGTCACACTTCATACAGCGCCACCACTTGCATGATTTGCTGGCCTGTACGAACTCGCGGCGCTTGCCACAGAATGAACACGTGAGCCATCGAATCATTTCTTCTCCTTAGAATCTGTTTCCTGCAAGTGTTACTATATCTTTCGCTTCTTCTTCTGTTTCCACTCCGTATTCAGCCTCAATCAAAGCGACCGCTGCGGCCTCTGTGTTGCCCACTTCAATAGCGCGATAAGCTAGTGCTATCAAACCCTCTTGCCATGACTCAAAATTGTGGGCTACCCAATCGACATAACCAAGCACCGTGTCTCCGTTGGTTACGTCGTACTGCCAGTCTTGCTTCGGGAAAAACTCTTCTTTGTTTTTCATTTTTTCTCCTTGTAGAACAACATATCAATCACAGTCAACAGCGCTGCTAAGAAGATTAGAACTGTCACGATCTGAGGCACAATCTCCTCCTACGAAGATTCGCATAGTTCCGTCTCGCTCTACGTTCAGAACAAGCTGGCAAGTATTGGGACCGTCAACGATCTCGCCTATGTCTGGCACGCTATAAAACTTGTCATCACGTATGACGCGGGCCAGGTGTGAACCTTGCAAGAATAAGCGGTCGTCGCCGAAGAACAGTCTCTTCAGCCACATTAACATATGGTCTCCTTGAGTACTTCGCAGCACGTCAAGTTCACAGTTTATGCGAACTTGGCGCGCTACACTGTACTCAACTAATTGATGAATTCGATTGTGTCTCCTTCACCATATTGCTCGAAGAACTTGATCAACTCAGCTTCGCGTGTAGCATCATTCACTAACACGGTTCCTTCTCCGTCGTCTGGATTGCAGGGTATTTCGTCGTTCATAAAGTAAGCGTCGCGTACTCTACTGTTATGACGCATCCAAGCCGGAAACTTATGCATTTGGTCTCCGTCCTTAACTTGAATGACTTCAGCTACATTGAGCAGCGCGCCGTCCGGTATGCCACACTGCTGGCCAACGAAACCGATGCAGCACCGCTTGCCGTCTTCTGTCAGTAACCTGCTATCAGAGCTACCTTCACCGCGGTACCAAGTACGACGATCTACAACAAACTTTGCCATTGTTTTCTCCTTGAAGCAAGAGTGCTTCGCACAGCCCACATCATGGGCTGTACACTGCACTCACTTAGTTCTCGAAAACTATCTCGTCGCCGTTCCTTACAAACAGGTACTTGAGCATTGCCTCTCTATGTTCATCGTTGATTGCTTCGTTGTCATTGATGGTGTAGGCTTCTTGCAGCAGGCCGTTGGATATGCCGGCTCCGGGCTTCATCCACGCTGGAAACAGCTGGATATCCTCAGGCTCAAGCGTCGCAACGGCTCCAATACATAGCATAGCTTCATCGGAGACGCCACATTGCTGACCTACGAAACCAATGCAACAACGCTTCCCGCCTTCGGTTAGCAAACGGCTTCCAGGTGAACCTTGACCACGGTGCCAAGTACGACGATCTACAACAAACTTTGCCATTGTTTTCTCCTTGAAGCAAGAGTGCTTCGCACAGCCCACTGCAAACCCGATGGGCTGTACACTGCACTCAACGATTCAAACGAAAGTTTGTACCCCAATCAAACGAACGCTCTACGAATACCGCCATCAAATCTTCTGTATCCCAGTCTCTTGCAAACGTACGTCCGTCTGTACCTTGCAAAGAGATAATCTCCGGCAATACAGGCGCATGAACGTTTTTCTTGTTCTGCGTTTCAACGTCGGCGTAACCTACGTGCGTTCCGTAACGTGTTCGCAACTGCACTGTAATCAAAGTTTCCTCCTGTACTTCCCAGCGCACTCCAGAGAGTGCGCTAGACTGGACAGGACTACTGCTTACAGGTGACCACGATTGCCGTTGCGGTCTCATCCAGCTTGCTAACATGCGGCTCGCGCTCATCCTGACAACTGACAAGCACAGAGTTTGTGGTAAGCCGGGTTGCCTTGTATGCGTTAACTGCGCGCTCTGAGGCAATGGCAGCCACGGCCCACAGGCTAGCAATGAAGATTGCAACGAATAGCACTTTTCTCATGTTGGTGTGTCCTCCGGTACTTCGCACAGCCCACAGAATGGGCTGTACACTGCACCGGATTACTCATCCATTCCCGAGAGTTTCAGTGGTGCGCGATCGAATTCGATAGGCACAGGTCCGCCATCGCTTTCGTCAAACTCTTTCGCATCGGCCACTGCCCACTCCGATGGATAAAAAGTGTCTCCATCATTCAGCCAGGAGTCAAGCTCTCCCGGCCCGTGGTCATTCTCGTATGCCTTGACTACCGCTTGCTCTGGAGTTTCTGCTTCCACTGCAACGCGATAGTCGTTAATGATTCGCTTCCAAACATAGAACCTTTGCATTCGTTATCCTCCGGTACTTCGCAGTAGGCTCGAATGAGCCCACTACACTGCACCGGACTAATCTTCTTGCCCCTCTCTCGCAATTTGAATTTCCTCGAATGTGGCTACACGTTCAACGATAGCTAGTGTTGCCTTTTCCGCTTCGCGGTCTGATTCGTCGTTTGATGTTTCATGGAAGAACGTCGCGCGTCCCAGCAAGACGTTCAATTGCTTCGCAACATCATTGCGCCATTTTTCCGCGTGGCCTGTTTCGTCAAATTGCGTCTTGAGTGTGATTCTCATGTTTCCTCCGGTACTTCGCAAAGCGCACCGAGATGCGCTTTACACTGTATCGGATTATATCTTAACCATTCCGCTATGCTCAACATACGGCATGACAACAGCATTAGGCAAGTCTTGCGAGCCGGGAAAGAACTCATCCTGCCAGTTCTGCGGTATTGGCTTGGTGTGGCCTAGCTGCATTTCATCGGCGTTACAGAGTGCTGCAAGGCAGAGATAGAACAGCGCGATGAGTGCGATTGAGATAGCTTTCTTCATTAGACCCCCATCGAGTCTAGAATGTATTCAACATCAGCGGCAGCAGACAGTAGACTCTTCCAGTCATCGCTGACAATGCCATTGCTGTAAAGGAACTGCGCAATGCGCCGTAGCAAGAGCACAGCTTCGTACTCTGTGGCTGGCACAACTGTAGTCTCCTCACTCACGCAGACATGACAATCGCAATCGTTGTCCTCTGCGCTATAGTGACCGCAATCCAGCATATCGAAGCCTACAGACTTGCATTCGTGGTGCGTTTCTTCGTTACGCATAGTTCTCCTTTCTACTCGAATTCATATCCTGATGCTGCATCGCGTGCTAGATTCATGAAGCCTGATGCTGTAAGCGCGCCATCAGCGTTGCGCGAGTCTGAGGTATCAGAGTATCGCGC
>Ga0265354_1000154_pt1 | contig 12622 bp, 10 predicted proteins | sample NZE1metagenome_FD_189074 | JGI IMG/M metagenome (GOLD analysis project Ga0265354, IMG submission 189074) | Rhizosphere microbial communities from Maridalen valley, Oslo, Norway - NZE1 | ecosystem: Host-associated > Plants > Roots > Rhizosphere > Soil | place: Norway: Oslo | collected 2017-09-14 | reverse complement strand
GATGCGCATGTCTTCTTGCGCATGATGAACGCTGAATTGGAGTCGTCAATGAGCAGTGTGCAAATTGGGCAGAAGAGCTATGAGATGCCCCCGCGAGAGGGGATCAGTATCGCACATTTTCTCACCGTCGCCGAAATCGAGCGATCGGCTCGATACTACGAAAAGGTCTTCGGCGCTCGCATTCTGAGCCTGGGTGACGGTAACGCGCCGGCGTACCTTCAGCTTGCGAATATCTGGATGATTCTGAACGTTGGAGGCGGCCCGACCCCGGATAAGCCGACGGTAACGCTCAGCGTCCCTGATCCAAATCACATCAACAGCTTTATGAATTTCCGCGTTGCGGATATTCAAGCGTGCTATGAATTATGGAAAAGTCGAGGAGCGGAGTTCATCACGGAGCCGATCCCCAAGTACGGCGAGACGCGCTGCTATATTCGCGACCCTGACGGATATATTATCGAGGTCGGACAGAGCACAGACGTTACATACGGTTAACGCTCAGCTCGCCGCGTTCGTGAAGCCACGGCGTCAGTTGAGCGTGGGCATCTTGGGGATGCGGACGGACATGAACCGTCATCCGACAACATCCGGCAGCAGCCCCCTTTTAGAAGGGGTACTCTTGGGGGCATCCCATGTGCACACTGAGATCCAAAAACCTTGAAATTTGCGGCATTTTGTTGCTGATTTCGAATCCGTCCCGGCGACGACCGGGCAGAATGGATGGTGGTGGGAGTAAGGGGACGATCCTTACGCGGGCCGGATAAAGCGGACCTGTCGAGTCGGCGCAGTCCGTCGGGCGAGTCGCGCGATTAAGCAGGAACGTACGTCAACCTGATTACATCCCCGCCAATGCGGTCGCTGGCCACAAGGCGGAGCCGCGGCCGGGGGCCGGCGAAGAACGGCTGGCCAGACCCGAGCACGATGGGATGGATGTAGAGTCGATACTCATCAATCAGACCAAGGTTGGTCAGGCTCGCTGCCAGGTTTGGTCCGGCTACGTCGATCTCCCCTTCCAACTGAGCCTTCAGCCTGCGGATCACCGCCTCGAAGTCATCCTCGATGAGTGTGGCGTTGGGTCCGACCGACTTCAACGAGCGCGACACAACCCACTTCCGCTGGCTTCGCCACACCGCCGCGAAGTCGCGGTCCTGCGCGTCCCAATCTGGAAGATCATCGTCCCAATAACGCATGATCTCGTACATGCGGCGACCGTACACCGCGCCCGTCAGGCCGCGCGCCTGCTCCATGAAGTGACGAGAGAGCGCGGGATCGGGTGGCCCGATTTTCATGTGGTCGACGTAGCCGTCCAGGGACTGGTTCAATCCATACACGAGCTTGGCCATGCTACAAAACCTCCAACCCGGGTTCTTCAGAATAGCTTAAGCCGACGTCGCACGGTTATTATGGAAGCGTGGCAGAGGAAGCAAGTCGATGACGCCCGGAGGTCCGCCGCGTCGCGACAAGCTACAACTGTATTTCCGCAAGGTCTATCCTCAGAAATCGAGCACGTATTTCATCGAGCACGCTTCGCTGACGTACCTTCTTGATCAAAAGGGCCGCTATGTCGCGTTCTTCCCGCCGGGGACTACCGGTAAGCGTATGGCAGTGCTGGTACGCGAGCGGCTCTAGCGAGTATTCACCCAAGGCTCTCAACGCCCTTCGGGACGCAGAGTAACCGTGGTATTGGGCCGAAATGATCGGAATTGTCCGTTTCCAGTCGTTAGTTGGTCGATTTAGGGTCATACTCGCGACGCTGCACCCGCTGCCGGCTCAGCGCCCGCGGACCGTCCCGATCATCATCGGCTTATCTCTCCGGCTACGGCGATAACATCGACGCCGGGGGGCTTAAATCAATCTGCACCGACCGTGCCCACACTCTACTACCGGGACAACTTGATTCTCGCGATCATCCGAACGCCAGCGAATTTCTCCAGCGCAGATCCGACTCTAAATTGAGGCACATACATGAAACCCAAGGCTCGATACACCGCCCGATACGGCCAATCTGCGCCGCAGTTATTGCCTCCCGATCTTCAATCGTTGGGATCGATCGCATTCACACCGCACGACTTTACGGCATTGGATGCTTGGCTCGCCGAGGACGGCTGGCCCGCCGAACACATGGATGTGGCCATGCTCGAAGGTTACCTGGTCGCCCTGCTCGTATGGCCGATCCAGCTCTCGCCCGGCGCCTGGCTGCCCGCCATCTGGGGAATACGCGGTTGGAAAGTAGCGGCAAAGATTGCAACGCCGGAACACTACGATCGATTTCTGGCGCTGGTGATTGGACTAATGCAGGAGTTGGAGCGTAGGCTCGCGGCCAGCCCACGCGCGCTTACATTTGTGCTGGCAAGTGACTGCGCGCTTCTTTCCACGCGCTACCTCGCGGGAGCAGCCTGGTCCACCGGGTTCATGTCCGCGCTGCAGTTCAATGCCACTGGTTTAGGCTCGCGCTCCGCTCTTTCGCGCGCCGCGCTCGAGAATATCATTGCAATCGCATCGCTACGCTCCAAAGAAGCGAGGGCGATGAGCCGAGTCGCAGCCGAGCTTTGGGCGTCGGTTAGCACTCTGATGGATGAACGGCCTGCCCGCGGAACCGCAACTTCAAAGGCGCATCGCGCGTTAGTTGCTGCTTAGTTGGATCCAATCCCTCTATATCCGTTGCGATTCGATCCCCTTTTCACGTATCGGCCCTGGGGTGGCCGACGCTTGGCCGACGTGTTGTCGATCGCGTTGCCCGGCGAGGACCTCGTCGGCGAAGCTTGGATTCTGAGTGACCGCGACGACCATTCCAGTGTAGTCGCGGACGGGCCACTCAAAGGGATAACGCTTAGCCAGCTAATGGATCAGTGGCCCGATCGGCTGCTGGGAAATCGGCGCGGAGTCCTCAATCGGTTTCCTCTACTGCTTAAATTCCTCGACGCACGCGCAGCACTGTCGGTGCAGGTTCATCCATCAGACAGGCAAACCAAATATCTGCCCGCGGGCGAGAGCGGCAAAACTGAGGCGTGGGTTGTTCTCGCCGCTGGACAGGAAAGTCGCATCTATGCGGGGCTGACGCCCAATACCACGCCTGACCTACTGCGCGAAGCGCTCGCTAAGGGCACGGTGACGGACTATGTCGCGTCCTTCGTCCCCTCCACAGGCGACGGTGTCTTCATCCCCGCAGGGACCGTTCATTCGCTGCGCGATCTGGTAGTTTTTGAAGTGCAGGAAAACAGCAATGTGACGTTTCGTCTCTACGACTGGAACCACGTCGATCCCAAGACTCTCCAGCATCGGCCGCTGCAAGTCGAGCAGGCGATGGCGTGTATAGATTTTATGCAAGGCGCTATCACTCCCGTCATGCCGCTCGCAGAGCAACTTGAGCCTGCGCTGCGTGAGCGGCTCTTCGATTGCGAACATTTCAGATTATGGCGGGTGCGCGCAACATCGCCATTTACCGTCGGCTCGGCCGGGGCGCCGCGTGTTCTCGTGTGCATCGCCGGGAAAGGCCACCTGACGCATCATGGCGGAGACTTTCACTTCAGCACCGCTGCTGTACTTCTCTTGCCCGCGGAGGTGGGTGCCTGTTTGTGCCATCCGAACGGGACTGTCGAGCTGTTGGAGATTTCGCTACCCACTGCTCAGCAGCCTCGTCCCAATTGTGAAGGTCGCGGAGGGCCAATGGATCGTGCAGCGATCAGCTCACCATGAGACCCAGCAACGCGGCTATTTTGATCGTTGCGAACTTCGAAAACGTGTCAGATACCGCGTAAGGCAAGATGATCTGGTCATTGTGCCGCATCGCTCCGCACGTGTAGACGACGTTTGGCACGTAGCCCTGCCGCTCGGAAGGTTCAGGTCGAACTAAGGGCTCTCGCGTGCGCGCGATAACTTTGGATGGGTCTGCCTTATCGAGAAGAACCGCCCCGATCGAGTACCTTCGTACCGGACCCACTCCGTGAGTCAGCATCAACCATCCGTCATCCAACTCGATCGGCGATCCACAATTTCCAATCTGGACGAACTCCCAAGGGAATTGAGGCTTCAAGATGGCGACGCCACCGTTCCAGGAATATAAATCATCCGAATAAATGAGATAGAGGTTTTCGTTGTCCTGCCGGGCAATCATGGCGTACTGACCGCCGATGCGCCTGGGAAACAGCGCCATGCCCTTGTTCTTCGCGGCGCTTCCCCGGAGCGGCGACATCCGAAAGGACAAAAAGTCCTGCGTTTCGATTAACTCGGATCTAATCGCCCTGCCGTTGTAGGCGGTATATGTCGCGTAGAACACTTTTCGCGCTCCATCTTCGAATTCCACGAAGCGAGCATCCTCTATACCGTTCGATTGGGCTTCCGTAACCGGGAAAATCACGCGCTCGCTGATATTCCCGTCAGATGTGAAGACCAATTCGACCGCATCGCCATCCGCACCCGGTATCCGATTCTTTACTTTAGGGATGGATGCGAGCCGTGCCGCAGGATCGACCGTCACGGTACCGTCGGTAGTAATGGATCCCGATCGGAATGTCAGAGATGAAACGTGCCCTTCCCCGACCGCCCGCAGGCTAAGAATGAAGCGTCGGCTCCCCTGCGGCAGGCCCGATTGATCAAAATGCGCCACAATGCTGGGATTGAACAGTGCTGCCGCCTCGAACGAATACTCGTGCATGAAGTAGGCGCCTACCAACCAGCGTTGCTCCTTGGTGAATGTCGCATGTGCGGCGACGGCTTCTTCCATCTCATCAGCGCGCGCCTCGAATATCTCGAGCAGATTGCGGTGACGGCTTTGGAAGTACTCTAGAACCTCCGCGAGCTCACGGGCAGCCGTGTCGCTATCGAGTGCCAAGACGCGATCGACGATGTGATTCGCGCGCGTCTTATCCGTAGGATTAAGGTCCCGAGGTTCGGTCGCCGGCTTGAATGGTCGGACGACTACTCTTGCCGGATTAGGGCGCAGATAAAGAGCCTGCCGATTCAGTAAAGGGGAAGTGACAAAATATCCTTACGTTGACTTCGCGAAGTCTACGGGATTTCAAGCGCGCAAAGCGAGAAGTGGCGCTGGTTTCGTACGATTGTCGAACATGCGGGCGAGCTGGCGAATCTCTGCCAGGCTTAAGAGATAGGAAACGACAGACTCGCCGCCTCTATTATCGTTCGCGCGTTCAGGGTGCAATCCATCGCGGCAGCTTCCTGTCTCCACATCGACTAGCGGCGTTGATAGATCGTTAGTCCCCAGAAACCAGGAGAACGCCCGCGCCGCATCCTCCTTCCACTGAACATCGCCATCCGCGCGCCAGGCCGCAAGGCAGGCCGAGATCGCAGCCGTCGCCTCGAGAGGCTGTTGATCGAAGGCTTTGGGCGGGGCGCGCTTGTCGCCGAAACTTTCAGAGCCAATCGGGCGAAAGATGCCGTCTCTGGATGTCTGCAATGTCATGAGCCAGCGCAACGATCTTAAGCCTGCAGCAACGTAGCTGGGGGCGCTGATAGTAGTACCGGTAACAATGAGAGCCTGGGGTAGACGTGCGTTGTCGTATGCGAGACTTTCCTCGAACCATACCCACTCTTTGGTCTCGACTAAAGTTATCAGGGCCATCAATCTATCGGCTAACAAATGCCGCAGCTCCCGCGCATGGGCATTTTTGGGCAGCGTGGCGCAGTAAGCATCCAATCCGAGCAGCGTAAAAGCCCAGGCGCGAGGCGAAGAGAATTTCTCCGTAGCAGAAAGCGCTTCGATAAATAGCGATGCGGCCCACCGCCGGCGAGACTCATTGGCATCGCTACGAACGCACTCCCCCAAGGCCCAGAGCGTCCTCCCGTGACTATCTTCGGAGCCAAAATCTTCGAGCCAATGACGATCGAAGCTCATGAAGTTGCGAAACCTCTTATGAGCAGGGTTCCAGGCATGCTGAATGAAGGCGGCAAGCCGCGCGGTCAGCGTTTCGGATAGACGCTGTTCTCCGGGAGCGTTGAGAGCACAGGCGACCAGCAGCGCGCGCGCATTGTCATCGACGCAATAGCCGTGCGAACGATCGGGTACCGAACAGATCGCATGCTGCAGAAGGCCTGTGTCGTCGCACATGGACAAAAAGTAACTTAGATGCATCTGCGGTGCAGACAGACTTTCCGCGGGGTGAACATCCCGAATCCGCCGCGCAATCACTCTGGGTGGGAGGCCGCGACGGGCACTTTCAAAGACGCTTAAGTAACGTTCTGCAGTCCGTTCCCAGGTCATTGAGCGGCCACTCGAGTAGGCGTGCACGCGCATCGCGAGACGTCGGGCGTCATCAGTCAGCAATCCACCGATTTCCACGCCAAGCGCCTTGGCGCTGCCGAACGGCACCAGAATGCCGCGCCCCTCCGCCAGCAGTTCCTGCGCATGCCAATAGGGAGTCGACACCACTGCTTTCCCAAGGCCGAAGCTATAGGCCAAGGTACCAGACGTCATTTGCGCTTCGTTTAGGTATGGCGAAACGTAAACATCGCACATCGAGATGAAATTGAGCAAAGTCGCTTGATCGACGAAGCGATTGAGGAAAACGACGTGGTCCTGAACTCCAAGGCTGTGAGCCCGAGCGACTAATCTCTCGCGATAGCTCTCACCTTCTTGCCGAACAAGGTTGGGATGCGTCGCGCCGAGGACGACGTAGATCGAATCGGGCCGCATCTTCAGGATCGACGGCATTGCATCGATCATGACTTCGATGCCCTTGTTGGGCGAAAGCAGACCGAATGTCAAAATAACGGGTTTGCCGGCGAAGCCCAGTGCGGCCTTGGCTGCATCGGGTTCGAGAAAGGCGGTGTCCGGAATTCCATGCGGGATTAGCTCGATCTTATCCGCCGGTACTTCATACACCGTACGCAGCAGACCCTGCGCTTTCTTCGCCATGACGATGACTTTAGAGGAGATATCAATTACTTTTTTCAGCACACTGCGCTGCGCTGCTTTAGGCTCAGCGAGAACGGTGTGAAGCGTCGTGACTATTGGCATCGTCAAACGGGACAGCAGAGCCATGACGTGATTGCCAGCCTCTCCCCCAAATATGCCAAACTCATGCTGCAGGCTTACGACCTGGAAGTGACCTGCATTGAGAAAGTCGGCCGCGCGCTCGTATTCCGTGATCTGCTCATCGTTGATTTGCAGCCGAACAACATCTGGATAGTCATAGGTGTAACCGTGGTCGGTCATTGCAACGATCGCCGTCTCGACGTGCCCGCGCGACTTGGCAACCGCTTGTTGAAGATCGGTAGTAAACGTGGCGATTCCACATTGACGTGGCAGAGAGTTGCCGATAAATGCGAGACGGGTTGATGGAACCAAATGCAACTCCCATGGGAATAGTGGAAAACGGGCAGGCAGTAGCCTGAGTCCGGCTGGACAAGTGGGAACTTCCCAAACGGAGTCGGGAGATTGGTGCCGTCTCACCATACAGCATCTCAGCTTCGGCGTCTGTTCTGATCTGACCCGCGCTACGGGCGACAGCACGCTTGACGCATTTGCGCCCTAGGCGAGAATTTGAGGTTCACAAATACGCACTGCGCCTGTGTAATCGTTACAACCCGCAATGACAACGTGAACTCCGGTATCTGAGCGACAGCAGTGGGCGTCTCGCCTCGAGTAGCCGCTAGCGCATCTTCAATATGATGACCTGATCGCTGGTTGGATTTGTCGTTTTAGGTAGTTTTGCAACTTGCGTGGCGGTGACGGCTGGCGCTTGGTTGCCCCAGCGATTGCGCATGAAGGTGATAACCTCGGCGGCATCCTGGTCTGACAATTGCTGCCGGAATTGCGGCATGCGGTAGGCGTCAGGCGTACCCTTGGCGACGAGTGGTGCCGATCCATTGAGCAACACATTGATGAGCGAAGACGGATTCTCATCAAGCACGACGGGGTTGCCGGCGAGAGCTGGCATATACGAAGTGAAGCCCTTGGCGTCGAAACCATGACAGCTCGCGCAATCGCTCGCGTAGATGGCAGCACCAGCTTGCGTTGTGGGACTGTTGCGTAACGCGTCCGTTGTCGCGTTGTCATAGGCGACAGCCTGCTGCGCGGATCTCGCCGGCAGCGATTTCAAATAGACTGCGATAGCCTGGATATCGCTGACCGAAAAGAAAGACGTGGAGTTGTTGATAACATCGTTCATCGATCCGAATGCAAAACCGACTCGGTTGTGGCCATGCTCGAGAAATTCGCCGATGTCCTTCGTTGACCAGGTACCGAGGCCGGTCCGCATCTCGCCGCGAAGACTTGGCGCGTACCAGGCGTCGAGCTCCGCTCCGGCGAGAAACTTCGCGCTGCTCTCATCGAGCGCCTTTTCCTGCATGCCGATGCCGCGCGGAGTGTGGCAGGCGCCGCAATGACCAGGACCTTGGACCAGATAGGCGCCGCGATTCCAGGCCGCATCATGATCCGACTTTGCGACATAGCTAGCGCTCGGTGCGAAGAAGAAATTCCAGAACGCGACCGGCCAGCGGAAGCTCAGTAGTGCCGGAATCTCACTCTTGAAGTTCGCCTGATGAACGGGAGGCACTTGCTGCATGAAAAAGCGGTAGAGCGCCACGACGTCCGCGTCGGCAAGTTTGACGTAGGACGGATAAGGCATCGCCGGATAGAGGCGGTGGCCGTCCTTGGCAATGCCATACCGCACCGCGAGATCAAAATCCGCAAGACTGTATTTACCGATGCCGGTCTCAGGATCGGGTGTGATGTTGGTCGAGTAAATAGCGCCGAACGGCATTCCCATTTTGAGACCGCCGGCGAACCCCTTGCCGCCGGGAATCGAGTGGCAAGCGACGCAATCGGCGGCACGCGCCGCATACTCGTCGCCGTTACCGGGGGAACTGACGCTTCCGGGATCCCGCAGTGTGGACTTGTGCCCCGAGGCCAAAACGAGCCAGACGAATATCCCGCCTGCGCACAGCAAAGTCGCCCCGCATAAAAGGACCGCCCTTGAAACTAGCGTCAAGTTTCTCCGCTCCTGAGATCGGTATCCACAATCGGCAGCGTACGAATGCGCTTGCCGGTTGCGGCGAAGATCGCATTTGCCACTGCCGCGGCGATTGGTGGGACGGCAGGCTCGCCCGCGCCGCCCCAGACATCTCCACCGCTCGGCACCAGATGGACGTCGATCCTCGGCGCATCCGCAAGGCGCACCATGCGATAAGTGTCAAAATTGCCTTGCACCGCGGCGCCATCCTTGATCGTGATCTTTCCGTAGAGTGCCGCCGTCAAACCAAAGATCACCGAGCCCTCAGCCTGTTCGGCGACGGTCTGCGGGTTGACCATGTGGCGGGTATCGAGGGCTACAGTGACCCGATTGACCTTCAGAATACCGTCCGGCTTCACGGTAACCTCCGCGACCTGCGCGCACAGACTGTCCGTAAAACTGGAAATAGCGATGCCGCGCCCACTCCCGCGTGGCAGCGGCTTGCCCCAATCACCCTTCTCGGCGGCGGTATCCAACACCTTGAGCCAGTCCGGCTTGCCTTTTAGAAGCTTGCGCCGCATGAGGTAGGGATCGATGCCGCTTGCGGATGCGATCTCGTCCAAGAAGCCTTCGAGCGCAAAGACATGCTGATTACCGCCGGGCGCGCGATAGAACCACACTGGCAAGTGGGTATCCTTGAGGAGCACTTCCACGCGTGTGTTGGGGACGTCGTACCCGTTGCTCTCCAGACAGTCGACGGCGGGCGGCTCGGCCCGATTGGCCGGAAACGGAATGCCGACCGTCTTGAAGATCGACGACGTGACGACACGCATCGACCATGCGGTCGGCATGCCATCCGCGCCCGCCGCCGCCTTGAAGCCGACCACCGCATGCGGACGGAACCTGTCCTGGCGGGTGTCTTCTTCCCGCGTCCAGATCAGCTTCACGGGACGCCTGACTACCTTCGCGATGGCGATGGCTTGCGCGATCTCGTCATTTGCATCGCGACGGCCAAAGCCTCCTCCGAGGAACGCGTTGTGGATATGCACTTGCTCCGGCTTCAAGCCGGAGACGCGTGCGGCCGCACCCAGCGCCATCTCCGCGTCCTGCGTTCCGACCCAAACATCGAGCCGGTCGGGCTGCAAATTCACCGTCGCATTCATCGGCTCCATTGGCGAGTGCGACAGATACGGTGTCTCATAGATCGCCTCGAACGTCCTTACCGCGCCGGACATCGCCTGATCGACGTTGCCGTCATTGCGCGCGGTCACCATGCGTTCGGTCAAGGCCGCGCGGAATTGCGCCGAAAGCTGTGCGCTATCGACACTCCCCGCGGTACCGACATCCCACTCCGGCTGCAAACGGGACAACGCCCGTTTGGCGCGCCAGAAGGTACCGGTCGCGACAACGGCCACAGCATTCTCGAGCCTGACCACGCCAACAATGCCCGGCGTGCCGGAAAGGACCGACTCATCGACGCTCTTGAGCTTGCCCCCGCGCACGGGACAAGCGTTGATGGCGGCAAAAACCATGTCCGGGACCTGCGCGTCCATTCCGAACTTGGCCGATCCGTCGGTCTTGTGCACCAAGTCCACGCGCGGGATCGGGCGGGGAATGAAAGTGAACTGAGCCGGTGTCTTGATCGCGGGTTCCTGGGCGAGCTTGACCTTCGCGGCGTCAGCTGCGAGTTGGCCATAGCGGAGCGTGCGGCCTGAAGGCTGATGGGTCACCACGCTCTGCGCCGCCACGCACTCCGACGCCGCAACGTGCCAGCGCGCCGCAGCCGCGGCAATGAGGCGTTCGCGGGCGCTGGCACCCACCTGCTGCATCTTCTTTTGCGACTGACGAACCGACATGCTGCCGTGCGAGAACATGTCACCGTAGACTCTGTTCTCCCGGATGGTGCGGGTTGACGAGGCATACTCGATCCGCACCTTCGACCAGTCGCATTGCAGCTCTTCCGTAATGATCATCGGCAGCGCGGTCATGCTGCCCTGTCCCATCTCCGATCGCTGATAGCGGATCAAAATCGAGTCGTCCGGATCGATGGCGATCCAGGCGTCGATTTCGTTCGGCGCATAGTCGTTGTCGTTCCAGGGTTGTTTCGAGATGGCCGCAACGCGCGCGCCGCTCGGAGCGGCGCCGATGCCGATGATCAGCCCTCCGGCGACCGAGACGGCCGTGAGAATAAACTCGCGACGGGTCACGGCTGCAGCTACACCGATTCCGCGCATCGAGAGCTCCTCAGGACTTCATCAGTTCCGCGGCGCGATGAATGGCGCGACGCAGACGTTCATACGTACCGCAACGACAGATATTCGTAATATTCGCGTCGATATCGGCATCCGTCGGCGTGGAATACTTCTTTAAGAACGTAACAACGGCCATGATCTGCCCAGACTGGCAGTAGCCGCATTGCGGAACACCTTCTTCGATCCACGCGCGCTGCACTGGATGGTTGTTGTCTGAGGAGAGCCCCTCGATGGTGACAACCTTCGCGCCATCGAGAGCGCCGATCGGCACTGAGCAGGACCGCATGGCGGTGCCGTCGATGTGCACCGTGCAAGCGCCGCACTGCGCGATACCGCAGCCGAATTTTGTGCCGGTCAAACCGATCACGTCGCGCAGCACCCAGAGAAGCGGCGTATCGGGCTCGATGTCGATTTGCCGGGACGCGCCGTTGACGTCGATGGTAATCACTGTAGAAAAATCCCTTCCATGCAGACGGCTTGTAGCGAGCTTACGTCGAATGCTAGCTTCCGAGCCAGCAATGTTGCTTGCGTTCTCCTGACGCGAGTTGTGCCAATGATGCGTGGACCCTCAGTTGCCGCGCCGCGATTCGCATAAATTGCAGCGCGTTTCTTCGTCATTTCTGTTTCGCCGCTCTGGCCGTGAAAATATTCATATAATCATATTGTTATACGATTTTATTAATTTCATTTAAAGCTACTTATCTCGCCAATCCGCTACTACGACCGAGATCGACCAACCTCTCCTGCCTGAGGCGGCAGTCTACTTTACGGATCCGTGAATTTTACGGCGCTACTCCGGATCTGTAGCACGCGCCCGCGCAACTCGCGCGTGCAGTTTGGTCCTGACTGTTGGCCGCTGAACCGTCGCTTGACTCACCCACATTGCCAATCTCGATGTTGTAGCTGCCCTCTCGCTCTGGTTTCAGGTTTGCACGGAAAATTGCCCGTTTCGATGGTCCGTTGAGTACGTGTAGAATTCTGCTGAGGGGAGGCGCGTCGGGCATATGAAACCTACGGATTCGCCGGCTAACGGCCCTTCACTCAAAGAGCTGAGCCAGCCTCAATATGACCGGCTGATGGCGCTCTGGGACGAATCGGTCGAGATGGCGGCCGCGGAGCGGGATGCGTGGCTCGCCGCGCTCGAGCGCAGCGAGCCGAAAGTAGCGTCGCTTCTGCGTGCATTGTCCGCCTCGTTAGACGAATCGCGAGGACGGCGCTTTCTTGAAACGAGCGATCGGGTGTCGAGTCACGTCGCCGCTCTGCTCGAGGCGGATCCCGGGCTCATCGGCAGGCAATACGGCCCCTACCGCGTGCTTGCGCTGCTCGGGCATGGTGGCATGGGAAGCGTGTGGCTCGCCGAGCGCGTCGACGGTTTGTTCGCACGCCAGGTGGCGTTGAAGCTAGTGCACCCGGCATTGATCGGCCGGGTGATGACGGAGCGCTTCAGCCGCGAGCGAGAGA
>Ga0265354_1000152_pt1 | contig 12722 bp, 11 predicted proteins | sample NZE1metagenome_FD_189074 | JGI IMG/M metagenome (GOLD analysis project Ga0265354, IMG submission 189074) | Rhizosphere microbial communities from Maridalen valley, Oslo, Norway - NZE1 | ecosystem: Host-associated > Plants > Roots > Rhizosphere > Soil | place: Norway: Oslo | collected 2017-09-14 | reverse complement strand
AAGGAGACTTCGTGTTCGCCGGAGCGGCCGCCGAAGAGGACGCCGATGCGTAGTCGTTTTTTGTCGGGGGTCATGGGAATCGTCGGTTTATGGGCTTGGGCGCCAGTTCTTAGTTATAGGGGAAAGATGAGGAGTTGTCGCGGGGGAAGTGGCGGACGCGTGCCGGAGTAACAACGGAGAATTAGCGAAAGTTTAGATCGAAAAAATCTTCAGGACTGACGGAACCTTCTGAGACTTTCATCGTCTACAGAAGTGCGGGATTGTGGCAGGAGGTCCGTCGTGTCTCAAACTGGGAATGGTGGAACGCCGTTTTTGGAGAATTTCCGGCGGGACGTGCGTTACGCGATGCGCACGCTTTGGCGGGACAAAGGGTTCGCGGCGTTTGCGATATTGATTGTAGGGCTTGGGGTTGGGGCAAGCTGTACGGTCTTTAGCGTGGTGAATACGCTGATTCTTCGGCCGCTGCCGTTTCGCGACCCGGGCAGGCTGGTGTGGATCGCGAACCACCAGGACGAAACCAACGACATGTCCGGGAAAACCTCGCAGTCCGACTATCTGCTCGACATGCGCGCGCGGAACCAGTCGTACGAAGATCTCGCCGCCTACTTTGCGTTCTATGGCCTCGGAGATGCGAAGATGATCGGCGACGGACAACCGGAGAGATTGACGAGCGTTCCGGTGACGCAGAACTTTTTCCCACTGCTGGGCGTCCAGCCGCAGATTGGCAGACAGTTCAGCGCGGAAGAATGCAAACAGAACGGGCCGCGCGTCACGGTGTTGACCGATGGGTTGTGGAGGAGAAAATTCGCGGCAGACCCCAACATCGTAGGGCGAGCCTTGTCGTTTGATGGCGGGCCGATAACGGTGGTGGGCGTGTTACCGGCGACGTTTGATTTTTCGACCGTGTTTACCCCGGGAAGCCGCGTGGATATGTTCGAGCCCCTGCCGCTGTCGCCAGAAATGAACCGCGAAGGGAATACGATCGCGATTATTGGGCGTCTGAAGCCGGGCGTGAGCGTCGAGCAGGCGCGGGCCGAAACAGCGGTACTCGGGAAGCTGTTGCAACAGGAACACAAAGACAGAAACGACTTTGAGCCGAAAGTTTCCGGCCTGGCGCAACACGTCAGCGGCCAGTTGCGGCCGACGCTACTCGTGCTGGCTTGCGCCGTAGGGGTGGTGATGTTGATTGTGTGCGCGAACCTCTCGAATTTGCTGCTGGCGCGCGGGGCGACGCGGAAAAAAGAAATTGCGATTCGTACGGCAATGGGAGCGGGGCGCGGCCGGTTGATTGGGCAGATGCTGACGGAGAGTCTGGTGCTGTCGTGCTGCGGGGCGGCGGTGGGATTGTTGCTGGCGTTTGTAGGCACGCGTGCGCTCGCGCATCTGACGTCGGTTAGCATTCCACTGCTGAGCGATGTGCGGATCGATGGCAGCGTGCTGGGATTTACGTTAGTGGCAGCGCTTGCCACCGGATTGTTGTTTGGATTGGTACCGGCGGTGCAAGTGCAGGATTTGAAATTGCACGACACGCTGAAGGATTCGAATCGCGGATCGAGCCAGGGTCGCGGTCACGCGTGGATCCGCGGCGCACTGGTAGTGTCGGAGATTGGGTTGGCGTGCGTGCTGCTTGTTGGCGCGGGCTTGCTGATACGAAGTTTCTTGCGCGTGCTGGATGTGAACATGGGATTCCGCCCGGAGCGAGCCGCGGCGCTGCGCATCGATCCGAACTCTTCGTACAAAACGCAAGAGTCGCAGAATGCGTATTACACCGAGGCCTTGCATCGAGTAATGGAGATCCCGGGAGTTGAGGGCGCGGGACTTTCGGATTCTCTGCCTTTGGGACACAACCGGAGCTGGGGCGTTGCGGCGAAAGGCGTGCAGTACACGCCGCAGAATTATCCGAATGGGTTTCCGAGAATTATCAGTGATGGATATTTCCATGCGATGGGGATTCCGTTGAAGGCCGGACGCGATTTTACGGAGCGGGACACCAAGGGCGCGTTGAACGTGATTATCATCAACGAGACGCTGGCAAAGAATTTATTCCCGGGAGAGGAACCGATCGGGAAAATCGTGCGGGCGGATAATCCCGAACGGACGGTAGTAGGCGTCGTCGGCGACGTGCATCACATGGCGCTGGAGGAAGGGTCTGGCAACGAGTTTTACATTCCGATGCGCCAGACGCAGGATTACGGAACGGTGGATCTGGTGGTGCGAACGTCGATGCCGACGGCGGAGCTTGCTTCGAGGCTGCGAGAGGCGCTGCGGCCCATCGAGCCGGATTTGCCGACGGCGAATATGAGGACGCTGCAGACGATGGTGGATCATGCGGTGTCACCGCGGAGATTTGTGGTGTGGTTGCTCGGCGGATTTGCGGGATTTGCGCTGGTGCTGGCCTCGCTGGGGATTTACGCGGTGATTTCGTATTCGGTGAGCCAGCGAACGCAGGAGATTGGGATTCGCATGGCGCTGGGGGCGTCGGCGGAGGCTTTACAGAGAAGCATTCTGTTGCAGACGCTGGGCCTGGCTGGGATTGGCATGGTTGTGGGAGTTGTAGCGTCGTGGGTGTTAGCACGGACGCTTAGCGGGCTATTGTTTGGAGTGACGTCGAGCGATCCGGTAACGTTTGCGGGGATGTTGGTGATCCTAACAGCAGTGGCAGCGTTGGCGGGATATTTGCCGGCGCGGCGGGCTTCGCGGATCGATCCGATGGAGGCGTTGCGAATTAGCTAGAAGAACTGCCTGGTCCAAGACTCTCTCGCCTCGATTTAGGGCCGCTCGAAATACACGCTCCTTGACCTATGATATTGCCTGCAATATCATTGTGGAGTGGCACTAGCTTACGTGCTCGACACGAGCGTAATGGTGGCAGCCTTGAGGAGTAGCCGAGGAGCATCACGCCAGCTATTGCTAGGTGCGTTGACCCACCGTTTCGAACTACTTCTCTCGGTTCCACTGCTGTTGGAATACGAAGCGGTGCTTACGAGAGCGGAGCAGTTAACTGCTTTCGGCATCGGCCGGCGGGACGTTGAACGCGCTCTGGACGACATCACGTCGGCAGCTAGAGCGGTGCGGCTTTCTTATCGCTGGCGGCCACAGTTGTCCGATTCCAATGATGATATGGTGCTGGAGACCGCGGTAAATGGGAATGCCGATGCCGTGGTCACTTTTGACCAAGCAGATTTCGCACCGTTAGGCGAACGATTCGATTGCCGAGTGATGCTTCCAAGGGAAGCACTGTGCGAGTTGAGAGGAAAAACCAGATGAGGCGAAGCAATTTTGCGTTGCGGCTTCAGCCGTCGTTGATGGAAGAAGTTAGGAAGGCGGCGGAGGCCGAAGGAGTGGCGTTGAATCAACTCATCAATGTCGCGGTGGCAGAGAAGGTTTCGGCCTTGAGAACAGAAGAGTATTTTCGGGCGCGGTCGGTGCGAGCGAATCGTGAGGAGACAATGCGTATTCTTGCGCGCGCTGGACAAGACAACGAACCCATCGACGGCGACGAACTGCCAGAGGACGTGAGTGATGTAGCGCACGAGACGAAAAGAAAGCAGCCGCCGGCCAGTGGGAAGTCCCGCCTTCGAGGAAAATCGCGAGTGAAAAAAGTTCGCGGCTAGACGAGGTACAACCACAGAATTACAGGATTTTTTTGCCGAGGGCGGAGAGGACTAATTCTACGCCGAGAAGCGCGGTGCGGTTGTGTTCGTCGATGATGGGGTTTATCTCGACGACTTCGAGGGAGACCATGGCTTCAGAGTCGGCGATCATTTCCATTGCGAGGTGCGCTTCGCGGTAGGTGACGCCGCCGCGGACGGGGGTGCCAACACCGGGCGCGTCGCTGGGGTCGACGAAATCCATGTCGAGGCTGACGGCGATGCCGGCCGTGTCGTCCATGGCGTACTTGAGGGCGTCGGACATCACTTCGCGCATGCCGCGCTCGTCGATGTCGCGCATGGTGAAAACGTGGATGCCGGATTTTTTTGCGATTTTGCGTTCCTGGGCGTCGAGATCGCGCGCGCCAACAATGACGATGTTACCCGGCTCAGCTTTGGGTTTGAAGCCCATGAGATCGACAAGCTCGGTGGGGCCGTAACCCATGATGCTGGCGAGCGGCATGCCGTGGACATTACCTGACGGAGAAGATTCGGGCGTGTTCATGTCGCCGTGGGCGTCCAGCCAGAGATAGCCGATTTCTTTTTTGTCCTTGCGATAGTGGGAAGCGACGCCAGCAGCGACGCCAGCAGCAATGGAGTGATCACCGCCGAGAACGAGGGGAAGAAAACCTTCGCCTAGAGATTTTTCGACGGTGGTGGCGAGATCTCTGCAAGTTTCAGCGATTTCCTGAAGATACTTGGCGCGTTTTTCGCCGACCTGCATTTCTTCGGGCTGCTTCACTTCGAGATTGCCAATGTCTTCGACATTCACGCCGATCTGCTTGATGCGCGCCTGCAATCCCGCGCCGCGAAGGGCGGAGGGGCCCATGTCCACGCCGCGGCGGCTTTGGCCGAGGTCCATGGGTACCCCGATGATTCTGACTTTTTGCGCCATCTGAGTCTCGTGTTCCGTGATCCGTGGCCCGCGTCCCGTGAACAGACGGAAAGTCACACCACTCGCAAACATGCGCGAGGCACAGATCACTCGAAGGGTTAATACAAATTACGTGCGAGAGACGCCATTGCGGCGCCGAACTACCCCACATTAAGGGTACACGCGGTAAAGCATGCGGGGGAAGGGGATGACCTCCCGGATGTGCTCGGTTCCGCAAATCCACGCGACAGTGCGCTCCAGGCCGAGGCCAAATCCGGAGTGAGGCACGCTGCCGTAGCGGCGCAGGTCGAGATACCACTGAAAGGATTCTTCGGGCAAGTTGTGTTCGCGCAGACGCTTCAAAAGCAAATCGTAATCGTGGATGCGCTGGCTGCCTCCGATGATTTCGCCGTAGCCTTCGGGAGCGATCATGTCGAAGGCGAGAGCGAGTTCGGGACGCTCGGCGTCGGGCTGCATGTAGAAAGCTTTGATGGCGGACGGATAGTGGTGAATCAGCACCGGGCGATCGAAGGAGCTGGAAATGATGGTTTCTTCGTCGCCGCCAAAATCGTCGCCGAATTTCGCGGGGTTGCCGCCTTTGTTTAAAACGGCGACAGCGTCTTCGTAGCTGATGCGCGGAAAGGGTGGCTTTATGTTTTCGAGCTTGCTGACATCGCGCTTGAGCGTTTCAAGTTCGCGCGATTTGTTTTTGACAACACCTTGCACGATCGCACTGACAAGCCCTTCGGCGAGTCCCATCACTTCGTCGAATTCGACGTACGCGGCTTCGGGCTCGAGCATCCAAAATTCGGTGAGGTGACGTCGCGTCTTCGATTTTTCAGCACGAAACGTGGGACCGAACGTATACACCTTGCCGAGAGCCATGGCGATAGCTTCGGCATAGAGTTGGCCGCTTTGTGTCAGATAAGCTTTTTGATCGTCAATGTAATTCACCTCAAACAGAGTAGAGGTACCTTCGCAAGCGGCGGGCGTGAACATCGGCGCGTCGGCAATCGTGTAACCCTGGCCGTCCATGAATTCGCGCGCGGCGCGAATGGCTTCGGCGCGAATGCGAAGAATGGCGGCCTGGCGTGGCGTGCGAATCCAGAGGTGGCGTTGGTCGAGCAGAAAATCGACGCCGTGCTCTTTGAGCTGGATGGGAAACGGCGTGGCGTCGGGGACCTTTTGGACGATCTGAATCTTGCTGACGCCCATTTCGAAGCCGCCCGGCGCGCGTTGTTCGGCACGGATTTTGCCCGTGACTATCACGCTCGATTCCTGCGTCAGGCCTTTTAAAGCTTCAAATGCTTCGGGACTTTCCTTGAGAGCGCAGACACCCTGAATGATGCCGGTGCCGTCGCGAAAAATGGGGAACATCAATTTGCCGGATTCGCGCAGGTTGTAGAGCCAGCCGCGAATCGTTACTTCCTGTCCGTCGTACTTGCCTGCTTGCTCGATAGTGATGATCGTCATAGTCCGTTATTTCAGTTGGTTTGCAAAAAAGTAGTTTATCAGAGAAGGGAAGAGATTGGCCCAAACTGGAAATCCATCAGAGCGATCAGCGATTGGCCATGGTGCGCATGATGCCGAGGCCGAGAAGGCGTTGGTCCGCAGTGACAAGAGTAAGGTCGAGCACTTGCGCTGTAGCGGCTATAAAGCGATCAGCGGGATCGCCAGGAAGGGGAAGCGCGTCTGACGCGATGGCGATCTCATGAGTGAGAGGAGCTTCTTTAATTCCAGGCGACGATTGCCGGAGCCAGGCAATGAAATCCGGTCGCAACCTGAGCCGTCCTTTTCGTTGCAGCATCAGCGCTTCCCACGTGCTGATTGGCGAAACCCAAAGTTCATTGTCCGGGTTAACAAGCTCTCGCCGTATGGCAGGGGCAAGATGTTCAGGGCTTTGTAGGAACCAAATCCAGATGTGTGTATCCAGCAGGAACTTCAATCTCGAAGGACCTCCCACTCGTCTTCGTCGGTCGCCGGCGAAATAATGTCTCCTAGAATTTCGATAGAATTCCGCATAGAACCCATCAAGCTAGCTCGGTCAACCTCGGGAGCCGCCGGCACTACTTCGGCCACGGGCTTGCCGTGGCGAGTGATGCGCACAGGCGATTTGGTCTTTTCGACCTGATCGAGAATAGCGAGGCACTTGGCTTTGAATACGGAAATGGCAATCTCTTGCATTTGCTTCACCTGACCACATTATAGACCATAGTCAGAATAGTGGTCAATATGAGGGCGAGCGCGGACCTAACTCCACTCACGTTCAAAGCGGTCGAGAGATGCGCTGGCAGCTGTTAACTGGTCGGCAATGGACGGGGCGTCGTGGCCGGTTTTTTCTTTTAGCTCGAGGGTGAAGGGGAGATCCCTTTCAGGCGCTGACTTTAGAGTTTTGACGGCGGATTCCCAATCGATTGTGCCGTCATAGGGCGGGAGGTGCTCGTCTTTCTCGCCGTGATTGTCATGGATGTGCGCAGAAACCACTAGCTCGCGGAGGGGTGCGAAACCCTTCTCAATACGCTCGGCTTCGGGGCCGTCAGCAAGATGTGCGTGGCCAATATCGAAGTTGAAGCGAAGACCCGTCAAGCGCGTTTCGTCCACGAATGCTCGCAGATAGGTGGGATCTCCCATCTCGCTGGTGGTGTTCTCGACGGCGATGGTCACACCGCGATGATGAGCATGCAAAACCAGATGTTCCAGCGAACTAAAAGCTGCATCGCGCTTGCGCGGGTCTGCTGTCTCGCGTGATCCGCCCATATGTAGAATCAGCCTGGAAAAGGGCAAGTCTTCCGCAACGTCGATCACGCGTTTCAATTCGTCCATGGCTTCGATGCGGCGAACGCGTTCCACCTCGGTGATGGAAAGCGGTGTGCCACCCTCGCGCGTAGCACTCAAGTCGCGGCTCGTCGGAGCGTGCAGGGAAGCGAGCGTCATCCCATGCTGCGAGAGTGCGCTGGCGATCGCCTGAATTTCCTGCTTGGTGGTGTAATCAAAATGGCCACGCGTGCCGAAAATCTCGACGGCCTCGAACCCAGCCTCTGCAATCTGGCCGAGAAGCTCCGCGGTCAACTTTCGCGATACGAACATATAAGTGGATAGGATTCTTCGCATAGTCCGTTCACACCGCTCTTAGATGAAAAGCCACGCGCCGACCTCCGGATGGTGCTGGAATAAGTCCAGGAGAGGCCGAACAAAAATCGTTTAATAGCCGACGGCCGCCCCGTTATCGCGCGGGTCCGCCGCGCCGAGGCGCTCACCCGTTTTCGGATCGATGCCGATCGCGTTTACCAAACCAATGTGCCCGCGCCGCCGCGTTTGGTAGCCCTGCGCATTCAACACAGCTTCCAGACTCGCCGGAAAATCTTTTTCCATCAGAATCACGTCCGGCATCCATTGGTGATGGAAGCGCGGCGCGTTGATGGACGCCTGGGCGTCCATTCCCAGGCGCAACCAGTTTAAAACGCTAAGCAGCGTCGCAGAAATAATCGTAGGGCCACCGGGCGAACCAGTTACGAAGCTGAGTTTGCCGTCGCGTACAAGAATCGTCGGGGTCATGGAACTGAGCGGTCGGTGGCCAGGAGCAATGGCGTTGGCTTCAGATTGAATCAATCCAAAGAGAGCATTGGGGACGCCGGGCTGCGTTGTAAAGTCGTCCATCTCGTCGTTCAGCAGAAAACCGGCAGTGGAGGTTACGCCCGAGCCGTAACTGTTGTTGAGCGTGTAGGTGCTAGCGACCGCGTTGCCTGCTGCATCAACGACTGAGAAGTGCGTAGTGTTTGGGCCATCGTTGAGGCTAACTGTTTCCGGGGCAGAATCATTCGCGGCGGAGACTCCACAGACGTGCGGCGTGCCTGCCTTTACTTCTTTACTCGAAGTAGCATGTTGCGGATCGATGCTTGCCACCAGTTCCTTGGCGTAGCAATCGCTTGTGAGCCCTTCGACCGGCACTTTGGAAAAATCGGGATCGGCGAGGTACGCGGCGCGATCTGCAAAAACTCGCCGCATCGTTTCCACTACCATGTGCACGCTTTGCGCGTCATCCCAGCCCTTCAGCGAGACACCCTGCAACATGTTCATCGCTTCGATGATGGCCACGCCGCCCGAGCTCGGGGGAGGCGAGGTGATCACATCCCACTTATGGCCGTCGAGTTCGTAATTGGCGTGCAACGCCTGGCGTACTTTCGGCTGGTATTGCGCTAGATCCTCGAGCGTGATGAGGCCGCCCATGCGCTTCATGTCGTCGACGATCATTTGGGCGGTTTCGCCGCGGTAAAACTCGGCGGCCCCGTTTTTTGAAATGCGCTTCAGAGTGGCGGCCAGTTCGGGCTGCCTAAACGTGTCGCCCGCATGAAACATTTTTCCGTCGTTCAAGAAAATGCGCCGGCTTACTGTGAACTGCTGCAGCACGGGGCGCTCTCCGTCCAATTGCCGCGCAAGCTTTTCGCTGACCGGGAAACCGTCTTCCGCGAGATGAATCGCCGGTGCGAGAACGTCCGAGAGCTTTAGCTTGCCGTACGTTTTCAGTGCGAGTTCGAGGCCAGCGACGGTGCCAGGAACCGCGACGGCTTTATAGCCGATGACGGAAAGCTCTTTGTCGAGCGTGCCGTCTGGCTTGATGTACATATCGCGCGTAGCTTTTCCGGGCGCAACTTCGCGGTAGTCAAAGAAAGTTGTGCGTCCATCGGCTAGACGCACAAGCATGAATCCGCCGCCACCGATGTTCCCTGCCGCGGGCTCGACGACGGCGAGCGCGAAGGCCACCGCTACGGCACCGTCCACAGCGTTTCCGCCACGTTTCAGAATTTCGATGCCTGCCTGGGAGCCTAATTCCTCGTCGGAGGCGACCATCCCGTGCTCGGCTCGGACAGCTTGCAGCGGCCAAGATCCCGCCGCTTGCGTGTGGTCGCGATATTCCGCGGCAGCCTGCCCACGCGACAGAGGAGCCAAAAGGATGAGTGCGCTGGCTGCCGCGCAAAACGCACGCAAATATTTTTTCATCGAGGACACCATCGCAAGGAAAAGACACTAAGTGATTAAGAGGAAGGCGTCAAGAAGGGTGCATGAGACAAGTCTCTTGTCTCCAACAAGCCGATTGGATAAGACTAGGCCGCAGACCAAGGGTTCGGTTCTCACTCTGGGGGATTGGATAAGCGCTACATGTTCGCTCGTCGTCTTTACATCTGCTTGGCCCTTCTCCTCTTCGGCACTTGCCTGGCGCGAGCGCAAGACCTGGTCGAAAACGCGTTTCGTATTCCCACGAAGGATGCGGGTAAGAAAGGCCTCGAAGCCGTGATGGTGCGGCCAAATGAGCCAGGCCCGCACCCACTGGCCGTTCTGACTCACGGCGCTCCTCGTGAGGCTAGCGATCGCCCGGGGATGTCGCCCTGGCAGATGGTTCCGCAAGCGAGGGAGTTTGCCCGACGCGGATGGACCACCGTCATCGTGATGCGACGCGGCTACGGAGATTCCGGGGGCGGTTTTGACGAAGATGCAAGGGCTTGCTCAAGGCGTCCGGATTACTACGATTCCGGCAAGGAATCCGCCAGGGATTTGCGCGAATCCATTGCCTATCTTTCGAAACTTCCCGAGGTCGATCCCTCCCGCATCATCAGCGTTGGAATTTCTGCCGGAGGATTCGCCACCGTTGCTCTCACGGCTGATCCGCCTCCGGGGCTTGTCGCCGCGATTAGTTTTGCTGGTGGGCGCGGATCGAGGAGGCCGGACGAGATTTGCAACCCAGCTGAGCTTATCCGTGCTTTCCACGAGTTTGGAGAGAAGTCACGCATACCCATGCTGTGGGTCTATTCGGAGAACGATCATTTCTTTGGGCCACAAATCGCTCAGGGCTTTTATCAAGCGTTCACGCAAGCCGGTGGAAAGGCAAAGTTCATTCACGCGGCACCGTATCACCGCGATGGGCACGGACTGTTTTCGCTTGGAGGAATCTCCATCTGGACCGTGATAGTTGACGATTTCCTGAAAAGCCAGAATCGCGTCTTGCGAACAACTCTTCTCTCGCTGCCTCTGCCGCCCGATGTTTCTGCGCCCGGTCAGCTCAATGCCAGTGGACGTGAAGAATTTCGCAACTTTCTGACTTTACCGCCCTACAAAGCTTTCGCGGTCTCGACTGAGGGCCATCTTGGTTTCGCGTTTGGACGCCGCTCCGAAAAAGACGCGGAAAAACTGGCCAAGGAACATTGCGAGGAGAACTCCTCCAGGAGCGACCCTTGCTCCCTTGTCTCGGTGGATGTTCCGTCCAACGGAAAACCCTCCGGCAGCAACTGAGGTTGATGGCGTGCGGCGCGGATATATTGAGTCGCCCTACGAAACACGCTCATTCGAGGGCCTTTTGTGATTTAATCCTCCCGGACGAAATCGAAAGGACCAGAAATATCCAAATGAAAAACGCGCATTCCTTTTACCCCCGATTCGCGATGTTGTTTTTCTTGTGCGCATCCTTCTTGCACGCCCAGAGCGGCCCGCCTGCTGATCTTGATGCGTATGTTGCGCGGGACATGAAGACGTTCGATGTGCCTGGAATTGCGATAGCCATTGTTAAGGATGGCAAGGTCGTGCTCGCGAAGGGGTACGGCGTGCGAAAGTTGGGAGACGCCACGCCTGTCGATGAGAACACACTTTTTGGGATTGGCTCGAACACAAAGGCGTTCACCTCTGCGGCGCTGGCATCGTTGGTAGACGCGGGGAAAATTTCCTGGGACGACAAAGTGTACGAGCGGTTGAAGGGTTTCGAGATGTACGACCCATACGTTTCGCATGAAATGACCATTCGCGATCTGCTAACGCACCGCAGCGGTATGGGCCTTGGCGAAGGTGACCTGCTTTTTTGGCCGCATACGACCTATACACGCGACGACATTATTTATCGATTGCGATTTATGAAGCCAGCCTCGAGCTTCCGCAGTCACTATGCCTACGACAATCTGATGTACATTGCCGCGGGGCAAATCATTCCGGCTGTCACGGGGAAGCCTTGGGAAGAGTACATTCACGAAAGGATTCTCCTACCCTTGGGAATGAAGACTTCAAACTTGAGCACGAATGCATTTAAACCGGGCGACAATTACGCGTCGCCGCACTCGAAAGTCGACGGGAAGCTGCAAGTCGTGCCGTTTATGGATTTAGACAACGCAGCGCCAGCGGGAGCGATCAACTCTTCGGTGGCGGAAATGTCCAAGTGGGTCATGCTTCAGCTCAACCATGGAAAATTTCCGGGGAGTGAGGAGCGGCTCTTTAGTGAGGCGCAATCTCGCGAAATGTGGACGGGTCAGACGCTTCTACCAATTGGAGGTGCAGATTCTCCTTTGGCGTCTCTGCGTCCGAAATTTGCCGCTTACGCCCTTGGCTGGGGAGTACAGGACTATCACGGACGCAAGCTGGTCGGGCACTCGGGAGGCGTCTCCGGATTTGTGACACGCGTGATGCTCGTGCCCGAAGAGAACCTAAGCGTTTTGGTTTTCACGAACGCGGAAAGCGGCGCAGCTTTCGAGTCCATCCTCTTTCATATTTTGGATGCGTATTTTGGTGTGTCACCGACTGACTGGACGGCGGTGATGAAGGCCGCAACGGACAAGGGAGAAAAAGAAGCGCAGGAGATGCTCGCGACGAGCAGCAAAGGCCGCGCAGCGAACTCGAAGCCGTCCCTCCCCCTCGAAAAGTTCGCGGGAGTCTACAACGACGCATGGTACGGGCCGATCACGATCAAGCAGGAAGGTTCAGGTCTCGTCTTCAGCATGGATCACACACCGAACGCTGTGGCCGACCTGCAGCATTGGCAGTTCGACACGTTCAAGGCTCATTGGCGCGATCGAACCATTGAGGACGCGTTTGTAACCTTCACGCTGAATCCGGACGGCAGCATCGACCACTTCACAATGGCCGCCGTTTCTCCACTGGCTGATTTCAGCTTTGACTATCAGGACCTGTGGTTTACGCCGCAGCGGCAGCCTGCGCACTGAGGCTGTATTTAACCGTTTGGTAAAATACGCAGGCTACTTGGAGTGATCCCCCGGACGAAAGGTTTGCGGAATGGCAGCAGCTCGCAACTCTTCGAACAAGGGTGCGAAATCGCCTAAGTCTTTTGTTTTTCTACTGTTCGCTGAGGAATTCGACATCCGGCGGGCCGGGGAGAATGCCGGCCGCTGTGCCGCGTTCGATCAAGGTTTTGACCGCTTGCTTGC
>Ga0265354_1000149_pt1 | contig 12762 bp, 8 predicted proteins | sample NZE1metagenome_FD_189074 | JGI IMG/M metagenome (GOLD analysis project Ga0265354, IMG submission 189074) | Rhizosphere microbial communities from Maridalen valley, Oslo, Norway - NZE1 | ecosystem: Host-associated > Plants > Roots > Rhizosphere > Soil | place: Norway: Oslo | collected 2017-09-14 | reverse complement strand
GCTTGCCAGCAGCGCGGTTCCCCACGCCACGTTGGCATAGTCTGGCGTGACGGCGCGTTGAAAATAATAAACTCCGAATAGCACCACGCCCGCAAGCGGCAGGATTGGCCAGCTTCGCTTCCCCGCCCCTGTCGTAAATTGCACCGCCGCGGCGGCAAAGAGTAGCATCGCCGCCACTCTTCCCATTACCACCCACATCCACAATTGCGGGAGATTGCGACCTAGCATTGCTACTTCGCAGAGCGATGCCAGGGTGAACACGAGCCACCCAGTAACCCACAACCGGAAATACCTATTGATATGATCGCGCTGGAAAATAAAAAAGAGGACCAGCAGAATGATGAACGCTGTCGCTTCGAAGAAAGCGATGCCGAGCAGGCCCTGGTTCACCAACACGATGCGTTGCCTCCCAGTCTGAATAGTCCTCGTCGCGAGACAAAGCCCCTGCTTCTCTCGCGAGGGACGTCACAGAGCCCTCTCTGAAGGTTCCTTTGACGCTAACATGCTATTTTCTTAATGGGCAAGGCCACCGCAATCCCGCTGTGCCGTCCCGTATAATGGCAACGGGGGCAAACACTCGTGGAGCTAGAACAGATACTGGTCGTGGACGATGAAGAGGCGATTCGAGAAGTTGTTTCCACCATGCTCGAATCGAAAGGCTATCGCTGCGCGGCCGTAAGCAATGGTCGCGCTGCCCAGGAGCAAGTCAAAAAATCCAAGCCGGATCTCGTCTTGAGCGACATGATTATGCCTGAGATGGACGGGATCAAGTTGCTCGATTGGCTTCGCGAGTACGACCCAGAAATTCCTGTCATCATGGTCACCGCCATCCATGACATTTCTACCGCTCTCGAAGCTATCCGCCGCGGTGCTTACGATTACATCCTCAAGCCCTTCGAAAAAGATCAACTCTTTCTGGGCGTTGGACGCGCTCTTCAGCACCGCCGCCTCGTCGCGGAAAACCGCAGCTACCAGATTCAGCTCGAGCAGCAGGTCGAAGCGCGCACCGCGGAACTCACCCACACGCTGGACAAACTTGAACGATCGTATGACGACACTCTTGAAGCTCTTGGCAGCGCTCTCGACTTAAAAGATGCCGAAACAGAGGGTCATTGCCAACGCGTCACGGCCTTCACCATTTCTATCGCCAAGGCCATGCCTGTTCCGAATCATTACCTGGCCGTTCTAGCCCGCGCCGCTTTCCTTCACGACATCGGCAAAATGGCCATCCCCGATGGCATTCTGCGCAAGCCCGGTCCTCTCACCGACGATGAAAAAAAGATCATGCGCACGCATTGCCAGATCGGCTACGACATGCTGACTCGAATTCCCTTCCTCCAAGAGGCTGCGGAAATCGTCCTCGCTCACCAGGAGTTCTACGACGGCACCGGCTACCCGCGCGGCCTCAAGGGTGACCAAATTCCCCTCGGAGCCCGCATTTTCACCATCGCTGATTCTCTCGATGCAATGATTAGCGACCGACCCTATCGCCGCGCGCTTCCCATGGGACACGCCCGTGAAGAAATTCGCCGTTGCTCGGGCACGCAGTTTGATCCGAAAGTCGTCGAGGTCTTTTCCACCATCCCGGAAGAGCACTGGCTCGATCTGCGCGAGCACTTGGGCTCACCGTTCCGGCTGGCCCATTTGAAGAACCTGTGAAAAAAGGGGTCCGCGCCCGGTTTTTAGTTGAACCTCATGAATGGCTATGGGAAGAAAAAGGACTGGGGACGGCCGGCGCAGCAGCCGTCCCCGGCAATGTAAACCACCAACTTGGTGGACTTCAGCCTATGCTACCAGCGGAACGTTAGTCCGAACTTGATCACCCGGTTTCCCCCGTTTTGCAACGAGGGATTCGCAAAGCCGGTCTCCAGCGAGGTCAATCCTGCATCTTCGATGAAGGGATCAATGCTGGCAAAGTTCGGGTGGTTGAACACGTTTAGCATCTGCATGTGCCAAGCCAACGTTACCCTCTCCTTGATCTTAAAGTTCTTGAACAAGGCGAAGTTGCCCGTATTCGTCCAATAGTCGCGGAGGGTATTTCGTCCTACGTTACCAAACGGCGTCCCGAAGATAGAGTCCGCCTCAGCACCGTTGGTGATAAAACGAACCGCCTTGGTGGATACGGGCGTAGCCGTCCCGGTCGCGTTGATGGCATTGAGGCTCAGAAGGGTGTTAGGGGTATCGGTGCATCCGGGTCCCACCAGCGGACCATTAGGGTTGCTAGGGGGGGGGGCGCCAAAGATGTTGCATGCATCCGCCGCATAAATCCCCACGGCGTTCGCCGGAGCTGAGTTGCTTCCAAGGAACGGACGGAGCGCCCCGTCATCACCAACAAAGGCGAGGTTATATGCTGAATCGTACGGATTGCCAGGGCCATTGGGGCTGCAAGCTCCGCCACCGCTAAAGCAGTTCGCGAAGGCCTGCGACGCCGTGAACGGTTGCCCGGAGGTAATGAAGTAGTTTCCGGCGACAACCCACCCGCCAAGTATGTGCCCGAGCAATCCTTGCTGCGACTTGAAGAACGGAAGCTGTTCCGTAACCGTAATGCTAAAGCTATGCGGAAAATCGAGACCCGATGTTCCGTGCTCATCGCCCGTAAAATTCACCTGGCTCTGGGAAAACGCGCTCGAATTTCCAGCTCCCCCAGTGCTGAATATCTCGCTGGCATTGTCCGTAGTATTGCTGTAGGTATACGTACCCTTTAGCGTGAGTTGATTCCATAGATTGTTGACGCGCAACTCCGACTGCAATGCGCCATAATCCGAATAGGCGGTGTTAGTCCGCTCGCGTACAATCCCTTCATTGCAATTCACACGCCCGACAGCTTGAGGAACAGCCGCCTGCGCCGCAGGACACGGCGTCAAGCCCGTTGGAACTTGATTCGGATAGAGCGCAGCGAGTCCCGCAATCGCCGGATTGCCGTTGATTGTCTGGAACAAGTTCGTGGCGTGGTTTCCCACGTAACGCACTTCAAAAACCGCTTTCGGTACGATTTCCCGCTGAACGCCCAACGACCACGCGTACACACGCTGTGGCCCGAAGTTCGGCGAGACGCTCGTTTCGTTAAAGGTGCGAGGATCAAACACTCCCGTCGTCAGAAACGGTGCCAATTGCGTGCGATTGGCGGGCCCGAGCGGATTCGCACTCAAGGGATTCGCCACTGCGTTCGCTCCAGTGAGCGTATTCAGGAGCACGATCGGCGCCGCGCTCGATATATTGAGGTAGATATTGTAAAAGGGAGGGTCGTAAGATTCGCGGAATCCTCCACGAATAACAGTTTTCCCGTTTCCAGTGATTCGGCCGCCCCAGGTCGGCGACCACGCAAAGCCAACGTTAGGACCCCAGCTGTTCTTGGGCGCGGGAATTGTCGGAAATTCCGTTACGCTCGATGGCAGCGCCGGGTTCCATAGCGGGTCCGGTCCGGTCTGATTTTTCACCGTTATCTGGTTAAACAGATTGGCCGGCTGCCCATAGTAGGACCATGTAAGGCCCAAGTTCAACGTCAAATTATTCTTGACCTTGAAATCGTCACCGATGTATAGGAATGTATCCGTCTCACGGAAGGGCAGGACGGGGTTTCCGGAGGCGATCTTGATTGTTGTCGGAACGTTCGTCGCCAAAGCCCCATAATCGTCGAACTGCCACTGTCCATTCACGTTCGGCAGGAAAAAATTCGGGGAGCGTTGCTGGGTTACATTGACTCCCGCCTTCAGTTCGTGTCTCCCAACGACGTAAGTCCAGTTATCCTGCAACTGGTAGGTGTTGACGATGCGGCCTTGCGGTGCATTTGTCGCCGGACCGAAACCCAGAAGGCCTGTAGTGGCGAACGTGATGTTCGCTACGGCGTTCCCGATGTCTGTGGCGTTCGGGACCGTGTTGCCTATACCGTTTCCGCCGAATTCCACGTTCTCACGTCCATACGAGGCTCGAAATTCATTCGCCATACGCGTCGAGATCGTACGCGCCCAACTGAAACCCCAGGCCTGAGAGAAGGCAGGCACATCTACCGGGTAACCTGACGCTCCGGTACCAAACGAGTCTGCATTAACATTGATAGTCTTGTTAAACAAGAAACGTCCGTAGAAGTGGTTTTTCGCTGTCTGAATATCCAACTTTAGCGGGAAATTATAGGCTTTAAACGGATCCCCGAGTACGCGCTGTACTCCGCCGTATTGAACACCTGGGCAGCCCGCGATGAAACCCAACTCTCCCGTCGTCGGAATCGTCGGACTTAACGGAACCGGCCCCCCGCCGGTAACGCCGTACGGACCATATGTTTGCAACGCTTGCAGTGACGGAGTATTACCGAAACACCCAATCAGGGTTGTGATTCCTGCGGGCGTTGGCGTAAGGCTCCCCGACGAAAGCACCTCTGTTCCGGGAATATATTCCTGGTCAAAGCCGCCAAAGAAGAACACATGGTTCACCCATAGCGGACCGCCAATTGTTCCTCCCACGAACTCGTCGTTGAACCACGGCACCTTCGTCAATCCCTCAAACTGCTTCTGGATGTTCGACATGCTGTCTAGAGCGGCGTTGCTCTCTGAACCATACACCGATCCATGCACCGTGTTCGATCCTGATTTTGTGACTATATTTACCACCGAACCTGAATTTCGGCCGTATTCCGCCCCAAAATTGCTCGTGGTAATCTGATATTCCTGCACAAATTCCGGGTCGGAAACGAACAACGAGGGTCCCGCCACAGAGTTGTCGTTATTATTCTGCCCGTCGAGTTGCTGATCGTTGTTGCGGCCCCTGAGACCATCCACCGCAAAGTCCACGCCATTGCTGTTCGAGAATCCTAAATCCCGGCTCATGGTCACGCCCGGAACCGTTAGCGCTATATTGTCCAGACCTTCGTTTCCCAGGATAGTGGGAAAGGTTTGCATTTCGGTCGCACTGAAAGAATTCGTAATCTGCGCTTCGGTACTCTCAAGAAGCGGCGCCACCGCAGATACCTCTACGGTCGAACTCACTTCCCCTATTTCCAGCTTAATCGTTCCCATACCGCGGTCCGCGCCAACCGTAACTTCCACGTTGTCGAACACGGACTTCCGAAAGCCATTCTTTGTAATCTCCAGTCGATAGCTTCCAACCGGAAGGAGGCTCAGCTTGAACAAGCCGGAGTTGTCGGAACTCGCGTTGAACTGTTGATTCGTATCCTTGCTAACCGCCACTACCGCGGCATCGGGAACCGCCGCGCCTTGTTGGTCCGCAATGTTGCCGGAAATCGACCCCTTGCTTACCTGCGCTTTTGCAGGTGCTGCGCCCAAACCCATCAGGGCTAGGGTGAGTACTACACACGACAGTGCAATAGCCAACGACCGAATAGCTGACAGGCCCGTCCCCGCTGAGAAGACACGCTTCATATCCATACCCCCATAAAGTTCAAAACTTTGCGAATACGAACACCATAGCCCACGAATGACCTATCCTCCATGAGGCAATACGCCTTCCAATTCTCAATTTATATGAAATTTTCATAACTCCTTTATTTGCAGTGAAGTACTTGAGCGACTTATGTTCTCTTTATATCAACACTTTCCATATTATGTAGGGAGCTCGCAGTCCCTCCGCTAAAGTGAATCTAATTGTCATATGTCAACGATCTGACGAGAAAGCGCCACACTTCCAACTCAGTGGCTGTTTGGTACGCGGCAATCCTTCCAGGCAGACAACCACTTTCAACAAGCCCTCCCAGCACCGACGGTTCGACCGATGTTCCCTCGGACGCTCCGAGCTAAAAATTCTCACTTATGAAATGACGGGATTTGCCTAGGCCACCAGTACCCAGGGAGAGTAAGAAACATCGCGCACAAACTCAAAAGTGAAGAATTAGACGCCTCAGCCCACTCGAGAATTCGTTTTCCGGCGTTATCAAGCTGACCACCACGATTCCCTCGGCCGGGAAGTCATAGAAGTGACCGGGATGGATGTAAACGCTCTGCGTGGCTAATAATTCCAGCGCAAGGTCTTCGTTTGAGCGGGTAGCAGGAACACGAATCACGGCATTCCACCCACCCTCGACTTCCAGGCGGCCGCAGGACTTTTGCCTCGCCAATTGTCTGTCAAGTTCGGAGAGGTTTTCGCTCACGCGATCTATCACCTGCTTTTGGAAAGCACGGCGCTGGCCCAATAGCGCTGGCATAGCCCACTGAATCGGAGCGCCCATCGAAAGATACGTGTCCGCAATCACTTCCAGGCGAGCGAGCGCGTCCACTTTCAGAGCTTCCGGACCGCTCACAACCAGCCAAGCAGCCTTCATCTGCGGCAATCCACAAATTTTCGATAGTCCGCTCATCGTAAACGTCAGCGCTTCGGAATTTGCGGCAAACGTGGTGACTGGTGTTTGCTTCAGCTCAAAATCGAGAAAAACCTCATCGGCTATGAGCGCGATCTCACGCGCGGCACAAAGTTCGTTCAACTTGCGTATCTCTGCCGGCTTCGTAAAATGACCAGTTGGATTATTCGGATGCACCACGATCACTCCGCGCGTCCGCGGCGTAATCGCCTGCTCCAGCGCATGAAAATCGATCTGCCATCCGTGGTCATGGATCAGCTGATAGCGCACCAAGCGCACATCCTGTATCTCGGCGAGGAATTCGAAAAGGGGGTAGCTCGGCGCTGGAATCAATAACTCGTCGCCAGGATCGCAAATCGTTCGAAATACGTACGAATAGGCCTCGCTCGTGCTCGTCGTCAAGAATATGTCGTCATTCGAAGCGATCGCGGCGCGCTCGGCATAATACTGCGCGACTGCGCCGCGTGCCACATCTAACCCTCGCGGATTCGGCTCATATTTCAGCGCGGCAGGGTTACGCAATGCGCTTAATATGGCCTCCCGGTCATAGAGGAATCCGCACTCGGTCGGATTTGAGAGCGTCAAATCGATAAGCGGCTTCCCCGCCGCGCGATGTGCCGATAGCGCCGCGCTTAGGCGATTCGTCTCGAGATTCCAATTTGTCCGTTTCGCAAACATTTTGGTTGGCGCATCATTATATAGGCGATTGGCGCTTGCGCCGGGGCGATAGCGTATACTCGGCAGGTTATTCGAGAACCGATTTGCCTGTAATTCTTATTTGCACATAACTTTTACACAAAACTACCGCACGAAACGGAACGATGAGCGTACATCCGCAAATCACTTCGCTGCCCGAGCCCGTGCCGCATTTTGATCTTGCCGCACAATACGCGGCCATTGGCGCCGAGATTCGCACCGCCGTCGATCGCGTTCTCGCGTCGCAACAATTCATTCTTGGCCGCGAAGGCGCCGCATTCGAACAGGAGATAGCCCAACTGTGCGGCGTGGCTCATGGCGTTGGCGTCGCATCCGGGACTGATGCACTAATCCTTGCGCTGCGCGCCTGCGGTGTTCAGTCCGGCGATGAAGTGCTGATTCCCCCGTTCACGTTTGTCGCTACGGGCAGCGCAGTAAGCGCGCTTGGCGCCGAGCCAGTCTTTGCCGACATTCGCCCCGACACTTACAACCTCGACCCTTCTGATCTCGTGCGCCGAGTTACGCCACGGACTCGAGCGATTATTGCCGTGCATCTTTATGGGCTGCCCTGTGATATGTATCCGATTCTGGCATTCGCGCGAGCACACAATCTGCGTGTTATCGAAGATAACGCGCAATCGATCGGCGCGGTGTACAAGGGTCGCCGCACCGGCTCCATGGGCGATGTGGCGTGCCTGAGTTTTTACCCCACGAAAAATCTTGGCGCGTACGGCGACGCGGGAATGATCGTTACTAACTCGGACGAAATGGCCGAGAGGCTAAAATCGCTGCGAAATCACGGCCAATCGGCTAAATATGTCAGCAGCGAGCCAGGTTGGAACAGCCGCCTCGATGAAATCCAAGCCGCGATTTTGCGGGTAAAGCTGCGCTACCTTCCACTATGGCAACGCACCAGGCAAGAGCATGCTGCGGCGTACACAAAGCTTTTGCTTGAGATCCCAGGCGTCGCGCCGCCACTCACTCCCGAAGAATATGAGCACGTGTTTCACCAATATACGGTCCGCGTGGAACGGCGGGACGCTGTGCAGCAATTTCTGAACGAGCGAAAAATCGGGAGCGCGGTTTATTATCCTGTGCCTTTGCATCTGCAGCCGCTCTACTCTTCGCTAGGCCACAAACCTGGTGACTTTCCGCACGCGGAGCATGCCGCGCGAGAAGTCCTCTCTTTACCGATGTTTCCGGAGCTGCGCTCCGAGCAAATCACGCGCGTTGCGGACGCGGTTTCTGAATTTGTCACGCATTGATCTGCGCACATCCCTTTCTTCGCTCCGCACTGCATTTCATTTGCCCAAATAGAGAAGGGCGAGCAGAAAAATCCAGAGGCCGGTCATGAAGTGCCAGTAGTAAGAAACAACTTCAGCGGCGACGGAGCGCGACACCTTTGCTTTTTCAAATTTGCGGAAGGACACGTAGAGCAACGCAATTATTCCGCCGAGAAGATGCAAGCCGTGCAACCCCGTAAAAATATAAAAAAAGCTGCTAGCCTGATTGGTGGACACGTAAAAGCCGGCAAGAACAAATTGGCGCCAGGCGACGAGCTGCCCTATGAGAAAAAGGATTCCAAGGGCGGTACCCGCGAGCCATAGTTCCCGGAACTTGCGGACCTCCCCGAACGCCAGCCGCCGGCGGGCTAACTCCATCGCTCCACTGCTCAGCAAGAGAATCGCCGTGTTAGCCCAAATGATCCACGGAAGACGGGGCGACACCCACATATTGCTGCTGGCGCGGAGATAAATGAAAGCGCTGGCCATGGCCATAAAAAACATGACGATGGAGACGATGCCGATCGAAATCGCCATTGCATAGCGCCTCGAAGAAGGCAATGGAGGCCGACGACGCCTGCCGCCATCGTCTCCGTCATCTCCACCCGGAGGCGGATTTTTGCCTCCGCCTCCACCGATGTCTTCGATGATGAGTTCGATGTCTTCGACGATGGTTGAGCCTGGCATAAAACTCTTTTAACTTTCCTTTGCGCTTGCTTCAGTTGCCTGTTTCAAGTGTGGTGCGCGTTCCGCGGGCGTGGAGGCATTCTGTGCCACGAAGTCTTTTGCCGCGCCTGTCGCGCTGAATTCGTACGCACCTCGATAGACCACAGGTTCGGAAGAGCCAAAATTGTCGACCGGCGGAGGTGACGGGATACTCCATTCGAGGGTCGTGGCGCGCCATGGATTGAAATCTTTAGTTTTTTCGCGGCGCCACAAACTCCAAACAAAATTTAAAATAAAAAGAGCCTGAGCAGCGACGGTGAAAATCGTGGCAACTGTGACGAACCTGCCAAGCGAGAAGCCTGGCGGCACGCTCGAAGCGAACTCACCGCTTGCCGCTCGCGAACGGTCGATGAGACCCAGCCAATGCATGGTCATGAAAACACAATAGACCCCCGCAAACGTAAGCCAGAAGTGAAATTTACCGAGATTTTCGTCGAGACGCCGTCCGAACATTTTCGGGAACCAGAAAAACAGGGCGCCGAGAATCGCGAATGCCGCCGCGACGCCCATCACCAGATGAAAGTGGCCGGTCACAAATTCGTCGCTAAAGGAAGCCGCAGCGAGATCGTTGTGCGCAAGAAAAAGCCCGGAAACGCCGCCAGAAAGGAAGAGAGAAACGAACCCGAGAGCGAAGAGCATCGCGGTATTGAGCTGGATTTTGGCGTTCCAGAGTGTCCCGAACCAGCTTAAGAGGAGAACGCAAGCGGGCAAGCCGAGTGAGGATGCCAACAGAGAAAACACCAATGGCGACCAGGGATTGAGGCCACTTGAAAACATGTGCTGTCCCCAAACGCAAAAGCCGAAGAGACCAACGCCGCAGAGTGCGAGGACCGCGGCACGCTCCGCCCACACGGGCTTGCGCGAAAAAGTGGCGAGCAGATGCGAGACGATCCCGAAACATGGGAGCATGGCGACGTAAACTTCGGCCTGCGCGAAGAACCAAAAAAGTCGCTGCCAAAGCGAAAACAGAGTGGATTGCGCGAGAAACGGCGGCTGGCGAGAGAGAAAGGTTAGAGGCGAGAAAAATTGCGAGCCAAGGAGACGGTCCGAGAGGAGAAAAGCGCAAGCCGCTAGAAGAATGCTGAAAATCAACAAGCTAAGGATAGCGTTTATCAACCAAGCCCAAACCGTAAGGGGCATCCTAGGTAAGGTCATGCCCTTGGCGCGAAGTTCGAGCGTTGTGACCGTGAAATTGAGCGACGTGAACACAGCAGCGAGACAAAAGACCGCGACGCTGGCAGTCCAAAGTGTGAGGCCGGTGTCAGGACGAACTAAAAATGCCCCGGTCATGCCAACCAGCGAGGCGACGGTAGCCCAAAACGAAAACAGATTCATCACCGGAAACGCCATTTCCCGCGCGCCAATTTGCAGGGGCAGGAAATAATTACCGAATCCGGCTTGTGGCGCTGTGGTGAGCACCAGAAAAACCATTAGGGAACCGTGAAACATTGTCAGCGCGGTGTAGCGCTCCAGCGTGCCACCAAATCCGGAGAGAAACGGAATTTGCACGCCGGGCCAGACGAGGTGAATGCGCATCAGCAAGGAGAGAAGCATCCCGAGGAGCACACTGCCCAGGGCAAGCCAGAGGTAGCGCAGACCGATCACCTTGTGGCCGGTGTTGAAGAGGGTGCGGGCGAGGAAACCCGGAGAGGGCGCTTCCGGAGCCGCACCTCCGCTGCTGTCGTACGTGGCCATTTAAGAAGCAACTATACGCCTGCGAGCTTGAGGCTGGAAGCGGCTCAGAGGCGGTCGCGAACGAATCCGGTTGTATACCGGTATTGTCTGAATGCGGTGGGTACGAAATCGATTCGCGTAGCCCGGATTTACTTTGTGCTCTGTGGATAGGGGCCTGAGAGCTTAGGCCTTGCTGGCTTTTGCTTGAATGGCTTCGTTGCGAAGGCGGTCGCATTCGGAGTTGAGAGATTTGACGAGCCACTGGTCCGGCTCTTGGTCAGTGTGATAGGAGCGAGCGTGCTCGGCCACGCGCTGCATGACGACAGTTCGGGCTTTCTCCGAAACCGCGCCGGATTCGAAGAAGCGGGCAACCGAGGCGCGGAGAAGTTCGGCATTGTTCTCACACAAAGCAGCCATGGCGGGCGCATCGTTCTTATCGGTGGCGAGACGCAAAAGGGCGTCGCGGTTGGTCATGGAAGCAGCCTGACGAGAAGTTAGGACGAACCATTCCTGCAGCGCGGAAACGGCGCGAAAAGTTTTGGAGTTTATTTTCCAGGGCATCGTGGCCCAGAACACGGTGACGCTGTTGGTGAGACTGTCAACGCACATGCGGTCTTCCGCATTCGCCGTGGGCTTTTTCAACCACAACACAGTTCCGTCGTCGGTTTCTTCGACGTCAACGAATCCATTGATGCGAGCTACGTCTTGAAATGCTTTGAGTTTCTCCATGGCAATTTCAGTCTACGCTGATTCGCATGCAGGGCTTGTGAAATCGCGAGAATATTAGTACTACCAACACGCAAACGATAAGGTACTCGGGACTGTACCGTTTTGGAATCTTTTCAGAGAGGGCGCGAGCTTTATAACCTGACGTCGTAGTAGTTCCGTGATTGGCGTGAGATGTAGACGGTGTTAGTTTGAGAGCGGGTAGCCGGCAATTCGTTCGAGGATTGCGATCGGGGCGCGCTCCGGCTCGACCATAGCTTGACGCGAGATGAGGAAAGTCTGCTCAAGGGCATATTGCCCTTCGAGGACCGCATGGCTGACACAATCGGTAAAGACAATCCAACTGGAACCTGGAGGAAATTCCCAAAGTTGTTTGGGGCAGGTTTCACGGAAGCTCGTGTCTTCCTTCATGGCATTGTGGCAGCGGTGCATAAAATCGTCATAGGGAGGCCGGTGCGCGCCGGGCAAGCGCAAAGTGCTTGCAAGCGCGCGCACGCCACGTGCGAGAACATTGGTGCTGGGCGGACGAGGCAAACCGAGGGACTCCGCGAAATGCGGGCCAATGGCTTCAAAGGTTTGCGAGGTGGTCCAGACACGGTTTTGGCTGGGGTTGAGGTTGGTGAAAAAACGCAGGATGCGATCGCCGTTCGTGGGCCTCGTTGGGAATGAATCGAAGTGGGGCAAATCGTTTCGCGCGTGCAGACGAGCAGGACGGCCACGTTCTTCAAGAGGACGGAAGCTGGCGAAATCGAGTTTCCATTTCCCGGCGTAAGGAGGAAGAAGTTCGCCAAGGAACTGCGCTGCGTGGTGCGAGTAATTCTTTAGGATGAGGCGCAGACGAGCGGCCTCGACTTCCTCGGACTTGGCGAGGCCGGTGATGCGGTCTTCGGCGGGACGAAAAGCGACATTTTTATGGAGCGCGGAACTCGTTTGCGTCCGGCCGAGTAAAAATTCGCGATCGTCAGGAAGAACGACAAATGGTGGGCGCGAAAAAAACAGGATATTGCCGGCCTCAAGTTGGGAGCAAAGCCAATGCCCGCGTGCGATGGGATCCGCCGAGGGGACGAGAGTGGGATCACTAGTGGCATCCACCTCGATGAGCTGACTCATTCCAGTTGACTGATCTTGCGGAAAAGCTTGTGAGGTGGCGGCAGACATTGCAAGGGCTCAGAACGTAAAGTGCGAAAGAATCATTTTGTTGACCTTACAAAAATAAAGATACAGACGTGCAAGTCAGAAAGCAATGTTCCGACACTTTCGCACTTATTTTAGCGATCGTGGCGATAGACAGTCCCTCCCTTCATTACGAAAGTGACTTTTTGCAGGACGCTGATATCGGTGAGCGGATCGCCG
>Ga0265354_1000148_pt1 | contig 12800 bp, 14 predicted proteins | sample NZE1metagenome_FD_189074 | JGI IMG/M metagenome (GOLD analysis project Ga0265354, IMG submission 189074) | Rhizosphere microbial communities from Maridalen valley, Oslo, Norway - NZE1 | ecosystem: Host-associated > Plants > Roots > Rhizosphere > Soil | place: Norway: Oslo | collected 2017-09-14 | reverse complement strand
AGGCCCCTACTCCGGCACGAACCATCCGTTTGCACAGGCAGGTTGGCGCTAGCAGGGTTCTCACCTTGGACCCAGCGTCAAGGATTTAGGGTCGGTCCTGCCCCTGGCGAACCGTCTCGCCCGGCAATTCCTGAAAGTCCCGTTTGGATATTATCTGCCATCTGGATGAGCGTGGCGCCAATCCCAATATTCCGCCTGCTCTTTTTTGTTCGATTTTGCGTATTCGTGGTGGTCTCGGTGATTGTCTACGAGGAACTGCCCCCAGGCACGATTCTCGTTGTCATCCCAGTTGTGATAGTCCTTGTGGTTCTTGTCGTAGACTCGGACTTGCACGCTGGCTTCTTGCGGTCCGCGAGTGGCCATGACCGCCACCGGCGCTGCAAAGGCCGCAGTGAGTAACAGCGAACTGATGAAACCAGATTTACTACGCATATTCACTTCCTCCGAATTCAGAATGACCGCTTTCGAAATCGCGGTTCCTACAACTCTCCGTCTGGACTAGATGGATTTATGTCTCATAACGCACACTTGCCTCGAGCGTGCCCGAGTAGACACGCCCACCATCGAAACTTCCGTTTTTTTTCGAGGACCGCGGGCTATCTACGTGATTGGATTCGCCAACATGCGCCGTATTTGCTCTTTCACTTGAGGGTCTGCGGTTTCGTATTCGATCTTGGACAATGCCGCTCTTGCAAAAGCGGAGGTGTAATCCATTGCTAGGGCAAGGCCTAATACTTGCACTGCATCTGGCGTGGCAATCCGCCCCAATCCATTAATGGCAATTGGCTCAACCAACTTATTAGCTAAAAGAATCCGCTTAAGATAGGGCACGGCTACAGGGTCGTTCACATAGCTCAGTGCGAGAGCGCGCTCTGCAGCAACCTCATAAGACGGGAACGCGATTATATCCGCTGCCAAGCTTTCGCACCGATTTGCGAGGGCTGTCTCGTCTCGGGGATCGACGTTAAGGGTTAAGTTAAACGGCTCTTGTCCTGCCACGACTGCCCCATTCGTTAGGGCGGGTTTGGCAAGCTCCACTTCTATCTGGTAAAAGCCTACCTGCTTGAAGTCGTACCATTCGTTAAGGACTAGCGTCTGGTGGTAGTTCTCCCCCGTTGCGATTGTGACATCAGGAGATCTTGTCATGCCGCTCTTCCGAAGCTGCGGCAGATGGATTTTCTCGCCGGTTGGAGCCGTAAGGGTGATCTTGAAATTTTCCTTACGGTCTCTTCCTAAATCAATCTGAACCGAGTTCTGGTCGTTATTCGTGACATCGAACATCAGTTCGACCGGCTCATGTAGGGTTATGCCTGACGGCTGAACAGACATTTCGACCTTAACTTGCGCAACAGAAATCAACGCTGTCGCCGCGCTCCCCAAAACCATAAGCAACGCGCGCGATACTGTTCTCATTTCTCACTCCTTTTACGGCAACGGATTTATTGTCACACGTTCCAGCCAGGGTGAGCGCCCAACCTTTTTTGTTAGCAGGCGTGGACGATTACTTACCTCGCAAAACACCCAAGCGGGTGTACAATGCCGCCCGTTGGGGTTTCAGGCAGCCGGCGTGTCTGGAACGGTGGCCAAGAGCCTACCTGTCCCAAGAGAGACACCAGAGAATCGAAGCTAAACGTCAAACCTAAGGATGTCTCCGATCGACTAATCCAACTTACTCCCCGGGTAGCCTATAGATTCCACGACACCAGGCGAAACAGGCGGCTGTTCCACCGGCCGCGCGTTAAATAGACCCATCAAGTAATATGGCAATGGAGGATTACGAGCATGGCTCTGCCCACAGACAAACACTTCACGGCGCGCGTCATCGAGCGAAAAGATTTATCGGAAGATTTGTGGCTGATCCGCGTTGATCCAGGCGGCCCATTTTCGTTCAAGGCCGGGCAGTACGCCACACTCGGCGTGGATCACGAAGACAAGCGCATCGAGCGTGCCTACTCCATCGTTTCTTCGCCTTACGAAGAGAGCCTCGAATTTTTCATTGAGCTCGTACCGCAGGGCGCCCTTACGCCGCATCTTTATAAGCTTCAAGTTGGCGATAAGTTGCTCTGCCGCAAAATTTCCAAGGGGCGTTTCACCCTCGATCTGAAAAGTGGACGCACCAATCACCTTCTTCTCGCCACCGTCACTGGCATCGCACCATTCGTAAGCTATGTCCGAACTATTTATAAAGATTGGAAAAGCGGCGGAACGCCGATGCCAGGCGAGCACAAACTGTATTGTCTACAAGGAGGAAGCCGTTCGTGGGAGTTTGGCTACCGCGAGGAACTTGAGCGCATCGCTGCGGAAGTTCCGTGGTTCAAATTCGTGGCAACCATTAGCCGCCCGTGGGAAGACGCCGCGTGGAAAGGCCAAACTGGGCGCGTCGACGACCTCGTCCGAATGTACGTGGACGAATGGAACCTGCGCCCGGAGAACACCACCGGCTATCTCTGCGGCCACCCCAGCATGTGTGAAAACGGCATGGGGATTTTGACCCGCGCGGGCTGGCAAAAGGGTTCCATGTTCGAAGAGGTTTATTTCATCCCAGGCAAAGAGGCCGGAGCTGAATAGTGCTTTGTCAATTGCACGGAAAGTTTGTTTGCGACCGTCGCGGTGCGAATTCGATGTAGAATGCCGCGCGCATTAACCGAAACTGGGATCGTGGTCGAGATCGGAATTAGCGAACGAAGTTCGGAGGAAGTTTCATGATCGTCGGAGTGCCGCGAGAAAGCTTTCCTGGAGAGCGTCGTGTGGCGATCGTGCCCGCGGTAATTCCGAGCCTCACGAAGGCGGGCCTGGAAGTTATCGTAGAAGCCGGCGCCGGAAAAGAAGCCGGCTATTTGGACGCGGACTACTCGGCCAAGGGCGCGAGACTTGTTCCCACGCGGGCGGATGTTTTCGGTGGGGCCGACATCGTTGCGCAAGTGCTCTGTTACGGTGCGAATGACAGGACTGGCAAAGCTGACGTGCCGCTTTATCGCACCAATCAAGCGCTGATCGGTTTTTTTCGGCCGCTCGGCTCCCTCGAACCCATCCAGGAAATCGCTTCCAAAGGCGTCACCGCATTTTCCATCGAATTGATGCCGCGCACTACGCGGGCGCAAAGCATGGACGCACTCTCGTCCATGGCCACCATCGCCGGCTACAAAGCCGTGATTATTGCAGCGGACGCGCTTCCTAAAATTTTCCCGATGCTCACCACCGCAGCGGGAACGATCACGCCAGCGCGAGTGTTCATCATCGGTTGCGGCGTTGCCGGTCTGCAAGCCATTGCCACAGCTAGAAGACTCGGAGCTGTTGTCTCCGCTTACGATTTGCGCCCCGCGGTCAAAGAGCAAGTACAGAGCCTTGGCGGGCGATTCGTCGAAATCGCCATTGAAGCGAAAGACGCGCAGGACGCGCGCGGCTACGCCACTGCGCAAGGCGAAGAGTTCTACAAAAAGCAGCGCGAACTTCTTGGCAAAGTCGTCGCGGAGAGCGATGTCGTCGTGACGGCCGCCGTGATCCCGGGTAGAAAATCGCCGATTCTCGTAACCAAGGAAATGGTAGCGAGCATGGCGCCGGGGTCGGTCATCGTGGATCTGGCCGCCGAACGTGGCGGAAACTGCGAGCTAACGCGCGCCGAAGAAAAAATCGAAGCACACGGAGTCACTATCATTGGTCCCGTTAATCTAGCGAGCAGCGTTCCTTATCACGCTAGCCAAATGTATGCCAAGAACGTCGCCACCTTTCTTCTGCACATGGTCAAAGAAGGCAAGCTCCAGATAAACACGCAGGATGAAATCGTTCGAGAAACTCTGCTGACCCAAGGCGGAGAAATTGTAAGCGCCAGGCTTCGTGAAATTTACAAGCTGCCGGCGCTGGCTGCGAAATCTTAAGGAGGTATGGATGCCCGCAGGTTTTATTTCGAGTCTGTTTGTGTTCATCCTATCGGCGTTTTTAGGCATCGAGCTCATTAAACGCGTTTCGCCGCTGCTGCACACGCCTCTGATGTCCTTGACGAACGCGCTAGACGCCATCGTCGTCGTCGCGGCCATCATCATCGCGGGCCGCCACGAGACGCGCCTCTCAACGATGCTCGGCCTCATAGCCGTCGCGGCCTCCTTCAGCAACATGGTCGGCGGCTTCGTCATCACCGACCGCATGCTGAGCATGTTCAAAACCGGCAAGGCGGCCAAAAAGCCATGACCGCCGCCGACACGCAGCAGCTCATTGATTTCACGTACATCGCGGCAGCCATCGGCTTTATTTTGTCGATCAAATGGCTGGGCTCACCGGTCACGGCCAAACGCGGCGTGATCATCGGCGAAATCGCTTCGGCCGTCGCTGTAATTGCCACGTTGTGTGATCCGCAGGTCGATCAATATAAGTGGATCATCATCACGCTCATCGTTGGCGCCGCCGTCGGCGTGCCTCTTGGCATGGTGAAGATGACCGCGGTTCCTCAACGAACCGCGTTGAGCCATGCTTTCGGAGCGCTTTCCGCCGCTCTGATCGGCATTGCGGAATATTATGTCGCTGCTCCCGGTGTACCCAGATTCCAGATGGCGGAAATCGGGCTTGAAGTGATTATTGGTTCGCTGACGTTTACAGGGAGTTTGATCGCCGCAGGAAAGCTGCAGGAAATCCTGCCGCAGCGACCCATCACTTATAAAGGACAAAACTACGTCAGCCTTACAACTCTCGCGGCCGCTCTCGGCTTGGTCGTCGCTCTCGTCATTCATCCCGAGATGACGTTTCTCTTTCCAATCATGATCGGCGTCGCTCTGATCTTCGGCATCATGCTGGTCACGCCGATCGGCGGCGCGGACATGCCTACCGTCATCTCGCTCTTGAATTCTTATGCTGGCTTCTCGGCATCGCTGCTCGGCTTCGTGCTCAACAACAAAGTCTTGATCGTTGCCGGCGCACTGGATGGCGCTTCCGGGTTCATCCTCTCAGTGATCATGTGCAAAGCGATGAACCGCTCCTTCACGAACGTGTTGTTCGGAGCGTTTGGGCAAGTACAAGCTTCCGCCGCAGGTGCCAAGGAAGAGCGTGCAGTAAAGAGCGCGAGCCCCGAAGATGCCGCTGCAATTCTTGCCGCTGCTAATACCGTTGTCATCGTTCCGGGATACGGGATGGCCGTTGCGCAAGCTCAGCATAAGGTTCGCGAGCTCTACGACATCCTCACGAAGAAAGGCATCGATGTCCGCTTCGGCATTCACCCTGTCGCCGGACGCATGCCCGGCCACATGAACGTGCTGCTGGCCGAAGCTGACATTCCCTACGACAAAATGATGGAGATGGACGCCATCAACGGCGATCTCCCACAAACAGATGTCGCGCTGGTGATCGGCGCAAACGACGTCACCAACCCCGCTGCGCGCACCGACCAGAGCAGCCCCATCTTCGGCATGCCCATCATCGATGTGGACAAAGCTCGAACGGTCATGGTCATCAAACGGAGTATGGCGGCAGGCTTCGCGGGAATTGACAATCCGCTCTATTATCTCGATAACACTATGATGCTGTTTGGCGACGCCAAAAAATTCGTAGGCGACATCGTCCGCGAATTGAGCGGCGGTCACTGATCGCTGCTCGCCGAAGGGGCTTCGGACTTCCGCACATGCTGCACTTTTCTTGAATTATTTAGATTGTTGCTGGAAGGAATTGCCTGAGAACCACTCTGCCACAAACACAAAACTAAAGCGTTGCTTGTAAACCGTCGCTAACTGTTACTGCAACTACTCTTACGCAGGCGTCTTCCAAACGTAAAAATTCTTTTCGTCGGCGAGTGTTTCGATGTCCATCCCGGCGGAAGTGGATGCTCGATGGACGGCCGAGCGCAGGTTCGCCAATCCAATGCCGTTCACTTCGGCTAGCGGAATTTCGAGCGCCGAGCCGGGCTTCACGCCTTGCAACTCTTCCAGAATTCCTTCGACGAGTTCGTGGTGTTTGCCCCGGCGGCCTTTTCTCAGACTGGAAAGATCGACTCGCCGATACTTCAACGCTGGTAGCTTGCCTCCGGCTTGCTGTCTACTAGCCATCAGGCCCTCCGCTATTGCGCCGGATACGGTAGCACGGTGAAGATTTTAAGGCAACTATAGGTTTGTTCTAGCGCGGTTCCCTTATATACGCTAACAATACGATAACTATAGGAATTACATTTGTCAGTGAACCGGCCACTTACCCTTAGTACGTTCTACGCACTGCATAGTTCCGTTAAAGGAACTGAGTATTGTCACCTTTCTTTAGTGGTCCGGATATGCTCCGTGCATGGGTCGAGAACTCGTTTGGATCGAAAGTCCGGGCTTTCAAGGTTGGACATGCTCGCAATGCGCTTGGGTCTTCCGCACATCGGATGCGCCATTGGGCAACACAATCGAGGACATGAAGGAGAACTTCGAACACCACCGCGATAGGGACTTTGTGTCCCATTCTTGCTCCGCGCATCCCAAGCTAAAAAATCCAAGACCCAAATGAGCTGCGCGATTACCCCGGGGGAACTCCTGTTTTGTTCCGTGTTGTCCAGGCAGAAATAAGTACTCAGGGTTTCCTATTCGCGCTTCCCCTGATTCGTTTTAGGTCTCTAAAAACAATTATCTACTCTGCAGGCCCCCTTACGCCTCCCTACAGCAAATTCCTCCTAGCTTTACGGTTCCGACTGGATGGGGCTTCGCGCCGCACGAGTCCAAGCTTGTAAAATGAGCGGTCCAGACAATCTCTATCAAGCATTCACCCCGGCAATTGGGGAGGCGTCCGTCAGTGGGCTCAGGACTGAAAGGCCGCCTCGTTTTGAATCGCTCAGCATCAACGGTTCAGGAAAAATGGTTCAAGAGAAAATTAACTAACAGGAGCGAGGTGAATTTATGCGTGGATTTACATTTTTGGTGTTAGCAGTTGTTGCTGGAATTTGCTTTACGGTAACGGCCCCCGCAGCTAAGGCTCAGGTTGCTGTCGAAGTCGGGGTGGCTCCGGTTTGCCCCTACGGCTACTATGACGCTGCTCCTTATGACTGCGCTCCCGCTGGCTACTACGGCCCGGAGTGGTTTAACGAAGGCGTCTTCATCGGCGTTGGACCGTGGTTTCACGGACCGGATAACTTCCGCGGCAAAGTAGATACACAGTACGATCCTCACCATGGCTATAAGGGCCCAATGCCGAGTCGTGGCGAGAAAGCGGAAGAGGGAAAGCGTGTCGATAGCGCGCACTTCAAAGGAAACGAAGAGCGCGATGGACGTGGCCACGCGACGCCCCCAAAAAAGTAGATATCCCTCGTTTCGATCTGGGCAAAACGCCCTGGGTGCGCATTAGCACTCGGGGCGTTCCCTTTTTCACGAGTTTCCTTAGTGTTACAGAGAGAGTCTGAATCTCCCGCTCGTTTAGGCTTTTGGACTCAGCCTGGAGTTCTTTTGGGAGGCTTCTTGGACTACAATGTCGGGCGAATTGCAGCGGAGGGAATATGCGAGCGGATCGAGTGGAAGTTTCTTGGGACAGCCAGAAGTCAGACTGGGTGATTCGCATGCAAAGCGGCGACGAAGTGATCCGGCGCCATTGCAAAGCGCCTAAAGACGCCGACGAGAAAACGCTTCGTGCGAAGGCTGCGGAAACCGTGAAGGACGAAGGCTACGAAGCCAACGACGCCGTAATAACCATTAGTCGCTAATTGAACAGGAAGCAGAACTGACGCTCCTGCTTGAGCGCTTTTTCGTTCCTTGTGATACAGCTCACAGCAAAGAGTATCGGTGCTGCCGGCGGTCTAAGACGCCTGCGTGCCCCCGCAGGTTGGACATATATTTGCAGAGTGTTAAAATCTGAGCTGAACTGACATGCCACCAAAAACACTCTACGAAAAAATCTGGGATTCCCACGTCGTCCACGAAGAGGCCGGGAAGCCCGCGCTCATCTATATTGACCGTCACCTCATCCATGAAGGAACTTCGCCGCAAGCCTTCGCGGGGCTGAGCGCGGAAGGGCGCAAAGTGCGCCGCCCGGATCTGACCTTCGCGGTGATGGACCATTCCGTTCCGACAACCGAGAAAGATCGCGTCCTGCCCATTGTTGATACGGACGCGCGGCTGCAGTTTGAAGCCCTGGAGAAGAACTGCCGCGAAACCGGCGTGCGCCTCTTCGGCATGAACAGCCGCAACCAGGGCATCGTGCACATTATCGGGCCAGAGCTGGGCGTGACGCAGCCGGGGCAAACGATTGTGTGCGGCGATAGCCATACTTCGACGCACGGAGCTTTTGGCACGCTGGCGTTTGGCATTGGTACTAGCGAAGTGGAACACGTGCTGGCCACGCAGTGTCTGGTGCAATCGCGCAGTAAGACGATGCATATTTTGGTCCACGGCAAGCGGCCGCGTGGCGTGACGGCAAAGGACATCATCCTGGCGATCATTGGAAAGATCGGAATCAGCGGCGGCACCGGCCACGTTGCCGAATATGGCGGCGAAGCCATTCGCGATTTGAGCATGGACGGCCGCATGACCGTCTGCAACATGACTATTGAAGGCGGCGCGCGCGCCGGAATGATCGCGCCGGACGACACAACGTTCGCATATATGGAAGGACGTCCGTTTGTGCCGCAAGGCAAAGCATTTGAGGATGCCGTTGCTGGATGGAAGAAACTCAACAGCGACGACGGCGCGAAATTCGACATGACTGTCGAGCTGCAAGCCCAGGACCTTGCGCCGCAAGTCACGTGGGGCACAAATCCAGGCATGGTGACTAGCGTTACCGGACGCGTGCCGGAGCCGGGCTCGTTCCATGATCCAAACGATCAGAAAGCCACTGAAAGCGCGCTGAAATATATGGGGTTGAAAGCCGGCACGCCGATCGTGGACATTCCAGTGGATCGCGTGTTCATCGGTTCGTGCACGAACTCGCGTCTGGATGATTTGCGCGCAGCGGCCCATCTGGTAGCTGGCAAACACGTGGCGCATAGCATCAAGCAGGCACTGATTGTGCCCGGTTCGCGCGGTATCAAGGCGCAAGCCGAAAAAGAAGGTCTCGACAAAATTTTCCGCGAAGCGGGTTTTGAGTGGCGCGACGCCGGCTGCAGCATGTGCATTGGCATGAACGCCGATGTGCTGCCGCCGCATGAGCGTTCTGCCAGTACATCTAACCGCAATTTTGAAGGCCGCCAGGGCAAGGACAGCCGCACTCATCTAGTCAGCCCGGTAATGGCTGCTGCTGCGGCGATTGCTGGACACTTTGTGGATGTGCGTTCACTGGACGTCGCCTCCGTCGAATAGGCATCTAAGCATGGCGAAGAGACTTGTCTAATGGTCATTGCCGAACAAAGACGACGCCTACTGCAGACTGTAGTGTTCTGGCTGACCATGGTTGCCCTGACTGTGGCTCTCGTTTTCCTGATTAGGTCGGACCATAAGAGTTGGCGAGAAGAGGTATATTTCTTTCTAAGAACGCTAGCCTTGATTGTCTTTTTCTACAGCATTACTTGGGCTATTAGGGCCAGGCGGTCGCGAGTTAGATGAAGCGTTTTAGCTTGGAGTGCCGAGGACAAGCTCATGGAACCGTTTAACACGCACACTGGCATGGTCATGCCGCTGGATCGAGTCAATGTGGACACCGACCAGATGGTGCCGAAGCAATTCTTGAAGGCGCTGACGCGCAAGGGATTTGGCCGGATTTTGTTTTATGACTGGCGCTACTTGCCGGGCGAGAAGCCGAATCCCGAGTTCGTGCTAAATTTCCCGCGCTATGAAGGCGCATCGGTCCTGCTGGCTCGCCACAACTTCGGTTGCGGCTCGAGCCGCGAGCACGCGCCATGGGGCGTGAAAGATTATGGCTTCCGCGTGATCATCGCGCCGAGCTATGCGGACATTTTCTACAACAATTGCTTCAAGAACGGCATTCTGCCTGCCTCGCTGAGCGAGGAACAGGTCGAGGAACTCTTCCAGCGCACAGAAAAAGAAGAAGGCTACATGTTGACGGTGAACCTGCAGAACCAGACCATCGCCGACAGGCATGGCTTGATGTTTCGCTTCGATCTGGCGCCGTCGCGCAAAGAAGTTCTGCTAAAGGGGCTCGACGATATCGGAACGTCTCTGCAGCACGAATCGGATATTACTGCCTACGAAAAAAACCATGCCGCGACCGCTACGATGTACGAAGCGGTCGACGTACAAAATTACACCGACGGGCGCTGACGGGGAGATGGTCGCGACCACCGCGCAAGAGACTGAAGACGGGCACGGCATGCCGTGCCCCTACGAGAACGGCACCCCATAAGTACCGTCCACATTTTCACCCATGGGTTCGGGTGATTCGGGGGCGGCCGGTGGGCCCAACAGTTCGGCGATTAGGATTCCTGCCAGCACAAGGCCTGCGCCTAGCAGAGCTCGGCTGCCGAGCCTTTCGCGCAATAAAATGTAGGACGTGATCGAAGCAAAAACCGGTTCGAGCGTAAACAGGATGGCCGCGTGGCTCGAACTGGTGTACTGCTGAGCCCAAAGCTGTACCGAGAAAGCCATGGCGGTGGCAAACACCGCGCAGATAGCAATCCCTAGAAGCGACTGCCACTCCCACCCAAAGTGTATCGCCTGCCAGCCCGTGATCGAGGCCAAGCCAGTCGCAAGCCACGCCAGAGCCGCGCAGGCCGCGACCTGGAGCACGCTGAGCGCGGCAACCGAGTGCCGACGAGTATAATCCCCCACCAAGATGATATGCATGGCGTAGAACGCCGCAGCGACGAGTGTGAGGAGATCGCCGCGATTGAGGTATGAGAATCCCTCGGCGGGAACCGTGAGGAAATAGAGGCCGAAGACGGCGGCGAATACGCCTCCATAGACCCAAAGAGTGAGGCGGCGTCCCCAAAAGATGCCAAGAAGCAGCGGAACCAACACAACGCTGGAGCCTGTGACAAAGCCTGACTTGGCGGGCGTAGTGTACTGCAAGCCAGCGGTCTGAAAGGCGTACCCTGCGAACATGAAAAACCCAAGGACGGCGCCGGCCAGCAGCTCTTCCCTCTTAAGCGTTCGAAACACGCGTGGGCGGAAAGCGGCCATAAGCAGCGCGGCCAGCGTGAATCGAGCAGCGAGAAAAACGAAGACGGAAGAATAGCCCAGCGAATTTTTGACGACGACGAATGTAGCACCCCATAGCAAGCTGCAAAGGGCCAGCGACAAGTCGGCGCGGAATCGTTTTGTCATAAGCGGCATGGCGTGACTGGAGAGCGGGTCAGTGTAGTGCTAGCGCGGTGGTGAGACAACACTTGCGCGGGGCGCATCACATGCCCGCGAGAGCTGGCGGAGCGAAGGCGGTAAAAAGCAAAACGGGGAAGGCCGTGAAGGCCTTCCCCGTTTTTGCGGCAAGTCTCAAGAAGACTTGCCGGAAGAAGTTAGAAGCTCAGCCTCAATCCGAACTGCAACTGCCGAGGATCGTTGCCCTGTGAGCTGACCACGCCGAAGTTCGACACGTCGTTCGCCGACGGGCTGAGTCCGGGATTGAAGAATACAGGGTGATTGAAGACGTTGTGGGCCACGAACTGGAACTCGGTGTTAACCCGCTCCCAGATCTTGATGTTTTTGGTGACCCTCACATCCATATTCCAGTAACCCAAACCGCGGATCACAGATCCGTTGCCGCCCGTTCCCTGGTCCAGGCCCAAGATTGGAGGACCAACGGTGGCGAGAAGGGCTGACGGATTAGAGAAGATGTTAAACGCACCAGGACCGGCATTGGCATAGAGGCCCGAACCGTAAGGATGGGCGCCCCTGAAAATGCATTGCTCGTTGTCGAAGTAGCTGTTGCCATCGCCCGCGCCGAACGACTGGGCATCGGTAGCCGTGTTGCAGTAAACCGGCGAGCCGCTGCCAGCAGCGAAGATGGGGGCGATGGACCAACCACCCGCGATACGCCCTATGAAGCCCTGCTGCGACTTGTAATATGGGTCGTCAATCATCGCATAGATGTTATACACGAACTTCCGATCGAAGCTCTGTACACCATACATGTTCTGGAGGTTGAAAGGATCGTTGGCAGTGTACTCGCTCGAAGCCTGCACAACAGCTCCTGTACCGAGAGCCTTGCTATAGGTAAAGTTCTGCTGGAGCGTGATGTGGTGCCAGTTGGTCACCTTGAGGGAGACGAAGCCGGCATTGTAGTTGCCATAGCCGATGCTCATGTTGTCGGCGATGCCGGAGGTCGCCTGCCCACCGGAACCGAATGACGACCCCGGAATTGGCGTGTTCTGCATGCTGCGGGGGAAATTAAACCCGCCGTTGTCCAAATCGCTCCACATGCTCCAAACGCTCTGAGAAAGCATGTTCTGGTTGCCGGTTATGGCTTCGTTGAAGACGACTGCAGCGGTGCAGCTCGAGAAGCCATTGCAGTAGCCTGTGCCAGCTAAAGCGCTCTCGAAGAAGGGCTGAGGAGTAAAGGTGTTCGCATACGCGATTTGCTGGGCCGTGGTAACCGCAGACCCACGGGGGATCGCGGCACCGCAAGTGCCGTAGGTCATGCAGCCGAGCGCGACCTCGACGTTAGCATAGGCCTTCTGGAATTGCTGTCCGCCCAAAGTCATCATGTACGGTACAGCATTGAGGTTGATGGGTTGATATTCGTGGGTAATTTTGCGGCCAATATAGCCCAGTTCCACGAGAACCTTGGGGGTTATTTGGCGCTGAACAGTCAAGTCGAAAGAGTCGACCACATTTGGCCGGAAATTCGGATCCAGGGCCTCAGACGCGCCTGCTGCAACGGCGTTGTAGCCCGGGAAAGTCGGCTGCGGAAGCGTCGGGGCGGCCGCCGGAATGGGGGCGTTGTTGCCATCGACACCTACACGGAATGCATTG
>Ga0265354_1000147_pt1 | contig 12801 bp, 7 predicted proteins | sample NZE1metagenome_FD_189074 | JGI IMG/M metagenome (GOLD analysis project Ga0265354, IMG submission 189074) | Rhizosphere microbial communities from Maridalen valley, Oslo, Norway - NZE1 | ecosystem: Host-associated > Plants > Roots > Rhizosphere > Soil | place: Norway: Oslo | collected 2017-09-14 | reverse complement strand
GAGCGCCGCAACTCCCTTGAAGGGAATGCGGCGCTCCTTTCCTTGCGATCGATCGAGCCAAAAAGGAATGGCGTCAGTCGCATCGGTTGGCAGTCTCGTCTTGCAAACCGCCAAGAAATTGAAACGAAGATTCTGGGATTGACTCTGCCCTCGCGGGAGAGCCGGGTGACTCTTTGAGCTATTGAACGGCGACCTGGAGCGTCACGCTGTGGCTGACGGCTTGCGCTCCCGTACCCCCGCTGGCCGTAACGGTCACAACGAACGAACCCGTCGATGGCCCGCTCGGCGTATTAGACGCACTCGGATTGCCGCTGCATCCGCTCACCGCGCTCAGAAACCCCGCCAGTGCCACTATCGCGCAGAGTCGCCATGTGCGTTTTTTCCTAGGCCATGCCAGAAGAAATGCACCCGCGAGTGTCGTACCTACGAATGAAGCGCCAAACTGACGGGCGCCGTTATGAAAGGCCATGCGGATTGCAGATGATAATTGAGGCGGTCTGGTAATACTCAGCGCGACCGTCAAAGGCGTAAAACCGTCAAGAGCGGGCTGCGCAGGCAGGAAAGTACAAGAAGAACTCATGGGGAGTCCTGAGCAGCTAAGAGAAATGGGCCCAGAGAAACCCAAGCCGGCGGCTGGAGTGAGCAAAACATTAGTGGTCCCTGGACCGGTTCCCGAAATCGTCACGTTTCCCGGATTGACCGAGATCAGAAAATCTGGATTACCTACGACGATAGTGGCCGCTCCGGAAGTCGAGCCGATGAAGTTCGGATCGCCGGAATAAACCGCCGTGATGCTATGCGAGCCGCTCGTCAACGGCGTGGTGAGCGTGGCGATCAAATTCTTTACCTGCACCGGAATTCCCAGCGTTGTTTTCCCGCTGAAGAACTGCACAGTACCGGTGGGATCGATGGCGCCAGTCGGAAGCACAATGGCTTGCAGCGCAACCGAGGTGTTCGGCAACGCTCCCGAGGGAAGGAAGAGAATCGTTTGCGTCGGCCCTTTGGCGACGGTGACGCTAACCGGCCCCGCGCTGCTTGCCGTAAAACTTGCGTCGCCGGAATAGCTGACGTTCAGCGTATGGGTTCCCAGGGCGAGCTGACTTTCTTGGACTTGCGCATTGCCCTGACTGTTTAAAGAACTGCTGAGCAGCGTGCTGGTGTTCCCATTGAAGGTGTCGGAAAAAGTGAGCGTTCCCGTAGGTGTTCCTTGCTGGGAGGCTCCGAGAACGTTTACCTGCAGTTCGAGGAAGTTGCCGTAAGTCGTGTTTACCTGCGAAGAAGCACTTCCCTGCTGGCCGCTCAGGAACGCAGAAAAGGAAGTGCGACTGGCCTCAGGATGAATGGTGATGGGCACGCCCGCCGACACGCTCGCGCCAAAATTGCCATCTCCGCCGTAGCTGGCTGTGACGGAGTACGTTCCTCCGGGAAGCGTTTCGACAGCGCCGGAAACTGTTCCGTTGTTCAGATTGCCGAGATTCACTCCTAAGGAACCTCCGGCAAGCAGGGCCACATTCCCCGTCGGAGTTCCCGTGCCAACACCCGGAGCAACGGTTACGGAAGCGGTTACGGGTTGTCCATGCATCAAGCTTGCAGAGGAAAGCTGCAGCGTGGTTAGTGTCGAGCGAAACGTTACGTTCTGCCAGTTGGCGGCGAGATTGGCGGCGTTCACGGAGCCCCAGCCGGTCGCCAAATCGTAGCCCGGTGTCGCGGAAAAACCGGTCTGTCCAGGGACACTATTATTCCCCACGGTGATGTCGTTAAAAATGCATTGAGCCTGCGGAGGGCTTGTGGCGCTGCAGTTCGCAGCGTTCTGACCGACGGCTAACGGATAAAGAACAAAGTTCGCCTGACCTTGGCGGGAATTGGTTTTCTGCACGATCAGGGCCAGGATCGCGGCGAAAGTGGGAGCGGCGGCTGAGGTGCCGCCGACGAGCTCGGCGTTGATGAGCTGTCCGCTGGCATTGGTGGCGCAAATACCGTCCTGGCATACCAGGTACCCGTCGTGGCCGGCGGCGGCATCGAGAGAAACATCCGGAAGGTCGCGCTTGCCATCGTTTGGCACGCCCAGCCCCGCTTGCCAGGATGGCTTGCTGTAAAGCGTGCTGGCGCCGCCGCTGCTTGCAAATAAAGAAGCCACGCCGCATACATTTGGATCAGCGCAGCTTTCGTTCCAGACCACCTCCGGAATATAGCCGAGTACAGAAGACTGGTCCGCACCGTTCGTTGCCGACCAGTACGTACTATCCGCGCCATTCTCATTGAACTCCGTGCCGCCGACGGCAATATTGAATGGCGTGGAAGCAAGTCCGTTCACAGCAAGTCCTTGGGCTGCAGGCGTTGTTTGACTGTCGCTGTCGCACCCCGCCGGGCCGTTATCGCCGCTCGAAATCACGGCGGTGATGCCCTGCGCGGCGGCCTGTTCCCAAAGATTATTGAAAAAAGCGTTCTCGGCCTGGCCGAGGGATTGTTCGCACTGGCCAAAACTCGCACTGAGAACAGGCGCGAGATTGTTGTCCACGATGTAGAGCGAAGAGAGGTCGACGCCATCGGTCGAATTGGTACTCGCGGAGACGACAAACTTGATGGTTGCTTTCGGCGCAATGGCGCCCGACCACTCGATATCCAGATCGGCTTCCGTTTCTTCGGAGCCGGTCAAATTTCCGGGATCGGGCCCATCCAGAATGATTTGCGGATCGTTGACGGGAAGCCCAAACGCGATGCGGAAGATTTGCACATCAGAGAGATTGATGTTGTTTCGCGCCACAATGGCGATGCTTTGCCCGGTTCCGTCGATTCCATTCTGATAGAGCGCGGCGGTGTTGTAGATTTTCGCGAAGTCGCCAGGCGCGAGATAGTGTTGCACTCCTGAAGAGCCGCTAAAGGTGAACTCTGGCTGCCACATGCTGGTGTTGGCGATGCGGCTGGCCTTCCCCAAAACACGAATCATCGGCTGCTTTCGAAAATTGTGCAGAGTGCTTATTCCGGCGACGACTGGGGCGAGCGCTGCCGGGACTTGTGGATCGGATGCATTCGCGTAATGCTTCTCCCCGTTCACCAGATAAGAATGAATGGCGGTGTGAAAGGCGTTTTTTACCTGGCCGGCTGTGCCGCTGAACTCGATAGACATCCCACCTTGCGCAATGCGGTTCACCTGAAAGCCGTGAGACTCGAGCCAACCAGTGAGCTTTCGAATATCCGCTGGGGAAGGTCCGAATCGGTTGCCGAATTGCTCCGGCGAAAGCCATGCATGGAAGTCCGGCGAGGACTTGTCTTGCTGATCGGCGATGAGGCTTTGCAGAGCGGATTCCGCTTTTGCGTCGCGAGCCAGAACCAGCAGCATACGTTCCATGGGCAAGTCAGAGGGGGCTTCTCCGCGATCATTGGCGAGCGTCGCCAGGGGATGACGATTGCCTTGCAAAACGACCAGCGAAGACTCGTCAATGACGCCAATGCGATTCGCCGCGGGCTGCGTGGTTTGCCCATGCAGCACACCGGGCGGACAAACAAGGATTGCGGCAGCCAGTGCGAAACCGATAAGCAGATTTTTATGGAGAGGCATGGCGTCCCTTGCTCGGCTGGATGGCTGGTGGAACTCTTGGTTTTATAGCTGAAATCGCATGCGGTGGAAAGCCCATTTTACCAGCGATTTCTTTTCCCATTTATGAGGAAAGTGTGAATGGCGGGATCCACCGCAGTTGCTTTGGCATGCGGCAGGCCATTGACGTGACCATGGTACTTTGGTACATTGGTACCACAAATTAGGAAGGTCACAATGACAGACGAAAGACAGTTTAATGTGCAGCGCGTGCAAACCGGCGTTCGTATGGAAGAACGAATATTAAAAGTGCTCAAGGCGTTTGGGGAATTTCACGACATGACGCTCGGAGATCTTTTGGAAGGAATCGTATTGCACGCCTTCGATGGCAAATGCCCCTTTGGCACGGAAAGCCTCAAGCGCATCAAGGACTTAAAGAAATTCTACGGACTCGATCTGGATTCGCGCGCCAGCCACCGCCTTACCGAATCGCGTGCCAGCCGCTCGCCCGGAAAGGGCAAACGCAAAAAATGAACGCGAGCCTGACGAGATACTCGATCCCCTTGCTACGCTGGACTTTGGGCTTGGTCGTCCTTCTGGAGTCCTTTGCGTTTGTTTTTTCGAATTCAGCGGCGCATTTCCTCGCTAAAGCGGGATTGCCTTCCTGGATCCGACCTGCTCTCGGAAGCGCTGAAATTGTCGCGGCGGTTTTATTTCTTGTGCCCTTCACAACCGTGATAGGAAGCTATCTGTTGCTTGTTGTCTTTGGGTTCGCAGCTCTCGTGCATCTCTCGCATGGTCAGTATGAAGTAGGCGGCCTGGTTGTATACGCGGCAGCGGTACTCGTCTGCATGGCACATGTGGAAAACAAAACACAAGAAGCAGGCCATGAACGACTCTGAATGGATGGGAGCATTTGAAAGATGTACTTTGCCAATCGACTCTTTCCATCACGCGGAACATGTGAAAATGGCTTTCTTTTACGTACAAAAATTCACCCCGCTGGAAGCCCTGGCGCGTTTCTCTTTAGACCTGACGCGATTCGCCACGTCGCATGGCAAACCAAATCTTTACAACGAAACAATTACATGGGCATTCTTGCTGCTCATTCGCGAACGGCTCGCTCGGGGAAAATCCGGGCAGACGTGGACGGAATTTGCGGCGAGCAATGCGGATCTCCTGCGATGGGACGACAATATCCTGAAAAAATACTACCGATCAGAAACGCTAACCTCGGAACTCGCTAAAAGCGTCTTCCTTTTTCCAGACAAGCTGTAATCTGGCGCTGGCCCACTCATTGAACAAATCTTCCGAAACGAGTTGCATCTTCTACACGTATCGATTTATTCTCTCGGGCACGACTTAGAGCATAGTAGGCCTCGCTCCCGCTAGTCGGAAGCCGGAGATGAGTTTGGTTTGAATCTCCGCCGAAAGAGATTTAAGGCCAGCGCACCTAATTATTAAAGTTGCGTGGGGCGCCCTGGCATAGCCAGGAAATGGAAAGCCGCATTTCGACAGTCAGCAAGTCGATAAGTTGGTGGAATAATCCGTTGAAGAAAACGACTGGCAAACACGCAGACGCGTCGAACGGTCAGCCTGATCTTGTGCGCTACGACCGTGGCCCGCTTTGGCTCCAGACTGCGTTTCAAGACTTGCGCTTTGCCCTGCGCACCTTGCGCAAGAGCCCGGTCTTCGCAGCCACCGCGATTATCACGCTAGCGCTCGGCATCGGTGCAAACACAGCCATCTTTCAATTGCTGGATGCCGTCCGACTTCGCAGCCTGCCCGTTGCCGATCCGGCGTCCTTGGTTAGGGTGCAGATCAAGGGCGGAATCCACGATTTCTCGTACGACAACGAGACCGCACTTAGCAGCGCACTCTGGAAGCAAATCCGAATGCAGCAAGGAGCATTTTCCGGATTTTTCGCCTGGGCAAGCCGCCAGTATGCGATCGGACAAGGAGATCAGGAGAGGATAGCCGAAGGCCTTTGGGTAAGCGGAGAGATGTTTCCCGTGCTTGGGATAGTTCCCGTGAAAGGCAGGTTGTTCAACCCCGAAGATGACCGAGCTGGCTGTGGCACGTCCGGCGCAGTCATTAGTTATGCTCTTTGGCAGAGCGAATTTGGCGGGAAGGACTCCGTCATTGGAAGCAAAATTGTCGTCTATGGACACCCAACCCAGGTAATTGGAGTAACTCCGCCCAGTTTCTTCGGCCTGGATGTCGGGAAAGAATTCGAAGTTGCTCTTCCTATGTGTTCGGTCCCCGCCTATATCCCGGGCGACGGCACCATCATCCGCCCCGACGTGTTTTGGCTGCAAGTTATGGGACGCCTTAAGGCAGGCTCTTCGCTGCAACAAGCATCGGCGCAGCTCGATGCAGCCAGCACCGGCATGTTCGAAGCCACTGTGCCGGAGGGATACAGCACCTCGGTGTTGGATTCCTATCGGAGCTTCCGCTTGACGGCCTATCCCGGGAGGAACGGCATCAGCGCGCCTGGCGAGAGGTATGACACTTCGCTGTGGCTTCTTTTGGGCACCACTGGACTGGTCCTTCTGATAGCCTGCGCGAATCTCGCGAACCTGATGCTCGTGAGGGCCAGCACACGAGAGAAGGAAATGGCCGTCCGTCTGGCGCTTGGTGCCAACAAGGGAAGAGTAGTCCAACAATTGCTGCTGGAGAGTTTGGTCCTTGCGGTCAGCGGATCAATCGTGGGAATAGCTTTGGCATCGTTCCTGAGCAAAACCGTGGTGAGGATGCTCAGCACAGAAAGAGCCCAGTTTTACTTGGCAATGAACATCGATTGGCGGGTCCTCTCGTTCACCGCTTTAGCCGCCGTGTCCACGTGCTTGCTCTTCGGCCTTGCCCCGGCTTTGCGCTCTTCGCGGACTGCACCCGGCGCAGTATTGAAATCAGGCGGCCGCGGCATGACCGCAGGACGCCAAAGATTCTCGTTCCAGCAAACCCTGGTCGTTTCACAAATTGCCTTTTCTCTGGTGCTGCTCGTTGGGTCGCTGCTCTTTGTGCGGAGCTTCTGGAACTTGATGACGCTCAATCCGGGCTTCCGCGAAACCGGCATTCTCCGCGTCTATTTGAACTTTAGGCGCCTCGATTTGTCTCCTGAGCGCTACGAAACCTTCAAACATGATCTTTTGGAACAAATTCGATCGATACCGCTGGTGGAATCCGCGGCAGCGTCCACGCATGTTCCTCTGGACGGCGGCTATTTCTCGCTGGATATTCACACGGGAGCCGCGGAAGCCGAGTCCCGATTCACCTGGGTGAGCCCCGGCTATTTCCGCACAATGGAAATCCCGTTGGTTGCCGGGCGCGACTTCACCGATCGCGACACAACGCAATCGCCTCCAGTCGCCATCGTGAACGAAACCTTTGTCCGCCAGTACTTGGGCGGAGGAAATCCGCTCGGAAAAACCATTCGCACGAATGCCGAGCCCCACTACCCGTCGACGGAGTACGAGATTGTTGGCTTGGTGAAAGATGCAAAATATGGCGGACTGCGCGATGAAATCCCGCCGGAAGCATTCGTGCCGACGCAACAATATCCGGAAAAGTATTATTTCACGAATGTGTTCGCCCGTTTTTCGTCGCCGCCCTCGGCAACGATCTCTGCCATACGGGAAAAACTCGGCCCGCTTTATCCGGAAATGAAGATCGGGTATCACGTGTTTCAAACGGAAATTCAGAACGGGCTCGTGCAAGAACGCTTGATGGCTTTGCTTTCGGGTTTTTTTGGCGCCTTGGCCGCGCTGCTGGCCATGATCGGCCTATATGGAGTGATTTCCTACATCATTGCCTTGCGCAGAAATGAAATCGGAATCCGCATGGCACTCGGCGCGACCCGAGGAGACGTGGTCGGCATTGTTGTTCGGCAGACCCTGTGGCTGCTTGCACTCGGCGTGGGAATCGGATTGCTGCTTGCTGTGGCCGCCACAAGCGGCGCGCGAACATTGCTATACGGGCTGCGCCCGACGGATCCTCTGAGCTTGTTCGGCGCAGCGTTTTTTCTCGCGGTCGTTGCGCTGGCCGCTAGTTTTTGGCCCGCTTACCGAGCCACACGGCATGATCCCATGAAGGCGCTTCGCTACGAGTGAATCGCTCTACTCGTAACGCAAAGCCTCCACCGGATCGAGCCGAGAGGCCTTCACCGCGGGATACATTCCGAAAAATAGTCCGACGCTCATCGACACCGTCACCGCCAAGAGAATCGACCACAACGGAACAGCCGAGGGCAGACTCGGTACGAAGAGATGAATGAGCAGGCTGATTCCTAAACCAAGCAAAACGCCAATCACGCCACCAGCCCCCGTTAGAACGATAGCTTCCGTCAAAAATTGCCAAATCACGTCGCGTCGCCGCGCGCCGATGGCTTTACGCACCCCAATTTCGCGCGTCCGCTGCGTCACCGACATCAGCATGATATTCATCACGCCGACGCCGCCCACGAGCAGACCGATCGAGCTCACCACGGAAATCAGCAGCGCCACGGAAGCAGTAATCTGGCGGAACTGGTCCGCGATCTCTTTCGCGCTCGTAACGCCAAAATTGTCCGGCTTGTCATACGGAACATTTCGGCGCCTGCGCAGCACGCCGCGAATTTCGTCTTGGGCCTCCGCCATGCGGCCTGGGAACGCGGCGGCGCCGATCAAATTCTCATCATCCCCCGGCCGGTGTTTCTGATAGGTGCGGTAAGGAACCAGAATCGCTTTGTCGGCGGCCTGGTCTTTCATCAGTTGTCCCTTCCGTTTCGCCATTACGCCGATGACTTCGTAGGAAACTCCGTCGACAAGGACTGGCTTGCCCAGCGGATCCTCGTCTGGATACAGAGCTTTGGCTATATCCGGGCCGATGAGCGCGACGTCCCGGCGATGCAAATTCTCCGCCTCGGTAATGAATCTTCCGCGTTCCGCCTTGGAATTGAAAACGATTTCGTCCTCGGGCAAGATTCCGTGGTAGTCCACTCCAGCCACTTCCTTATTTTTGTACCGCGCGCTCATCAAAGGGCGCCCACCGGGTGCGCCTTCCACAATCTTGGGCGTGATCGCAGCCGAGACGGCTTTGACGTCTGGGCAAAGCTCGCCGATGGCCTGTGCATCTTCCAGCGTGAGAGGTTTGCGTGTGCGTTCTTCCGGCGAAAGGCGTCCCGATGTATGGATGGCCGGATCGAACTTGAAAACAAAGAGGGTATCCGAACCAAAATCACCCAGAAAAGCGTTTATGTCGTTGTACACGCCCATCAAAACCGCGACAACGGATAGCAGCGCGGTAATCCCTATGACTACGCCGAGCACGGTCAAAAAAGACCGCATCTTGTTCTCACGCAGCGTCGTGAGAGCCATCTGAGCGTTTTCGCTAAGCGCCATTCCCATTGTGATTTACTTTCCCGCTAAATCTCTGTCCGCAGCGCTTCGATTGGCTCCAACATGGCTGCCTTTCGCGCCGGATAAACTCCAAAGAAAATCCCCACTGCCGCTGAGATGAGTTCCGCGATAATAACGGCAGAAATGGGCACATGCATCGGAATGGACGTGGTCGCTTTTGCCAGCAGGCATATCCCGTAAGCGATTACCACGCCGATGGTTCCGCCCATGGCCGACATCACACACGCCTCCACCAGGAACTGCATAAGGATGTCCCGCCGGCTTGCGCCCAGCGCTTTGCGAATCCCGATCTCCCGCGTGCGCTCCGTGACCGTGGCCAGCATCACGTTCATGATCACCACTCCACCGATCACCAGGAAGACAGAAACAACTCCGACCATCGCCATGGCGATCACTCCCGTCAGCTGATTCCACAGCTTCATCAGTGTCTCGGAGTCGAGAATCCCAAAAGAGTCGGTATCATTCGGGCTCAGGTGACGCCGCGCGCGCATCAGCACTCGCGTCTCGTCCTGCGTGCGGTCCATCCACTCCGCTCCTCGCGCCTGCACGTTGATCCAAATCCCGTCGTACGCTCCATATATCTTGATATACGTCTCCGCTGGAATATACGCGAAGTTATCCCGCGATTGCCCGAGTACCGTCCCGACCGCCTTTGCAACACCAACCACGATGAACGGCCGGTTATCCAGCATCACTTCATGGCCCACTGGGTCCAGGCTTGGAAAAAGCTTGGTCGCCAAATCCGCACCGATCACCGCCACCATTGCCCTGCTGTTCTCATCCGCTTCCGTGATGTACCGGCCGTCGGACATTTCTTGTGCATCAATGTCGCCCATGTTGGCGGATACCCCGCGGATGCTGGTGTCCTGAATGGTGAGCGAGCCCACGCGGGATTTCCCCGAACTCCAAACCTCCGCGCCGACACGCTGGGGCAGCTTCAGGTTCTCGCGCAGCGACTCATAGTCGTCCCAAGTCACAAGTTTGTTGCGGCGCATCGCCTTAACCATCTCTTCCATCTCCGTGATGATTGGGTAGCGCATCACCGTAAACGCATTCGAGCCCAGATTGGCAACTTTGTTCGCTATGTATTGATTGACGCCTGAAATCAGCGCAATAACCACGATAAGCGTGGCGACGGAAAGAATGATCCCCAGCAGCATCAGAAACGAGCGCATCTTGTGCGCCACGAGTGTCTCGAGCGCCACGCCGATCGGTTCCCTCAGGGGCACTCGCCGCCTCATCAACACTGCTCCTTGCTCAGTTCTACGCCGCGGAGTACAGGAAAGTTTCAGCGGTGGTCATGTGACAAATTCCATCTGTATGGGCGGGGCTTGTTTACCCTGCTTGCCCTGAGGAACGAAGGGAGCCTTGAAGGGCCCCGCCCATCTCCACACTGGCCAGTTATAGAAGCTGTCGTCTGCCCTGTCAGTTGTTCGGAGCCGCCGTCGTCGTCCCGCTATTCTTATGATAGTTCGGATAAGGCGGTTTTTTGTATTTTGGCAGCGGATTCTTTTCCAAGTCCGCGAGCAGCAAGGAAACTGCTTTTTCGAGTTGTGGATCGTGCCCTTCGCGCATCGCTTTGGGATCTTGTTCTACCTCGACGTCCGGCGCAATGCCGTGATTCTCCACTTCCCAATCGTTGTTCGGTGTCCAGAACCCACGGCTCGGTGCGGTTACGATTCCTCCGTCCATAAGCGACTCGCCAGGGCCGAAAAATCCAACTAACCCGCCCCAGGTCCGTTTGCCCACCAAAATGCCTACCTTAGCTTGCCGGAAATGCCACGGCATGGCATCGCCGCCGGAGCCGGCATATTCATTGATGATCATGGCCTTTGGCCCCTGAATGAGGCTCACGGGCGTGGTCATGTCTTCGCCGTCTCGCGTCGTGCGGTAATTCATAAGCGTGCGCCGCAGATAGTCGAGAATGTAATCCGTGTTCGTCCCGCCGCCGTTGAAGCGCTCGTCGACAACCGCTCCATCCTTGCCAGCCTGGGAAAAGAAATACCGGTTGAAGTAGGTGTATCCGCCGCTCGCCGTATCCGGCAAGTAGATATACGCCAGCTTCCCTTTGCTGAGCTGGTCCACTTTGCGGCGGTTGCCTTCCACCCATGCCAGCTCGCGCAGTCCCATCTCGTTTTCGACAGGAACCACGCTCACCTCGCGGGAGCCGCTGCCATCGGCATTCGGTCCAACGCGCAACATCACGGACTTCCCGGCCGTCTCCTCAAAAAAGCTGTAGACGTTGTCGCTGCCGTGCACCTCGTGTCCATTTACAGCCAGAAGGTACTCGCCTTCCACAACGTTAACGCCCGGCTGCGTCAGCGGCGCATGCAATTGCGGATTCCAATTCTCGCCATCGTAGACGCGCGAAAATCGATAGCGGCCATTTTCGATTTTGTAGTCTGCGCCGAGAAGTCCAACAGGAATGCGCTTCATCTCCGGACCGTCGCCGCCGCGCACGAAGAGATGCCCCACAGTCAGGTCGCCCATCGTCTCCTTGAAGATATAGTTCAGGTCATCGCGTGACGCTACTCCCGGCAAGTACGCCGCGAATTTTTTCTCCTGTGCCGCCAAATCCAGGCCGTGAAATCCCGGGTCATAAAAGAAGTCGCGCTCGATCCGGAACGCCTCGTGATACATCTCCTTCCACTCAACCGCCGGCTCGATGCGCACGTCCATCGCCGCAAGATTCAGAGTCTTTGCGCCGACTGGCCCTCCGCCTGATGAACTGCCCGCACCAGGCGCCCCCGGCAAGGGTGCAGCCGGAAGAGGTGCAATCGCCCAGACTTGCGCCGGAGCTGTTCCTCCAGGTTGTGGCGCACTGGCGTGCCGGTAGAGTAGCTTCTCGCCATCGGCCGAGACATAAAAAGCCAGAATGTTTTCAAGCAACTTGTCTGTCCTGCGAGTCTTCAACTCAAAACGATGCGCCGTGAAAGACTCGGGTCCGTTTAACGGTTGAACCAGCGGCCCTTCCACAAGAAACAACACTCCTTCTTTCCCCGTCTTCAGCTCCGTGTAGTTCCTCGCTGGAATTGGCATCGCCAAAATCCTCTGCCCGATCTTCTCGAAGTCCACTTTTACAACCGCGGGCGGCTTCTCTTTTTCTTTTTCCGCGCATCCGGTCTTCGCCGCATCTGTCTTTGCCGCATCAGTCTTCGCTTCACCCTCTTCATCGCTCAAAGGCGCGAGCGGCGATGGCAAATCCTTGCGCAGGACGACAATATAAACGTTGCTTGTGACGGGCCGGTCGTAGCTCAACATCGAGGTGTCCTTCGTCGGTCCCGCATCTGTGCTGGACAGAAAATAAAGATACTTCCCGCCCTTATCAAAGACCGGCGAAACCGAATCGCTCATCGCATCCGTCACTCGGTCGCTCTTCGCCGTTTCCAGCGAATACAAAAACACGGACCGCATGTGGCTCAATTCCTGTTGCGTGTATGCCAGCCATTTGCTGTCTGGCGACCAAGCCGCCTGGAATATTTGCTCCGGGCCTGTGAACCGATCGTGAAAAACTTTCACTGGCGTTTTCTTTTCGAGGTCCACGTACCACAGGTTCAATCGTTTGTCCGTATACGCAATCTTTTTACTGTCCGGCGACCACGTCGGAAAAAAGAAAAACGATCCAGGTGTTCCTAGATCGAACTTCTGCGCTTCCCCCTGGCCATTCTGGTTCTTCACATACAAAGCTTCCTCGCCCGACTCATCCGAAAAATAAGCGACGCTCTTTCCGTCCGGTGACCATGCAGGATATCGCTCATTCGCTCCGGGCGTGTTAGTTAGATTACGAATGTCGCCTTTCTCTGCGGGAACTGTGAGTATCTCCCCACGCGCTTCAAACACCGCTCTCAACCCCGTCGGTGAAATGTCCGC
>Ga0265354_1000146_pt1 | contig 12809 bp, 11 predicted proteins | sample NZE1metagenome_FD_189074 | JGI IMG/M metagenome (GOLD analysis project Ga0265354, IMG submission 189074) | Rhizosphere microbial communities from Maridalen valley, Oslo, Norway - NZE1 | ecosystem: Host-associated > Plants > Roots > Rhizosphere > Soil | place: Norway: Oslo | collected 2017-09-14 | reverse complement strand
GCCGCTACCAACTTCGCCGGTGGCCCTGCTCGAGCCTTTTCGAGTCGCCAACCGCTACGGACTTTTTGAGAGGATGACTCGCGGACGCTATGAAATCGAATTCCAGGGCTCCAACGACGGACAAACCTGGACTGCCTATCCTTTCCGCCACAAGCCGCAGGATCTGGACAAACCTCCACGCATCTATGCGCCCTATCAACCGCGATTTGATTGGAACTTGTGGTTCGCGTCGCTCGGCGAGTGGCGAGACAATCCGCTCGTCTTCCGGACAGAGTGGCGTCTTCTCTCGAACGAGCCCGATGTGCTCGCGCTATTTGCCTCAAATCCTTTTCCTAACGCACCGCCTCGCCAAGTGCGAGCAGTCCTCTGGCAATACTGGTTCACATCGATGGCAGAAAAGCGAGAGCACGGCTTGTGGTGGCGTCGCGAATTGCTTGGACTCTATGCACCGGCGATTCAGTTGGACCCTGGCGGCAAGGTCGGCGTGATGCAGTGGCCGGAGCCGCTGCCTCCTCACGAATAATCCCCGCGCATTCCCGGTTTGCTTGAGCGAATTCGTTACCGCCTAAGCCGAAGAATGAGTATCGCGCCCGCGAAAAACAGAACGGTTGAAGTGGCGAAAGCGGCTTGCACAGAAACAGCGCTCCAAAGGAATCCCACAAGAATGCTAGAGAGAAAATCACCGACTGCATTAACAGCAGCGAGTGTCCCGAACGCCATGCCGTGCTGCTCCTTAGGCACAAGCTCGGCTGCGACGGAGTCTTCGAGCGCATCCTCAGTTCCGACGTAGAGCCCCGCCAAAACGAAAATCACGCCCAGCAACCACAGCGAATGCGTCCCTGTACAAAGTAGGATCGCCGTGATCCCGGCCAGTGCATATCCGCCAGCAAGGACAATCTTGCGTTGGGGAATATGATCGCTCAGCCAGCCACTTGCATAAGCGGAGCCCGCGGAAAACACGTTGTGCAATGTGTAGAGTATGACGGCGATGCTTGAAGCGCGCGCCAGCCCATATTCAGGCGCGAGCATGCGCGAAGCATAGAGGATGAGTAGCGAATGCGAAAAATCGCCAGCTCCAAACACGCCGACTCCCAAAAGAAATCGCCGGAAAGGAGGGGGCAAATCGCGCACGTCCATCAAGAACGATCGCTTCGGCTTCGCAACGATCGGACGTTCCCGCACCAGCAACCAGAAAGAAGCCACGGCAATCAGCCCAGGCACAAGCGTCCACAGAAAAACTTTTTGATAGTTGTGCCCGGTCTTTTCCAACAGCCATAGCGCGGTCAGCGGTCCTGCGATCGCTCCCACTGTATCCATCAATCGCTCAAGCCCGAAAGCGCGCCCATACGCATTCGGCGGAACGTCCGCAGCAAGCAGCGCTTTCTTAGCCGGCGAACGAACGCCGCGGCCAAGCCACGCCACCGTCCGCCCAAGAAGCACTTGATACGCACGCGTAGCGAAAGCAAACGAAGCCGTCGAAAGCGCCGTGACGGCGTAGCCGAAAATGGCGAGAGGTTTGCGATGCTTCAAGCGGTCTGTGAAATAACCAGCCGCAAGTTTCGTGAAACTGGAGAGCCCGTCGGCGAGGCCTTCGATCAAGCCGAGCCACGCAGGTCCCGCTCCGATCACCGCGAGAAAAGCTGGCAGGACCGCCGTAGCAGTCTCGTGGCTCCAGTCGCTGAAAAGGCTGGTAAGGCCCACACCGAGGACCGTGCGGTTCAGCCAGGGTTTGTTTTGTGAGTCTTCTGCCATGAAAAAGAGAGTTTACAGTCGAGTGTTCTCCATGCAGAGAGAATTGTGCTGCGGCTGGAAGGAAAGTCTTACGATATTCCAGCCTCGCAAACCAGGCGGTAAAATCCGCTTATTTCTTGGCCGCGCGATACAGAATTACACGCACTTTTTCGAGCGTAATCAATCCGCCCTCCACCATCTCGTCCAGACGCGGAAGAATTGCCTCAATGCGCTCGGTCGATTCGATCACTTCGACAATGATTGGCAAATCCTGCGACATGCGCAGCAGCTTGTCGGTGTGATACACGCTCGAGCCGCCATAGCCAGCTACGCCTCGTAGAACAGTTGCGCCTGAAAAGCCTTCTCTGCGCAAGAGTTCAACGATGGCGTCGTGCAACGGTTTGCTGTGCCATTTATCCGATTCACCGATGTGGATCCGCATCAACGTGCGCTCGCCTTCGAATTTTTCGTGTGTCATCGCGGCTCCTAGAACCGGTTCGCCAGCCGAATTCCTGCTACCGACAAAAACAATCCCGCAATCACGCTGGCGGCTACGTACGTCGTCGCCCGCAGCCACTCTCCCGCTTCGAACATCTTCGCAGTCTCCCAGCCAAAACTGGAAAACGTTGTGTAACCGCCAAAAAAACCGATCGCGATCGCCATGCGCCAGTCCGGCGAAATCACCATGCGGTTCAGCGTGAATTGCCCGATTAATCCAAGAAAAAAACAGCCGGTAAGATTAACGACCAGGGTGCCATGCGGAAACGTGCTTCCAGCCCGCGTTTGTACGAAGCCCTGTAGCCCATATCGAGCCAGCGTGCCGATAGCTCCAAAAATCGCAATCAATAAAATGCGCAAATTATCTCCCATCCGGCGACAACCGCGCCCCGCAACAAAAAAACTCCTGGAGCCCAGTGGCTGCCAGGAGTCATCAGAGCCAGCGCGCTGCGCCAGCCCGGTTTAGGCGAACTCCATCGCCTTCGATATTTCCGTCATCAAAAAGTTTACTTCCGCTGCTCCTCTGAAGCAACACGCCAATTTCCCAAACATGCCCACACTCCGTAGGGGCACGGCACGTTTACCCTGACCCTCGAAGGGCCGTGCCCGTCCTAATACCTACTGCCGGTTAGCAGGCGCCACGCTCTTGCCCTGAAAAACCACCGCCCGTACCTTTTCCAGCGCATGAATATCGCTCAAAGGATCGCCTTCAACCGCCACAAGATCCCCTTCCTTCCCAGTTTCAATCGTTCCCAACTGTTCCAGTCCTAGCAAAGTCGCACTCGTTTTCGTCCCCGAAACCAGTGCCTGTTGCGGAGTCATTCCATATTTCACTTCCGAGATCATCTCGTCGCGCACCGTTCCGGTTCCTGGTCCATAGGAATGATCGGATCCCGCCGCGATCGTCACTCCCGATTTCAGCGCAAGTTGAAAGCTAGGAAAATGAGTCTTCGCCAGCGCATTCACTTTCGTGATGACGTACTCCGGAAAATGCATTTTCACCCCGTTCGCCACACTCTCTTCCACCACGAAGACGGTCGGAACAAACACGATGCCGTGGCTCTTCATGAAGTCCGCCGAGGCCTGATCCATTTCAGACCCATGCTCAATCGAGTCCACGCCCGCCTCCAACGAAGCGCGAATGCTGCGTATATTCTCCGCGTGCGACCCTACCTTCACGTGCGCCATGTGCGCCTGCTCGACAATCACTTTCAGTTCTTCCGGCGAGAGCTGTTCCGACGTCGGCGAATCCAGCGGCGAAAGCACGCCTCCCGAGGCCATAACCTTAATCACCCTCGCTCCATACTTGAGCTGCAAATGCACGGCTTTCTCCGCATCAGCGGTCGAATTAACGAATCCGTGCAACGGCGTATAAAAATCGTCCATTGGCAAATAGGGTGGCTGCGCGTTGAAATCGCCATGTCCGCCCGGAATCGAAATCGCGTGAGCGGCTGGCACCAGGTGAGGTCCGGGAATCGTGCCATCTTCAATCGCGTCCTTGAGCGCCACATCGATGAATCCTTGCGTGGCCATTACGCGTGCTCCAACAACGCCGGAAGAAAGCGCATAGCTCATCGCCTTGCTCCCTCTCAGAGCCGCCAGCGGTTCCGAAACGGGCTGCCCGAATGCTCCAGACCAAATGTGGATATGCGCATCCACAAATCCCGGCAGCACGGTGAAGCTCGACAGATCAATCTGCTCCGCTCCGGTCGGCACTGTAATGTCCTTGCCGACGGCAGTCACTTTCCCGTCCGTAATCACCACAATTGCCGGCGCGATCGGCGGTTTCTCTGCGTCGAAGATCAGCTTCCCGCAGCGAACATAGACCACTTTTGGTGGCGGCGCTGCGAACACCACGAGCGAACCAAGCAAGCACACCATCGCAGCCAACAAGATTTTTCGCATCAAACTCTCCTTTTAGCTCTTCCGACTGGTAATGTTTGTCGCCGCCGCTGATTACACCGCGCGCCAGACTAATTCGCGGAGGCGCCAAAGTCAATTCAGCTCGTTAGATTTCAAAGGAAATCGCGAAAGGTAGTCGGCAATTCTCGCCCGCTTCTCTCGCTGCCTGCAGTCAGCTAAAAATGAAAATGGTACCGAATCTGCGCATAAATTTGGCGAGGATCGTTCCAATGCGTTCCGCCAAAAGTGAAACTGTTGTCTAGCAGCAGCCGTCGATTGGTCACATTCGTGCCGCTCACGGAGAGAGAGAACCGCTCGCCAAAATCCTTGCTGAGCGTCAGGTCAAAGGTCGTATGGCCTGGCAGATGCGAGGGCGGCGGATCGCCGTTGGCAAATCCTGAGCCGTAGTAGACATCCGTCGAAGCATAACTATGCCAAGGCAGATTCACGAGCCCGCCAACATGCAAAGTGTTGAGTTGATCGTGGTCGAGCGGGCTGAAACCAGCGCCGAAGGAAAAGTCAGTGAGGCCGCCGTTGATATCGCCGAACCCAAGCGCCACCTGGTTCGAATAGGTAACGTAAACTTGGGCGCGATTCCAAATGTGGGGTGAGCGCAACGTCAACTCCCACCCACTGATGCGTGCCCCCTGGATGGTAATGGGGAAGAAGATATCCGAGTTATTGAAATTATTGTGGTCGAAAAAATTTGTGGCGCGAGTCAAAAAATTGTCGGCATCGATGGTCCAGCCCTTTATCGGAATGGTGACGCCGTACTGATGTTCTTCATCCCGCTCGCCATGCAGCGGAATGAATCCCAGTTGCTGCACGTCGGTGATAAAAGCGAGCAGCGGACCGGAAATGGTGGCGAGTGGCGGCGCCTGGTAAAGATCGCCATAGAATGCCCGGAACACCCAGTTGAGTTTGGGGACGCGCGCCGAAACGCTAAATCGCGGATCGGTGGCATTCTCCACGACTCCCCCGGAGAAATGTGTTTGTCGCACTCCCGCGCTCAGGGTCAGCCAGGATGTCGCCCGAAATTGCTCTTCCGCGTAAGCCGCAATCAAGCTTCCCGTGGAGTTCACCGGAGTCGGCTCGAGCGGCGGTTTGCTACCATCGTTGTAGATAAGAGCGAACAGCTCATCATTCTGCTCGCCAAAGCCGAGTAGCCCTCCACGGAAATTACTTCGGTCCTTGATCCACGTCAGTGTCGTTTGGCCGCCCTCATAATAAGACGCACGATTTTGGGTTGCCGATGAAGGAATGTCGTCGGGACTGCTCTCATAATTGGCGCGGTTGTAGTGATAAAACGGAGAGACCGTCAGCAACAAACCCGGGCTGAAAGTATGCACCCACGAAAATGTGGCAATCGTATCGGTCTCCTGGTTGGCGTCTTTCAGAAACTGCGGCGGCGTAGTGACAGGAAGATTGGGATCATTCGGATCGAATGGCACTTGGTAGTAGTCTCGCCGGATCTGTCCCACGAATCGCAGCTGATCTTTCGAATCCAGGTTGTAAATCACCGAACCGAATCCGCCATAGCCGTTGGCGGCATCGTGGATCACGGCCGCGGTCGGTGTCTGCAATCCCAGGTCGGTGCGATTGCCATTTGCGCTCACATAGTAGGCAAGTTTGTTGGTGTGGCTGCCGAAATTAATCTGATCGTCAGTCTGGTAAAAATTTCCGGCGCTCAGCACAAGTTCACCTTCATTGTTGCGTTCGAATCCCGTGCGCGGTGCGACGTTGAACACGCCGTACGTGCGGTCTCCATAGTCTGCGGTGTAGCTGCCTCGCTGCGCTTCCAGCGTGTCTATATCCTTGGGGTCGATTTGCGGGCCGAGATTGCTGGCAATATTTGTATTAGGAATTGGTACGCCATCAATCAACCAGCTAACCTGATGGCCGCCTCGTACATGGAGTTGATCGTGCGTCACATACGAACCCGGCACGTAGTCCGTGATCATTGCCTGACTGTTAGTCTTCGAAGCTCCCGGCGTCTGCTGAATTTCGGCTCGGTCAACAAGAGTTGTCGGCGTTGCCGATTCGGTTTGTCCGGGAGCCGCTTCGGCCGAAACCGTAACAGATTGGTTCTGCGTTGCAATGTGCAGTTCGAAATGCAGAATGGGTGCCGCCCCGGAAAGTACGGTTACGCTTTGCTCTTGCCCGGCAAAAGATGCGTCCGTCACCGTAACCGTATACTCTCCTAGCGGCACAGCATCGAAATGAAATTCTCCGTTAACGTCGGTCTGCGTCTTTTGCGTGTAATCGGATGACTTAGCCTTTAGCACGATCTCGCTCCCGGAAACGGGCCGATGCTGCGTATCGTGCACAATCCCTCGTACGGTGCCAAACACCGTGGCAAAGGCCGCAGCCCCGAACAGCAGAAATGCTGCAAACGTCTGCAAAATTCTCTGCATAGACTTTCTCTCCTCGTGGAATGGTTCTCTCGCGGCTACGAAGCCGCGGTGCGGGTGAATCAGCGTTCGTGGAGAGCGAGCAGTCCCTTACAGGACTGAAGCAATAAATCGAGGAGGAGGAGAAAGAGGTTTGACGAAACGAGAAATTTCCAAAGTGTTTGCCAGCAGGATGGGACCAATGACTCCACTAACTCCTGGCACAAAATTCGCCGCAGGCAAAACGAACGCACCCGGTATCAGCGCCGGCCGTGCCGGGTCTTTGCAACAAGACATCGAGCACGAGGTCATTCCGCTCATGTCGTGCCCGCAATCCATAGGAGCCGTGTCTTGCGCGGGAACGGGCTGAGACTTGTGGTGATGATGCTCGGGGATGTTGCAAAAGCCCCCAACGCAACAATCCACGCCATACGCCAGGAGGGCCGCACCAGCCATCGGCGCGTACAAAAGCACCACCGCCAGCATACAGAGCCATGCTGCGGCCGCTCGAACTCGATGTTCTGTTTTCCTTTTCACAAGGACCGGATACCACACTCCGATGCTACCCAATGATACCTCACTTAGACGCCTCTTCCAGCCCTCGGGTAGCCGGGAATTGAGGTCGGCTTTATAGCAACGGTGACCCGCCGCCTTCCCCTGATTACATTCGAACTTCACCGCCTCTCCCGTCTTGACTTGCCAGCGCCTGCGTCGCAGACTAATTTTATGGCTCATACGTATCTCCTATTCGATTTCGGCACCGACGAAGAGAAAGCCCAGCTGGCGCGCCAGAAGCTCGAACGCTGGAAGCAGGCCTTCCGCCTGGACAAAAAATTGCAATACAAGCTCGAGCGCGCTGAAGACGAGGCGACGGAAGAGCCGGAGCACGCCCACGAGGCCGCGGAAACTCCGAAAGCCGAAAAATCAAAGGCGAAGACCAAAGCAAAACACAAGTCCAAGGAAACGGAAGCCTCCGAAGAGGCCTCTCCAGCGAATGGCAAAGTCAATTTGCTCGTTAGGCTCTATTTTTCGGGCCACGAGAAGCTCACCGAACAGCGCTGGCTCGATCGCATTCCATCCGAGGAGCCATTCAAGGAAGCTTCCCCCCGCGTCATACGACATGGCGAAGACCAATTTGACGAAGTCGACAAACAGTTCGATTCTCTGGGATAACCTCCCCAGTTTCGTTTGATAGCCCCAGAGTTCAGGTATAATAGAGTTCCGCAGAGACAAAATTCCGCTTCCCGACGAGGGCAGATCGCATGGCGTTACAAACGCGCGTCAAACTTGCCAAGCTTGACGCTCCCAAGTTGCACGGCCTCGACCGCGACTCCCTCATACGTATTTATCGCACCATGTATCTTTCCCGCAGGCTGGACGACCGCGAAATCCAGCTCAAGCGCCAAAACAAAATTTTCTTTCAAATCTCCGGTGCAGGCCACGAAGCCGTCACTGCAGCAATGGGGCTTCTTCTTCGTCCCGGCACAGATTGGCTGTACTCCTACTACCGCGACCGCGCGCTCTGCCTGATGCTTGGGGTCACGCCGCTCGATATGCTCCTGCAAGCCGTCGGCGCCAAGGACGATCCCAGCTCCGGCGGCCGCCAGATGCCCTCGCATTGGGGTTTGCCTCACTTGAATATCGTCAACAAATCCTCCTGCACCGGCACGCAGTTTGTGCAGGCGGTCGGCGCTGCCGAAGCCACGCTTTATTACGGAAATCATCCGAAGGCTTTGGCACAGGCAAAGAAAGCCCCGCTCGGCCAGCACGTCCGCCACGAACCCGACGAAATCGTCTACGTCTCTGCAGGCGATGGCGCCACAAGTGAAGGCGAATTCTGGGAATCGCTGAACGCCGCCTGCGCCAAAAAGCTTCCTCTGCTCTATCTGATTGAAGACAATGGCTACGCCATTTCCGTTCCGGTCGAAGTTCAGACCGCTGGCGGCAGCATCTCGAAACTCGCGCGCGGCTTCCCGGGCTTGCACATCGCGGAATGCGATGGCACGGACCCTCTCGAAAGCTACGCAATCTGCAAAACCGCCGTTCAATACTGCCGCGAGCGGCGCGGACCCGCTCTTGTTCACGCTCAGGTCACGCGCCCCTATTCCCATTCGCTCTCCGACGATGAAAAGCTGTACAAGACGCCGGAAGAGCGCGAAGACGAAGCCCACCGCGACCCTATCTCAAAGTTTTCGCTGTTCCTCGTCCGCGAAGGCATTCTCGACCAAAAAGAGATCGTAGCGCTCGAGGCTGAAGTCGACCAGGAAGTCCGCAACGCCGCCGACGAAGCGCTCGCTGCCGAAGAGCCGACAATCGACTCGATTCGCGTAAACATTTACTCGCCAGATGTCGATCCAACTTCTTCCGCGTTCGAAGCGCAGCCGCAACTTCACGGCGCTCCAAAGACCATGGTCGAAATGGTCGCCGCCACACTCTCCGACGAAATGGCTCGCGACGAGCGCATCACCGTTTTCGGCGAAGACGTTGCCGACGCCAGCCGCGAAGAGACGTTGAGACAAGTGAAAGGGAAGGGCGGCGTCTTCAAAGCCACCTCCGGCCTCCAGCGTAAGTACGGAAATGATCGTGTGTTCAACACGCCTCTGGCGGAAGCCGCGATCGTTGGCCGCGCCATCGGCATGGCCACGCGCGGCCTCAAGCCTATTGCAGAAATTCAATTCTTTGACTACATCTGGCCTGCGATGATGCAAATCCGCGACGAGTTGTGCGTCATGCGCTGGCGCTCCAATGGCGTGTTCAAGTGCCCTGCTATCCTGCGCGTGCCGATTGGCGGCTATCTCACGGGCGGTGCCATCTATCACAGCCAGAGTGGCGAATCGATCTTCACGCATTGCCCGGGTCTGCGCGTAGTTATGCCGTCAACGGCTCTCGACGTCGCGGGTCTTCTACGCACTGCGATCCGCTCCGACGATCCGGTCATGTTTCTTGAGCACAAACACCTCTATCGCCAGCCCTACAATCGCTCCGAATATCCCGGCCCGGATTACACTGTGCCCTTCGGCAAAGCCCGCATCGTCACCGAAGGCACCGAAGTCAGCATCATCACGTACGGCGCACTTGTTCATCGCGCCGAAGTAGCCGCCGCCCAATTGCTGCGCGAAGGCATCTCCGTCGAAATCATCGACCTGCGTTCTCTCTCTCCCTACGACTGGGAAGCCATTGCCAAAACGGTCCGCAAAACGCACCGCGTCATCGTGGCCTATGAAGACATGCTGAGCTGGGGCTACGGCGCCGAAATCGCCGCCCGCATCGCCGACGAACTTTTCGAAGAACTCGATGCCCCTGTAAAGCGCGTCGCTGCTATGGACACCTTCTGCGCCTATCAGCCGAAACTGGAAGACGTAATCCTCCCGCAAACCACCCACATCACGGCCGCCGTCCACCAAATCCTGGAATACTAATAGCCCCGTTTCGTCGGATTATCCGGGCGGCCGCTTCCCAGCAAGGAGTTCCCGTCAGTTTTTCTTAACCCAAACGGATCGTTATCCGCTTTCTCCTGAAAGCTTGTGATTAACGCGACCGTACCGCATCCAGCCAGTATCAACACCCACCACCAAGGCAGTTTAAAGTGCCAAGCCGCAAAAGCCGCATATAACAAGTAAAGGCCAAGAAAAAGTTTAGGAATTCTCTTAGGATGCCACACCTCCCACGGAAGCCACCAAGTCACCACTACTGGTAGTGCAGGAATAAGCGGGATCAATAGGAGCACATCGAGGTTGGACATCGAGCATACTTTACACCCAAAATCTGCTGTCCTGAGCCTCCGCCCATGCCCGCACTTCGTCATCTAGAAGAGGGTGCAGATGCCGGAAACTTTTTCACCCTTTTAGGCGTATTCTATTGTACGGGAGCCCAGAAACACCGCATTTAGGGGGTACTACAATGACTTGCCCAAGTTGCAGCAAAAACATCGCCATCGGTTCGAACTATTGTTACAACTGCGGCGCGAAACAACCCGAGTCCGGCGCCCCAGGTCTTTCTCCCGTAACAGGTGCTCCGAAGCGCCTCATGCGCTCCAGCACCGACAAGAAAGTCGCCGGCGTTTGCGCCGGCCTCGCCGATTACTTCGATATGGACCCAACTATCATCCGAGTGATTTGGCTGCTGTGCGTGGTCTGTGGAGGCGTGGGCGTCCTCGCCTACCTGATCCTCTGGATCGTTCTACCGATCGCCCCCGGCGGAATCGTGGCCACTTCAACCACTGTCACAACCACCTAGCGCAGTTAGTTCTCCGAAGAACTTGTTGGGGGCGGGGCTTGCCCCGCCCGTAGAGACCCTCAAACTCAGTTTGCCAATTGTGTCTCTCTGTTCTCTGTGCCCTCTGCGTACTCTGTGTTAAGAAAACCTCCTCCAATGCAAAACCACACTAGCCGAAGCACTACTTATTCTGCTTTGGATTCCGCGGCGCCCGCGCCTTCCCCCCGCCACTCTCAAACAAGGGGTAGTCCACTGAAGCCACACCCGCCCCCAGCGTCGCCAACGCAAAGCAACCCGTCGCAAGCACCAACGGATACGCGTATTCATTCACCGCAAGATAGCTATGCGGCGTATACACCTTCCACATCAGCAACACCGTCTCGATCGCCAGCAACAACGCCGCACCCCGCGTGAACAATCCCAGCAACAGCAACCCCCCGCCAAAAAGCTCCAGCACTCCCGAAACGTAAACAAAATATCCCGGTATCCCGTGTTGCGCGAAAAGCGCATGGGCTGCGCTCGTTCGATGCGCCAGCATCGGGTAACCATGCGACATAAAAATAATGCCGAAAGCCGCGCGCATAAGCAGCAACCCGAGCGGTTGCAGGGCATTGAGAGATTTCATCGAGTTCCTTCGAAATAAAATTGTACAGATAATTTAAACGCCGCCGCATTTTAACAGAAAAACAAATCAAGCACGGCCAAGTCCGGTTGCGGCTCAGAAATCAGGTACAATCTTTAACGAAGAATCAACGGTCGCCCAAACCTGATGCCCAGAGATTTATTGATTGTCGAACTCCAAGACGTGCCGTGTGTCGCGGCTGTCCTTCGGAACGCCGGATGAAGCGCAAGCTCCTCATTGCGGTCCCGCTGCTCCTAATCGTTGCGGTAGTGGCTTGGTTCTTCCGCCCAAAGCATGAAACGCTTGGCGAGGCCTACGTCGGCGAACGCACCGCCACTCTTTGGAGCAGCGTCGCGCAAGTCCGTGAGCCTCTGAATACGCTCCACTACGGCGACCGTGTCGACGTGGTCGCCCGCCGCAATGACAGCATCAAGGTCCGCACCGCAGCCGGCGAATTAGGCTGGGTCGAGGGACGCTACTTGATGGATCCCGCGCTCTGGCAGCGCAGCACGAAATTGCTCAAACAAGTCCTGCCGATGCCCGTGCAAGCCCGCGGCCGCACCAAAGTTGCCACGAATCTTCGCGTCGAGCCGGGCCGCACGCAAGCCCGCCTCTATCAATTTGCACGCGGCGTACCTGTCGAGATTGTCGGTCGTGCCGTGGCCGACTGGTCGCAGGTCACCGACGAAAAAGAACCCACGAATGAACCACAGGACGCGAAAAAAGAAGATTGGTTCCTGATTCGGGGGCTGGCCACACGTCCTCCCGGCGATTCCACCTCGCGCTCTGCCGAAACAACAACCACTGCGCCTGGCGACCAAACTCTCCCCATTGCTGGCTGGGTGATCGCACGCTTCATCGAGCTTGATCTGCCCGAAGCGGTGCGCGACGGCGCGTCTTCCGCCAACATTCGTCCGGTAGCCTGGTTCGAGCTGAACCGAATTAGTGATCCCGCTGGCGACAAAACGCAATATCTCGTGGCGGCGGCCCGCGGGTCTGAAGGCCAGCCCTGCGATTTCACCACTCTTCGCGTCTACACCTGGAATTTGAAAAAGGAACGCTACGAAACCGCCTTCATCGAAAATGACCTGTGCGGTCAGCTGCCTGTTCTCCTTGGCAAAGGCCCCAAGGGCGAACCGGAATTTCGCTTTCACCAGATGGACGGCAACAAAGAAGAACGTGTCTATCGCCTAATACAAACAGTAGTCCGCCGCATCCGCGAACCCGGAGAAACCGCGAAAAAAACTGGACGCACCGGTTCCAGCAAGTCCCCTGTAAAGTAACTAATTTCGAAGAGCATGCTCACGTCGGTTGCGCAAATAAGATTGTGCAACCCTGCGAAAGGAAAAACGAAGAATGGCGCTGCATATCAGCGAGTCCGAAGTGCGAGCCGTGCTTACCATGCCCATGGCCATCGAAGCTGTCGAAGATATTTCGCGCAAACAGGCGAA
>Ga0265354_1000145_pt1 | contig 12835 bp, 11 predicted proteins | sample NZE1metagenome_FD_189074 | JGI IMG/M metagenome (GOLD analysis project Ga0265354, IMG submission 189074) | Rhizosphere microbial communities from Maridalen valley, Oslo, Norway - NZE1 | ecosystem: Host-associated > Plants > Roots > Rhizosphere > Soil | place: Norway: Oslo | collected 2017-09-14 | reverse complement strand
CGCGCAACATTTCCGGAGTCTGCGCGTGATTTTTCGCATAGCTGATTCGGCTGAGGATATTCCGCGGCGTAAGGCTGTCGTCATCAATCGCCAGTTTGCTCATGGCGAGCTTCACCGCGGCGAGCTGATCGTCGTCATCGTAAATTGCAAAGTCTCGCGGCAAACCCGCGCTGGGTGCTTCCCGGCGCAGAAGTCGCGCGCAAAGGGAGTGAAACGTCGAAAGCCAGGGCTGTGCGGGCGGCACTCCAGAACGCAGCAGCAAATCGGACACGCGCGTGCGCATCTCTTCCGCAGCCTTGTTAGTGAACGTGACTGCCAGGATCGCGTCGGCCGGCACGCCTTTAAGAATCAAGTTGGCCATGCGAAACGTAATGGCCCGCGTCTTTCCCGTTCCCGCCCCAGCAAGAATGAGCACGGGACCTTCTACTGTTTCGGCGGCGAGTCGCTGTTCCGGATTCAATTCGTCGAGGAGATTCAACATTTACCTGCAGTGGTCGAAGATATTCTGCCTAGTGATGGTAGCCGACGGAGCGAACACGCGCAAATTACCGGATTTTTTGCCAGCATTCGGTAAGAAATTAACCGCGAGAAAGCTCATGCGGCATTCTGAAATCTGTCTACCGGCTGAGGTCAATTTCGAAATAAAGAAGCGGGTGATTTTTTTCGAGGGACCGGATATCTGGAATATATAGATGCGCCGTCTTAAGCAGATCAAACTGCCCCTGCATGTCGAAGTAAAGCAATCCTTGCACGGAATGATGAGGCGCAACGATGCTACTGGTAATCCCGGCATCGGCTGCAGATTTTTGTATTTCCGTCCAGTGTTTATCGCGGCCCACCTTTGGACCGGTGGGGATAGGAATGGGGGACTTATGCATTGACGTTGGATCTTTTGTCTTGGCGCCGCTCACTACGTCGGCCACGTCGTCAGCTGTGAGAGAGTCAAGCGCCTGTCGGTTGTCCTCGGACACTGTGACGTTCAAGCGAATTTCGTCGAGGTCAACCTTCATGCTTTCGTCCGAATCATTACGGATGATTGTGTCAATCGCTACGACGCCGGCCCCAAAGGGAGACTTCTTGGGAAACTTCGCCTTGTAATTGGCAGCGTCCGTCCACGGCTGAGCGGAGATGGTCACGCCCTCGTGTGATTCGAGCGCTGCCGCTCTTAGCGTGGTTTGAGGCTGCTGGGCGATCCATCCGCCAGAAAAAAGTGCGACGGAAAGAAAGGGAACTATAATGCCAAGGTTTCGCATCGGGTTATAATAGTCCTTTCTCATCTCGACGCCTTCGATTCCTGGGGGAAGTGCAAGGTTGCCCGCACGGCGCGCCACTTGCTCGCAGCGGTGCGTAAGAGAGACCGGAGCCACGCTTAGTGTATTTTGTCTACAGCCTGCTGATGGGCATCGTTGCCCTGCTGCTCACACCCTACTGGATTGTGCAGGGATTGCGCCACGGCAAATATTTTTCGAACCTGGGGCAACGCCTCGGTTTCTCGTTTCCTACGCTCAGCAAACTGCCTGAAAACCGCGCTGGCGCTATATGGATTCATGCTGTCTCGGTCGGTGAAGCGCTCTCTGGGATTACTCTTGCAAAGCGTTTGAAGCAGGCATATCCAGATCGGCCGCTGGTCATTTCTACAACTACTTTGACTGGCCAGGCGCTGGCTCGCGAACGCATGCCTTTTGCCGACGCAATTTTTTATTTCCCTTTGGATTGGACATTTTGCGTTCGCCGCGTTTTGCGTGCGGCTCGGCCCTCGATCGTCGTTATTTTGGAAACGGAGATCTGGCCCAACTTCCTTCGAGAAGCGAGACGGAGCAGTGTTCCGGTCGTGTTTGTGAGTGGGCGCATCTCGGACCATTCTTTCGCTCGCTATCAACGATTCCTCGGTATTGTCGGATTTTTCCTCCGGCCGTTTCTGCGGAGTTCACTTTCGAATGCTTCTGCTTTTCTTATGCAGAGCGAAAAGGACGCCGAACGAATTCGTGCTCTCGGCGCGCCTCCTGACCGAGTGCAAGTCAGTGGTAACTTGAAGTACGACTTGGAGCTGCCTGCACCCACGCCTATCTCTAATTGGCTCGCCACCGAAGCTAGACGCGGTGGACGCTCGCCAATCATTGTAGCTGGTAGCGTCGTCGCGACTGAGGAACCTCTTGCTTTGATCGCTTTCGGAACGCTGCAAGGGGAGCATCGCAAGGCGCTTTTGGTATTGGCCCCGCGCAAGCCGGAGTGTTTTGATTCTGCCGCCCAATTTATTGATGATTCGCACCGGAAATTTATTCGCCGCTCGCAACTGCCCGTTCCGGGGCCGTCGCAAAATGGAGCGCCTGCTGGCGACTTTTCTATAGCCGATGATGTCACGGTCATCCTTCTCGATAGCATCGGGGAACTCGCTTCGCTTTACCGCGTGGCCGATGGCGCTTTCGTTGGGGGCTCCCTTGTTGAGAGTGGCGGACACAACATTCTGGAGCCGGCTGCATTTGGAAAAGTGCCAGTGTTTGGTCCGTCCATGGAAAACTTTTCAGAAATGGCGGCGCGGTTCACGGCGGCGGGGGCAGCTGTACAAGTGGAGAGCCCTGAAGACGCGGGCGTGGCGTGGATTGAGTTTTTGCGCGATCCCGAGCGAGCCACGCGGATGGGCGAGACCGCTCGCAACCTTGTAGAAACCAGTCGCGGCGTTACCGAACGTGCCATCGCGGAGATTGCTCGGCACCTTGATGCTGCTGCGCGAGAGAATGGATGAAGCTTCCGCTACTGGCGCGCATCCTGTTGTGGCCATTTTCCGTTTTGTATGGCGGATATGTTCGAATTCGAGCTTGGCTGTACCAGAATGGCTGGCTGAAGCAGAAACGTTTGCGCGGCAAAGTGATTAGCGTCGGCAATTTGACTGTCGGAGGTACGGGAAAGACCCCCATGGTGCTGTGGCTCGCAGAAAAATTTCTCGCGGAAGGGAAGCGCGTTGTGATTCTGAGCCGGGGCTATCGCGGCACGGGAGGCACGAGCGACGAAATCGAGTTGATGAAGCATCGTCTGCAGGAGCGAGTCACTTTCGGTGTCGGCAAAGATCGTTTTGCTGAAGGTCATCGCATCGAACAGCAAGAGCCTGTTGATGTTTTCCTGCTAGACGACGGCTTTCAGCATCTCTCGCTCGCTCGCGATCTCGACATCGTGATGCTCGACGGTTCGCACAAACTCAAGGACCAGTGGCTGCTCCCCTCAGGAGTCCTGCGCGAACCAATTTCCGCCTGCCGCCGCGCGGACATCCTGGTCGTGACACGCAAGACCAAACCTCCTGACATTGAAGCGGACGACGCTCACCAATATTCCATTTTTTACGCGCAGACGCGCTTGTTAGGTTTTCGCCGATTCGGCGATCATACCGACATTCAGCCCATGAGTGGGATCAGCCACGGACCATTTTTTGCTTTCTGTGGCATTGGTAACCCTCAGGCATTCTTTGATGATTTGAGCCGATGGGAAGTTCCCGTTGCTGGGGAGAGCTTCTTTCGCGATCATCATTTGTACACGACAGCTGATCTTCAGAGATTGGAGAACGCCGCGCAAAGAGCCGGCGCCATCGGATTTGTGACCACAGAAAAAGATGCGGAAAACCTGGGTCCAGGAAAGAACACGACGATTCCAATATTCGTTGCGGTGATCGATTTCGTAATCACTGCTGAGAGCGAATTCATGGCCACTCTAAAGAAAAAGTTGCAGTCGCCGCGCGGAGCTGCCGCTTGAGGATTGTTATTCGCGCAACAAACTGGGTGGGCGACGCCATCATGGCGCTGCCAGCTTTGCGCGCCGTGCGCTCGCGTTTTTCGGATGCTGAGATCACGATCCTTGCGCGGCCCTACGTTGCGGCCATCTATAAGAATCAGCAGGTTTGCGACAACATGCTGTTTGTGGACGACAAGAAAGACGTTCTGGAAGAACTGCGCGCCCAGAAATTCGATCTTGCTTTGTTGCTTCAGAACGCCTTTCAGGCAGCTTGGATTGTGTGGCGAGCGGGAATTCCAGAGCGCATCGGCTATGCGCGCGATGGCCGCAGCCCTCTTCTCACAAAAGCGTTGCCAGTTCCAAAGCTCGGCGAAATTCCCGTTCATGAGCAATATTACTATTTGGAATTGCTGCGCCGCGCAGGCTGGCTGGATACTCTCCCTAACGAATCGTTTATCAAACTCAATGTTCCCGAAGAAAATCGCCAACACGCCGAGGAGTTCCTTCTTTCTTCCGGCGTGAGATCCGATAGCTTTCGAATTGCCATTGGTGCCGGGGCCTCGTACGGCTCAGCGAAATGCTGGCCTCCGGATCGATTTGCGGAACTCGCGAATCGGCTTCAGATGGAGTCAGGTGCCGACGTAATTCTATTCGGCACGTCCTCCGAAGCACCCGTTTCGTCGGCGATTGCAGCGGGCATGCTTCGCTCGCCGATCGATCTCACTGGAAAAACGCCGATAAGTGACCTGCCCTCGCTTCTTTCTCAATGCCATCTGTTTATTGGGAATGACTCCGGCGCGATGCACGTCGCCGCCGCCGTGGGTCTTCCCGTCGTGGCAGTTTTTGGGCCGACCGATCCCTTTGGCACCGCCCCCGTAACGCCGCGGTGCAGTATCGTTCAGGAAAAACCATACTGCAGCCCATGTTTTCTGCGCCGCTGCCCCACGGATCACCGTTGCATGACGCGCGTCACGCCCGACGCTGTCGAAGCTGCCGCGCGGCAGTGGATTTCGTCGATGGAGGCGCGTCCTGCCTGAAACCAACGCACTCCGGCCCGCGGTTTTTCTCGATCGCGACGGCACCATTTGCGAAGAAGTCGGATACTTGAATCATGTGAGCCGATTTCGTATCTTGCCGCATGTCGCGGATTCCATTCGTCGCTTAAACGAGGCCGGTTTGCCTGTGATTGTCGTGACAAATCAGTCCGGCATTGGCAGAGGCTACTTTCCGGAATCGCTTGTGCATGCAGTTCACGAACTGATGACCCAGCAACTCCAAGACGCCGATGCCAGGCTTGACGCCATATACTATTGCCCTCACACAACCGCCGACCATTGCGACTGCCGCAAGCCAAAAACTGGAATGCTCGAATTGGCATCCCGCGAACACGCCATCGATCTGCAGCGCTCTTTCGTCGTCGGCGATCGCCACGGCGATATTGAACTTGCCCGCCGCGCGGGGGCGTACAGTATTCTGGTGCGCACCGGTTACGGAGAAGGCGAGTATCTTTGGAATGCCGCGAAGTGGTCGATTCAGCCTGATTTTGTGGCCGCCGACCTTGCAGATGCCGTTCACTGGATCTTGAGGCCAACGAAATGAAGCGCGTCGCGAAAAAGAAAGGACCGTCATCGTCCGTCGATCTTCTTGCCCTCGCTGACTATGTCGAGATGTTTTCTTCGAAAACGGTCGTTCTCATTGGCGATTTTGTCGCTGATGAGTATCAGTTCGGCGAGATCTCCCGTGTCTCACGCGAAGCCCCCGTCCTGATCCTTCGCCATCGCGAGACGCATTTCGCCGCTGGCGGCGGGGCCAACGCTGCCAATAATTTTGCCGCCCTTGGCGCGCGCGTCTTTCCCATTAGCGCCGTTGGAGACGATCCGGCCGGAGAAGCGCTTATCACTTATTTTCGAAGCAAGCGCGTCGACGTCTCCGGCATCCTCCGTGTCAAAGGCTGGACGACTCCCACAAAGACCCGCTTCCTTGCTGGCTGGGCGCACACCGTCGGCCAACAGGTTCTCCGCGTCGACCGCGAACCGCAATCGCCGCTTCCCGCTTCAGTGCACAAAAAACTTCAAGTAAAGTTGCAAGCAAAGCTTCGTTCCGCGCACGCACTTGCTGTTTCGGACTACGGCTTTGGCGTCACCGCGCCCGCACTGGTTCGCGAGGCTATTTCGAACCGAAAGATCACGCCGCCCGTCACGCTCGATGCGCGCCACAATCTCCACGCCTACGCCAAGGCGGGCATAACTTCAGCCACTCCCAACGAAGCAGAGTTGGAAGCACTGCATCATGCTTCCATCGGCCAGGACCTTTCCGAGTTGGCTCGCTGCGGGGCCGCAACGCTCGCCGAAATGAAGCTGCAGTCCCTTCTCGTTACCCGCGGCCGCGATGGCATGGCGCTCTTCGAACCCGAAGCCCGCTTGACGCAAATTTCCGTCTACGGAAGCGACCAAGCTGTGGACGTCACGGGTGCGGGCGACACGGTCCTTGCTGCGTATACGGTTGCGCTCGCCTGCGGCGCTTCTCCCCTCGAAGCCGCTCACATTGCAAATATCGCCGGCGGCCTCGTTGTTATGAAACGCGGTACCGCCACCGTCACGCGCGATGAGCTTCTCGCCGCCCTCCGTCATCAAGCGGGCGGCGCTGCTTCCTGATTCATGCGCCACGCCTCCTCCAAAATTGTCACCCGCGAATCGCTCAGAGATAAATTGGCGGAGCATAAGCAGCGCGGCCAGCGCATCGTTTTTGCAAACGGATGTTTTGACACTCTGCACGTTGGGCACGTCCGTTATCTCAATGGCGCGCGCCGCGAAGGAGACGTCCTCGTCGTTGGCGTCAATGCGGACTCGAGCGTTTGCGCGCTAAAAGGGCCCGGCCGTCCCATCCTTGATGAGAACGCTCGCGCGCTCCTCGTCGCCGCGCTTGGCGCGGTCGATTACGTGATTCTCTTTAGCGAACCAAGCGTCGAGCCTCTGCTCGAAATCCTCCGGCCGGACGTTCATGCGAAAGGGACCGACTACACCGCGGAAACCGTGCCAGAGCGCGCCACTGCCGCGCGTCTCGGTATCCGCGTTGCCATCGTCGGCGATCCCAAGGACCACTCAACGCGCGGTCTTCTCGAATCCGTCCGTAAGGCTCCGCATGCCTGAACCCCGCTTCTTGGTTTTGCGCCTCGGTTCTCTCGGCGATATCGTGCACACATTTCCCGCTGTTTCTGCGCTGCGCGAAACTTTTCCAAACGCAGAAATTGTTTGGCTCACGCACCCGCGATGGAAACTCTTAGTCGAGAGCAGCGGCCTGGCCTCACAAGTCTGGGCCACCGAGACTCGCTCGATTCCCTCACTGCGCAAAATCATTGAAGATATTCGAGCCGCTCGCTGGGACGCGGCCACTGATTATCAAGGTTTGTGGAAATCCGCAGCGCTGGCATTTTTCGGCGGCATCAAGCGCAGAATCGGTTTCTCTTCGGAAACGATTCGCGAGTTTGGCGTCCCCATTCTTTACACCGATCGTGTTCGCTGCGCCATGACCCATATAGCTGATCAAAACGGAGAGTTATCGATACGCGCTGGAGCGCGCAATCCCGTCGCGCCATTCACCTTGCGCGTTCCTCAAGAAGACGAATGTGGAATTCGCGACTATTTGCAAAATCTTGGACTGCAGCGCTACATCGTTCTGAGCCCTGGCGGTGGCTGGCGTTCGAAGTGCTGGCCTCCAGAACGCTTCGGCCAGCTCAGTAAAATGATTCGAGACTCTCTCGGCCTGCGTTGCGTGGTGAATTTCGGCCCTGGCGAAGAAGACCTCGCTCTTGCGGTCCGCGAATGCAGCGGCGACCCCAGCGCTGTGCCTTACAATGGTCCACTCGGGCAATTAATGGCTCTATTGCGCAACGCGGCGTGCATCGTTGGCAGCGATACCGGCCCGCTTCATCTCGCGATTGCACTCGGCACTCCGGCTGTTGCTCTCTTCGGTCCCACGGATCCTGCGCGCAACGGCCCCTATAGAACTGAGGACATCGTTTTGCGCGCGCCAGGCGCAATAAGAACGCACAGCCGGATTGACCAAACCGATCCTTCGATGTTGCGAATTCAAGTGAACGAAGTTTTCGACGCTGTTCGCCGCCGGCTCGGAATCCCCGCATGAACTCCACCGGCGCTTTCTTTGCCCGCTGGCGCGTTCGGCTCAGCTATCCGTGCGCCATTCTCGTTCTGTGGTTCGCACGGCCGACTACCCGGAGCATTCTTTGGGCAGCGCCGATCGGTTTGCTCGGTTTATTCGTGCGCGCCCGAGCAGCCGGCCATCTTCACAAGCAAGAATTTCTAACAGTCACCGGCCCGTATGCCTACACACGTAATCCCCTCTATCTTGGCAGCGCGATTCTAACGCTTGCGGCTGCCGTCGCCGCGCGGTCCTGGATATCAGCAGCAATTCTGGGGATTTACTTTGCGCTTTTCTACTCGATCGTTATGCGCCGGGAAGAAGCAGAGCTTCGCCAGCATCACGGCGCTGCATTTGATGAGTACACCCGCGCTGTGCCGCTGTTTTTCCCGCGGCTCACTCCTGCAAAGCTTAACTTTACCGGTGTCGGATCTTTTTCCTTTGCGCAGTACAAGAAGAACCACGAACATCAGGCGGCCATCGGTTTCTTTTTATTGCTCGCGGTGCTGCTATTGATCTGGTGGCTGCGGCTGCGCTGAGACCGTTTCCGCTGTTTTCTCAAGACAAGTAACGAAACAGCTGATTTCCAGATTTTTGCCGTCGGTCCAAAGGTGTACCGCCCCATCACGATCCGTTCGCAGAATCCGCACCCCTGCGGTTGTAAGACGTTCCAGCAATTCCGGATTCGGGTGACCGTAAAGATTGTCTTCTCCCGCGCTGATCACAGCGACACTCGGATGCACCGCAGCCAGAAATCCCGGCATCGTTGAATTCTTGCTGCCATGATGACCAACCTTCAATACATCGGCGCGTAACGCCGCTTCGCCGCTATCCGACAGTATGGAGCTCTCCGCCTGTTTCTCAGCGTCGCCCGGCAGCATCATGCTGCGCTCGCCGTACTTCAGCCGCAAAACCAGCGAATCATTGTTCTTCGGCGCAGTCCCAACCTCTTCCGGTGCAATCTCCGGCCATAGGACTTGTGTCTCGACGCCATCCCACGAAAACGGGCTACCACGTATTTCGTGGATGATCTTAATTCTCTTTTCATGAGCCAGTTTCTCAAAATTCGCCAGCGCTGCCGATTGAACCTCCCTGCCAATCCACAGTGTCCCAATTCGAAAATTCTCAAGGACCGCGGTCAAACCTCCGATATGGTCCTGGTGAGCATGGGTTAGCGCAAGTACATCCAATTTCTGAAAGCCTCGCGACCACAAGAAAGGCGAGACGGCCTCTTCTCCGGGGTCGATGCCGTTGTGCTCTTCCCATCCGGGGAATCCGCCGAAAGCTCCTCCTCCATCGATCAACATCGTTTTTCCGTGCGGCGATACGACAAACAATGAATCTCCTTGGCCTACATCCAAAACCGTCAATTCCAACTTTCCCGCCGACCATCGCGGCGCAAAAGGAAATACGGCAATCGCGAGAGCGCTCAAGGCAAATACTCCAGCAATGCAGCGAGAGACGCTTCCGCGCCACGTATGAGCGATGCGTCCCGTCATTGCGAGAAGCACGCCAGCCGCGAGGAATACCACGATTAGCCAGGCGGGCGGTCCTGGAATGCGGTAACTCCAACGCGGAAATTGTGCGAACCACTGCACGATATGCACGAGCACCATCGTTACCCACATCAACGGTACTGCCAAGAGTCTTCCCAGAGCCTGCGAAATAAGTCCGCAGCCCAACGTCAGGAATCCCAGCGGCACGACAATCCCGGTTAGCGGAACCGCTACCAGATTTACCAGCGGCGCGCTCAGCGTAACGCGATGAAAGTCTCTCGCCATTAAGGGCAGCATCCCGATCTGCAACGCCAGCGTAATCACAAGCAATTCCCACATACGAAGGGAAACTGCGATGCCGCGGGCCAGCGCAGCTCCAGCCGGATTTCCCAGGCGCGCAGGCGCACGCGCCGAAAGCCAGCGCGCAACCGTTCGCAGATCAATCCGAAATTGCGCCGCTCGCGGCTCGTGAGTTGCGTCGCGAGTAACGTCGCGCCAGCCGCGCAGCGCAGCTATATAAGGTTGTACTGTCTTCGCGAGCCACGGCGCAGCCAGCCCCGAGATGCATCCGATCGCCAGAAACGTAAGTTGAAAGCTCGAATCGTGCACGGTCAGCGGCTTTGCAATCAGCAGAATAAGCGCCGCTATCCCCGCGGAGTTCAGTAAATCCAGCCGACGAAAAAACAATCCGCCAATCACCACGATCGCTGTCATCAAGGCTGCGCGAATAACCGGCGGCCTCTGTTCCACCACGGCCACATAGGCGAATAGCAGCGTAAGCGTCGAGAGAGCTGTCCAGAACGGCGTAAGTCTCAGTATACGTCCCATCCAAAACAGAAACACCGCCAGCGCCCCTACGTGCAGGCCGGCCACCACCAACACATGAAAAACGCCCGTCTTCTGAAAATCTGTGGACTCCGAACGATCGACAAAGCTGCGGTCACCCAGCAACATCGCACGCAACACTCCGCCAACTTGCGGCGTCTTCGCGAAGAGTTCGTCGATTTCGTCTCGCAATCTTCGTCGAACGTGCGCCAAAAGTGTGGCGGCGGTCGTTCGAGACGCCGCGGCCCGTTCCATAAGTCCGGGTGCGCGCAACGTCGCGACCAAATCCACATTCTGCTCCGCCAAGTAGGCGCGACGGTCAAACGCGCCGTCGTCCCTGAAAACCTGCGGTTTCTTGGCCTGAGTCGCGACGACGAGTTCGTCTCCAGCATGGACGTCCGGCGCCCCAGTCTGCCCCGGATTATCCGAAAAGCTGACTCGCAGACCTCCTCGGGTGGGCACTAGCGAACCTTCGTATTCAACTCCGGTCAATTCGATCTCGTAACCGTAGCCCCAGGGCAATCGCGCAGGTTCGTCTCGTAGACGCCCGTGCCAGCGCAACGGCGTCTTCAAATCCACGCGAACAGCCTCAACGAGCGACAATATGTAGTCAGCAGAGCGCGGCTGATTTGCAATTCCCGCGCCCAACACACCCAGAATGATCCAACTCAAAACGGAAACGGCAGCAGCAGGGAAGAGCCGTTCGATTCTGGCTAGGAAGATGCCAATACAGATCAGGAAGCCCGCACAGGCAAAACCAATTGTGAGAAATGTGTGCGAGGGAATTCGTTCTGCTAGCCACGCCGTCTGGCCAAGCACAACGCCGCAAGCAAATAACGCGGCGATGGCGACGGCCGGCAACTTCACGGGACTCTTCGCAACCTCACAAGCGTTTCGATGTGATACGTCTGAGGGAAAAGATCGAACAGGTGCATTTCGCTTATTTCATACCGTACGTTCGGCCCCGTAATTTCTTTTGGTTTCCGCGGCGAATTCATTAGAACAGCCAGATCTCTCGCCAGAGTGGAAGGATCGCAGGAAAGGTATACGATTTCCGCGGCTCCGAGATCGGCAAGTTTTGCGGAAGTCTCGGCTCCCAATCCCGCTCGCGGAGGATCCAGCACGATGAACTCCGGCCGCTCCTGTGTTTTCTTCAGAAAATCCTCAGCGTGTTCGTTATGCGTGGTTACAGAGACTTTCGCTGCCTCTGCATTGGCATAAAGATCGCGGGTGGCTGCAAGGTTCGCATCCACGCAAACGACTCTTTCAAACGCCCTCGCAAGTGGCAATGTAAAAAATCCGACACCGGAATACATGTCCAGCGCCATCTTGCCTTTTGCTCCCGCCGTAACCATCTTCAGCAAATCCTCGATCAGGAACCGGTTCACCTGAAAAAACGACAAGTGGCTCACCCTGTATTTGAAACCACCCGCTTCGTGCACCAAATACCCCGGACCAGTCAGCTCGAATTTGTCTTTCTTTTGGTCCAGTAGAAGCAGACTATCCACCTGCGGTATCGCTCCGCGCAACACCGCGGCGAGTTCCGCCGCAGGCTTCGGAAATCTTTCAAACGCTACATTCAATGCGATCTTCTCATCCGCCGAGTCAGCGAATGCTTCAATCTCGAGAATTCCTTCGGGCATCGTGCCAGACCGCGCCATTTCTTGCAGTTGTCCAAAAGTTTGCGCCAGCTTTGGGGAAAGCACCGGGCACCGGTCAATCGGCACGATGAACGAACTCTCTGGCAAGAAATATCCCAGCGCACGAGGCATCCCGCTCTTCACGGCCCACTGTGCGCGATTCCGGTATCCATACGGCTCCGCGGTATGCTCCTGAATTGCCCCGTCCCAGGAAATCCCGCCCAGTCGCGAGAGTGTCTCCCGCAAAATGTCCTTCTTTAAACGTACTTGCTCGCCAGCCGTGATGTGCTGGTAGTGGCAGCCGCCGCAGGTCTGGAAATGCGGGCACGGCGCTGCGATGCGCTCTTTCGACGCCGAGGTCACCTCCACTAACTTTGCCCACACCACTTTTTTCTTCTTGGATTTCTCGGCCGCGCGCACCTCTTCTCCCGGCAGCACAAACGGCACAAAAACAGTATTGCCATCCGCGTGCCCTAGCCCGTCGCCGCCATACACTAGCTTCTCAATCGATAATCGTAACTCGTCAGACATATCGGTAAGGTCCCATTCTGCGATGTTTCGCGTGGAAAGAAAAGGTAATTGCTTCTGGAAAGCGTGCTTCAGGAAAAATAGTACAAACTCAGCCGCGGCAAACGAAATTCTTCAAGCAGCCGCTTCTGCAAAAACTGTTTTTCGACCAGCGCGATCTGTTCCGCTTTCATTTTGCGTCGGTATGCCACAAGCTGCCCATCCATCTCTCGCCGGATCTTCAACATCGTCTCTTCACTCACAGTGCTCATCATCAGCGCCGTCAGTTTGTCATCCAAAATCGTTAGCCGCCTCTCCAAATCCTCTAAGTCCAGCGCGCCGGGCGCATCGAGAAGCGTCGCCATACTGTTGAGTGACTGCGCAATCTCTCGCAATCGGCCCGCAAACTCCACAGTCAACAAGCCCTTGCCATCCGCAACGCAAGCAATTTGGGCGGCATTCTTCCCGAAATAAGCCCGCAACTCCTCG
>Ga0265354_1000144_pt1 | contig 12925 bp, 13 predicted proteins | sample NZE1metagenome_FD_189074 | JGI IMG/M metagenome (GOLD analysis project Ga0265354, IMG submission 189074) | Rhizosphere microbial communities from Maridalen valley, Oslo, Norway - NZE1 | ecosystem: Host-associated > Plants > Roots > Rhizosphere > Soil | place: Norway: Oslo | collected 2017-09-14 | reverse complement strand
GATTGGTTCTACGATTACGACAAGCAGGGGATGATCAAGGGGGTGGAGTTGCTCCCGCCGCATTCGCATCCAAAAAATCAGCCCGCACCTGGACCCGCGGGGAGAGTGCCAGCCAACTGGGAATCGCTCCTACACTAGCAACCCGTTATAACGTCTTTCCGGCCTGTACACCCGATACGAAGGTATGGCCAATACCATAGTCCAATAGCTTTGCCTCCTCACGTCTGGCTTAATCGCGATGTTTCGAGATGCACGTCTATAGGGTTTAGAAAGTTTTTTGCGAAGGAGAACACACCATGTCGGAACTTGTGACGAAATCTGTGGCGCAAGAACAACAAGAACAAAAGATAGAAACACGCACGACGATGGGACGCAAAAGCAAACTTAAGATCGCGATAGTCGTGGCAGTGCTCGCTGTCCTGGGCGCCGCGGCCGTCCACGCGCGGGACGCGCAGGACAAGTACTCGCTGAAATCGCCAAGTGGAATCGCGTTCTCCGACTTCAGGGGATACGAGGACTGGTCGGTGGTCTCTTCCGCCCGCACCGACGAAGTGCTCAAGGTGATCGTCGCCAATCCGACCATGATCAAGGCCTACAAGTCCGGCATTCCGGGCAACGGCCAGCCGTTCCCGGAGGGCTCCATGATCGCGAAGCTCCAGTGGAAGCCAAAGAAGAGCACGGAGGCCCCCTTCGTTGTGGATGTGCCAGACGTCTTTAAGCAGGCTTTCCTGATGGAAAAGGACAGCAAAAGATTTGCGAAAAGCGGCGGGTGGGGATACGCGGTGTTCAACTACGATGCCCCATCGGACAAATTCTCGGCCGATGCTGGTAGCCCCTCAGACTGCGGGTACGCCTGCCATACGCCCGTGAAGGCGAAGGACTACATCTTCCACCCGTACCAGAAGCGCTGAACCGCGCCTGCCCAAGCGTCAAGTGCCCCGCGGAGCTTTATAGAGCAAACCAGAGAGCAACAGATTGTCTGGTTGATTCCACGTCAGGTTCGCTGTCAGATGCCCAGGCGATAATCCCGTCAGGGCGTATCAGTACAGCGTTCAAGCCCAATTGTTCTTTCGCCCGGCCAGAAACATACTTCATTCGCTCGCTGTACTCACTCGCCAAAGTTTTAAGTGAGGCATTCGAATCAAAATCAAGCAGTATCCCTTGGCCATCGCGCATGAGCTTGCCAATTCTTGCACCGTCTTCGAACTCAAAGTTGGGAACGCTGTGGCCTGCTAAAGGGTGATCGCCACCGAGATTGTAGTGCGTGAAAACGCCCCACACCCGTGCTGCAATGTAGGTGGCGCCATCGCGCGTATTCATAAGGTCGCGGAAAATTGCATGCAACGCGCGGCCCTGTGGGCCAGTTCCCATGACTGCAACCTGGGCGCGCGACCAATCCAGAACCTGTGCACCAATTGGGTGACGTTCCGTCTGATAACTGTCCAGCAAGCCTTCCGGAGCTTTCATTTGGATGGTTGCAGCGAGCTTCCAGCCCAGGTTCATGGCATCGCCCAGTCCAAGGTTCAGCCCTTGGCCTCCCAAAGGCGAATGAATGTGCGCAGCATCGCCAGCTAAAAGAATCCGTCCGTTGCGGTAGGTTGTGGCCTGCCGTGCCCGATCAGTCCACGTGGTCGCAACATGCAAAGCGTTGATCGTCACGTCGGTGTTCGAAACGCGTCGTAAAACTTCTTGCACGTGTTCACGTGTGATTGGCTTTTCGGAATTGTGAAACGCACCGCCATCAAAATCCTGTATGAGTACGTAACCTGGCTGGGACTGAAGGTACATGCCTTTTGATGTCACGTTTCGACCGGGCTTGAGTTTCTCAGGGTCGGCAATGTCCACCATAGTCGTGTAGCCGGTGAATTCTGGCTCCGTGCCGGCGAATTCAAAATCGCCCGCTTTGCGAACAACACTCCTGGCTCCATCGCAACCCACGAGCCATTTACTTTGAAAAGATTGGTCCCCGGACTGAACCGTGACTCCATCCTCGGTTTGCTGAAAGTCAGTCACGGCAAACCCGCGCTTGATTTCTACACCCAACGCTTCTGCGCGGCGGGCGAATACCGTTTCAAGCTCCTGGATTTCAGAAATCAAACTGGTGTCGGTCGAGCTTGGCAGGCGATATCTCCATTGCGAGCTATCAATATCGCCCTCACGAAATGGAATTCCGGCGAAGTGCCCAACCTGACGACGTGGCCCTTGTTCGGCATTTTGATGGGGATTCTTAAGGCGTTTATGTATCTCAAGTTCTTTTAGCAACCCGCGACGGTAAAGCGCTTCAATAGTAGGCGCCGAGAGTCCTCGTATCCCGAAAGGAAGTTGCTTCAAGGGCGACTGCGGATTCTCCGCCTTTTCCAGTATCAGGACGGAACATTTGGCCAAGGCCAGTTCACACGCCAGGAAAAGTCCTACGGGCCCAGCTCCGGAAATGATGACGTCGTAAACCGATTGCGTTTTGTCGTTACTCATGAGCGTTTCCATTTGTACCACCTATGGGAATTCAGGGGAAATTGAGGACAGGAACCTTCTCGCCTTCTGAAAAAATCATCGCGGCGACAGAAAGCTAGCACAACGCAATAGAGAACGTCTCGTCCGTCACCCGGTTCGAGGAAAAGTCAAATTCCCCACGCAGGAAAGCGATGCGTGGAGCGCGTGACCGCCAAAAGCACTCAATGGAAAGCTGAGGGATTTTATGCGTGAATGGGCTCGTGGCGTTTCAGGCGCGGAAGGGCCTTGATGGCTCTGCCGGTTTTTTGTTGCGCGAGGCGGAGGTCGTAAAGAGTTTGTAGATTGAGCCAGAACTGGGCGCTGGTGCCAAAGAAATGAGCGAGCCGCAGAGCTGTGTTGCCCGTGATGGAGCGCGTGCGATTCAGGATTTGCGTGACGCGATTCGTGGGCACGTCGAGTTTTCGCGCGAGTTCGGCGGCGCTCATGTCGAGCGCTTCCAGTTCTTCGGCGAGCTGTTCTCCCGGATGGATAGCAGTGACGGGCATAACTGATCTCCTAGTGGTAGGCGCAAGTCGAAGCTATTCCCGAATGTAGTTCCGATGTCTACGTCGAACCTTTTTGCAGGTATTTGCAAACGTCTTTGACCGCGCTCTTTTCCTTTACTGGAGTGGTTCCGAAAACGATCTTGCCACCCTGGGAAAGCGTGTAGTGCGCCTTCGGTCTCGGCGGTCGTGGTCCATGTGGTCCTTCAGATCCGTTAGGACCTTCAAAATCTCCTTCGTGGGCTTCCAAAACATAGTCCGCCTTCGATTCATCGGTAACAATGGAAACATTCGCACATCCTGCTTTCTGAAAGTTCTCCAACAGGAATGCGGCTGGCGTTGTCGATGCTGGGCTGAGAGCAACACTGACCGGCTTATCCTGCGCAAGAATCGGGGTTGTGAAAAGAAGAATGCACAGAATAGCCATCCGACTAGTTTTTATCAGATACCGCCTCCGAACTTCGCAGGTGAGTATAGCATCGCAGCCTCTACCCGATTGCCTCGACGCGGCGTGGGCACTGCGAGGAAGGGTCAAAGCCCGCAGCCTTAGAGCAGAAAGCGCTACTCACTATCCACTATCCACTCCCCACCCACTCCGGAATTGGCCGTGTGGCCAGGAAGACCTATCCGGAAATAAGGCATTTGATGTATTTCACGCATGGGCCCGCGCGCTTAACATTATCCTCGACTAGAAAGAGCATATTCCACCCCAACGCCCCGTTCTGGACGCGGGGCGTTTTATTTTCAGTAGCGATTAAAAAGCTGTACGGAATTGGCGCGAGGACGGAACATGCGAATCACAATTTCACATAATAGCTCCAAGGCAGAAGTCATAAAGGCCGTAGATCGCTCATTCGATGATCTGTTCGAAGGGGCCCCAGGATTACCGGTGCGGTTGCTTGTTAAGCAGCGAAGCTGGCACGGATCGGTGCTCACTTTCTCGCTCACCGCAAAGTGGGGCTTACTGAGCACACCGATTGAAGGAACTGTAACGGTCACCGACCAGGACGTTACGGTGGAAGCTGATCTGGGAATGCTGAGGGGCCTTATTCCCGAGAAGCTTGCTCGTGAAGTAATCGGCAATCGAGTGAAAGGATTATTGAGATGACCGTTCCCGTTTTCTGAGAAAATCATGACCGCGACAAAGCTCGCACAATGCAATAGAAAAGGCTCCTCTGGCTATCAAACGCCTTCATTCGGATAAAGCACGGAGGAGAAAAATCAGATTATGGCACTAGGGTATTTAATTGGCAGACGAGGAGCGTAAGAAAGAGAGATATGTCGGGGATGATCTGGTTCCACTTGAAAAGCCTTTTGCAAGCTGACACAACGTGGTTTTTGGAAGGTCTAGTTCTGCAAACCCGCAATCCATGCAAACCAAAAGCTCTGGGGATGCAAAGATCGGAGGCGCGTCCAGATTCTTCAGCCCCGAAAAATGGACAATCATCTCCGACCTGACTTTTTGCTGGTTCTCCGAAGTGCATGATTTACAAGCCATAAGGTTCACCTAAACGAGGCTGTGGTTGAACATCACAAGCGACTCGCCATATCCGAGTTTGCCTCTTTAAACCAAAGATTGTGCCAGCCTGGTTGGAAAATATTTAACCGGACACGGTGGGATAGGGGTTTGCGGGGCCGTTGGTACTTTTGACACTGGACGGTGCTAAACCAAAGAGACATTCTCTCGCCGTCAAATGACGGATGCCATCTAGCAATAGTCAAGTAGGAGCAAGGTGGAATGATGCTGAGCCAGTCCGGCAAATCCAGCGAGTCAACGAATGTGAGGGTCTCGCTGATAATCTGCATCGCCGGTTTGATCATGTTCGCAGTATACGTAGTTATCCATTTTCTCCTCCCCCTCGACTAAAGCTGTCAAAGCGGCTCTGCAGCGAGCAACGATCCGCTCAGTTCATGTTGATCCAAAGCGTTGTAGAAAGATTTCCGATGAAAATGACAACGACAACCCGACAAATAGGCTTCGTCACAATTGTGGACATCAGTGGCGAGATTGTCCTCGGTGAAGAATGTACCGCACTTAGAAATTTAATCAGTGACCTCCTAATCCTGGGACATAATCGGATTCTGCTTAATCTCGCAGGCGTCAATTCCATCGACAGCGCAGGCTTTGCGTACCTGATCGGTTCCTTGGTTAGCGTGCGAAAGCAACGAGGGGACTTAAAGCTGCTCAATCCTACGAAAAGAGTATTGGCCGTTATGCAGCTTTTCAAGCTGCACACAGTCTTTGACGTTAGGGAAGACGAAGCTGCGGCCGTTAAGTCCTTCGGCGAATCGGCCGCGGCAACTGCTGCCGCGGGATAGAATAAGCCAACCCAACCTTCGGCGTGAATGCGCTGGTTCCCACAAGAATGTCTGCCGTGACCCGAATTTTATGCCGACTTTGACAGGAACAGAGGCGCAATCGCTGCGAGCGGATATTCAGTTGACGGTTTCAATGTCCAAGTTCAATGTGGATAAGTTTTTCCTAAGTTTTTGCAGGTCGGCTGCGAAGAGAACAAGCTCTGCGCTTCCGCAGCCCAGGCAGACTACTGTCTGCTGATGGATACGGACTGGAGATCGATTGAGCCTATCTATCTCTGGGAAAATCACCAGTTCGAACTTCAGGTCTTGCTGCTCTGTAGACGTGCAATGCCTACAGGCCATTTTCCCTCCAGACAGGCTAGACCTGCGCGGAATTAGCCCAAACAGGAGTGATTCTCTTTGCTTCAATCCCCTCAACCGCAGCGAGCTTCTGGTTGAGGTGTGGCTTCGAGCGTAAGTCACCTGAGTAGAGTATGCAATTCGGCCCAGTGTAGACTGCGCATAGCAGACAAGGGACCGAGACGAGGTGCTGCGGGGGCAGGTCTAACTTTTTCACCCTGAAGTATTTTCATGCGGCGATGGACAATACCGTTCAATTTTGCACACATGGTTAGGCATTCATAAAACATCGAGTACCTGTACTGTGATGGCGCGAATCGATGGTTGGACACCTAACGTGCGAGCCACAGCGCATAGCGAATTGCTTGGAACATTGTCCACTGATGGTGCGTTCGTAGAATGAAGTACCAATTGAAGAGGGATGGTGATTTCATAATTTTCCTACTGACCGTAGGCGCAGTGCCTACAGATAGATAGTGCCTGGCGAGTGGCGTTCGTTTCATTCCGAGGCACATCGCCATCGGGTAAGAATTCGAATACATCGCATGTGCGCAACAAAATGCTCCAACGTCCCCAGTGTGGCAGTTTGGGAGCGGCTGTCTGTACATTCATTTCCTTAGATTTGCAAATGTTTGATGGTAGCGGAGCGAGGCTATTCCGTGGACTTTCTCATAGGGCGAGGAATCGCAGCGTACTTCGGGCGGGTGGACGCGACAGACTAAGGCTGCGGGTTTTGACTCGTCTGTCCCCGATTCATTTGCCCTTGGCTACCCGTTGTTAGCTGTCCAAGCCAACTCCGTGATCGCCTTCCTCTATCCCCAGAAAGATTTGGTTCCACCAAACGTTTTCCCATCCAACTCCGTCTATACCTGCAGCATCCCCACAGAACCGTGCAACACGTGTCCACCCGGAGATCTTGGAGGGTTCTTTATGTTCCGATCTATTGCTCGCATCTTGGTTCCTGTTGTCATGGCATCTGTTTCCGTCTTGGCGTCCTTGGCCAACGCCCAAATCTCGCCGAACCTGCCCAATCCGATCAAGGCGCCGAACCCGCTGACGACGACGTTATCCATTTTTCGTAGCAATATGCAGGACAAGATCATGAAGTCGGCGGAAGCGATGCCAGAGTCCAAGTACAGCTACCGGCCGACGAAGGACGTTCGCTCGTTTGCAGAGATCCTGACTCATCTGGCGGATATATCCTACACATTGTGTTCAAACGCCAAGGGTGAAGCGCCCCCCGCCACGGCTACCGAGAAGAGTTCGAAGCCCCAGATCATTGCCTACCTCAAAGGTTCGTTCGACTACTGCGATGGCGTGTACTCCGGGTTCACCGATGCGCACCTCAATGACCCGGCGGACTTCTTCGGCTTCAAGACGAACAAAATGTTCATCTTGACGCAGGTCGGAAATCACGACGCCTTGCATTACGGAAATCTCGTCACGTATCTGCGCATCAATGGCATCGAGCCGTCCGGCGGCTGGTTTTGATGCCGCAGCAGCGCGATTTCTCCTCGACAGTGAGTGCTGAATAGTGGGTAGTGAGTAGGGGGGATGGGGGCGCCCCGGGTCCCGGTTTTGCACCTGGGGCCTTTGACCTTTCCAATCTTTTCGACAGCACAGCAAACTAATTAGTCCGCGACCACTCTTTGCCTCCCTTGGATTTGCCTCCATCCCACCCCAATCCGGCCTGCCCGTTCGAATGAATCAGTCAGTAATAAAAATATCTATTGACAAATAGTAACTAATCCTGCTACCATGTCCCATGTTTAGCTCGCGCCACGCCCGTCTCTGCCTTTGTAGCGCGGTGGCTTTAGCCCGCAGTCTTTTCCCACCCATGTTTTTTCCTCTAAACTCTTTAGAATCCGCATTTACGAAAAACATGCCCGTAAGCCCTTTAGAATACGCAGTTTCAAAACACAGGACTTAAAGCCCTTCAGAATGAGCATTTACAGAAAAACCGGGGTGGGGGCCGGATCCCTCCATAACTGCTCGCCAGAAAGAGAGCGCGATGAATCGCGGCCCTACAAGGGCGGCACGGGACGGGGCGGCGGATCGTCGGTGCGCAAACCCTTTGCGTGTAGGGCGACTTGGGCAGGGCGAGGCGAGGCGTCTACTGGATCGTAGAAGTAGGCTTGGGTGGTTTCGGTTTCGCGTTCCACTTTCCAGACGCGAGTGTTGGTGACGTAGTCTGGCTTATCGGTGAAGGGTGTGATGAAGGCGGGGCAGAACCACTGTATGCGGTTGTTGGGCTGGGCAGCGAAGTTGCCGTTGTCGAGTGCGATGATGTGGGCGCACTTGTGGCCGCCATCGCCGGCTTCTTCGGCGTCTTCGCTGGCGAACCAATCGAGCGTGAAGAGATATTGGCCGCCTTCCCAAGAGCGGTCTTTCATTTGCACGCGGACGCGGGCGTCCTGGAGGCGGTCGAATGTGGTGCAGCAGACCTCATAGCTGAAGCAATCCCAGAATTGGAGCCAGTCGAGCGGAACGATGGGGGCCTCGCTCTTGTGGCAGAAGGCGTGAATGGGGAGACGCCAGATGACGGCGCCGCTGTCGGTGAGCACGTGGAATCCGAGAGCGTGGCCCTGGATGCTCGAAGCGGCGAAGACGCAAACATTGAGAAATTCACCGTGGTGAGAAAGACCGTCGTAGAGAAATTCTTTGCGGAGAAGACAGTAGAAGCGCGGGATGTTGACGTTGAGCGTGGCCAATTGTGGCCCTCCTTTTTGAACTGCATTTGCGAGAGTAACGCGTATCGTTGAGAGTGCAAGAAAAATGTTCACTTTTTTGCGGAATATGTTTGGTAGAGAAAAATAAATTATGCAGTGCCGGAGTAATTGCAAAGAATGGGCGCAGCATGCTGCGCCACTACAAGAAAAGCGAGAAAAGAAAAAAAGAGGGCACGATGAATCGTGCCCCTACAGGGGAGGTGGGGAAACCGGGGAATGCGCTTTGCCGGGTGAGTCCCTCCGGCAGGATTCTTTGTTAGGATGGCGGCGCTGATCTGAATAGCGATCCTCAAGAAGCGGGACAATCGATCATCAAGTAGCGGGACAATCAGGCAGTCAGGCGCATATATTGCCTTCCTGGGTTCCAGGGGGATTACGGCGAGGAGTGAACGGCCATGACAGGACAATCACAAGCGGTGCAATCCGGCGAGCCATCCGTGGCCATTCGACGGGCGTCTGCGGCGGACGCTGAAGTGTGCGGAAGAATTTGTTTCGAGGCTTTTACGGCGCTTGCCAATCGTCACAATTTTCCTCCTGATTTGCCGTCGCCGGAAGTTTCCATTGGAGTGCTCTCGGCGATGTTCTCGCATCCAGGGTTTTATTGCGTGGTGGCTGAACAGGACGAGAAAATCGTCGGTAGCAACTGTTTGGATGAGAGGACACCTATTGCCGGTGTTGGGCCGGTCACGGTAGACGCGTCGGTGCAGAATCGCGCGGCAGGGCGCGCGTTGATGCAGGCAGTGCTGACACGCGCCGCGGAACGGAAATTTGCAGGAGTAAGGCTGGTGCAGGCGGCGTATCACAACCGTTCGCTGTCGCTATATGCGAAGCTTGGTTTCGTTGTGCGCGAGCCCCTTTCTTGCATGCAGGGGCCGGCGATGAAGAAAATCCTGCCGGGGTATTCGGTTCGGCCTGCAGTGGCTGGAGACCTAGCAGCTTGCAATGACTTATGTTTTAGAGTTCACGGCCACAACCGTGCGGGCGAGCTACACGATGCGATTCAGCATGGCTCGGCAATTGTCGCCGAGCGTGATGGGCGCGTAACCGGATATGCCTCTTCGATAGCGTTTTCCGGGCACTCGGTTGGCGAGACGAACGACGATTTGAAGGCGTTGATTGCCGCAGCGGCGGCTTTTCAAGGGCCGGGCATTCTCGTGCCTAGCCGCAATGCGGAATTGTTTTGTTGGTGCCTCGAGAAGGGGCTTCGCGTCGTGCAGCCGATGACGTTAATGACGATGGGACTCTACAACGAACCCGCAGGCGCCTATTTGCCTTCGATTCTGTATTGAAGTCTGGCGCGTCCTCCACGCTGAAGATTGCAGCATGACAGGAAAAAGAAAGAGGGCACGATGAATCGTGCCCCTACAAATGGTTGTCCCGCGGGTGCCCCACGTGTCGGTTTTACACGTGGGTGTTTTGATTTTGTTTTTCTCAGTCCGTTTTGATTTAGTCCATGTGGTGCATGGCGTAGATGTTGTCTAGGCCGTCTTTGTAGGGATAGACGTGAGTCATCCAGCCGAAGACGACGGGGTGGAAGCGGCCGCCGGCTTCGGAGCAGGCGTCTTCGGTGATGATGGAGCCTTTGAGGCCGAACTTGGTCCAATCGGCGGAGCGCATCTGGCCGAGAGGCGGCAGGCAAAGATTTGTGTGCAAGTGCCACATGGCGACACTTAGCGGAACGCGCTCGTTGAGCTGATCTTCTGTGGCGCGCTTGGGCATGGTGTACATCGCGCCGACGAGTTCGTATCCGGTGGCGGTTTTTTTGTAGAGAAGGGAAGTGGGACGCGCGGGATCGAAAGTCAGCGATTCGAGAAAACCGTTGCGATAGCTGGTGAAGTGATATTCGGGTTGCGGGACGTTGGGAAGAAAGATTTTGAAGCCGTCAGCGAGAGCGACGTGGTAGTCCTTATATTTCCCGATCCCGGCGCGAAGCTGCGTAGCGACTTCGTTGGCGCGCTGAATATCCTCGGGAGTTTGCGTGCGCATGCTAGTCATGTACATGTGGTGACTGTGCGCGTCGTTGTGGCCCGGCGTCATGTCTTGGACGGCGGCCTTTTCACTGGCTTTTTCATCGCCCATGTCCATGCCGGGCATGGTTTTGGATTGCGGAGTGGCGGATTCCTGCGCGGCGGGATTCTGCGTGCTGGGCGCGTGGTGACCGGGCGTGGCAACTAGCAGTACGGTGACTACAAAGATGGCTCCGAAAAGCATGCCGGTTTTTGCGGCAAGATGAAGCAACGTTCTACGCGCTGACATTACGATTCTCCTCACTTAATAATACGCAAGGAGTTGGATGGAAATATCAGCGAAGGCGCTCCTTGGTGCGTGAGAAAAAACTGTACGGAGGGACAGGGAGAAAAGAGGAAGCGAGGAATAATGACGTAATGAAGTAAAAAATAGATGGAGAGGACGAGACGGCAAAATTTGGACGTGGAGGGTGTTTCGAGACTGACGTGCGGAGCGTGCTAAAATCTTGGGGTGAAAAAACAAACAGTGTTGCCGGCAAAATATTTGACAGGCGGCGTGCAGCCGCCGGGAGACAAATCGATTTCGCATCGTTACGCGATGCTGGCGGGTCTAGCAGAAGGGACCAGCGAGCTGAGGAATTTTTCGGCGGCGGCGGATTGCCATAGCACTCTCGGCTGCATGAGTGCGCTGGGCGCGGAAGTGAAAGTCGAAAAAGATTTGGTGCGAGTTATCGGGCGAGGGCCGCGGGGGTTGAAGAGCAGTTGGCGTGCGCTGGATGCAGGGAATTCCGGAACGACCATGCGGTTACTGACGGGGATTTTGGCGGGGCAGGAATTTACCACAAAACTTACCGGCGACAGTTCGCTCCAAAAGCGGCCGATGAAGAGAGTTGTGGGACCACTGCGCGAAATGGGCGCCGATATTCGCGCGAAGGACGATAATTTTGCGCCGCTGGAAATCAAAGGCGCGCGTTTGCAAGCGATTGATTATCAGATGCCGATGGCTAGCGCGCAGGTAAAGTCGGCGGTGTTGCTTGCCGGGCTCTACGCGGAAGGCGTGACTAGCGTGACGGAGCCTGCTGGCACACGCGACCACACGGAATTAGCTTTGGAAGAATTCGGGGCGGCGATCGAACGGCAGGGGCGAACGACAAAGATCCACGGGCTTTTTGGCGGAAATGGATCGGGAAAGCTTGTGGCGAAATCGTTGGATGTGCCGGGAGATATTTCCTCGGCGGTATTTTTTATTGCGGCAGCCTCGTTGCTGGTGGATTCAAATATTGCGATTCACAATGTGGGGTTGAATCCGACACGGACGGCGATTTTGGATTTGTTCGCAGGAATGGGAGCGTCGATTCAGATGCTTTCGCTGAAGAGCTCGCATGGAGAGATCATTGGCGATCTGGCTGTGAAAGGCGCTTCGCTAAGAGGCGGAGTGATTGAAGGCGAGACGATTCCACTGGTGATCGATGAGCTGCCGATGATTGCGGCCCTGGGACCGTTTACAGAAGAAGGTATTGAGATTCGGAATGCGGGGGAACTGCGAGTGAAAGAGAGCGACCGCATCGCTGTGCTCGTCGAAAATTTGCGGCGTATGGGCGCGACTGTCGAAGAGCGGCCGGATGGATTGAAGGTGGAGGGCCGGCGCGCGGGAAAACTACATGGGGCCGAGATTGAGCCGCATGGGGATCATCGGATTGCGATGGCATTTGCCGTGGCCGGGCTGGCCGCGGAGGGAGAAACCGTGATTCGCGATGCAGATTGCGCGGGCGTTTCTTATCCGAGCTTTTTTGAGGATTTGAATAGGTTGGCGGAGAGGTAGGGAAGAGGCGAAAATCGAAACTGGAAATTCGAAATTAGAAAAGCCGCGGCGAGATCCGTGTTATGAGTGCCGCATTTCGAGTTACGAATTTCGCGTTTCGTGCTTCAGCTGGTTTTTTTGATGGAGAGTGTGCCGTAGCTGGTTTTTAAAGTGATTTTAGGGCCGCGGGCTGAGCCGTATTTTCCTTCTAGATGAGAGTCGCCGGATTCCGCAGAAGTTTTCTTTAGGGTGTCCGCAGAAAATTCAGAATCGATATCGCAGGAATGGCAGTCGGCGACGATGTTGAAGCTTGCGGACTCGGGAAGAGTGAGCGAGATGCTCGCGTTTGTGTTGGTGGCGTCAATATCTGCCTTGGGCGGGGCAGAGAAGCGCATCTCGACGTCGCCATCGCGGTTGTCGACTTTCACTTTGCCGGTGGCATTTTCGATGGTCACGGAGTAGCGATTCGTCCGCAGCGTGATGTCACCCGGTGCGTCTACAATTTCCAGATTGCCTGAGCTGACCTCCATGTGGCCGGTGAGCGAGGTGAGGGTGAGATCGGTGCGCTGAGAGATGAAGCGAAGACCTTTGGCGACTTTGTCAGCGCGGATGGGGCCGTAGAATTCGCCGTCGAGTGTGAAACTTCCTGCGGCTGACGCGACGTCGACCTGCGTCCCTTTCCCCGAGATCTTAATGTCGCCTTTGGTGTCGGAGACTTTGACGTCTCCCTTGTGCATTTCGATATTCACGTCGCTGGCGGTGTCGCGGACTTCCACG
>Ga0265354_1000143_pt1 | contig 12935 bp, 10 predicted proteins | sample NZE1metagenome_FD_189074 | JGI IMG/M metagenome (GOLD analysis project Ga0265354, IMG submission 189074) | Rhizosphere microbial communities from Maridalen valley, Oslo, Norway - NZE1 | ecosystem: Host-associated > Plants > Roots > Rhizosphere > Soil | place: Norway: Oslo | collected 2017-09-14 | reverse complement strand
AGCCCCTTTTTAAATTGCATCCTCATCATCCCGGCATCGCGCACTACATCATCCACTGTTACGACAATCCTGTCCTTGCGGAAAAAGGCCTCGCCGCCGCGCGCATGTACGCGGAGATTGCTCCGGCCTCGGCCCACGCCCAGCACATGCCTTCGCATCTCTTCACGCGCGTGGGCTCATGGGACGAAGCGATCCACTCTAATGTAAAATCGGCGCAAATGGCTGCCGATGCGGAAGTCACCTCGAAAGACGGCGAAGCCCGCGAGCAACGGCTTCACGCCATGGACTATCTCGTCTACGCCTATCTGCAAAGTGGGCGCGTGAAGCAAGCCGAAGCCGTTCTGGCCGAAATGAATTCCCTTCCCCCACTTCCCGGAACTTCTTTTATCGCTGGTTACGCGAACGCCGCGATACCAGCACGCTGCGCCATCGAACTCCGGGATTGGAAGCGGGCTGCCAGTCTGCAAGTCCAATCCACGGGTGTGCCGATGGTGCGGGCCATTACGTGGAACGCGATTGGCGTCGGCAGCGCTCGCGCTGGTGATCTCGTGCGCGCGGCAGAAGCGGAGCACGCTCTCGCGTCGTTGGTGGCGTCGGTTCAGAATGACACCTACGTTTCGAATCAAGTGGAAGTGCAGCGTCGCGAGGTGGCTGCCTGGATCGCGGAAAAGAGTGGCAAGAGCGCTGATGCCATTGCCACGATGCGATCAGCTGCGGAGCTAGAAGAGAGTATGGACAAGAGCGGTGTGACGCCCGGAGTCGTAACACCCGCGCGCGAGATGCTCGCTGATTTGTTTGCTTTGGACAAACAGCCTGCCGCTGCCCTCGCGGAATACGAAGCAGTTCTGAAGACTGCGCCTAATCGATTCAACGCTTTATACGGCGCCGCGAGTGCCGCGGAGGCCGCTGGAAATTCTAACAGCGCGAATCTCTACTTCAAGAAACTGAGCGAAATCGCCGTCGGAGACGAGCGACCCGAATTGGTAACTGCTCGAAATAGAATCAAAGCTTCAGCGGCGCAGAATTCCGTCACGCAACCTTAAAGTTTTGTAGCTTGCAGATCTGTGAAATTCATCCAAGCTCGCTCACCACTTTTTGAAAGGTTGGCACATCCGGAGAAAGCTGCGGCGATTCTTGTTAAGCTGGAAACACGAATAGCCGAGGTTGCGGGTTTACTAGAAAAATGTTTACAGGGATCATCGAACACGTTGGCACCATCGAAGCGCTGGATCTGAAACCTGAAAGCGGGCGCATCACGATTCACGCGCCCAGCCTTGCGCCTACGCTCGCCATCTCAAAGAGCGTCGCCGTAAACGGTTGCTGCCTCACTGTCGTCGCTCTCGGCAAAAAACAATTCTCAGCTGATTTATCTGGCGAGACCATTCAGAAAACTTCGTTCGGTGCGAGAGACGGCGGGCTGAAAAAAGGTTCGCGCGTTAATTCGGAGCAGCCTCTCACCGCCGGCGCGGAATTCGGCGGCCACTTTGTCCAGGGACACGTCGACGGTACGGGCCTCGTCACACGTCTTGTCCCAGAAAGCCCGGGAAGCAACAGCTGGCTATTCGGCGTGGAAGTTCCCGAAGACTTTGCGCGCTACATCGTGCCAAAAGGCTCGATCACCATCGACGGCATCAGCCTCACTGTCGCGCGCTGGAATAAACATACGCGTATCGCGGAAGTTGCCGTAATTCCCTACACCTACGAGCACACCAACATCAGCGACCGCAAGCCTGGCGATACCGTCAACCTCGAAGGAGATGTTCTCGGAAAATACGTAGAACGCTATCTCGAAGCGCGCAACGAAACACATGCTGCACCTGCTTCGAAACTCAGCCTCGAAAAACTAATTGCCGAAGGCTTCTAAGCAGAACATCGCACCGTTCGTAAACTCGACCGCCTCGTCGTCTTCCAGCGTGCTCAACTTACAGCTTCGCGGGCCTTCGCGCGCGCCCCTCGCCAGTACAGCAGTAGACCAATCACTATGGTTGCGACAGTTCCGCAAACAAGCTTCATCTCAAACCCAAACTTGTTCGTCGAATCGCCGGGTGGAACCAGCGAAACGAAAATACCGATCAACACAATCAGAAAGCCCGTACCAGAAACGGCCCACACCCCCGCCTTGCCGCCTGGGATCAGAATGGCCTCCGAGTTTTCCTTACGATCCTTCCGCGAAAAGAGCCGAATCGCCGCCGCGAACATATAGAGGAACGGAATGAAATAAAGAATGTTCGTGGCGCTCACAAGAAAGTCATACGCGCCTCGCGTCGATTCATTGATCTGGCTGACTAAAAGAATCGCGCACGAAAGCACAGCTTGTATGAGGATCGCAACGTATGGCGTCTTCCACCGCGGATGAATTTTGCCAAACGCCTGCGGCAGGTAGCGATCGATTCCGACCACAAACGGCACGCGCGCGATTCCCGCAACCGTACTTCCAACCCCGCCGGCATTCCCCAGCGTCACGACAATCGCCGCAACTATCCCCAGAAATCCAATTCGCAGTGCGATTGATCCCACAGTGATCGCGTGGAACACGCCGCTGGTGTTCGAAACGTCCGCCGCAGGCACAAGCACCAGCACCGCCACCGTCGCCAGGATATACATCGCAGCAATCAGCCCGGCTGCGGCATAGAGTGCGCGCGGCAACGTTCGGCGCGGGTTGCGCACTTCCTGGCTCATCGCGGATACGAGCTCAAGTCCGCTGAACGCAAACGCGATCTGCGACCAGAAATTCACCGTGTCCCAATTCCACGTCGGTAAAATGTTGTGCCACGTAAAGTGTGTCACCGCGCCATGCTTCATCGCGATAATCGCGGCGACACCGACAACCGCCATCAACGGCAAGTACGTCGAAACGCCTCCGATGTTCTGCAGCCACTTGCCGATGTTCAGACCGATGATATTCAACCCGACGGCCACGATCAGGTAGCCCACGGAAAGCAGTAGCAAAAATGTGCGGTCATGCTCGAGGGCTGAACCCCGCTCGCCCATGATGTACGCGCTCATCGCCGCGCTGGCGAGCAGCAAGCCTGGAAAGTAAAAAACGGTGTAGGCCCAGTAATTCCATCCCGCGATGAAGCCGTGAAAATCACCGAAGGCTTCCTTCGTCCAAACGTAGAGACCACCCTCTTCCGGGAAACGCGACGAGAGTTCGTTGATTACCATTGCGGATGGAACAAAGAAGAAGACGGCTGCGATCACCCACAAACTGATCGATGATGTTCCGTTATGCGCAGCCGCGGCAACCCAGCGCGGCCCGAGAACTGTTGCGATATTGAAAAGCAATACGTCCCAAAAACCCATGGTTTTGGGCAATTGCTTGATGGGATCGGAAGCGCCGCCGCCTGCGGCCTGGCTCACAGAGTCACGTCCAGCGCGGGAATCAACGCATCCTGCATGCGGAAATTGTGGAGGAATGGATCCTTCGAATTTTCAAAATCGTCCCACGGGCCGAAGAACGCAACCCGGCCGTCCTGCAGAAAGACCACCGTATCCGCAAGTTTTTTCGCTAGGTGCGTGTCGTGCGTGACGACAATCGACGTGCGGTGAAACGCCTCCTTCAGCCGCAGGATCAGGTCGCCCATGTGCCCCGCCATGATGGGATCGACCATCGTGGTCGGTTCGTCAAATAATATCGCCTCGGGATTTTGCGCGAACGCACGCGCCATGGCTACCGCGCGCTTCATCCCCGTCGATAATTCGCTCGGCAGTTTATCGAGGACCTCTTCGACTTCCAGCATCTTCGCTAATTTAAAAACGTATGCATCGATGTCTTCGTATTCCAGCCCGGGCTGCTTCTCCAGTGGAAAAGCTATGTTCTCCGCGACCGTCAGCGAATCGAACAACGCGCCGGACTGAAACACCATCGTCACTTTGCGCCGCACTTCCTCGAATTGCTGTTCGGTGAAATCGGTAACGTCAACTCCATCCACGAAGATTCGCCCGGAATCTGCCTTCATAAATCCCATAATGTGCTTCAGCGAGACGGACTTCCCAACGCCGCTGCGTCCCATGATCACGCACGTCTCGGCGCGCTTCACGCTGAAGCTGACGTCCTTTAGCACGGCGTTGTCGTCGAAGGATTTGCAGACATCGCGAAACTCGAAAAATTTTTCCGCGCGCGGCTCAGCACTGCTGCTGGCTCCGCTGGAGCCCACCAGTCCGGACGGTAACCGCAATCTACCCGCGTCCATCCCCGCTGCACCGCGATTGATGTCGTTTTTGTCTGCCATTCTCCGCTTTCGTTGTCTTGGGCTCGCGTAAACCATGCATCTACCGTTTGAGGCGTCGACTAGCTTTGTTCCGCCTCCACAATCCGCCGCGCCTCTTCGTAATCCGCCGCCGTATTCATGTTCCAGAAAAGTCGCCCTGCGCTATCAAATCGTTTCCAGTCCCGCGCGTCAAGAACTTCCGCGCGCAGTAGTGCAATGCCCTCTGTCACTTTGCGGACTCCGCGCTCCAAGGCCGACTCCAGCTCTGCAGCTGCGTCCGTTCGCCAGCAAGCACACAGCGGCTCAAGGCCATAGTCAGACTTGGGCACCACAACTTGAGCGGAGCTTTGGATCGCGCGGCCGACCAGATAAGTTAACCAATCGTTTGTTAGAAATGGCATGTCGCAGCTGACAATCAGATTCCAATCGCGACCGCCGTCGGTTTCGCTTGTCGCAAGCATCGCGGTAATAATTCCACCCAAGGGACCTTGCCCAGGCCACAAATCCTCGGTAATCCACACGTCAAAATTCAAATAGCGGTGAGGAGGAGCGACGACACTCACCGATCCAACGGTGTCGCTAACCAAGCGGCACATTCTTCTGAGCATGGGTTTCCCGCCGAGTTCCACCTTCGCTTTGTCTTGTCCGAAACGTGTACTCCCGCCTCCCGCTACGACGTATCCCGCAACGCTTGAGGTCCCAGAGATTGCGGATCCCGTCGTTCGGAAATTCATTCTTCCTCCAAGGGCTCGCGTCCAGGCCGCCGAATCCCCAACTCGCGCAATTTTTCCTGCAAGCTCTGCCGGTGCAACCCAATCGTCGCCGCCGTCCGCGAAACATTCCACCGGTGATCCGCCAGCTGCTTCGTCAAATACGCCACCTCAAACTTCCGCTTGGCCTCGCGAAAATCTTTCTCGCCAAATCCGTTTTCGTTCGCCCCATCGGAGTTCTTGTAAGGCCCAGCTTCCCCGCTCGCCACTTCCTGCGGCAAATCCTCCACGCCTATCTCTTCTCTGCGACACAGCACTAAACTTCGCTCCAGTGCATTTTTCAACTCGCGAACATTCCCCGGCCAATCATATTTTTCCAGCGCCGCCATAGCCTCCCGCGTAACCCGCCCTGTAGGGGAGGGGCTTGCTTGTCCTGGAAGGGCCCCTCCTGATTCCACCCCGGCGCGTAATCGAGCCAGGTGCATCTGCAAAAACGTTTCGGCTAGCACAGGGATGTCCGCTCTGTGCGCTCGCAGAGGCGGCAACTCAATCGTCACCACACGCAACCTATAAAACAAATCCTCTCGAAATTTTCCCGCCCGAATTTCCGCCCCCAGATTTCGGTGTGTAGCGCTAATCACACGCACATCAACAGGGATAGTCTGCGTCCCACCCAAACGTTCAATGGTTCGATTCTCCAAAGCCCGCAACACTTTCGCTTGCGTCACCGGATTCATGTCCCCAATCTCATCCAAAAACAAAGTCCCGCCGGAAGCCAACTCGAACTTCCCCTTCTTCTGCTGCGCCGCTCCCGTAAACGCCCCGCGCTCATACCCAAACAATTCCGACTCAATCAAAGTCTCCGGCAAAGCCGCGCAATTCACCGCGACATACGCCTTCCCCGCGCGTGACGACCGCGCATGGATCTCCTGCGCCATCAAATCTTTCCCAGTTCCGCTTTCGCCGAGAATGAGCACGGTTGAGTCCGCCGACGCCACGCGATCCGCCATCTCAAACGCTCGCCGCATTTCCACCGTCCGCCCAATCATCTGCCCAAACTGCCCCTCAGTCGCCATGCGCCGCCGCAACGAATCATTCTCTTTTTCCAGCGTAGTTAGTTTCAACAAATTCGCCACGCGCTGCCGCAACTCCTCCAGCTCAAAACCCTTCACCAAATAATCGGCCGCGCCCAACTGCAACGCTTCCACCGCCGTCTTCGCCGTATCCAAAGCCGAAACCATCAGCACCGGCACGTCGCTCCCCTGCTCGCGCATCCACCGCAAAAACTCCAACCCACTCTGCCCCGGTAGCACTACATCCAGTAACACCAGGTCCGGTTGCTCAGTGTTCAAGGCCAGACGCGCCGCTTCCGCCGAATCCGCCTCTGCAATCCGATATTTCGCCTCCAGCGCCCGCCGCAATCCGTACCGGGCTGCTGGCTCATCATCCACAATTAAAATTGTTCTCATTGCACCCTTCCCATCCCCCGTAGGGGCACGGCATGCCGTGCCCCTCGATCAATCACGCATGCTCATCGATTCGCATCGCCGCTTGTGCATCTATTTCCTTGCTCTAGGCGTCGTCACTCCAGCCAAGGGAGGGCAAGCCCCTCCGCTACAAAGGCAAAGTCACGAGGAATCGCGTTCCTTTGCCGTCCTTCAACGGACTCTCCCAATCCAACTTCCCCCCAAACTCCGCCACGCGCCGCGCCACAATCGCCAAACCAAGTCCCGTCCCCTGCGTCTTCGTAGTAAAAAACGGCTGCAGGATTTTCTCCCGTGTACTCTCGGGCACACCCGGTCCGTCGTCTTCCACCGCAAACAAAAATCCCTCCCCATTGGCCGTCCCGCTCAACCTCACTCGCCCGCCGCGCGTAGTCGCCTCCAACGCATTGACTACAAGATTCGACAAAATCTCGCTCACCGCTTCCGCGCTAGCCGCCAATTTTGCTCCGCCGTCCATAACTCCGACCTCCAGAGCAATGCCACGCCGCTCCGCCTCATGCCGCAAAACGCCGCTAACCTCTTCCGCCACAACCCGCGCATCGCAACTCGCCACAACAACTCCACCGCGAATCGCCGGCCGACTAAACTGCAGCAACTGATTCAGCTTCGCCGACAGCCGCCCAATCTCCTCCAAAACCATCTTCGTCTCGCCGCGTATCGACTCCGGCAATTCCGGATTCTCCAACTGCACCTGTAAAATCGTCTTGATCGACCCCAGCGGATTCTTCAAATTGTGCGAAATGCTAGCCGCCATCTGCCCCAACACCGCCAAGCGCTCCCGCTCCGCCAGTTCCCTCTCCAACTGCAGCTTCTCCTCGATCAACCGGCAAAGATCCAGCGCCCCCGGCAACTGTTCGCACAAAAACTCCAGCGCCGCCGCCGTTTCACCCGACAACATCGCCCCATGGGCCTTCACGCGCAGTGTTCCAAAAGATCTGCCAGATTGCCGTATAACGTAAACCTCTTCGTATGCGCTCCGTTCGGGGTCCGTCTCCGCAGCCGCGCCGAGAGAAAGCTTCACGTCCGCGAGTTGCAGCTCTTCCCCAATCCACTTCTCTATGAAAGAGGTGAGCTTCCCCAGATTGCCAAGGCGCGCTACTTCTAGGATCGGCGTTATCATGTGCTGCGCGTGGTCCATCTCCGTCTGTGCCGTTCGCCGCAGAACTTTTCTCATCAAACGCTGCAGCGGCTCAAAGAACACGACAGGGAGAAAAAGCAAAATAGCGGCCGTGGCTTCCGGCGGCAAATACGGCTCCATCCACAAGCTGGCGCGACGAATCAAGCTCAGATAAAGCAATGCGACAAAAGTCGCAAATACCGCGTAAATGAGATTTCGTTGCCTCCCAATCTGCAGAAAGTTGAATTTCTGCACATCCCGAACGAGCGCAACCAAGGGGAATATTGCAATCAATGACACAACGGCCACATACGCCACGCGCGAGTCGCTTGGGGCCGCACCTCCAAACCGCCGAATCAGAATATGAATCATGATGATCGCGAGTGCCGCGGATCCTAAACCGCCCTGCACCGACTTGTGAAATGCCTTTTGCCGCTCATCTGGAGCCGCCTTTGCAAACTTCCATTGCCAGACGGCGCAGATTGCCAGAGCGGCAACAAGCCAGCCCTGAAAAGCCACTCCGAGCAAAGTGCTTGGCGTAACGAAATCGAAGCCGTCGTGGAGCCGCAGAGTCGCAATGAGCTTAGGTAGCAAGAGAATCGCGGGTAGATAAGCCGCCGCCAGCCACAGCCGTTTGGACACTCCAGCGTGAAGCAACTCTCGGATTTGCGCGTACTCAACTTGCAGATGTAGCAAGAGAGACGGAACGAACCACAAACCCAAACAGACTACGATCCAACAGAAAATCGCAAGCAAAGGCGGAATTGCCGCGTAGTAGAGCTGCGCATTCAGCTCTAGCAGCGAAGCGCCAAAGAAAAAGATCAGCGCCAAACACAAGAAAAAGAAAATGCGCTCAAAATTCCGCTGGCGGCGATGGCCGAGGATGACAACGATCCAAAAAAACGGTAGCAGCGTCCCAGCCGTGAGAACTATCAGCCGCAGATAAGTGGCGTAGTGCAGTGCTTCACTCCGTTGCGATTCTATCCTTCGAAAAGGAGCACGGCAACCGCCAAGTGTCGCCTTTTCCTTGCACCACGTAAACCACTACAAATAAATGACTTACAGCGCCAATAAATCCACAGATACCCTATGAATCTGTCTGGTAAATCCTTGACATGTAAGGTCTTTCTGGTATATTAGCAGTCGACTGCGAGGAGTGCTAATTCCCCTTCCGTACCCCCAGTCTCTGTTCAAACCGTAAGATCAACTATGGAGGTTCTTCCAAGATGGCAGTGAATCTGACCCCGCTCCACGACCGCGTAATCGTGAAGCGCATTGAAGAAAAAGAGTCCGTCAGGGGCGGCATCATCATCCCTGACTCCGCAAAAGAAAAGCCCATGGAGGGTGAAATCATCGCCGTTGGCGCTGGCAAGCGCGAAAAAGGCGAATTGATCCCGCTCGACGTGAAACCAGGCGACCGCGTTCTGTTCGGCAAGTACAGCGGCACCGAGATCAAAATCGAAGACGAAGAGTACCTCATCCTTCGCGAAGAAGAGATCCTCGCCAAGCTAAGCGGCGCAGCCAAAGCCGCCAAGAAGTAACCAGCATTTGTAGGGGCCGGGCTTCAGCCCGGCAGTTCGGCCGTAGGGGCACGGCATGCCGTGCCCGTCGGTGAAACAAGCAAAAGTTAAACATTTCGCAGAACGAAATCAGGAGGAAATACCAGTATGGCGAAGCAGATTGTAACAGGTGAGAATTCCCGCCAAGCGATTCTTCGCGGCGTGAACGCTCTCGCCGACGCAGTAAAGATCACGCTCGGCCCCAAGGGCCGCAATGCCGTGATCGAAAAGAAGTTCGGCGCGCCGATCATCACCAAGGACGGCGTCACCGTGGCCAAGGAAATCGAGCTGCAGGATCCCCTCGAGAACATGGGCGCGCAGATGGTTCGTGAAGTCGCTTCGAAGACGTCCGACGTCGCCGGCGACGGCACCACCACCGCAACCGTGCTCGCACAGGCGATCTTCCGTGAAGGCGTTAAGACTGTCGCCGCAGGCGCCAGCCCCACCGCTCTCAAGCGCGGCATCGAAAAGGCCGTCGAAGTGGCGGTCGAAGAAATCCGCAAGCTCCACAAGGACGTGAAGGGCGACATGATCGCCCAAGTTGGCACGATTTCTGCCAACAACGACAAGCAAATCGGCGGCATCATCGCCGAAGCGATGAAGAAGGTCGGCAAGGATGGCGTCATCACCGTCGAAGAATCCAAGACGATGGAGACCACCCTCGAAGTAGTCGAAGGCATGCAGTTTGACCGCGGCTACCTCTCGCCCTACTTCATCACCGACCCCGAGCGCATGGAATGCGTCCTCGAAGACGTTCGCATCCTCATCCACGAAAAGAAAATCTCCTCGATGAAGGATTTGCTCCCGCTGCTCGAGCAGACCGCCAAGATGGGCAAGCCCCTCTTGATCATCGCTGAGGACATCGAAGGCGAAGCGCTGGCGACCTTGGTCGTCAACAAGCTCCGCGGCACGCTGCAGTGCGCTGCCGTCAAGGCCCCTGGCTTTGGCGACCGCCGCAAAGCGATGCTCGAAGACATCGCCACCCTCACCGGCGGCAAGGCCATCACCGAAGACCTCGGCATCAAGCTCGAGAACGTGAAGCTTGAGGACCTCGGCCGCGCCAAGAAAGTCACCATTGACAAGGACAACTCCACGATCATCGAAGGCGCCGGAAAGTCTTCGGACATCGAAGGCCGTGTGAAGCAGATTCGTTCCCAGGTCGAAAACACCACCAGCGACTATGACAAGGAAAAGCTCCAGGAACGCCTTGCCAAGCTCGTCGGCGGCGTTGCCGTCATTAAAGTCGGCGCAGCGACCGAGACCGAACTGAAGGAAAAGAAGGCGCGTGTCGAAGACGCAATGCACGCCACTCGCGCGGCTGTCGAAGAAGGCATCGTTGCAGGCGGCGGTTCCGCTCTGCTCCGCTGCATCTCCGCAGTCGAGAAGCTCAAGCTGCACGATGACGAAGCCGTTGGCGCAGGCATCGTGAAGCGCGCTCTCGAAGAGCCTTCCCGCCAGATCGCACTCAACGCCGGTTTTGAAGGCGCTGTGGTGATCGGCAAGGTTCGCGACTCGAAGGACGAAAACTTCGGCTTCAACGCGGAGACCGGCGAGTACGGCGACATGGTCAAGATGGGCGTCATCGATCCAGCAAAAGTAACGCGCCTGGCGCTGCAAAACGCAGCCTCCATCGCGGGCCTGATGCTCACGACCGAAGCCCTCATCGCTGAAATCAAGGAAGAAAAGGCTGCAGCAGCTGGTGGCGGCGGCGCCCCCGGTGCAGGCGGCATGGGCGGCATGTACTAAAATCCCCTGTAGGGGCGGGGCTTGCCCCGCCCTTGCAATCGCGATTCTAGCTACTCGCAAGCTTTACCAGCAGCCCAAAACCTCAATCCAAAGGGCGTCCTCGGTGCAAACCAGGAGGCCCTTTTTGTTTCCCCTCCAGTGCTGAACCCTGAGTTCTATAGACTCAAAGCCTAGGTTACGATACGATCCAGTTAACTTCGATGTTCGAACTTCCCCAGTCCGAAGCCCCACAAAAACGCAGCCTCTTACGCTGGCCGGGACTCGCGTGCGTCTTGTTGGGTGCCTGCTCTTTGTTATTTCCTTATAGATACAGTCTTATAGGGAGGCTTTTCACTACTGCTGGCCTCATGCTTGCTGCCGTCGATAGACGACAGAGAAAGCAAAACCAATTCCCTCAGCTCTTCCCGCAGTAGTTTCCTTGCCCCCGCCCGCTCGTCCGCTAAACTAGTCGAGCCTCGCCACAGACTCTTTAGGGGAGAGTCACGACATGCCAGGACTCTTGCAGCGCCTCATGCCGCATGAACAGTGTTCTTCGACCTTTTTGCCGAGCTAGCCGAGAATATCCGCAATGGGGCGGAAGCCATCAGCGGCCCTGATTAGCTGAGCGTCATGTAAGATTTCAAAATCAAAACAATCTCCAAAGCCGTCGTAAAGATCGCAAATCCCGTATGAAATCGCTCATCCTTAATCTTGATGGCCGCAGCGCTCAACAAAATATACAAGCCCGTTCGTACGTAATAGTAAGGCCCTATCGCATGCCAAAACACGCTGCCCTTGATGAAGGTATCCAGGAGGTCTGCCAAAAACAGAATCGTCATCAAGCTGAATATCCATTGTCGCCGGGAATAAAAGTAAGCCTTGAAGCTCTCGTAGTCCGCCATCTGCTCAGGAAAAAACAGCACGCACAGCAGGAACATCACAACCGCGTACATCGCTATGAAAAAATAAAGTGGGAATGTCCACTGCTGAATAGCCTGGAGCCGGTATTCCCACCACCAAAAATGGATCAAGTACAGAAATAGGAACAGCGCCCACAGAAGATGCACCCAATACACTTTGTATGCTTTGGGATGCTGAACAATCTGTGCCACTCCAGTCAGAAGCCGGGAAACACCCAGACCGAGGAGAATGGTAAATAGCACCCGAACATGCAGATACATTTCCACGCTTGCGCACCCGCCTGGCGAAGAAATTCGACAGCAGAAGATTGTTGCACGAACAGGCCGCAGAATTGACCCTTTAACCTTTGCCCAGCCCGAATAGCCTGCCTTTTTCCGTATCCCATCCTCTCGCTTGCCTACCCTTAACTCCCTCGGCTAAACTGCCCCTGCCTCATTTCGACTCTTCAGGGGAGAGTCACGACATGCCAGGACTTTTGCAACGGCTCATGCCGCGCGAAGAGGGCTTCTTCGACCTTTTCGCCCAGCAAGCCGAGAATATCCACACCGGGGCGGAAGCCCTCCTCAAAATGCTCTCGCACTACACGGGCGTACCCGAGCAAGTACAGATCGTCAAAGCCATCGAGCACGAGGGCGACGAAATCGCCCACCATCTCCTCATCAAGCTGAACCAGACCTTCATCACACCGTTTGACCGCGAAGATATCCACACGCTCTGCAACCAGCTCGACGACGTCATCGACCTTATCGACGCCGCCGCCAGCCGCTTCGTCCTCTATCGCGTGGATTCTATCCGCGAGGGCACTGTGGAACTTGTCAAAGTCCTCGTCTCCGCCACCGTCGAAGTCACCGCCGCCGTCAAAGCATTGGGAACTCCCGAAAAAGCCCTCAAGCATTGCATTGAGATCAACCGCTACGAAAATGAGAGCGACCGCCTCTGCCGCACCCTCATCGCCCAGCTTTTCGACGAAGAAAGAGACTCCGTCCAGATCATCAAATGGAAGGAAATCTTCGAAGTCATTGAAACCGCCGTGGATAAATGCGAAGACGTCGCCAACGTGATCGAAGGCGTCATCATCAAGAGCGCTTGATTCGCCGATGACCACCCGATGACCAGCTTCAACCTCCTGATCGCCGTAATCGTTCTCACGCTGGCCTTTGAGTTCTCCAACGGCTGGCATGACGCCG
>Ga0265354_1000141_pt1 | contig 13015 bp, 14 predicted proteins | sample NZE1metagenome_FD_189074 | JGI IMG/M metagenome (GOLD analysis project Ga0265354, IMG submission 189074) | Rhizosphere microbial communities from Maridalen valley, Oslo, Norway - NZE1 | ecosystem: Host-associated > Plants > Roots > Rhizosphere > Soil | place: Norway: Oslo | collected 2017-09-14 | reverse complement strand
TTCAGGATGTTTTTTTGCGCGCGCTGCCTCGGCTTTGCGATCTACGCGATGTCGCCCGATTCGGACCGTGGCTGGCGACCATCACACGCAATCGCGCGAACGATTACTACCGGCAAACGCAGGCGGTTGTTGCAGTGACGGAGAGCCTGCCGGAAGATGAAGCGGAATTGCCTGCGGCGAATACCGTTCCGGACGCGGAAGCAGCAGCGATCCTTACGTTCGTTCGCAGCCTGCCAGACGCCTATCGAGAGACACTGATCCTTCGTTTGGTGGAAGGCATGACCGGGCCGGAGATCGCGACCCGCACTGGCATGACTCCAGGTTCCGTTCGCGTAAATTTGCATCGAGGCATGCAGCAGCTTCGCGAGAAATTAAACCAGGCATCCCTGGGCGGCACGATTCCGGCCGATTCCTGCAGGACCAGTAATTCAGCCGCGCAGGAAAAGAGTGCTGTGCGCAGAAGGAATGAGCCATGAATGACGACTACCTCTGGGATGGTTCGGGCCAGCCCGACCCCCAGATTCAAAAACTGGAAAGCACTCTCGCAAGATTCCGCCATGAAGGTAACGCGCCGGAATTTCTTGCGATCACGGCTACGCGGCGACCCCCGTTTTGGGAGCGGTTTTTGCCACTGCATAGGTCCTTCGGTCTCGCAGCTGCAGCCGCAACAATTCTGTTTGTAGCCGCGCTCGGAATTCTGCGATGGAGTCAGAAGCCGAATGGTGCTTCCGGACCAGGGTGGGATGTCGAAAGTGTCGCAGGGACGCCGCGCGTGGAATCTGGTGCCTTCGGAAAGAATTCTGCAAGCGCCAAGCTTGGCGTGGGCCAAACGTTGGTCACGGACAGCCACTCGAAGGCCAATATTTCAATCTCCGATATCGGCACAGTGAATGTCGAGCCAAACACACGTTTGCGTTTGGTCGCCGGGGGCAACGGACACAATCGGTTGGCGCTCGATCGCGGCACGATTCACGCGTACATCTGGGCGATGCCCGGTGAGTTTACCGTCGATACGCCTTCGGCCATCGCGGTAGACCTCGGCTGTTCCTACACGCTGCAAGTGGACGATTCCGGCGCTGGGCTTTTGCGGACAAAACTCGGTTGGGTGGGCTTTAAGTTGGATGGACGTGAGGCGTTCATCCCCGCTGGCGCAGTTTGCGCGACGCGACCGAAAGTTGGGCCAGGCACGCCATATTTTGATGACGCTACCGCCTCGTTTCGCGAAACCTTGACCAAATTTGATTTTGCTGCGAGCACTTCGGAAGAACGGAGCGCCGAGCTCACCAAAATACTCGCCGAAGCTCGTCAACGTGATGCGCTCACGGTCTGGCATCTACTCGCTCGCGTTGAAGAACCGGAGCGCGGCCTCGTCTACGACAGGCTGGCGACACTTCTCCCACCTCCTTCGGGAGTCACACGCGATGGCATTCTGCGCCTCGACCAGAAGGCGCTGGATTTGTGGTGGAATCAGCTGGGCCTGGGCGACGTTTCGTTGTGGCGCACTTGGGAACGCTCCTGGTCTCCCGCCAAAACGTGAAGAGCGTCTCGGCGACCTGAGAACAGTCAGCGAAAATCCATCATTCTGCGAGCTTTCCAAAAATTGTTAACGACGTCCGCTTTACAGAACTCCCATCATTTACTAGGCTAAGAGCCCTATGTGGAATGTCGAACAGCGGTTCACAGGCAAGCAAATCGAAAGTCTCGCGGCGCTCGGCTTTGCCGTCGGCAGCACGCGAGGCGTGGTGCGCGTGGAAAAATACGGTAGCGGCGCGGAGTTTCGCAAAGGCACGGACGATCTTTATCAAATGACGGTTGTGCCGACAATTATGCTGAAAGGCCGATTCACTCGGCTTTGGGACGCAGGCTACCAGAAATTTTTGCTGACTGACGATGGTTTAAAACTGCCTGCGCTCGCATCGCATCTCGAAAATCTGCGAAGGTTCAACGAAGAGCTGCTTACCGCGCTAGGTGTTCCCACTTTTTACAACGAAGCGCTCGGCTCGGTGAGCCAGATCAGCGTTTACGACCGCGTTAAAGGCCGTGTTGGCGACGTGCCAGACAAAACCGTTGGAGCGCATGAGCCAGGCGGCAGTCACTAGAAACCGGGTTCCACCATATCAAGGTCCGGTTTGCAAATCCTGCAGGTCGTAAGAAATTAATTTCCCCTGCGTGTCAAAGTAAAATCGAACTCGGATATTCGTCCGGATCAGCCAGTTGCGTGACGAATCACGGACAATCGCCTGGATAATTGAGCCTACATCCGAATAATCCCACGTGTTTGTGTCCAAGAACCGCTTCACTTGCGACTTATCTGTGCCAATCGGCAATTCACGGTCCAGAATCTCTTTCGCTTGCTTATCCGTAAGTTTAGCCTGCTCATGGTTGAGCCAAATGCGTGCGTAAAATGGGAAAATTATCACTATCGCCGCGAGACCAAACACGAAATAGAGCCACGCAGGTCTTTTCTTCATTTTGGTTGCTCGAGCTGACGCCGGAATTGTTCCACATCAACGCGATGCTTGGCAGCTTTGCGCGTGCCGATAAAGATCACGGGAATATCCCAGCCGTAACGCTCTTCGAGAACCGCATCTTTGTCGATATTTACTTCATAGAGCGAGGCATCGAATTCGCGCAGTAGTGGCGCAATGGCGGCTTTAGCGTCTTCGCAAAGATGGCAACCAGGCCGAGTGTAAAGAGTCACTTCGCGCGGACCTGCGGTGGCTAGCCGCGCATCTTCCGGATGGTCCTTCACGGTTTCGGATTGGAATATTTTTGGAAAGGTCCTGCGTAAGGGTGAAACGCGCGTGCCCTGTAAAGCTCCGCGATCTGCCGGAGATGCCCGAGGTCGTGCGAGGCCCATTCGCTGAGCATCTGATGGAGCGTGATATCGCCGAGTTCGGAGTGCGTCGCCTCGCGCTCGCCGGAATCGGCTGGGATGCTTCTCAAGAGAATTACAGTAGAGCGCCGGGTCCTCGTGAAAAACGCGAGGTTTTCGGTAGCTGAGCCGCGCACGTAATCGCCGATCACCACGGTTTGCGTGGGATCGTACTTTTGCAGCCTCGGCGTGTCTTCCGTGACGATGCGGCGCGTCCGGTCAGCATAGACCAGTTCAATATCCGCGAGGTGCCCAATCACTTCCGCGATCGACCAGCGCTCTGGGGCGGGCTTCCAGCGCAGCAAGTCTTCCGGCAGATCACGAAGCATCGTTTCGAGCAGAAACGGCGTCTTCTCAAGAAGCAACAAAGCAGGCTGGATCGATCCGGTGACCGCCGGCTCGGTGATTCGGGCTACACCTTGCTGCATGGGGGGACCTCCCAAGCGATGAGAGCATCTTACTCGAAAAGCCGCCGAAAAGTTGAAGTGGCGCATAATGAGTAACAGGCATGGAGGACTCTCTGACGTGGAAAGAATCGTGGCACTGATGGACGATCTGTTTTTTCAAATGAAGGTCGCGGAGACGGCGAAACATCTCGGGCTGGAGTTAAAAGTGGCCACGAATGGTGACGCACTCCTCGAACTGCTGGAACCCACGCCAAAACTGGTGATCGTGGATTTGAACGCGCGCAGCCAGCCGCTCGCGGTCGTCGAGCGTGTGCGCGCCACCCAAAAAGATCTGCGGGTTATTGGCTTTCTCTCTCACGTGCAGCGCGATCTGGCAGCACAGGCGCAAGCAGCGGGATGCGACGAAGTGATGCCGCGCTCCGCCTTTACGCAAAATCTGGCGGCGATCCTAAGTGCCGCAAAGGACTGATGTGAATTCAAGAAAAAATATTCCAATTGTTAAGGCGATGGCTGGGACTGCGTTGTTTCTGCTACTGACGAATGCGGCCCTGACACAAGAGTCGACTGCTCCTCCCGCCTCGGCGAACGGACCCTTAGCCGCACTGCGCGATGTCCTGATGGCCGCCTGTTCGCAGAGCCAAAACGACTTTGAGCGTTACCTCACCGCACGCAACAAAGAATCGTTTACACGCATGGCGCCGGCAGCGCGCGTAGCGTTTATGAAGCGATTCGTGCTGCTCAACGAGGCGGGCAAGCCCTCCGCAACGAGCAATCCCTCCGGCCGCCCCATCGTGCGATGTGACACTCCCGCGGGCGCTGCGGAAATTCAGATCGGCGGCGCCGACACTCGTGACAATGTTGCGTTTATGCCCGTGAACTTGCGCGATGCGACGGATACCACCGACGCCAGCGCCATCCAGGTCACCATGGGCCTGGTGCGGGAAAACGGCGAGTGGAAGATCCTCTCGCTCGGCGTGGTTCTTCTCGATTTGCCTTCCCTGGAACTAGAATGGGATTCCGCAGAAGCGGACAAAAATGAACTAACCGCCATCGAATCTCTCAAGGACATCGCCGAAGCCGTCGAGGCTTTTCGTCAAAAATACGCACGGCTGCCTAACTCTCTCTCAAGTCTCGGGCCTCCGCTGCATGGTCCCGCGAACGGAGATGCCGCTGGACTCATGGAAGCCGATCTAGCCGCCGGAATGAGAAATGGATATTCGTTCCGCTACGTCATAGTTGGCGCCAGCGGGCTGGGCGCGCCGGGGAAGTTTGAGCTCGCCGCGACGCCATTGACCTATGGCCGTACGGGCCACCGCTCCTTTTTTCGCGATTCCAATGGAGCTCTGCGGGCCGCGGACCATCAAGGCGCAGTAGGGTCCTCATCGGATCCAAAATTGCCAGAGCACTGATACCAGCTGCATCCGTGTTTAGAAGCTACGGATTAGTCTTGACCGTTGGATATTGAATCCCGAGCTGTTCGAGATAAGTCTTATACCGCGCGGGATCGTAATAATATTTTTTCAATTGCGGAGCGAACTTCTCCATTTTTTCTTTATTCATCTCGATAGCTGGCTTGTCATCGGGGCTGAGAAACGTTTCGTAATGAATGTCCTTCGTTTGAACATTCTTGAAATAATCCCAAGCTTGCTGCACGAGCTGCGGTTGAAGCAAAAAGTCGAGAGCAGTCATGGCTTGCACTTTGGCTCCCGCTGTCGATCCTTTGTGAGCAATGGGCGTGGCCATAGCCACACCATTCGCCCAGCTATGACCCGGCAGATTGGGAATGTTTGCCGGATACATCAAATACACCATCGGCACGTTCCAGGAGATATCGCCGATGTCGTCGGAGCCTCCGCCCGTGGGCTTCTTCACTGGCTCCTCGAGCGGATCAACTTTTTCCTTGAGCCCTTCCACTTTCGCGCCAATGTCCTTTTGAAGTGCCTTCGCCAACGTCTGATCCGCGTCGCTCCATTTCGGCATACCAACAGCTTCGATATTTTTCTGCTGCGTCTCCGCGATTACCTTGTTTAAATACGGCGGCCAAGCCGATCCCACCAGCTTGTGATCGACGGTCGTGCCCGTCATTTTCGCGGCCGAATCCGCAATCGTATTTCCCAAATCATAGAGATCCTTGATGTGCGGATAGTCCAACTCGCGGAAGTAATACCAAACGGCAGCCTCCGATGGGACGACGTTGGGTTGATCACCGCCATTGATGATGACGCGATGAGAACGCTGGGCCGGGCGCAGATGCTCCCGGCGAAAGTCCCAGCCTGTATCCATTAGCTCGACGGCATCCAGTGCGCTACGGCCTTCCCACGGCGCCGCCGCGGCGTGCGCCGCTTTTCCATGGAAAAAATACTGTACGGATACAAGTCCGCTCCACTCGCCGTTTCCCGTACCATACGACGTCGAAAATTCCGACTCCACGTGCGCGCCCAAAACAATATCCACATCCTTGAACAATCCCGCGCGAACATAAAACGCCTTTGTGCCCAGCAATTCTTCGGCAACGCCGGGAACAAGCTTGATCGTCCCTGCGATGTGGTGCTCGTCCATCAGCTTCTTCAAAACTAAAGCTGCCGTAACGTTGACCGCCATTCCGGAGTTATGCCCTTCTCCATGACCTGGCGCGCCTTCCACGATCGGATCGTGATAAGCCACCCCCGGCTTCTGCGAAGCACGAGGGATGCAGTCGATGTCCGTTATAAACGCGATGACCGGTTTGCCGCTCCCATACGTGGCTACCCAGGCCGTGGGAACGCCCGCCACGCCGTGTTCGACGTGAAATCCGTTTTTCTCAAGAATGCCCGTGACGTAGCGCGACGTCTCGTATTCCTGGAACCCCAATTCGCTGAAGCTGAAAATCTCGTCCACCATTTGCTGCGTCAGCGTCTGGAGCTTGTCCACTTCCGCCACAGCTTGCTGTTTCAGGGCTGGAAGTTGCGACGACTGCTGCGCGAAGAGTCCGCATGGCACAAGCAAGAGCGCCGCAATACAACCTGCTGAACACAATTTATTCATCCGTTTCTCCCGTCAGCAATCGTCCGCAAAATAGGCGGGCATATTACATCGGCTATTGCGAAATAGGGAAAAGAAAGAATCCTGGATTTGTGCGGCGATGGAGTTGGCGCTACTATCGTGCGATTCCCCATGCGCCCAGCATTCATCCGAAGTCTCTGCCTGGTTCTGAGTCTTGCTCTTCTGACCCCGCTGGCGGCTATGGCGCAACAATCCAGCTCCGCTTACGGGCCACTTCCCGTTTTCGAATTCCACAGCGGATTCTGGATCAATCTGCACCACACGCTCTACTACGAGGCCAAGCTGCGCGAAACCCCACCTGCGCCCGCTCAAAAAACCAACGGAATCCCCGTGTTAAAGCTGAAAACCATGAAAGATGGCGGCACTCCGTTAACCCCGGCTGAGCGCCTCGCTTGGGACAGTTCTGTCGACTATTACGTGGCAAATTACGCGAATAAAGATTTGCTCTTCAACAACGACCTGATCCTGCTAAAAAACCAGCTTGGAGATTTTGAGGACTGTGACGAGCTCTCCGGCACGCGAAAGAAAACATGCGACGCCGGCCTGCCCCCCAAGCTGACCCACGTGCTGGAGGCCGCCGCGGCTGTCTATCGCGCGCATCTTTGGGCCGACCAGGACCGCGCCAACCGGCGTTGGGTCGCGCGCGTCGCGCCTCTCATAGAAGAACAAGGTGTTGGAATTTCCGAGCGACTCGCGGACATCTATCAGACCAAATGGCCAAAGGTGAAAATTCGCGTGGATGTGTGCGCCTATGCAAATTCGACGGGTGCGTACACCACGCTCGACCCGCTCCGGGTCACCATTTCCAGCACCGATCCGCGTAACCAGGACGATGCGGCATTTGAAGTGCTCTTTCACGAGGCTTCGCACGGAATCGCGGAGCCCGTGGAATCGGCAATCATTCGCGAATGCCACCAGCGCGATAAAGCCATTCCCCGAGACCTCTGGCATGCGCTTATCTTTTATACGACCGGGGAAGTGATCAGACCCCTATTGGTGACCGCCAGCAAAGAACCGTCGGACATGGTCAGTCCCAATCTTAACGGAGCGCGCCCCGCCCCCCGGGAAATCTACACGCCCTACGCCATCCGCGAAGGCCTTTACGAGCGCGGGTGGAACGCCTACTTCCAACTTCTCGTCCGCTTCTGGCAGCCCTATTTAGATAGCAAATCGACGTTTGACGACGCGATCGCCCGCATGGTCTCCGCGCTGTAGCGCTTTAGGCCACGCGTACGAACGGAATAAGCTTGGATTTATTTGGTGCAGCTCTAAAACTTTCCGTTGTGCAGCCATTCCCGAACTTCCGCTTCCACCGAAAATATGTCGTCAGGGTCTTTTGTGTAGCGAGCGTCCAGTTTGTAAGCTTGTTCTTCGTACGGCACGACCATCCAGAGGCCAGAGTCGTTCAATGCCTGGAAGTAACCCGCCATCACCTTCTCCAAGCCAACGATTGAAAATTGCGTAACGTGAATCAGTGTATGGAACACCGTTCTCAGCGTCGGCTGCCGGTTGAAAAGCGCGACATCGATGAAAGGAATCGCCGTCATGTGCGCGGCATCCGGCACGACACGCGCGCCGCCCGCGCGAACGCGTTCATAAAAAGGAGGGTATGGAATCGTCTCACCCGCCTTGGATAGATCTTTTAACCGCAGGTTATCCAGGATTTCCGCAGGGAAAAATGGCCGAAGTTTTACTTTGACGCCTTCCGAAAGAGCATTGCACACGGGACGATATTTGTCGCGCTGCTGGTGCATCCAAGCAACAGTTTCTGCAATTAATCCCGCCATCTCCTGCTGGGTAAACTTCGGGGCTTCCACGAGCAGTATCTTTCCGAGGCAGATTTTTAATTCTTTTCGACAGATGGCCCAAGCAAGCGGAGTGACAACCTTAATTATCCCAGCTTGGAGCGGCTCGCTTCCTTTTCACGGAAGAACTGATTCGATGCATGAACGGGACTTGACGGTACTTCGAAATTGCCGCAGCTCTTCGAATTACCTGCCTACCTAACCAAAGGCGTGTCACAAATACTCCTTTGTCGGCTATAGCGAACCCTGATATAGTCTGCCCATGCGACCCTTTCTTCTTTCCCGGGACACTTTCCACATTCTCGTGGCGCTCGCCGATCGCGACCGCCACGGCTATTCCATCATGCAGGAAGTCACCGAGCGCACGGCCGGCGAAATCCGTCTCAGCCCCAGCACGCTCTACAGCGCTATCAAACGCCTCCTGGAACAGGGCTTGATCGAAGAATTGGAAGAGCGTCCCGATCCTGAGCACGACGACGAACGCCGCCGCTATTACCGTCTTACCAAAACCGGCCGTCGCGCCGCCACGGAAGAAGCTCGACATCTGGAAAAATTGCTCTCGGACGCTCGAGCTTCTGGCTTAGTACGCAAACGAGCCTGAGCTATGTTTCGTCTGCACACCTCGCAAGCTGGCATTCTCCGCCTCTATCAGCCGTTTCTCTGGCTATACCCGGCGGAGTTCCGGGACGAATACGGGCGAGAACTTTGCCTCTCCTTCGTGGACCGCTGGCGCGAGGAACGATCGATCACTGGTTTGCTGTTGGTCTGGCTTCAGGCCATCTTAGGAATTTTTTATCAAGCGCCCAGGGAGCACTATCACATGATCATCCATGATATCCGTTACGCCCTTCGCATCCTGCGCAAGGATCTCTCCGTCACAGCCGCCGCTATCCTGATTCTCGCTCTGGGCATCGGCTCGACCACGCTCGTATTCAGTCTTGCTAATGGTCTTCTGCTACGCCCACTTCCCTACCCTCAACCGGAGCGCATCATTGCCGTCACAGAATCCAGCCCAAAGGATCCGAACGAGACCACCCAAATTTCTTTTCCCAATTATTTCGATATTCGCGCGCGCACCCGCCTGCTCGATGACATCGGTGTCTACGCATCCGCGCAGTGGCCAATTCGCGGGGAAGGCACTGCGGAGCGCGTCTCGGGGGCAAGCGTTAGCGACGGAGTATTCCGAGTGCTGGGCCTCGATCCTCTTCTAGGCCGAACGATTTCTCGCGAGGACGACGTCCCAAATGGGCCGAAAGTTGTCGTCATTAGCGAAGAGCTTTGGCAGCGCCGCTATGGCCGCGATCCTCGTATCCTCGGCAGGAGCATCCAAATCGATGATGCGCGCTCAACCATCATCGGCGTCATGCCGGCCGGTTTCCACTTCCCGGATCGCGCTGATTTTTGGCTTCCGCTCCAGATGGACCCCACAAAAGCAGCTCGGACAGATTACTTCCTTCACGCCATCGCCCGCCTCAAGCCTGGCGTCTCCATCCAACAAGCCACCGGCGAGCTCGAGTCGATTCTCGAACAAATTCACCGCGAAAACCCCGGCGTCAATAACAATTGGCAAGCGCACGCAATTCCCATCCGCGATTTTGTTGCCGGTTCCTATCGCAAGGCCGTGATAACACTATTGGTAGCGGTCGCCCTGCTTCTGCTCATCGCTTGTGCCAACGTCTGTAATCTTCTTCTGATAAAAGCTTCCGCACGCGTCCGTGAGATTGCCGTTCGCACTGCGCTTGGTGCCACGCGCCGCAGACTTCTTCGCCAGCTAATCACCGAAAGCCTTCTTCTTGGCCTCGCGGGCGGCGCCCTTGGCGTCGTGCTCGCTTATGCAGGAATTCCAGCTCTGCTTTCCCTCATCCCCGTCAATCTTCCGCTCTGGATGAATTTCTCTCCCGACTCTCGGGTACTAGGTTTTGGGGTTGCTGTCTCTTTGCTCACCACTCTCGGCTTCGGCATCATTCCCGCTTTCGGCTCGTTCCATGCTGACTTGACGGATTCTCTCAAAGAAGGTGGCCGTGGAGGTAATTCCGGCGCACGTAGCAAATTTATGCGCCACGGTCTTGTCATCGGCGAAGTCGCTCTTTCCGTCATCTTGCTCGCCGGAGCCGGCCTCATGATCCGCAGCTTCCTCGCACTGCGCATGCAAGATCTTGGCTTCCATCCCGAAAATGTTCTAAGCACGAGCCTCGACTGGCCCGAAAGCCGTTATCACGACGGCCCACCTGCCCGCGCCCTGCTCGCCCGCCTCACCCAGGAAGTCTCCTCGCTTCCCGGTGTCATCTCCACGTCCTTCAGTTCCGGTATTCCGCTCAACGACGGCTGGGGCCGCATCTTCTCTATCGAGAATCATCCCGTCGACCTCAAGGACATGACCTTCATCAACCACATCGTCGTCACGCCCAACTATTTCCACACGCTCGCGATCCCTCTTCTTCAGGGCCGCGACTTCACCGAATCCGATTTCGACACGCCCCAAATCGTCATCGTTAGCCAAGCCTTCGCCAAAAAGAATTGGCCCAACGAAAGCCCCCTCGGCAAACGCCTCCGCTTCGGCCCTCCCAAAAACAACGAACCCTGGCACACCGTCGTCGGCGTAGTTGCCGATTCAAAGCACGGGGCCTACAAAGGCGAAGATCGCCCCAGCGTCTATCTCCCCTACAGCTCCGATATCACCCCCAATGTCCTCCTCATTCGCACCAGCGGCGACGCTCTGCAGCTCCACCAAGCCCTGCGATCTCGCATCGTCGCCATCGACTCTGACATCGTCGTCAGCCGCGTCTTGAGCCTCGAACAAATCATCGCCCGCGTATCGTGGCAGGACCGTTTCCTCACCGTTCTCTTCAGCGCCTTCGCAGCCCTCGCTCTCTTGCTGGCAGCCGTCGGCCTTTATGCGACGATTTCCTACACCGTCTCCCTGAGCACGCATGAAATCGGAATCCGGATGGCGCTCGGAGCTTCAGTCTCTCGCGTTCGGGCCATGATTCTGCGCGAAGGCATGACCCTCGCCCTCGCAGGATTATGCATCGGCATCGTCGTGGCTTTCGCGCTTGCGCGCCTGCTCAAAACTCAGCTCTACCAAATTTCGCCCAATGACCCGGCAACATATATTGCCGTTCCAATCGTCCTGATTCTCGTAGCTGGCTTGGCCGCCTTCTTGCCCACTCGCCACGCCACTCGGGTCGATCCCGTCGTCGCCCTCCGCCACGAGTGAAGATTCCCATTATCTCTGCGGCCACACATTTTAAAATGGCCACCTGGCAGTACGGAGAATGGACTTGGGGTGGCAGGGCCTGTAGCATTGCCGTCATGAAAAAAGCTGCATCCAGCAGACGCGGTTCTGCGGCGAAAGGCAAAGGTGCTCCGAAAAACGTCGAGGAATACCTAGCTAGCGTACCAAAACCCGCCCTCAGCACCTTCACCAGGCTTCGCGCAGCCGTTCAGTCCGCTGTGCCCGCGGAAGCTACCGAGGTCATCAGTTATGGCATTCCTGCATTCAAGCGCAAACGAGTGCTGGTGTGGTTCGCCGCCTTTTCGAACCACTGCAGTTTGTTCCCTACAGCCGCCGTTATCGAATACTTCAAGAACGAGCTTAAAGCCTTCTCCACGTCCAAAGGGACCATTCATTTTCCGACGGACAAGCCGCTTCCGACTTCGCTGATCAAAAAGATTGTAAAGGCGCGGGTTGCACTGGACCAGGCCAAGAAATCGCGCTAACCACGCTGTCCCGCCTATGTCCCTAAACGGACATACATCATTTGCCTGAGACGCCCAAGCTAGCTCTGCATGTATATTCCAATCGAGGTGGGCGATGAGGCGAACTGTCTTCGTGGTTGCGACAATGCTGTTAAGTGTGCAGGGTCTCAGCGCCCAACAACATAAGATCGACAGCCAGAAATCCACTCTAACCATCCATGTCGGCAAGACAGGAGCGTTCTCAGGGCTAGGCCACGAGCACGAAGTGCGTGCTTCCATTCAGAGCGGCACGGCGGACACGGGCACCCACCCCGCAGTTGAAATACACGTGAATGCGCGGGAGCTGCGCGTGATAGACAAGGAAGCTTCCGATAGCGAACGTGCCGAGGTGCAGAAGACGATGCTGGGACCGGAAGTGCTCGATAGCGAACATCATCCCGAGATCGTATTCAAGTCTACAGGTGCGGAGCCTGGAGGCCCGGACAGGTGGACCCTGCGCGGGAACCTTACCCTGCACGGGCAGACGCGCCCAATCACCGTACAAGTAACGCTTAAAGACGGCCATTACTCCGGTATGGCCACCGTGAAACAGACCGACTTTGGGATCAAACCTCCTGGAAAAGCGGGAGTTAAAGCCAAAGACGAAGTTAAAATTGAGTTTGACGTCCGGCTAGCATCATAAAGTGCAGGCGGGCACGCCAAGATCTAAAGTGGCGACTTGGGCCCGCGTCTCTGCTCGCCGTACTCATCATCTCGGGCTGTTTGTTCGTGGACGAGCCCGAACCCAGTCACATTTTTTCCGCGGTAACGTTTGTCGGGGAACCAGCGGTGTGCTAGGCTTTGCGGTGCGGAAATAAGCTTGGCCACGCGCCATGCAAGTCCCAGCGTCGCAAACGTTCTCTCCTTACCGTTCCTCAATAGAGCTTTCCCGAGGGGGAAGAGTCTCTCCGGAGAAACCGAACGGACGGCTCGGGCTATTCGATAACCAGCTCCCTCGGAGCTTGGCCGTCAGAAGGAACTGGATAAGCCCATGTCCGGTACACAAACTGCCTCGAAGACCGAAAAAGAGACCGTCGAGATCAAACTCGCGCATTCCCCCGATTCCGACGATGCCTTCATGTTCTATGCGCTGGCGACCCATAAACTTTTGACGCCCGGCTACAAATACACTCACGTTCTTTCCGACA
>Ga0265354_1000140_pt1 | contig 13048 bp, 10 predicted proteins | sample NZE1metagenome_FD_189074 | JGI IMG/M metagenome (GOLD analysis project Ga0265354, IMG submission 189074) | Rhizosphere microbial communities from Maridalen valley, Oslo, Norway - NZE1 | ecosystem: Host-associated > Plants > Roots > Rhizosphere > Soil | place: Norway: Oslo | collected 2017-09-14 | reverse complement strand
GTCGCCTCGCGATTGTGCTGGTTATCGTGCTGTGCTTCGGCGCAGGAGCGCTCACGTATGTTTTTCGTATGCGCTTGGCCGCCTTGGCTGAATTTGAGCGTCAAGTGAAGCTCGCCCAAGAAGAAGCTGCTTCGATACGCGCGCAACTAGTTTTGCCGACGGAAAAGCGGATTCTCGCTCGCGATAATTTCACCTCGGCGCTTGAAAAGTTTGGGCTGAGCCATCAGGATGCGTCCAACGCCTCTTCGGCGGCGCAGCATGCGTTTAACCTGCGGCAGGTGCGCGCCGGGAATACGATTACTGTGGGACGGTCCGTCGAGGGTGATTTGCGCGAGATCGATTACAAGATCGATACAGACCGCATGCTGAAGATTGTGCCGGCGGATTCCGGCTTTACCGCTGAAGTAAAAGAAATTCCTTCCAAGATAGAGGTTACGGCGGTTTCCGGGCAGCTCGATGATTCTCTTTTCAACGCCATTGAGAAGGCCGGTGAATCTCCGGAAATCGCGATGCGCCTCGCGCAAATCTTCGGGTACGACCTGGATTTCTACACCGATCCGCGCAAGGGCGATACGTTCCGCGTATTGCTCGAGAAAAAGAAGTACGCCAATGGCAAGACTGCTGGCTACGGAAAGATATTCGCTGCCGAGTACGACAACGGTGGCAAAAAATACCAGGCACTACTTTTCCATGACGAATTCGGCCATTCGGCCTACTACAATGCCGATGGCAAATCGTTGCAGAAAGCATTCCTACGCTCGCCGCTCAAGTTTTCCGCGCCGGTCACTTCGCATTTCAGCGCTGCGCGCTATCATCCGATTCTGAAAACCGTTCGCCCCCACATGGGAACAGATTATGGTGCGCCCACAGGCACTCCAGTGCAGACGATCGGGAGCGGCCGAGTGTTGTTTGCGGGACTAAAGGGCGGCGAAGGAAACATGGTGCACATCGCCCATTCAAACGGCTACGAAACCATGTATCTGCATTTGTCGCGTATGTATGTGCGTGCGGGCGAGCACGTCGAAATTGGCAAGACCATCGGCCTGGTTGGCAGCACCGGCCTCGCCACGGGACCACATCTCGATTTTCGTATTCTGCAAAAGGGGCAATACAAGAACTTCGAAAAGCTTGGCTTGCCGCCTTCCGATCCAGTCGGAAAAAAGGATCTTCCAGAGTTCGCCGACGTTCGGGAGAGGTGGCTGCCGCTTCTGAAGAACCCGGGCCTCTTGCAGGCGAGCATCCCCAGCGTCGCTGGGCATTAGAAAACTCTCCGCCCAGATTTTCTGCGCAAAGTCTTCAATAAATGACGGGAAGTTTCGAATAATCGGCAGTAGCTTCGCTTGTGACGCGGAGCACCAAGAGGGTGCGGTCATCGTGCGGGCTCGTGCCTGGCCCGCTGTGATCGTCGGTCGCTGCGATTATTTTTTCCGAGAGTTCATTGGCCGAAACCTCGGGCCCTGCGCTCGCCAACAACGCATGCAAGCGCTGCGAGCCGAACTCTTCTTCGCGAGCATTTTCCGATTCCAGAATCCCATCCGAGGCAAATAGAACGATATCGCCGGCCTGAAGATCGATCGTCGTCTCCTCGTATTCGCTGTCGGGAAAAAGACCCAAGGGAACACCTTCCACTCGAATTTCCTGTGCGTTTCCGTCGCGTATCAGCAAAGGATAAGGCCCGCCCGCATTGGAGAGGGTCAGTTTGTGCGCCGCTGCGTCGTAGACGGCGAAAAGCATGGCGATAAACCGCGAATCAAGCCTCGCTCCGTACATCCGGCGATTAAGCATTTGCAGCATGCTGGCGGGGTTGCACGTGCTGCTCACCACAAGCTCACGCAGCGTTCCGATAGCCAGCGACCCGTAGAGCGCTGCCGCGGTTCCTTTGCCGGAGACATCTCCAAGAGCCATCGCTAGTTTGCCCTGGCCGTAGGGAAGAAAATCGTAGAAATCGCCGCCCAACTCTCGCGCCGGAACGTAGGCGGCGGCAAGATCGAGACCAGGAATGCCGCGGGCACCGTGAGGAAGTAGCTGGCGCTGAATCTCGCGGGCAGTGTTGAGGTCATCCTGGAGGCGGGCCTGATTCTCGCGCGCCTCTTCGTAGAGGCGCGCGTTTTCCAGTGCGACGGCAATGTACGAGCCCAGAGTCGCCAGCATGCGCTCGTGCTGCTCGGTGAAGGCGTTCTTTTCTGTAGTTTCGAGATCGAGCACGCCAATTAGTCGGTCCTGTAGAAGCAACGGAATTACTAGCTCGGAGCCGGTGTCCAAGCCAAGCTCGCAGGTGACGTGGCGGGGGTCATTCTCGACGTCATTTACGCGAACACTGCGGCGCTCGGCGGCGGCTGTGCCGGTGATGCCTTCGTTGAGCGCCATGCGGAGGCGCACGGGGCGCGGATCTTCATAGCGAAAAGTGAAGACACTCTCAAGAAGCTGGGATGCTTCGTTCCAGAGCAACACGCTAAAAGCATGGTAGTCGACGAGACGCTTGACGCGCTGGGCGACACGGAAAAGCAGTTGTTCTCGGTCGAGGATTGACGTGAGTTCGCGGCTTACTTCATACAAAAGCGACAGCGTCTTGGCTTGCTCCGGGTAAGCGGTCAGAAGACTCGGCGGGACGGGATCCACGTCACCCAGAATGCCGTAGGCTCCGAGTTGAGAGATGTCTTCCATTTTTGAATGAGCCGCGCTAGCTGGTACATTAGATGTAGCACAAACGAATCGGTTTCAACACCAATGTTGTTTTTGACGGCCGGGCAAGCTCTCTTGTTAACGTTCGGTAGCGGATTCGCTTGACGGAGCTGTGCACCCTACTTACGCTATTGGTGACGGAGGATTGGAGCTAGTATGAATCCTTCTCAGGGGCAGTCGCCGGCTACGCGTCCGTGCGCCTACTGTGGAAAGCCAGTGCCCTCCCGGATGAATCGCTGTCCCTACTGCCGTGAGGAGGTTTCCGAGGTTCGGTTGTCCACACGCGCTGGCAAAGATGGCAGCCGCGAGGTGCGTCGCGGGCTGATCTACATGCTGCTGGGCGCGGTGATTCATTATTTCGCCGGCGGCTATAGCGCGCTGACGCTCCCTTATCCGCTCAATCCTATAGTGACAGTTTACTTGTCGCCTGTCGTTTTTCTCGGCGGATTGGGAATGTGTCTCTACGGGATTTATTTGCGGATGCGCTCCTGAGTGCGCTCAAATTCTTCTGCGCTGCATCGAACGCACAGTTTTGGAATATTTCTTCTGAAATCCTAGCTTTTTAGCGAATCTTCTCCAAAATCCAATACATCGCAAGTCTGAACAGTTCGATTAAGTCCTCTTTCGCGGCTATGAGCGCTGCCCGGCAAAGACCTGCACCCTTATCGATGGCACTGTCCGGAAGGACAACGTGACCGATTGGGGGAGTACTCGCCCTCCAATTCCTCGCTACCGACCGAACCGCGTGGCCTACTGATGGACGGGACCCGTTCGGGTCTCGCAAGTTCGGCCTGAGAGAGCGATCGGAGGGCAAATGAAAAAGCTAGGTTTAGTTGTTGCCATGGCGATGATAAGTGTCTCCTTTGGCGCGGGCAAAGCCGCCGCGCAAGGACCGCAGGGAGCGGGTGCCGGATCAGCATCCTCAAGCAGTTCGAGCGGCAGCACGCATTCGCTGAATCCCATCAAGTGGGTGAAGAAAGATCCAAAGTCGGCCAGCGATACGCTCGATGCCAAAGACGAACAAGACAAGAAGCTGACAGCCAATTTGCAGGCTCAAGGAGTCCTGCCAGCGAACACGGACGCCAAAAGCGCTTGCGAAAACTTCAAGGCACTTGATGAGTGCGTTGCCGCGCTGCATGCCAGCAAAAACGTGGGACTGGATTTCAGCTGCCTGAAGTCCAATCTAACAGGCGTGCAAACGAGCGCGGATATGTCTTCGTGCAAGGGTCCTGCTGGTGATAAGGCGATTACCTTGAACAAAGCGATCCATACAATGAAGCCGGACGCTGATGCCAAAACAGAGACGAAAACCGCAGAGAAGCAAGCCAAGGACGATTTGAAAGCCGCCGGAGCATAAACCGGTCGTTCGATAAGACAGTTAGAAATTTCGAGTGAGAGCACAAGAGTGTGAAAAGGGCGGGTGAGCCGGAAGTTACGGCGCCCGCCTTTTTCGCTTTGTAAGCCGGAAGGTATTTTGCAGCTACTGGTTGGGAGCAGGGCTCTTTGGCTTGGCCAGCTCTTCCTGGACGTGCGGCGGAAGAGATTGCATTCGTTTGATGTACGCGGCCATCGTCCACATCTCCCTGTCCGTATTCCACTTGCCGTTGGCAAACATGCCGGTTCTGCGGATACCGTGTTTAATGACCCAAAAGATTTGTGCTTCGGTATATTCAGTGCCCACAAGCGGCAATTGGGGAACAGGTGGAAACAGCACGTCGCCGCCATCATTCTTGGCTTTTCCGGGAACGCCATGGCAGCCGGCGCATCCATCGAGATAGAGCTTTCCACCTGCGATGAGATTTTCGTCAGTGGGAGCAAAAGGGTTCGGCATTTCCGGCGCTTCGCGGCGGACCGAGGCATGAACGGCTGAAGACATCAAAATGCTCTCCAACCTGGAGGGTGGCAAATCGCCGCGCGCTTCCGCCAGACCCAGACGCAGATAGGCAAAGCCACCGATCGCCACAATTGCGATTGTGGCGAGAACTCCGAGAAGAAAATGTTTCACGATCGTCTCCCCCGGATGGATTGGAACTTATCTGGATAGACGCACCAACACACTGAAACGCTTCATGCGCGCCTGCTATTTTAGATTGTTAAACGCAATCGCCCCCTCTATAGCTAGGTTCAAGCGGAAGCTGTCTTGGCCTTATCTGCTCGAACCAAAGGCACATCCACTAGGTGTTCGGCCAGGAACCACACTTGAAGTTCGTTTGTACGGACCACGTTGGACACAAGCAAATCGTTGGTTCCGTCGTCTCCCGCGTCGCTAGCTTGCTTGGCCATCGTGCGAGCTTCTTTCAGAATGAGTTCGTGTGCTTCGAGAAGGCGCGAGATCTGAACTGGAGCTTCCTCCCGGCCACGCGGGGGCCGAGGGATCAGAGTTGTCTCGGCAATATCCGGCGCCATGGCCAGACTAACGCCGCCCAGAACCTGAATGCGCTCGGCGATCTCATCCACGAGCTCGTCCTGTTCGCCATGATGCTTGTCGAACAGAAGATGTAGCTGATAAAACGTGGCGCCGGAAACCTGCCAATGATGCTTCTTGTACATATCGCGAAGGGTTATGGTGTCCGCGAGAAGCTGGTTGAGGTTCTCGGTACTGCCGGCGCAGACTTTCTCGTCAAGAGCGATTGGCAGCTTGGCGATTTTTCCGTAAGGTTGGATTTCAGGAGCGTGCTGGTGTTGAATCGGCCGAGCGTGCCGCGTGCCTTCTTCGAGCTGACTGTAGGATGGTTCGCGCTTGTAATTTTTGGTGCTCATGGATATTTCTCCTAGAAAGAAATCTGGGGGAATGCCGACGCCCAATCATATGTTTATTGGGCCGCAAGTGTGATGCGGGCTGCGGAGTCTTGGATGCAGAAATTCCTGCGCTGACTGAAGCTTTGCAAGAGGACGAAGTCGAAATGCGAGACTTGCCCGGCCAGCGACATGTGCGTTTATTTCCAGGAGGATTGAGCCAAGGGATTGTGAGCCAGTCGAGCTTGAGGATCGTTGGTCGCCAACCTGGGGCGCAATGAATTGCGCCCCTACACGAATCGGACGAGCTAGCTGACCGTCAATTGAGGAACTATTTCACTTCCCAGGTGTCACCTGCGCGCAAGAGTTTCGTGAGATCGCCGGGTCCGCGTTTCGCGATGACTTCTTTGATCTGCTGGTTGATGACGTCTTCGTAGCGCGGAAGATCGTCCCAGTCGCGAAGCACGCCGATAGGTGTCGGGAATCCCGGACGCTGCTCCATGTGAGAAAGCATGAACGCATAAAAAGGCCGCGGATGGTGCGCGTCATGGATCACCATATCCGATTCGGTGATGCCATTGCCAAGTTGCACGACTTCAATGTCTCCATCCGGCTTGTGGCGAATACCTTTGTCGCGGTTTTTCCCGAAAACAAGAGGCTTGCCATGCTCGAGCTGGATGATATTTTCGCTGCGCGCGTCGCGCTCGGTGAGGTTGAACCACGCGCCATCGTTAAAGATGTTGCAGTTCTGCAGAATCTCGACGAACGCCGAGCCCTTATGTGCCGCGGCATGTTTCAGTGTTTCTTTGAGGTGTTGCTGGAAAACATCGACGGAGCGCGCCACAAAAGTGGCTTCAGCGCCAATGGCAAGCGAAATGGGATTGAACGGCCGGTCAAGCGAACCGAACGGAGTGGACTTCGCTTTCTTGCCGATTTCAGACGTCGGCGAATATTGGCCCTTCGTTAGCCCGTAGATGCGGTTGTTAAAGAGCAAAACTTTGAGGCCGACATTGCGGCGCAGCATGTGGATGGTGTGATTGCCGCCAATGGAAAGCGCATCGCCATCGCCGGTAGCAACCCAAACTTCGAGGTCGGGACGGATTGCCTTGATCCCCGTAGCAACCGCGGGCGCGCGGCCGTGAATGGTATGAAAGCCGAACGTGTTCATGTAATACGGGAAACGGCTCGAGCAGCCGATGCCGGAGACCACAACAAAGTTTTCGCGCTTGATCCCGAGGTCGGGAAAAACGGACTGAACGGCGGAAAGAATCGCGTAGTCGCCGCAACCGGGGCACCAGCGAACTTCCTGATCGGTCTGGAAATCTTTCTTGGTCAGAGGCGTGATAGGCGGAAGGGTAGCGGTGCTCATCAAGAGTTCTCCCCAAGAATTTCTTCGATCTTTTGTTCGATCTCGGCTTGCTTGAACGGGCGGCCTTGAATCTTGTTGAGGCCGATGGCGTCGACCAGATACTTAGCGCGCAGCACCCAAAGAAGCTGGCCCATGTTCAACTCCGGCACAAGAACCGTCTTGTAGCGTTGGAGAACTTCGCCGAGGTTCGCCGGCAGCGGATTGAGGTAGCGCAGGTGAACGTGCCCAATCTTGCGGCCCTGCTCGCGCTGCGCTTTCAACGCAGCGGTGATGGCGCCGTGCGTCGAGCCCCACGCAACAATCAGCAAATCACCTTCGGCGTCGCCGGCGGGAACCGCATCAGGAATTTCCTGTACGATGCCCGCAACTTTTGCCGCGCGGATACGCACCATGTTTTCGTGATTGAGCGGCTCGTAATTGATGTTGCCGGTAACGTCTTGCTTTTCGAGTCCGCCGACGCGGTGCTCGAGCCCAGGCGTGCCTGGAACAGCCCATGGACGCGCGAGGGTTTGCGGATCACGCTTATAAGGCAGATAACCGTTCGGGCCGTTGGTTTCCGTCGCGAATTTCACGGGGAATGCCGGAATGTCATCCACGTTCGGAATCTTCCACGGCTCTGCACCGTTCGCCAGATAGCCGTCCGATAGAATGATGACGGGAATCATGTATTTCACAGCGATGCGACTGGCTTCGACTGCGGCCCAGAAGCAATCGCTCGGCGTCGCGGCCGCGATAATCGGAATAGGCGCTTCGGAGTTGCGCCCAAACAGTGCTTGCAAGAGATCGGCTTGTTCGGTCTTAGTCGGCAACCCTGTCGAAGGTCCGCCGCGCTGAATATCGCAAATGACCAGCGGGATTTCCACGGCGACCGCGAGACCTAACGCTTCCGTCTTCAGCGCCATGCCAGGTCCGGAAGTGGTTGTAATAGCCAGGGCGCCAGCGTAAGCCGCGCCAATCGCGCTGGTGATAGCGGCGATTTCGTCTTCCGCCTGAAACGTCATCACGCCAAAATCTTTGTACTGCGAAAGCTCGTGAAGAATGTCCGACGCCGGCGTAATCGGATAGCTGCCCTGGAAAAGCGGCAAGCCGGATTTTTGCGACGCGGTAACAAAGCCCAACGCGAGCGCCTGATTTCCACTCAGGTTGCGGTAAAAGCCGGGAGCGAGCTGCGCCGGCGGAATCTCATAGCTAATCTGGAATGCTTCCGTGGCTTCGCAATACGAATAGCCTGCCTTCATCGCGAGCTTGTTGGCTTCAACGAGCAGCGGCTTGTTCTTAAATTTGGCGTCGATCCACCGAACCGTCGGCTCCATCGAGCGGTTGTAAAGCCAGTAGCACATGCCCAGGGCAAAAAAGTTCTTGCACCGGCTGATGGACTTCGCATCGATTCCGAGATGTTCGAGCGCTACTTTTGTAAGCCGTTCCAGCTCCACCGAAAAGAGGCGGTACTTGTCGAGCGAATGATCCTCGAGCGGATTTGTTTTCGACTGGGCTTTGCGCAGGTCGTTTTCTGTAAACGCATCGGAATTTACGATGAGAATCCCATTCGCTTTGAGGTCCGCGACATTCATCTTCAGCGCCGCCGGATTCATGGCGATCAGGACGTCAACGCTGTCGCCCGGCGTATAAACGTCGCTTGAAGAAAAATGTAGCTGATACCCGCTCACTCCCGGCAGCGTCCCTGCAGGAGCGCGAATCTCCGCGGGAAAATCCGGAAAAGTGGCGATATCGTTGCCGTAGAGCGCCACGGTATTGGTGAACTGGCTTCCGGTAATCTGCATGCCATCGCCGGAATCGCCGGCAAACCGGATGACCGCGCGATCAATCACTTCGCGCTTGTGTTTTACCGGCGGCGTTTCAATCAAAGTTGACATAGTGACCAAGGCTCCGCTGTGTCTGAACTCCCAAACGAATTTCCCAAGGGAGTGAGGCTTAATTTGTTAGATGGGCGTCGCGATAAGCAGGTTGGATGCTCCATCCGGCCCCCGGACCCGACAGAAAGAGAATACCACACCGGCCCACGCGAGGAAGTCCAAGTGGCCGCCGCGCAAGAATGTGTCGTTTCGGAAAAGACGAGCGGATCTCGCAGGGAGTTTGTGGCCGGCAATGCAACTTCACGCTTTGGCGAGCGAAGCCGCTTCGCGAAAGCGTGGGCGATAGAACAGCAAGAGCACAATGATGGCCACACTAAAACACAAACCGATAATCATCATCCCCCGGAAAAAGGAATCAGTCAGAAAGGGATTGCCGCCGGGAAATGCAGGATTAGCCGCGTCGACGCGCTGAATCGCCTCTTGCATCGCTGCGAGAAAACGAGGATTCAGAAGAGACAGAAGACCGTTTGCTAGAAGGACCAATTGGAGGACGAGAACGGTATCCAGCGACCACGATTTGAGCTTGAGTATCCCAATAGCTCCGACGCCAAACACAAGGCCCATAATCCCAAAGATGGCTTTGGCCGATAGGCCACTGAAGAAGTGACCGAAGAGAAAAAAGGGCATTGCGCCGTCATTGGGAAAGGTACGACCAGGACCATGCAAACGGACGAGAAAATCAGGAATCCCGCGAATATCATGAGAGGGAGCGGGCAAACAGCCTTTGGAGAAATGGACGGAGCGACCGCTGGCTCTGGCAAAGGGAACCCAGTGACATCCATCGCCGACGGATACGACGCCAAAGAAGTTGGCGCAGCAAAAGCGGCCGCTACTCGTGGACGCGTGAAAAGCACCAGCCACCAAATTCCGATCCCGAGCGGAATTCCGTAGAAAAGAACCATGAACACTTTAAGGATTCCCATAAAAGGTCCGGCTTCCGCGCCGTTGGGCAAAGCGGAGGGAAGTGTATTAAAAACCAGGAAAATAAAAGGAATCGAGATAGCCGAAAGCACGGCCATGATGCCGCCCCAGATAAGCATCGTGATCCGGGCCCAATTGCGTCGCCGAAGAACGCCGATGCCAACGAAGAAGCCAAAGACCGCGATACCCAAACCAAAAAGCCAAAAAATTTGAACCGCCGCTCTTGTGGAACCAGGCAAGCCTGGGGTCGCCTCTGAAGAATGCATGCCGGGAGCGACCAGCATCGACACCTCAACCAACAAACCAAGGAGCACACCTAGCGCGCTGAAAACGATTGCGACAACACCGGCCGCAGTGACGGCGGGAAGGGAAACCCTATTGGGAGGAGTGTTCATAAGCAGACCGTCATCGTAGTCCCTCGGGAAATCTGTCTGTCGATTCTCTGTATATCATTTCCAGAAGTGTTGTTCTAGAGAAGCAAATGTAACGCGAAGGCAACTTGTGCTTGACGTTCGCTTTCTTTTCGCCTAGAGTAGGGATGCTTCAATAGTGTGTGCGGAGGCGACCGATGGCCCTGACAAAACGGCAAAAAGAAGTCCTGGATTACCTGGTTTCTTTTGACAATAAGCACGGTTACGCCCCCAGCTTTGAAGAGATCGGCAAGGGCCTCAAGCTGACTTCACTCGCCACGGTTCATAAGCACATCACCACGCTCGAGAAAAAAGGGTTCATCCGGCGCGGCTACAATCAGAGCCGGTCGATCGAAATTCTGCAGTTGCCGAAGCCGGTAAAAGAACAGATCAGCGACAGAAAGATTCAAGAACTGCCCCTTGTCGGACGCATCGCCGCAGGCCGGCCGCTCGAAGCTGTGGAAGATCGCGAAACGATTTCGCTCGGCGATTTTGCCCGCGGCGGCAATTCCTTCGTACTTCAGGTAAAAGGCAGTTCCATGATTGAAGACCACATCATGGATGGCGATTACGTGGTCTGCGAACAAACGCAAGTAGCCAACGCGGGCGACATCGTGGTCGCTCTCATCGGCGGAGAGGAAGCTACACTCAAGCGTTTCTACCGCGAAGGTGCTGGTAAAATTCGTCTACAACCCGCGAACTCAGAAATGGCTCCGATCATGGTGGCCGCAAACGACCTCAAGATTCAGGGCCGCGTCATCGGTGTCCTCAGAAAGTACTGAATCTCGGGTTTCTAACCACACTTTTCCCGGCTGAAGCTCGTCTTTCATCTCGAACCTATTGTCCGATTTGTCCCGAACTGCTCTTCCGTTCGTGAAATTCCTTCGGCCCCACTGCAATGACGTTCCCAGCAGGCCAGATTCAAGCAACCATAGGAATTTCCAGTTACGATGTATATTCCTTGTAGCCACTTGTAAGCGTGCAGCGTCAAAGGTACGAGGCGGGGCCTGCTTCGATAGCCGCCGCCAAGGAAACCAGCCAACTTGTTGAACAAGAGCCCAAACATACTGATTGTCCAGCCTGATGAGGCTGTCCGACTGCAACTCCAGGAAGCGCTGCGAGCCGCAGGCTATGAAGTTTCTTCCGCGGCTTCGCAAGAAGAAGGATTCCGCGTCGTCCAAACTGGAGCGGTCGATGTGTTTCTGCTTTCTGCGGACCTGGCCGATGTTCTCTGTTGCAGTTCTCTCGCGGAAATCAAAGGCCTAGGATCGACTGCCAACACCCGCGTGATTCTCTTCGCAAGCGGGGGCGGCGGGGTGCGCGCGCGGGCTTTAGACCTGGGCGCCGACGATGTGATGTCGCCTCCTCTGGAACCGGCCGAACTGCTTGCCCGAGTGCGTGTGCAACTGCGCGACAAGCATGCCCTTGAAGAATTGCAGTTCAAATCCCGCATCGCGGAAGAAGGCCAGGAAATCGCGCACAACGCATTTCAAGCCATTGCCGTGACGGAAAAAATGACGCGCGATGCTTTCTCGCTTGGACGCGCTCTAAAAATTGGCGTTGCCGCTCTCCTGGCAGTCGCCGCGGTCATATCCATTGTTTTTCTGCTATTCACGCGGCGCGCCGATAAGGAAACCAAGCGCGCCTATTCCGAAATCGCGCAGCTCGAGCATGGCGTTCGCACGGAAGAAGCTCTGGTCGCGGAAGCGGCCAAAGCCCGCGCAGAGCTGCAGCAATCGGACATCACCGAGCAAAAACAGCAGCTCCAAAAGCAGACGGACGATCTTCGCCAGAAACTCTCTGGCGCGGACGCCAGCGAAGTTTCTGGCCTGCGCAAACAGTTGGACGAGACCACGAGCCGGCTTAAGAAAGTAGAAACGCAATCTGACGCCGCCGAGGGCGTTATTCGAGCCAACGCTCCCAGCGTCTGCCTGCTCCACGTCTCGGTTTCCTTTCTCGACCAGGCATCACATCGCCCGCTGCGTTACGGCGCGATCAATCCTGACGGCCAGCCGCTCAAAGACAGCGACGGTAATGTGGTCTACAGCCTCGATGGTCGCGCCCCGGAAGTTCGCGAAGATTTCTTCGGCACGGGTTTTATTGTCGGCCAAAACGAAATCCTCACTAACCATCACGTCGCCCAGCCTTGGTGGAAGAATGACGAGATGGCTGCCGCTTTACAGCAAGGCTTGCAGCCGGCCATCGCCGAAATGACCGCTTATTTCCCGGAGGCCGCAGCCGGCATTCCCCTGAATATCTCGCAGATTTCGGACGAAGCCGATCTCGCCGTTCTCCGCGGCGATATTTCCGCATTGAAACGTCCCGTTCTAAAAATCGATGGACGCAAAGAGGCTGCCGTCAGTGGCCAGCTCCTGATTTCGCTCGGCTACGCAACGGGAATAAGCGCCATCATGGCGCGCGCCGGAGAAGAAACCGTAAAGGATATCGTCAGGATAAGCGGCGGCGACCCGAAAAAAATTGTGGACGAACTCGAGCAGCGCAAGCTAATCCGTCCGCTTGTGACACAGGGGCATATCGGCGATGTCCTGCCGGATAAAATTGTCTATGACGCACAGACTACTTCCGGTGGCTCCGGTGGGCCGCTTATAAACCGCGACGGCCAGGTGATTGGAGTGACGTTCGCCGTTGTTCGCGGCTTTGGCGGTTCCAACTTTGGCGTTCCAATCCGCTATGCGCAACCTCTGCTCAAGCCGTAAAGCTCTGTGCCTTCGTAGCGTGAAGCGACAAATTGAATGTGGGCCTTTGTTGTCTCGTATCAAGAGCAAAATGCTTTGCGGCTTGCGGACGGTTTTCGTTGGCATCCTCGTTTTCACGCTCATCTGGCCAACTTCATCCAGGGCCTATGCGGTTCTCGCCCACGAAGCGATCATCGATGCCGTTTGGGAGACGCACATCAAGCCGCTTCTGCTGGCTCGTTTTCCTGGTTCCACGGAAGAGCAGTTGAGCGAGGCGCAAGCCTATGCCTACGGCGGATCGATCATCCAGGACATGGGCTATTACCCCTACGGAAGCCATTTCTTCAGCGACCTTACGCA
>Ga0265354_1000138_pt1 | contig 13148 bp, 9 predicted proteins | sample NZE1metagenome_FD_189074 | JGI IMG/M metagenome (GOLD analysis project Ga0265354, IMG submission 189074) | Rhizosphere microbial communities from Maridalen valley, Oslo, Norway - NZE1 | ecosystem: Host-associated > Plants > Roots > Rhizosphere > Soil | place: Norway: Oslo | collected 2017-09-14 | reverse complement strand
CTGGCCAGATCATTCAAATGATGAAAAAGGCTGGTACGGTCAATCCGATTTTCGTCCTGGACGAAGTCGACAAAATGTCCACCGACTTCCGCGGCGACCCGTCTGCCGCGCTCATGGAAGTACTCGACCCCGAATTGAATCACGGCTTCACGGACCACTATCTAGACGTCGAATACGACCTTTCGAAAGTGATGTTCGTCTGCACCGCCAACGTGCTGCACACCATTCCTCAGCCATTGCAAGACCGCATGGAAATTCTGCGGCTCCCGGGTTACACCGAGCAGGAAAAGCTGGAAATCGCTAAGCGCTTCCTCGTGAAGCGCGCACGCGAAGCCACCGGCCTCAACGAGAACAATCTCAAGTTCACAGACGAAGGCCTGCTGCACGTCATCCGGCACTATACCCATGAAGCCGGCGTGCGCAGCCTCGAACGCGAAATCCAGAACATCGCCCGCAAGATGGCGCGCAAAGTGGTCACCGAAGGCGCGAGCGTCAGCGCCGAAATCACTCCAGCAAACGCGAATGATTTCCTAGGTATTCTCAAGTACCGCGAATACTGGCTCGAAAAGCACAACGAAATTGGCTTGACCACCGGCCTTGCCTGGACGGAGGTCGGCGGCTGCGTCCTCGCGACCGAAGCAACTCTCATGGAAGGCAAAGGCCGCCTCACGCTCACCGGAAAACTCGGCGACGTGATGCAAGAATCCGCGCAAGCAGCCATGAGCTACGTTCGTTCACGCTCCGCGCAGCTCGGCCTCGCTAGAGATTTCTATCGCAATGTCGACATCCACGTGCACGTGCCCGAAGGCGCCATCCCCAAGGACGGCCCCTCCGCCGGAATCACCATTTGCACCTCGATCGTTAGTGCGCTGACCAGAATCCCCGTGCGCCGCGACATCACAATGACCGGCGAAATCACCTTGCGCGGCAAAGTTCTGCCCATCGGCGGCGTCAAAGAGAAGCTCCTGGCCGCCCACCGAATGGGCTTGCACACAGTAGTGCTTCCGAAGGACAATGAGAAGGACCTGGCTGACATCCCGCAGGAGATCCTCTCCTGTCTCAAGGTTCATTTTGTAGAAACCATGGATGAAGTGCTGCAGCTTGCGCTCGAACGGCTGATAGTGCCGCTCGCACATCCCGAGGTTGCGCCCGTCGCGGAACCATTCGTCGCCAGCGCCGAGAAAGACAAGAGTTTGACCAACTAAGCAGCGTGGTTTTGGGTCCGCCCTGCGAGCTTTTCCCTGCATGTCGTGGCTCCGCGCTGCCGCCGGTTTCAGAAAGTCTGGTTTGCCCATCCTGGCATGTTTTTGTTCGTCCGCCAGTGCGGTGCGCCACCTCACTAAAAATCCGGGAATTTGTTGACCGCACCGCGGCCACGCAAAAAAGAAGGTCAATTTACACAATCAAAGTTAAGGACATATGAAAGAAACAAGCGTTGAAGGAAGCAATCAGATGAGCATTAGCCTCGCCGAGTTAAAAGAAAAAAACATCACTGACCTCGCCAAGATCGCCAAGGAATTGAATATTCCTGGCGCCAGCGGCATGCGCAAACAGGAATTGATCTTCCAGATTCTCCGCGCTCAAACGGAGAAAAATGGTTTGATCTTTTCCGAAGGCGTCCTCGAATGTCTCCCCGACGGATTCGGTTTTCTCCGCGCGCCGGAATACAACTATCTCCCGGGCCCCGACGACATTTACGTTTCGCCTTCGCAAATCCGCAAATTCGATCTCCGCACCGGTGACACTGTCTCCGGCCAGGTCCGTCCGCCAAAAGATGGCGAGCGTTACTTCGCGCTGATCAAAGTCGAAGCCGTCAATTTTGAAGATCCGGAAGTCGCGCGCAACAAGATCTTCTTCGATAATCTGACGCCGCTCTATCCGCAGGGCCGCCTCAAAATGGAAACCACCAAAGAGAACATGACGGGCCGCGTGCTCGATCTTCTCTGCCCAGTCGGCAAAGGCCAGCGCGGTCTCGTCAACGCTCCGCCGCGTACCGGCAAAACCATGATCCTGCAGTCCATGGCCAATTCCATCACCCTGAATCATCCCGAGGTCGCGCTCATTGTTCTTCTCATCGACGAGCGCCCGGAAGAAGTCACGGACATGCAGCGCACCGTGAAGGGCGAAGTCATCAGCTCGACTTTCGACGAACCGCCGCAACGCCACATTCAAGTCGCGGAAATGGTTTTGGAAAAAGCCAAGCGCCTGGTCGAACACAAGCGCGATGTCGTCGTGCTGCTCGATTCCGTCACGCGTCTCGCGCGCGCTTACAACGCCGTCACGCCGCCTTCCGGCAAGGTCCTCTCCGGCGGTATCGACGCCAACGCTCTGCAGCGACCGCGCCGTTTCTTCGCCGCCGCACGTAACGTCGAAGAGGGTGGTTCGCTCACCATCATCGCCACCGCACTGATCGATACCGGCAGCCGCATGGACGACGTCATCTTCGAAGAGTTCAAAGGCACCGGCAACATGGAAATTTATCTCGATCGCCGCCTCGCCGATAAGCGCGTTTTCCCGGCGATCGACATCCAGCGCTCCGGTACGCGTAAGGACGAACTGCTCCTCCCGCCGGACGAACTCGCTCGCGTTTGGGTACTGCGCAAAGTCTTGAGCCCGCTCTCGACCGTCGAAGCGATGGAGCTTTTGCTCAGCCGCCTCACGAAGTCGAAGTCCAACGCAGAATTTCTCGGCTCGATGTCGGCACCCACGTAAACGAACTCATGGAGTGCGGCAGCTCTGCTGCCGCTTTTCCTCTGCATTTTTCTTAATCAAAAAACGGCGTACAAAAAAGGCGCAGCCAGTTTCCCAGCTGCGCCTTCTCTTTGTAGCTCAGGCCTTTTGGCCTGAGGTTTTTGTCTCTTGTTTTCGCAGTCTACGTTAAGCGGCGGCTTCCGTCTCCGCCGCCACTATGTAGTCCACGATCCGCTCTGACCATCCGTCAACGTGAGTCCATCCATTGCCGTAGCTCACGCCGTGCTTGTACGGGGCCACGTTCACCACGTACGCGCGCGGCGTCCACGCCGGCAGGACTCCGTCGTGCGTCTGTTCGTCGGTAATCACGATCACGCGGTCAAACTCACGCCACTCCCGCTTCTCGTGAAGCATCGTTAGCGCGCGCTTGAGGTACGTCCCCGAGTGCACCTGCGACGCCGTGATCCCGTCCCGCAGCGCGAATCCATGTCGCGGAGGCAGCTCCACGCATGCATCGGAGAAGGTCGCGATCGAAAATTCCTTGGCCTTCTCGCGAAGCAGAATGGCAAGCCCCGCTGCCGCATCCATGCGCGTGGTTTCGCTCTTCCCGGAAAGCGCGCCGTCCATTGACCCGGACACGTCTACGACGAGTCCAGTCGATCCCGGCAGCTTTTCGAGTCCAGCGATGCCCTTGAGCATGGCGCTCTCGATGGCGTCCTCGAGCTTCGGAGCGTGGCGAGCCGCCGTCACGAAACGAAACGGCAGCGCCCGCGCAACTCCCTTCTCGAGACGCTCGCGAATGAGCTTCGGATCCACACCCGATGCAAGCATCAGGCGCAGGTTTCGCAGGACGGCCAAGCCGCCCAGCTTTCCCTCGCGCAGGAGCCGTTCGAAATTCTCGCGCTTGTCCTTCCCTGCGGACAAGGCAACCTCCCAAGTGTCGGGAGGCTCGAGCGTGTTCTCAACGAGCTTCTTCCAAACTGCTTCCTGCTCGGCATCCTTCGGCTTCGCGTGGCAGAGAAACAGCACGTCGCGGAGCGTCACCACCGAATCGCTGTTGTACTTCGCCAGCTGGTAGGCGTCGAACTTCGTGAACGCCTGCGCCAGTCCGCGCTTTACTCCCGCTGACAGGGGCTGCTTCATCTCCTTCCAGTAGAGCGCCACGAACTCTCCGAGTTCGTCGGCCCGCTGGATCACGTGCTCGAGCGTTTCCGCCACGAGCGGGCCCGCACCTTTGCGCCGCGCCAGTTCTCGCGTCACAAAGAGCGGGGCATGGCGAAGCTGCATCTTGTCGCGTGCCTCGCGCGCAAGAGTTGCCACATCCTCTGGCTTGCTCTTCGCCACAAGCTCCGCGATTCGCTTCGCAATGTCGTTGCCCTTCTCGTAGAACGAATCTTCCCAGAGCAGACACGTCAGCACGGTGCGCCGCAGCTCCGTCTTCACATCAACGCGCTGCGCCACCGCTCCTTCGTGCGTCCGCACCGGAAACATCCGCTTCCACACATTCATTTTCACCATCGCTATTTCTCCTCCTTCCCGCGAATTTTCATCCGCATACCCGTCGCCGCTGCGCTCCCAGATTGTCTTTCCGAGCGAAGCTCGCAACTTTGTCACCGCCGCGCCCTTGATCGTCATCCCCCCTAAACTGTCATTCCGAGCGTAGCGAGGAATCTGCTTTTCTCTTCGTCGTCCCAGTCGCGACCGATCAATGCACCTGCCGTGGCTCCGCGAGACCGATGCGAAACATTCCGCCGGCCTTGCGCACGCAAACCAAATCTCCCTCTTCAATCCGCAAAACCGCCGCGAGCCAAACAGGGATGTTGATCTTGAGAAACTCTCCCTCCACCTCCGAGATACCGCGAGAAAGCTCGATCAACTCCTCGCCACCCGCGCTGAGAGGGATGAACAAAACCAACTCTCCATTGACCTTCAACACCGGCCCTTCCAACGACATCACGTCTTCCATAACGGCACCTCCTCTCTTTGAAAAACTGCTGGACGGGAACATCCAGTCAGGGACATTAGGCGCTCTATCCAGTGAGCTACCGGGTCGACCCGGCTCATTCCTTTCGGCTTGAGTTTTCGTCGACGCCGGGTGGGATTCGAACCCACACCTCCCGCGTGTCAGGCGAAGTAACCCTGCCCTACACCACGTCCAACTCTTTCCGCAGTGGCACAGACTTCAGTCTGTGCTCACCGCCCCGGCGCGAACCGCCAAATGGCTCGCAGTTCGCGCCGGACAAATCCAATCTCTTCGCCGGGAGAAATAATCGAGCAGAGCTGCGGGGTAGCAACCCCACATCGTGTGACAGACGAAGTAACTCTCCCCCGCGCCATCCCGGTGCACAGCCACTCCTGCTCGCGCCGAGCTTCAAAGCGGTTGCGCTCTTTTCTCTTCCGGTGGGAACCATCGGCCCGCGTTGTGTTTGTTTCCTGAGCTATCACCCCGAGTTGTAGTGGCCGGTCTTTAGACCGGTTCCTTCTCCCCGAAGCAAGCGAGTATCGAACTCGCGACCTCCCCGATTCATCACGGGGACGCTCTACCGAAGTAACGCGTACCTTCACCACACCGGAATCCTTTTGCAGAGGGAACCAGCGGCCCGAGCGCCACTTAGCTCTGCCAATTGAGCCACAGCAACTTGCGTCGCTGGCGGGATTCGAACCCGCAACCGTTGTACGAAGTAGCTCGCGCCTTCACCACTCTGCAAATCCTTGCGGCGGGAATCGCCGGCCCAGGTCGTGCTACTTGTCCGCTGCTCTGCCACTGAGCTACAGCAACTTTCGTCACCGGTGGGAATCGAACCCACGACCGTCGGAGCCCGATGTAACCCGAACCTTCACCACGCCGCAAACTCTCGATTTTTTCTTACGCCTCCTTATTTCGTTAGCTCATTACTTTTCTTCCGCGACGCACACCAACAGCGTCACGCTGCGAAGCCAACTTCCACTCGCCACTCAGCGCGTTTAAAAATCCTGGGAAGAATCAGCGCTCACGGTCTTTCGGGTTTCGAACCCGAAGGCCAATCGGCCATTCTGACCAAGAAGTAACCGTGAACTTCACCATCCCAGGAACGTCACTCTGCAAAGAAACTCTTCCGTCAAAATGAATTGTGCCGGCCCTGCAGCAAGAAATGTTTAGTTCTCGGCTACAGTTTCACCGCAAAGCAAAAAGCTTTAGCGACGAATCGTGTTGGATCGAAACGACTTAAGCGGCCAATGAAAGGAATTGGTTTAGAGTCGCGTGAATAAGCAATCCACGAGACTCGATCGCCTTGGTGCGGTTTCGACTTGGCTTTTGTCTTCGTGTCTCATATTTGCTTTCCACGCTCAGTGAGGACGTGCACTAAATTGCAGCAGCGAACAACTGAGTTAATCCGAAAGTAACCGCACATCGCAATTCTGTCAAGCCCTATTTTAAAGAAAACTGTATTTTTGGCCCAGTTTTTGCGTATTTTGTTAATTTTCAAGTACTTAGCGCTTCGCCGCACCATTCCTCCGCGGCGCCTGAAGTACGCTTCGCAGACTTTTGCGAGCTTCGCGAAGCCAAGCTGCTTTTCACCCAGAAATAATCGGCGCTCGCATGTCTTTATGCAAACCGACCTGACGCGCGCGTAGATACGTCACCAACTCTAGCGCGCAGTTTTGCATCTCAACTCCAAAAGCATCCATTTGGCTGGTCAGCAGGTTGTAGCACCACACCGCAGGCACCGCCACCGACAATCCAATCGCGGTCGTCAGCAGCGCCTCTGAGATCGATCCAGCGATCACTTTAATCGCCGTCGCATGCATCACATCAATGCTACGAAACGCGTTCAATATTCCGATCACTGTGCCGAACAATCCTACAAACGGCGCCGTTGCTGCAATCGTCGCCAGTCCGCTCAACCCGCGCTTCATTTCCTCATTGGTCTCCGCGCTCGAACGTTCGAGACTCCTCTGCACGCCTTCGATCACCTGTTGTTCCGGCATTCCTTCTGGTGCCGCCTGAAAATCCAGCAAACCCGCGACGACAACATTTGCGATATGGCTTCTCTTGTTTCCTTCGGCCGCCACAATCGCCTGATCCAGCTTCCCTTCACGAAAGGAATCTACCGTCTCGAAAATGTATGCCTTCGATTGCTCGCGCGCCAAGCGATAACGCAGAGCGCGGCTTGCACTTACTCCCACAGATCGCACAAACATGATCGCCAGCACAATCACCACTCCGTGACACAGCGTTCCCATAGAACGCCACAGCTCCAGCATGTTCCATTCGCCCATGCGTCCCTCGCATCAATTCAATTGCTACTGTGCAATAGACACCGGGATAGAGAGTTTTGTGCCGAGTCGAAAAGTTCTTTCGATGTGAGCGTGCGGCGCGCTATTTCGAGAGACTGCTCTGGAAGAAGTTCCAAGAAGGTAAACGGAAGCGTTTCTGCATTAGTTTCAACAAAAGCCTAATCGTGCTTCCCGGCCTGCCGCATTCGACAATTCCTTCTCGCGTTCGCGCGCCAGCATTACAACGAGCCGCGCCGTCTCTTCAACATCCATCGCTGTGTTGTCCACCAACACGGCGTCGGACGCGCGCACCAGCGGCGAAACTTTTCGTTCGCGGTCGCGCCAATCGCGCTCGCGAACTTCCTCCAACACTTCAGGAAGCGAGAACTTGTCCCCTTTTTCCTGGTGTTCCTTCCAGCGGCGCTCCGCGCGCACTTCTGGCGAAGCCTCCAGAAAAATCTTTAGCTCGGCGCGAGGGAAAACTACTGTCCCGATGTCGCGGCCTTCCATCACCACCCCTCCTCCCGCTCCAGCGCGTTGTTGCTCAGCAACGAGGATTTCGCGCACCCCGGCAATCGTAGCCAGCCGCGATGCGGATTGCGCGACTTCAGCGGTCCGGATCGCCTGCGTCACATCCTCGCCATCAAGAAAAACACAATTCTTCGAGCCTGCCGCTTCCTGTTCCGATGTTGGAGGTTTGAGCTCGATATGCGTAGTACGCGCAAGCTCATCGAGAGAGAGAAAGTTGTCCATCGCGATCTTGCTTCTGAGCGCTTTTAGTGCAAGCGCGCGATACATCGCGCCGCTATCCAAATACAAATAGCCGAGAATTTGCGCGACGCGTTTCGCCAGACTGCTCTTCCCCGACCCAGCCGGCCCGTCAATGGCAATCGTGAGTTTTGGCATTTAGGTAGCACAGCCAATCCTGGCTGTGCGCATTTTTGCAAATGAAAGAAAATTAAAACCGCACGGGCAAGATTGCCTGTGCCACTCAAAACCCCATAATGTTATAGCCGCAATCCACGTAAATCGTTTCGCCGGTAATCCCCGAACCCGCATCAGAAAGCAAAAACGCAGCCGTCGAGCCCACTTCGCCGGGATCCACAGTGCGCTTCAACGGCGCGCGTTCTGTCTGCGTCTTCAACATGTCGCTAAAGTTCGCGATACCGCGCGCCGCCAGCGTCTTGATCGGCCCCGCCGAAATCGCATTGACGCGAATCGCCTTCGGCCCCAAATCGTAGGCTAAATATCGAACAGTCGCTTCCAGCGCCGCTTTGGCCACGCCCATCACGTTGTAATTCGGCACAACTTTTTCCGCACCATAATACGTTAGCGTAACAATCCCACCGCCCGACGCCATCAACGGCGCCGCACCACGCGCCACCGCAATCAGCGAATACACGCTAATATCATGCGCAATCCGAAATCCCTCGCGCGAAGTTTCCACGAACGGTTTCTTCAATTCGTCGGGCGGCGCGAATCCCACGCTATGTACCAATCCGTGAATCACTCCGTATTTCTCCTTAATCTCTCCAAACACGCGCGCAACCTGATCATCCTGCGTCAGGTCGCACATGAACCCGTCTGCGCCCGGCAGCTCCGCAATCAGATCCTTCGCCTCCAGCCCCAGCCGCTCGTTCATATACGCAATGCCCAATCGCCAGCCCGCCGCCGAAAGCTTCTGCGCGATTGCCCACGCAATGCTTCGCTTGTTCGCCAACCCAAAAATCACCGCCGTCTTCTGCCCTTCCGTCATTCGCCTCTTCTCCTGAAATATTCTTCCGCTCTTCTCTGTGCCCTCTGTGTCTCTGCGTTTAGCTTACTTCTTTTCTTCCGCCTCAAATCCGATGAAACGCCTTCTCAATCTCCTTCACCGAATACCGCAGCACCACGGGCCGTCCATGCGGACAGCTCATCGGACAATCCGTTTTCGCCAGCGCCCCCAGCAGCCATTCCATTTTCGTTTGGTCGAGCGGCATATTTATTTTTATTGCCGCGTGGCATGCGGTCGAAGCAGCTATTTTCGCTTGCAACGTATCAATGGAAATCGCCGCATTCTCCCGTTCGATACCGTCAAGAATTTCCGTGAGAAGTTTCTCCGCGTCGGGAGCGTCCACACCAGCGGGCACCGCCTGAATCGCCACGTTACGTGGCCCCATCGGCTCGACCTCGAAGCCGTTCGCGTTCAACTCTTCCGCAATTTTTTCGTAAATCACGATCTGCCGAGGAGAAAGCTCGATTACCATCGGCATCAGCATGCGCTGCGCTTCCACTCTTCCTGCGCGGCGCGCTTCGAGGTGCTGCTCGAAAAGCACGCGCTCGTGCGCCACGTGCTGGTCGACAAGCCACAAACCTTCGCCGTTCACCGCAACGATAAAACTCGAACTCACTTGCCCAAGCGGTTTCAAATCGGCGATTTGCTCCGGCCGAGGAAGCGTCGCTGGCGCGCTCGCGTTAGGCGCTGCAAGATTTCCCGCCCAGCTAGAAGCGGCGAGCGTGTGAGCAGCAGCGGCCGCAGCAGAAGCCATGCCTGACTCAATGGGAGACTCGAGGCCAGCAGGAAAAGCGAAGCGCTGCTCGACGGGCCGAAGCGCATCGGAGGTCAAATCGAAACCACCATCGGAGCCTACGCCAGAACCCACGCCGATTTCTTCCATTGTCGGAATGATCGCGCGCGGCACGCCTGTGGCTACGGCAGCGGCAGAGCCGCTGTCGAGCGCATTTGCATGGGATGCGGACAGTCCTTGCGACGAGACGCTTGCGGCTGCTGCGGCGAAGCTAGGAACGGGCCGCACGCTCATGAGTGCCTGGCGGATCGAGTCGCGCGCGAAGTCGTGAACGAATTGCGAGCGGCGGAAGCGCACTTCAATCTTTGCTGGGTGCACGTTGACGTCGACCTCGTCGTAGGGCATTTCGAGGAACAGCAGCGTGGCGGGAAAAACTGTTGGCGGAAGAATGTTGCGATAGGCCTCGTGAATCGCGTGCAAAATCAGGCGGTCGCGCACGAGGCGGCGATTGACAAAAATGTAGATACCGTTGCGGTTGGGACGCTGCACGTCGGGGCGCGACGTGAAACCTCGCACCGTCAGTGTGGCGCTTTCTTCGTTCTGTTCGAGTTCAGGCTCAGTGATAGCCGCGCGAAACGCCGCCGACGTCGGCGGAATTTCGACCAGCTCTTCCATTGATTGGCGGCCGAAGAGTTGGTAGATGCGGTCGGCGAGTTTTTCGGCGGGTGGGCAGTTGATGATTTCCTGCGTCGGTGTGGTGAGAACGAATTGCTTGTCGGGATTGGCCAGCGCGTAGTGCGTAACGAGTGAGGCGATGTGACCGAGCTCTGTCGTATCCGACTTTAGAAATTTCTTTCGCGCAGGAACGCAGTAAAAAAGATCGGCGACGCTAATGGTCGTTCCTGCAGGCAGCCCCGCGGGCTTTACGTTTATGAGTTTTCCGCCGGCAAATTCGAGGCGTGTGCCTTCGGCTTCCGATTCGTCGCGCGTTTCAAGGAGCAGCCGCGAGACCGCGGCAATCGTGGGAAGCGCTTCGCCGCGAAAACCCAGCGTCGAAATGGAAAGCAAATCGTCAGCTGATTTCAGTTTGCTGGTGGCGTGGCGCTCGAAAGCCAGCAGCGCATCATCGTGGATCATGCCATGGCCGTCGTCGATGACGCGGATCATCCGCTTACCGCCGACTTCCGTCTCCACGCGAATCGTCTTCGCGCCCGCATCTAGCGCATTTTCGAGCAGTTCTTTAACGACCGAAGCGGGACGTTCGACAACTTCGCCCGCGGCGATTTTATTTGCGACAGCTTCCGGCAGTATCCGAATGCGCGACATCCTGCGCCTAGCGTCTCCTATTCCAGCAGATCACGAGTGCATCATCTTCTTACGGAGATAGAGAAGCAACTTGTTGATCGCAAACCAAAGAGCAATCAGCGCAGCAATCAACCACCCAATAGCCAGCGAATTGAGAATCCACTCCGGCTGATGGCTAAGCGCAACGAGTCCAGCCACGCATGCAAACAGACCTGCAATCCACGTGAAGAAAAGAGCCCTATTCTTCCGTTGGTCCCAGGCCGCGCCAACGAGAAGCACCATAACGATTGCTAGGCCCGATCGCATTAGTTTTCCGTCTTAATAGCAATTCCTAGTTGGTCGAGCTGAGCCGTGTCAACGTCCGACGGAGACTCGGCCATTAAATCAACCGCGGCGGTCGTCTTCGCGAAGGCGATGACTTCGCGCAGGGATTTTTCGCCGGCTAGGAGCATGGCGATGCGGTCGATGCCGAGGGCGATGCCTCCGTGAGGCGGCGTGCCGTAGGTGAGCGCGTCGAGGAAGAAGCCGAAGCGGCGGCGGAGTTGTTCGTCCGAAAGGCCGAGCGCGCGAAAGAGGCGCTCTTGAATATCCTGGCGGTGGATTCGGATGCTGCCGGAACCGAGCTCGTTGCCGTTGAGGACGAGGTCGTAGCCTTTCGAGCGCACTTCCCACGGCGCGGATTCGAGCTTTTCCAAATCTTCGTCAACGATGCCTGTGAAGGGATGCTGCGCGCTGACCCAGGTTTTGTCGTTTTCGCTCCATTCAAAGAGCGGGAAGCCCGTGATCCAGAGAAATTTCCACTGCGTGCGGTCAATCAAGCCCAGCGCTTCGCCGAGCTGCAAGCGCACTTGGCCAGCGACGAGCGCGGCGGCGTGCGTGCCTGCAATTTGCTGCTTCGCTGAAACCGCGACAACGAGATCGCCCGTCTTTGCGCCGCAAGCGTCGGCGAGTTTCTTCACATTTTCCGCGCCGATTAATTTTTCTACGGTCGAGGTCGCGCCTTCGGCCGCGAGTTTCACAAAATACGCGCCGCGTGCGCCGTTCGATTTAGCTTTTTCGGTTAGCTCGTCGAGCTGTTTGCGCGAATATCCAGCCGCGCCGGGAGCAGCGAGAGCAAACACGCTGCCTTCAATCCCCAGCTTGGTTTTTGCTTCGTCCGGAAAGCAGTCAGTGACTTCGCGCAGCTCCATGCCAAAACGCAGGTCAGGCTTGTCGCTGCCGTACTTGCGAATGGCGTCCTTATAGAGCATGTGCGGAAACGTGCCTTGCGTTTTGATCCCTGCGACGGCGCACGCACGCACCATCACCGTTTCGATGACCTGAAAAATGTCTTCCTGTCGCGGGAAGGACATCTCAACGTCGAGCTGCGTGAATTCAGGTTGGCGGTCGGCGCGCAAATCTTCGTCGCGAAAACATTTCACGATCTGGAAGTAGCGGTCGAGCCCGCCAATCATCAGGATTTGCTTGAAGATTTGCGGCGACTGCGGCAGCGCGTAGAACTTGCCGTGATGCACGCGGCTAGGAACGAGATAGTCGCGCGCGCCTTCGGGCGTCGAGCGCGTGAGCATGGGCGTTTCGATTTCGAGGAAGCCCATTTCGTCCATGGTCTTGCGAATTTCGAGAACGATTTTGTGGCGCAGCGCGAGGTTGCGGTGCGGCTTGGGGCGGCGCAGGTCCAGATAGCGGTAGCGCAGGCGCGTTTCTTCGGCGGCGTTGATTTCGTCTTCGATGGGAAACGGCGGCGTTTTGGCGTTGTTTAAAATGTGCAGCTTCGTGGCGATCAGCTCGACTTCGCCGGTGGCGAGTTCGGGATTCGCTTTTTGCCGCTTGATAACTTTGCCTTCAACCGCGACCACAAACTCGCTACGCGCCTGCTCCGCTTTGGCATGCGCGGCGGGCTGCGACTCCTTGTTGAACACCACCTGGACGATGCCAGTGCGATCGCGAATGTCGAGGAAGAGCAAGTTGCCAAGGTCGCGACGGCCGGAAACCCAGCCCATGACGATAGCGTCGCGGCCTTCGTCGGCCGCGCGCAGTGCGCCGCAATAGTGTGTGCGTTGCAGATTGCCTAGAAAATCCAACAAGGGCTTCTCCGGTGGCACAGACTTCAGTCTGTGCTCTGACTCTTTTCAGTATGATTCAGCAACACGAATTCTTTCCATGCCCACAGGCTCAAGAATACCAAGATCATGTGGTTAGCACAGGCTGAAGACTGAGCCACAAAGGCCGGCCTGAAGCCCGGCCCCTACAACTTCTGTAGGTATTCTAGCAGAGCTTGTTCGGAGAGTTTCTGTTGCTCGCTGGTTGCGAGGTTTTTGAGGGTCCACTCGCCGCTCTGGAGTTCGTTGTCGCCTAGAATGAGCGCGAAGCGCGAGCCTAGCTTGCTGG
>Ga0265354_1000137_pt1 | contig 13158 bp, 8 predicted proteins | sample NZE1metagenome_FD_189074 | JGI IMG/M metagenome (GOLD analysis project Ga0265354, IMG submission 189074) | Rhizosphere microbial communities from Maridalen valley, Oslo, Norway - NZE1 | ecosystem: Host-associated > Plants > Roots > Rhizosphere > Soil | place: Norway: Oslo | collected 2017-09-14 | reverse complement strand
TTGATCACTTCAATCGTGAACTTCTCCGCGCTCACGTAACTCAGCCGCATGGCGGGATTGCGCTTCTTGATGGTGTGACCGATGGCATGCATCAAGTGCGTCTTGCCCATGCCCACTCCGCCATAGAGAAACAGCGGGTTGTAGGCTTTCGAAGGCTGCTCGGCCACGGCGCGCGCCGCGGCGTGCGCAAACTCGTTGGACTTGCCGACGACAAACGAATCGAAGCTGTAGCGCAAATTCAGTTGATGATCGCTGCTTTCAAAATCAAGCTTCGCTTGTTTCACGCCGGAAGCTGCGGGAGCGGCGGGCACGGGTTCTTCCTCCGTGCAGACGTACTGCACTTTCACATTGGGCGTCCCAAGTTCGTGGAATACGGCTTTGACGATCTCGCCGTAAGTCCGCGTAAGAACCTGCCGAAAGACCGTGCTGGGGATCTGCACAAACAGGTTTTCCCCCTCGGCGCGATTCAGCCGGGTGGGTTGAAACCAGGTGGTGTAGGTGTTGATGCTGACCCGGGACTTCACGCGCTCAAGAAACCGCTCCCAGGAATTCGTCGCAGTAGTCATCGCAAGAGAAAATTTATCCCGGCAATTTCCACAGATGTGAATAAGCTGTGGAAAGCAGGTCCCTTCATTATCTTTATCGTTTTCAGGCTTCGGGAAATCATGGCCGTACCGGAGCGTCTTGCTTTCCCCTGGCGCCCGGTGCGCGGCCCTTATGGAATTGCCGGCCCCTCGAACTTACTTCCATCAGACAGCGCGGGATTGTCGCCGATTGGGCCGACTGGGGCAAGCGAAAAGTGTGCGAAGGGAGTCACCGTGGTGCACACACCCTGCACAGCTTTTCCACAAGCACCATTATTGTGCAACTCCGGCGCACAAGGCGCATTTGTATGGGAATTTTCCCGAAATTTTCGAGCACGCACACTTCTTTGCACAGGTTCCATCCAAATCGCCCTGAGGATAATTCATCTATTGTTGAGATTTTTTATCAGGCCGGTCGAATTCGTAGACGCCCAGCGGGTCGCTTCCGATGATCAGGCGGTCTTGCTCGATGAGAATCGTGTTGGCCTCGAGCCGCGCTCCCGCAGGCGTATAAATAAAGTAAGTCGCTCGCCGGTTTCCTTCCTTGTCAAAGTGCAGCAGTTTATCGCCGAGGGCCATCCAGACTTCTCCGCTTGTGCGTTCCACTCCAACCGCCGTGAGAATGCGTTTGAACACGGGAGCGTCTCCGCGCTTCTCCTGCCTCTCAATCTCTTTGCGAGTCGCCTGCGCCGCCGGCAACGCGTCCACTCCCGTGAACTGAATATCCTGTCCCGCGTAGCCATAGCGGTCGTATTGGCGCACCGTTGCTTCGGGCATGTAAGGAAATGCGAAGTAGAGATGGTTTGCGCCGTCCGTCACAAGCATTCCGATGTTCAAAAAGCGGTTCACTTCCGGCCGGTCGGAAATCGTCTCGGGATCGCCAAACTCGCGCACGTCGCGTCCATTCTTATCGAACACCATAACCAAATGTTGTTCGTGCGTAGTTGCCACGGCGACTTCCCCATCCGGAAGCGCGGCCACCGCCACCGGCCCATTGATCTTCACCACGCGCTCATTTCCCTTGGTGTCCCAGATCTTGATGGCATTTGCGCCGCGATCCGCCACGTAGACGGTTCCCTGCGCGTCCACATCCAGGTCTTCGCCATAGGTGATCGTTGCCAACTGGAGCGCCTGGGGATTGGGACTCTTGCCTTCTTCGAAGGCTGGCACTCTTCTCAGCAGTTTCCCGGCTGGGTCGAATACGGAGGCCGACGATCCCGGCGCGCTCAACACATAATAGTTTCCATCCGCCCCGTGCTTCAGCGCCCGCAGCCCCGGTCCAATTCCCGGGAATAGCCGCTTCTTGGCCGTCAATTCATCTTCATCCTGGCCAATCGCGTACCCGGCGAAACACGCCAAAAGACACAACCCCGCAAGAATTCTCACGTTGAGCACAACCCCTTTGCACTGCCCCCATTTGTTATGAGTCTTCAGAGTATGACGGATGGATGCAGGTTGCCCGTTTCAGAAGCTTTGGTGTGCGGATCAGTCAATCCTAAGGTGCGGGCGACCTCTGAGGGATCGAGTTCCTGCTTATGACTTCAACGTCTACCGTTCGGGAAAAGTGAAAGAGAAAATGAAGAAATGACCTAGGCATCCGGTCGAAAACTCTCTGACAAATTCCTTAAATGTCATGTCCTTCACAATCTATCGCGGGGAAGGGCGCGGATCATAGCTGAGAGCAAGCCGCGATAGCGGAATTGGCAACGGGCGACGGGCTAGTGCCTGAGAAGTCGCCTAACCGGACAATGAGGATCAGGCCGATTTCACTTTTCCGGTAACCGCTACCAGGAACTGTCTTCGTGCGCTTCAGCGCCGATGTGGAAAGAGATCATGATTTGGACTGTTATTCGTGCCGCAGTGCGACCATCGGATCAACTCGCGTGGCGCGGCGGGCGGGGATGTGGCACGCGACCAGAGCGACAACGGCCAGAAGCAGCCCGACCGAGGCAAACGTAATAGCATCGGTCTCACTGACGCCAAAGAGTTGCGCCTTAAGCAACCGCGTGAATGCCACAGCGAGCGCCGTGCCCACCACGAGGCCCGCCAGTGTGAGTCGGAGTCCCTGGTCGAGAACAAGACGGTAGATGCCTCCCTTCTCCGCGCCGAGCGCCATGCGGATGCCGATTTCTCGCGTGCGTTGGCGAGTGGTGTAAGCCACAACGCCATAGATGCCGACGGCTGCGAGGAGCATGGCAAGAAGGCCGAACGAGCCGGCAAACGTAGCCGCGACGCGTCCAAAAAGTGAGCCGAGCTGCATGGTGACGGAAAGCGGATTCACATTGAACAGCGGCAACTCCGGATTGAGCTGATGGATGGTCTCTTCCACAGAAGAAGCCATGGCACGCGGATCGCCAGTTGTGCGGAGGTGAATGGTGGTGTCATGTGTCGGGCTATAGGCCTGGTTACTCGGCAAATAGATGACAGGCTCGGTCGGGTAGGTGAGCAAGCGGTATTTGGCATTGCGCGCTACTCCTACGATGGTGAACCGATCACCCCCGTCCGTCACCTGTTTGCCGATAGCGTCTTCACCTGGCCAATAGCGATCGACAAAGGCCTGGTTGACGACGGCAACGAGTTGCGATTCCGCCGCATCCGCTGTGGTGAATTCACGCCCCGAAATCACGGACGTGCGCAGAGTGCGAAAGTAATTCGGCCCGACGATCGCTCGGCTGATCTCCATCGATTCGTGCGGTTGCGGCACGTAGCCTTCAAGCTGCAGATAGTCGGTGTGGATGCTGAAGCTCAGCGGTGAAAAATCAGCCAAGGTCACGGATTCGACTCCGGGAAGCGCCGAGAGCCTGTCGAGCACCTGCCGGTTGAACGTTACACCGGTCGCGCGCGTGTAACCAGCCGGCGAGAGTTCATAAGAGGCAAGCAGCAGATGACTTGCTTCGAATCCCGGATCCGATTGCTGTGCTTTCTGAAGGCTGCGGGTAAAGAGTCCCGCGCAGACCAAGAGAACGAGTGAGAGTGAAATCTGTGCCACCACCAGGCCGCTCAAGAGACGACCCTTGTGGAAAGTAAGCGAGACGCTAGTCGCTTCCTCCTTGAGAACAGATTGCACCGGCAGGCTCGAAGACCGCAGGGCCGGAACAATACCAAAGAGGATCGCAGCGAGGATGGAAACCGCAATCGTCACCAAAAGCACGCGTTGATCGACGTGCGCGTCGTTTGTCAGCGGAAGAGAGCTGGGCGGAAAAAAAGCAACGAGGCTGCGAGAAGTCCACACCGTAATCGCGATGGCCGCAGTACCACCGAGCAGACCAAGCAGCAGGCTCTCGATCAAGAACTGCCGGATGATCTGTTTGCGTGAAGCGCCCATTCCCAGCCGGATGGCAATCTCCCGGCGGCGTCCGACCGAACGCACCAACAGAAGACTGGCAACGTTGGCGCAGGCCAGCAGGAGCAGGACCCCGGCGAGCCCCAGCAACATCGGAAGAATCTTGTAGAGATATCCGTTGATGCCGAAGGGAGAACGCCAAAGCGGGTCGAAAGAAATCTCGTTCGGACTATCCCGGTGATCCTCCGGGAACCGCTCGGCGATTCCCCGCATGAGCAGGTTGAGTTCGGCCTGCGCCTGATTCTTCGTGACACCCGGGCGAAGCTTTCCGAGCACGTTCAGCCAGAAAATGCCGCGATAATCAGGACGGTTAAAACCCCAAACATCACGATCCATCGAGACAGGAATCCACAGTTCGGCGCGAAGGCCGGGCGCGCAGCCCGTGAAATCCCGCGGGGCTACCCCAATAACAGAGTAGGGATGCCGATTGATCTGAATCGTCTTGCCAACGATTTGCGGATCGCCCGCGAAGTGGTTCTGCCAGACGGTGTAACCGATGACGATCACTGCAGCGCCGGCGCGCGGCGTTCCTTCTTCGGGAAGAAAAGTGCGGCCGAGAATCGCGTGGACGCCGAGAACATCAAAATAATTGGCGGTGGTCAGGGCGCCGTAGATGCGCTCGGGCTTTGCGGCGTCCGTAAGAGACATGTAGTCATCGTGATAGCCGAGAAGCCCGGAAAAAGTTTGAGTGCGCTCGCTGAGGTCATGAAGATCGGGATAAGAAAATGGCGGGGTGGGATGATCGCTGCGATCGCCGCGCATGATGGTGACAAAGTCGCTCGTGAGAGCGACTCCGGGAATCGGGTTCAGCAAGGTAGCGCTGATCCAACTGAGCACAGTGGTATTGGCGGCGATGCCAAACGCCAGGGTAAGAACGACGATGGCGGTAAATCCTGCATTCTTGCGAGACATCCGGAGCGCGAAGCGACAGTCTCGTGCCAGCGCGTCGAGCCATGCTCCCGCCCGTGCGTCTCTCACCTGTTCCTTCACCTGCTCGACGCCCCCCAACTCAATTTGCGCTGCTCGTTCCGCTTCATCTGGCTTCATGCCCGATCGCAGCTTCTCTTCGATCAACAAATCAAGGTGAGCGCTCACTTCCGCCGCAATGTCCAGCTCGTCTTTCCGCCTGCCGGTAACATTCCGAAAGAAACTGACCGCGCGAGAAAGCCAGCGTAACTTTCGCTTCTTAGTCACGACGCCTCCAGAGTCCGCGAGATCCCAAGCACAATCCGCTCCCACTTCGCGGTTTCCTCCTCCAACTGTTTCACGCCCGCCTTCGTCAGCCGGTAGTATTTTGCCCGGCGGTTGGTTTCGGACTCTCCCCAAGCCGAACTGATCCAGCCTTCTTCTTGCAGTCGGCGTAGTGCGGGAAATAACGATCCGGACTTCACCACAAACGTGCCTTGCGATATCTGTTCAATCCTGTGAGAGATTCCGAGGCCATGCATTTCACCTAAGCGCAGGGCTTTGAGGATCACCATGTCCAGCGTGCCTTGCAAAAGATTGGTTTGTTCCGGACTCAAGACGCTCTCCTGTAGAGATTCTACTGGAAGATTAGGCCTTCCCCTGTAGAATGTCAACGGGTCGCAGATCGAATATAGGGAAATGACGGGGTCCGATCACTCCGTCATCTGCTCATCGTCACCGTAGCGTGATGAAGCCGTAGTTCGACCAGATGTTTGCGCTTGCGGAGCGGATACGATTGCTTCCGATGGATTTGGTGATCGACTAGAGAGAACCCAAACGCAAGACCCGCCCTCAAAAACCGAGGACGGGGCACCCTCCGCATAACTGAGAGTCCGGGCCATCCGTCCAGCATTTGCATGCGATTCATTTAATCGTAGCGAGTGGAAATGCGAAACTATGGTTTTTTCGGCGGCTTCTTTGCGTCTGCGAGCTTCTTATCGAGAGCGGCTTTTCGTTTGAGGGAGAGGGCAGGCTGGACAAAATAAAAATCGAAAAGAGACTCCAACACGTCGAGATTCCATTCCGCCTCGCCAGGTTCAACGTCAACGATTTCGCCGGTGGTTATGCTTTTTGTCGTATGGGCAGCAATGTTGCCTATCTGTCGGACCGCGTGAAGGTCATCTGAAATGTGAGATGGAACTAATTTTGCGTCAACAATCTCTTCGATCTGGTCGTAGAGATCCTTACTTTTGGTGAGAGCTTTATCCCTCAGGACGGCTTGCAGACAGCGACGGCTTAGCGCGGCACTGGCCTTCGGACTATCGTTAAGTACTTTACATGCTTCTAGAAAATCAGTTCGATAGGGATCGGGGACTTCGCCTGGGATTGTTCGTGTGTATCCTTTTGGAAATGCTAGGAGCTTGCTGCGTTCATATCCGCTAATGTATTGAGTGAGATAAATTATGCTGCTGAAACACTGCGGACACCGCATGTGGTCGAACATCCACATAAGGGACTCAGCGAGAATATTGCCATCCTTGTTTAGTAGCTGTGGGCCTTGGATAAGTACTCCGCGGTCAAATTGTTCGTGGATTGCAACGCCACAGTGTGGGCATTTCATAGAGCGCCATCATAGCACTCAGGCATTCCCCAGCGAATAGTTGGGCTGGTGGGGATATGAGGACAGACGAGAAGTTTCCTCGTGTTTCTCTTCGCACGAATCAAAAATTACAGGAAGCGTTCCGTCCGTCCCCGAGTCTTTAAGTCTTCATCAAGTTTAGAATCCGAAAGACGGATTGGACTTCATGTTGCAGACTGGCTGGTAATGTTTAATCAGAACATCTTCGGCGGAATATAGCTCCAAATCGTGTGCGTTCGGCATCAGGTGATAAGAGATAAGCAATCGTCCGGAGCTGCCAGCCGCTTGGCACCATGTGTCGTACTTCTCATGTGACCGAACTACCCGGTCAGACAAATCACTGGCTTTGCCGAAATAAATCACGCGGAACGGGCGAGGCGAACCTGCAAGATCAAACGCAACGATGGCATACAGGCCGGATAGCTTGGGGATAAATGTGCTGCTGAATGCGGACGGTTCAGAAAAATATCTATCCTTAAACCAAAGCCCAGTCGGAGCGGGCGGCTGCGGTGCTGGCAGTCTAAACACACTAAACATTCTACTCAAATAACCCTCAGCTTGCGGGGGCGGGGCAAGGGCCATCAACTGCGTCAACGTCGTTGCCACCGGGGGCGCTGCGTACAGCGACAACAAAGCGGAGAGCTTTGCCGTGGGCAGCTCCGCCGGTTTTCCGAAAAGCCGATTGAAAAAATCATCCGACGAAACGTTGAACATATTGTGGAGGTTGTCTTTTGCCACTGTAAGTCTACCTTTGCTGATGACCGGGCAATTTGGGAATAAATCCCCCCGCTGTCGTCACGATATCACGCGGGCGAAGCTAAAGCGAATTGTTTTTTGGGTGTCCTCCCATAACTAAGAGTCCGGGCCACCCGTCCAGCTTGCCCGTTTCAGAGGATTCGCCGTGCCCATCAGTCAATCCTAAGTCGGAATCGCCTGGGCGCGCGGGACGGCTCGGAATTTTTCGAGGATATTGAGCTTCCAAATGGCAACTAGTCCGAAAACAGTTGACGCTTGGCACTACTGTGCGGTTTGAACCAACCCTGATTTTTGAGTCTATCCCAAGCAATCCGAATGTGATCTTCCCGCAGAATTTTGCGTTTGCGATCATTCCACTTATGCACTGCGACGATTGCATCATCGGCGGTTTTAATGTTCGTCTCTTGTGTAGCAACCCAGTGCACGGTCGCTAGAAGTTCCATGCCATATGGAGTTTCAAATCCTTGAATCAGATTTCGAACACGCTCTACCTGGTTGAATAGATCGTCGTCGCCGCTTGTTCTAATAAACTCGTCGGCCTCGGCTACCGCGCCCGGCATTATGCCTATTTCCGAATCACCGGAAAGGTCTCCGACTCCAATGATGTAGTGACCGTCCAATGCTTTCACCACATGACTTAGTTTGTTCGAGTATGGGCCGTAGTTGTCCTTGTGAAAATCGAGGTTGAGCGGCTGACCTGCTTTCTCCAGAAAGTAAGCCAATTTTTGAAGTTCGATTCTGCTTAAACCGTATTCCAGTTCGCGATAAATCGAAATGACTTTGATGATCGCAGCACGAACACCAGTCAACCCTGGTTTCTTTGTTTTGATAACCATTTCACGGGCTGGCGGAGCGCCCTTCGGCTCGAACAGATGAACATCGATTTCGGGATGATCTTTGAACGCCGTAAGAATCAATCCTCGAACATCATCCCAATCCAACCCGCCGTTGCCGCAGCCCAGTGGAGGCAGCGAAATGCTCTTGATACCGAGACGTTTTACTTCCTTGACCAGATCGCGAAGCCCATCCTCAACATATTCGAGCTTAGAGTCTCCGCGCCAATGCACCTTGGTCGGGAAATTAACTATGTACCGGGGTTTCTCCCATTCCCCCATGTCATAGATAAACATTTTGCCGGGTTTGATTTCTTTTCGTTTGGAAGCCGACTCGTATTCCTTGAAGTTCTTCGGCCAACGCTGCTTAAACTGAAGAGCAATACCCTTGCCCATGACTCCGACGCAGTTCACTGTGTTCACGATTGCGTCCGTTTTCTCTTTCAAGAGGTCGCCGCTCTTGATTTGTACGCTCACTTTGCTCCCCTCAGTAATACCAAGCCGTCTTTACCTCAACTGAAATTTCGATGTCGGCATCCCCAAAAACTTCTCGAACCTGTGCCGCCTTTTCCTCGCTGTAAACCCCGACGCCTGAAATTAGATCCAAAGGAACACTCTTGTGCACCAGGAATTCCGCCTGGCGAGTTTCCTTGCGTAGCACCCACTTCGGATTGTCTACTCGACTGTTCCAAAACTGACAGTAACCGTCCATGCAGGGTTGTTCGTAAAACAGCGGCCAATCAATCTTATTCAGGTCTCTCAGATCGCTGTAGCACGTCGCAATGTCGAGCGTGGCGTTGTAGTCGTAGAAAACATACGGCAACTCGCTCTCCACGATTGCCTCAACCGTTGTCACAAGATGCGCAATATCCGTTTGACGAAATGGACAGTTCTCAACATTTCCTCCATCTATCGTCCTCAACATTGGCGACCTTGGCGCAAAATAGAACGGAACATAGTCATGAATGACGCCGCCTGGTGATTGCGCAACTAACTTCGTTGCGCGCTTGCCTTGAGCGCCCTGATACGCGATATTTTCGTGCTGCATTTTCTTCTTTTGTAGCACCGCGTTTGCGAATAACTTTTTCGATTTTGCGATACCTACCAAGTTGGGAATGGCAGTGATATGAAAAATTTGCAGTGGGTGTCGAGGAGGCAATGGATTTGATCCGTTCTTGACAGAAAATGTACCTCATCCCACGCCGACTGCAAAATTGAGCTATCTCGAACACCAAAGCGGACTCTTCGCTTTGTATTCGCCAATGTACATCAAACAGTTTCTCACTTCAATAGAGACTGCGCTCGGAATGACAGATTTGTTGAACTGGTGGCGCGACCGGTAGGAGTGGCTGAGGTGTATAGGAACCTTTTCGATGGTGAGGTGCAGAGTTCGTGGGGTGCGGTTACGGCGATGGCGGTTGGGGAGAGCGCGCCGGGATCCTTCACTTCGTTCAAGATGCATGGCGTCCGGTTTGCGAGTTCACGGGTAAGGGTGTGCCAACACGCGAACCATCAGGGATATAGTCGCATCTGGCCAGCGGTAAAAGGGACCCTTCGTTTCGCCGGGCTCGCTGAAGACGGCTATGCTCATCGGATAGACAGATTTTACTTGACAAAGTCGTAAAATATGGTAGACTTCGTGGGTAGAGAATTGTGCCTGAGGCGCGATTCTCTTTTTTGTTTTTGGACCCTCCTTGTGGTTTTCCCCGTATTGAAAATGCAGGGCTTAGTGCGTTTATTGAGTTCATGAAGGACGCGCTGCCTTCGAGACTCACGCCAAGCCCTTCGGGGCCCAGGCCAAGGAAGCGCGCCTCTACGGGGGCATGACAAGAGGCGGCAGCAGAGCTGCCGCACTCCAAAGTCAGTCGATGCGTAGGCGCAGGCGCTCTATCGAGCGCGCTCGGAGCCGGCCGGCCGCGTTGCGTGGGCCTTCGTCGTCGGTTTCGATTACGACGCAATTCATTTGCACGTCACCGGAAGCAACTTCGAAGCGGGCGGGCAAACCGTTGAGAAACTTTTTGATGATGCCGCCGCGGTCCATGCCGATCACGCCGCCGTGCGGCCCACTCATGCCCACGTCCGTGATGTAGGCTGTGCCTCCGGGCAGAACGTGCTCGTCCGCGGTGGTCACGTGGGTATGCGTTCCCACGATCGCCGTGACTCGCCCATCGAGGTACCAGCCCATCGCTATCTTCTCGCTGGTAGTCTCCGCGTGCATGTCGACAAAAACAAAGGCCACATCTGCCGGTAGTTTGGCCAGCTCGCTATCCGCTTTTCGAAACGGATCATCGATCGGCGTCATAAAAACGCGGCCCTGCAGGTTGAGCACGGCGTACTTCACGCCATTCTTGGCGGTGCCGACATAAAGCCCGCTGCCTACATTCCCATCGGGAAAGTTGGCCGGGCGCAGCAGACGTGGCTCGTGGGGCATGAACTCGACGATTTCCTTCTTATCCCAGCTATGGTTGCCGCCCGTCAAGACTTCAATCCCCAGGCCGAGGAGTTCCTCGGCCAGCCGCGGGGTAATCCCGAAGCCCGAAGCGGAATTCTCGCCGTTGGCGATCACCAAATCGATCTGGCGCTGCGCAACGATATCCGCCAGCCGGTCGCGGACAATCTGCCGCCCCGGGGAACCTACGATGTCTCCGATGAAAAGTACGCGCATATTCTGTTAGGGCTCGATTGATACAAAAATAGAGCGGACTGCTTGGCCGTGGGGAGCTAGGCCGTGAACCTCTGAATTAGGTGGGCGCCACGAGCCAACCGTTAGGCTTTCCTGCCCCGCTCGCGCGTCTCGAATCGCTTGCATCAACTTAGCGATAAAGACCTGCCAGCGGGACAGGCCGTGCACACAGGCTGTCTATCCGCAGCACCTCAGAGATTCGTCATTGGTTCAAACAGCTTTCGCTCCCTCACCTGCTTCGAAGGACCGCTCCGGTTCATATTCTAGCAGGATGCCCGTTCAAAGAAAGGCGAAGGCGGTAGTGCCCGCCAAAGTAGTCTCAAACCCGAACGCATTTGCGCCGATCGGTCGGTGGGGCAAATCCCCGCGGCCATGGAATTCGTTGGGAACAGTCTAATCGATGAAATCGATAACGGCGCCGTCGCGGCGGTCCAAGAAGCCGACAAACTGGCCGAAGTTTGGCGCTGTCACGTTGTTGTAGACGGCGTTGAAGTTGCCGTGATTGGTGATGTTGAGCGAATAGAACCCAAGGCGAATATGGTGGATTTTGCCGCTCTTCCTGCTGATAAAAGGAACCGGGAAGACGCGGTAGATTTTCAGATCCAATGAGAGATAAGTGGCAAAGCGCTGCCCGTTTGGCGTGCCCACGTAGTTCTGGAGGACGTCCACATTCGAGTAGTCGTAACCGGAATGCACGTCGAGGATGGGACTGAGTACGAACTTCTTCGGCAAGGAGAAAACACCCCAGGTGACCATTCGTTGTGGGACATCCGAAGGCAGAACACCGTAGACGTTCGGCCGGATAACAGGTTCCAGGAACGGAATCGCTACATCGGAAAGGTTGTTCAAATCGCCTTGCGAGCGGCTCCATATATAAGACGCGTTCACCTCGTTGTGTTCCTTAATGGTGAAGCGCACGGTACTTTCTATTTCGCGATAATGAGAGGAACCTGTGTTGGTGAGACCGAGGAACGAGTTCTGGCCCGGCGCGCCCGTGAAGGGATTAACGAGAAATAAGTAGGTCGTATGGCTGTCGATGTAGCCGACCCGCAAGACTACGTTCCTCCGCAACTCGCGATCCCCTTCGACATTCCACGTGAAATTGCGCGGCGTTGTACCCGGCCCTTGCGGCAAAATGCCAGTGTTCAAGGGATTCACACCACCCACATAAGCGTTGGTGTACGTCACAGCCGGAGCGATCAATTGGCCTGTGGGATCAAAAAGGCTCACCACGCGAGTGGGGTTCACGTCAAAGTCCGATGCAAGCAGAGGCAGCATGCTATAGAACAAGCCCGCTCCGGCTCGAATGACGGTCTTCCCGTCGCTGCCCGGCGAGTACGCAATAGCGACGCGCGGCGCGAACGCCGCTGACCAGCCTGATGTCTCGCTGGACAAACGCGCCCCCGCATCGACCGTCCAGTGCGAATTCAGTATCCAATGGTCTTGGACGAATTCGGCAACGGCGGTATCGGACGTGCTCTGAGCCGTCGTAGGTAGAAAGTTGATCTGCTCATCCAACGTGCCATTCTGCTCCAGCAATTGAATTGGATTGGCCGTGTTCACACCGGCATAGGCACGGTAATTTAGATCCATGCCCACATGGATTTGGTGCTTCCCCAGCCAGTGTCTATCCGCAAATTGATAACTGGGCAGCAACTGAAGCTGTTTGCCTCTCCTTGACCACCGGTTGAAATAATTCCCGCCCCAGCCCTGCGGTGTAATCAGCATGTCATCTAATCCCTCGCCGTGAGCATTGCTGTCGAACCGCGTGTACTGCGAAATCACACTGAAAATCGCGCCGGAATCCAGTTGGTACTTATCGGACAAATGTATGGCGACGCCCTTTTGATTCAAGTCGTTCGCGGCCGTCTCTGGAACGAGAGCATTGATGCCCACGTACCGCGTCCGAAGAGGAAAAGCATTAACCGTAAGAGTCACGATTTGTTTGGGCGAAAGAATGAACTCGACGGTCGTAAAAGTGTTAAAACCCTGTTTTTTGGTGATGTCGTCTGGCCACGGCAGTCCGCGGACCGTGGTCTTTTTCATGTCGTACTGGAAAACTTCTGAAAAGAAAATCTTGTCGCCCCAAAGAGGTCCCCCAAAATCAACGCCAGGTGTTGCTTGCGCGATGCCGACAATGGAGCCGTTCTTCCCAAGAATGGAAGGCACGAAATTCTTTAGATAGAAATTCCATTTTTCTGCTGGAGGCTTGGTTTCGATGGTAGTCAATCCACCCGAAAAACTTCCAAGAGCCGCGTTATAGGGCGTCTTATAGACGGCGAACGACTGCACCGCATCCGTGGGCACCGCAATGGAAAAGCTTCCGGTCACTGGATCAGCGGTTTGCGCGGAATTCACGAGGAAGAGGCTCTGATTTTCGTCAGCACCTTTGAACGTGAGTTTTCCATCCATCG
>Ga0265354_1000136_pt1 | contig 13180 bp, 9 predicted proteins | sample NZE1metagenome_FD_189074 | JGI IMG/M metagenome (GOLD analysis project Ga0265354, IMG submission 189074) | Rhizosphere microbial communities from Maridalen valley, Oslo, Norway - NZE1 | ecosystem: Host-associated > Plants > Roots > Rhizosphere > Soil | place: Norway: Oslo | collected 2017-09-14 | reverse complement strand
GGGGATGGCGGGGCGATTGCCGGATCGGGATCGGCGGGGAGTGGCTCTGGCGGGACTGCTTCTACTGGACATGGTTCCGCGGGGCACCTTGCGCGATCGGCGGATTCGCATTCTTTGGCGCGCGATGAAGTGCGAGGGCGGCTCGTGTTACATCACGACGGTTACGGATTTGTGGTGCCGGATGTGCCGATGCCTCAGCTGGATGGAGATGTGTTTATTCCACGCGACGCGGTCGAAGACGCGATGCACGGCGATCGGGTGGTGGCGAAGTTGCAGCGCGTCAGCGATTCTCGCGGACGGGATTTCCGAGTGGCAGGTTCGCGTGGGGGGCAGCGCGCGGAAGGGCGAATCGTGCGCGTGCTGGGGAGGGCGCATCCCTCGGTGGTGGGATTGTTTCGTTACGGGCCGCGCGGAAATGTGGTGCTGCCTTATGACAACCGGATCCAGCATGAAATTCAGATCCCTCCTGGCGATGAGCTGACGGCGGCGCTGCGAGAAAAATTGGGCTTGGCCGGCGATGCGAAAGATGGGGGTGCGCAAGGCAAGCGGTTGCCGCAGTTCCCAGAACTCGATGGCGCGGTGGTAAATGTGGAGCTGTTGCGTTATCCGCGCGGCGGAGCGGCTGCGACAGGACGCGTGATCGAAATTCTTGGGCGGCCCGGGGATCTCGGTGTGGACATCGAGATCATTATTCGCAAGCATCATCTGCCTCATGAATTTTCTCACGCCGTTTTGGAGGAAGCCGAGCATCGTGCTGCGCCAGTGAGCGAAGTCGAGCGCGAAGGGAGGGAGGATTTTCGCCACCTGCCGATTGTGACGATTGACGGTGAAACGGCGCGCGATTTTGATGACGCTGTTTACGTGGAGCGGCGCGCGGACGGCGGCTGGAGTTTGCAGGTGCACATCGCCGACGTGGCGCACTACGTTCGAACAGGAACGGCGCTGGATCAGGAAGCGCGGCTGCGCGGGACTTCAGTGTATTTTCCGGATCGCGCGGTGCCGATGCTGCCTGAGGCGCTATCGAATGGGATGTGTTCGCTGAAACCGCGCGAGGAACGGCTGGTGATGAGCGCGCTGATGGAATTTGATGGCGCGGGAAATATGCAGAGTGAGCGGATGACTTCGGGTGTCATCCGCTCGGCCGAGCGGATGACGTACACCGACGTGAATAAAGTGATCGAAGGCGACGCAGATGCAACGGTGCGCTATGCAGGCCTGGCTGGACATTTTCGCGACATGAAAGAGTTGGCGCTGCTATTGAACAAGCGGCGCAACGAACATGGCTCGATTGATTTTGATTTGCCGGAGCCGGTGATTGAGTTTGATGAGCAGCAGCGCATGACGAACATCGTGCGCAGCGAACGAAATATTGCGCACCGGCTGATCGAAGAGTTTATGTTGGCGGCGAACCGTGCTGTGGATGGTTACCTGCTGAAGCGCGGAATCGCCGCGTTGCACCGTGTGCATGAAAAGCCTGACGCGCGCAAAGTTCTGGAGTTCGAAGCACTGGCGGGGGCGTTTGGTTATTCGCTCGGCGTTGCAGATTTGCATCAGCGTGAAGTTGCGGTGCGGCATGGGCGTGTGCCGGCGCCGGCGAAAGCGGGACGGCCGGATTCGTATGGTCACGGGCGCGAGCGTGGAATGAAAGTGGCGCTGCCTGGGGCTACGGAGTTGAAGATTACGCCGCAGCATTATCAGAGACTGCTGCGCAAATTAGCAGGCAAGCCCGAAGAACGCATCGTTTCTTACTTGATGCTGCGCTCGCTGAAGCAGGCGCGCTACGCTGCCGACCCACTGGGGCATTTTGCGTTAGGATTTGACGAGTACACGCATTTTACTTCGCCGATTCGGCGGTATCCGGACTTGATCGTTCATCGAGTTTTGAAGTGGGCTATCGAGCATCCGCAAGTGACTGCGCCCGTGGCCAGTCATGCGGCACGGGGCGTGGAGGCTACGCTCTATTCGCAAACGCAGCTTGAGGAAATCGCTTCGGAAACTTCAGAAGCCGAGCGCCGCGCTAATGGAGCGGAGCGCGAGTTGATGGACTGGAAGACAGCGCAATTTATGGAGGCGCATCTCGGCGAGGAGTACGATGCGCTGATCATTTCGGTGCAGAAATTTGGATGTTTTGTTGAGCTGTTTGAGGTTTTCGTGGAAGGGTTGCTGCCTATCAACGCTCTTGAAGATGCGGCGGGGACGCGGGTTGTTTTTCGCGAGCGAGATCATGCCATCGTCGCGCTGTCGGGAGGAGAAGGACGGCGAGGTGTGCCTGGCTCGCGACGAGGACGTGGCGCTAAACCTAAGGAGCTTGCGTGGCACCATGGCGACCGAGTGCGCGTGCGCGCCGAACGTATCGACCCCATGCGCCGGCGTGTTGAATTCGCTGTTGCAGAGGTCGTGTGAAGTAAGGCGCAAGAATGCTTTGCTGGCCTTGGCGCCCTACCTATTCCGTCTGAGGCGCCGGAGATGGAGATTTTGATCGCCGGTCTTTCAGCGCTTGGTATTTAGCCCACACATTGTCTTCAGAACCGTTGACAATGCGACGGTAACACCACGCCATGGGATAGGAATGCCCGCCGCCCCAGGAGATCGGGTAAGACTTTTCGCCTCCGACCGGATCGTCTCGTTTCCATTTCGCACCCGGTTCGCTTCTTCGAATCACCTCGCCTAAGTAGGCACCATAAGTAGTAGCAAGTCCGTTCACGACGACGGAAGACGCATTTTTTACATACTGCTTGTGCAAACCTCCGAGGACGTCATCAACACGTTGAATCGACTCGATGCTGTAGTCGAGTTCCACATGATTCTGCTGACTTGCGTCGTTGACAGCTTCACTCGCGAGCCACTGCACGAACTCATCTGTGTTCTTGAATTTCTTTTCCGAAGATTTTTTCTTGCGCTTCCCAGAGAGGAAGCGCATGGCGAATATTACAGCGATCGCTACGATGAGAACTACTAGTTGCACGCCCGTCCCTTACGAATCGCGCTGCCGAGTTAATTGTACGCGCGGATGAGACGCCGTTCCTTACAAACAGTTTCACGTATGTTTCAACGAGAAACGGCGCAGTATTTTTGAACCCTTGCCAACTCTGCTATTCTGAAGACCTATTTAGAGAGCGGCCTCCCTGCCCTTGCGGCTCCGCCACCTTCGAGAGAGTGAGGAATTATCTACCGTGAGTACGTCTACAGCTTCAGAGCGCGCTGCGAAGCGCGTACATAATTTCAACGCCGGGCCGGGGGCTTTGCCGTTGCCCGTGCTCGAGCGGATTAAAGAAGAGCTGCTTGATTGGCGTGGGAGCGGCATGTCGGTGATGGAGATGAGCCACCGTTCGCCGGAATTTGAGGGCATCAACGCCGCGGCGGAAGCAGGTTTGCGCAAGCACCTTGCGATTCCTGACGACTATGCTGTGCTGTTCTTGCAGGGCGGCGGGAGCATGCAGTTCACGATGGCGCCGATGAACCTGTGCCTGCCCGGAAAGCCCGTCGACCTGATTCATACGGGGACTTGGACGGCGAAGGCGCTGGGCGAGTTGAAAAAAGGGATTCTGCACAACGTGGCCGCGTCGACAGAAGCAGATAAATTCGCGCGGCTTCCACGCAAGGACGAGATCAAATACTCGCCTGACGCTTCTTATGTGCATATGTGCACGAACAACACGATTGAAGGCACGCAGTGGACGGAACTGCCGGAAACCGGCAACGCGCCGCTCGTCGCGGATATGTCCTCGGACATTGCTTCGAAACCGATTGACGTGAAGAAATTCGGGCTGATTTTTGCAGGCGCACAAAAAAATCTTGGGCCAAGCGGCGTGACCGTTGTGATTGTTCGCAAGGACCTCGCCGAGCGGGCCGACAAGAATTTGCCGACGATTTTGCAGTACCGCACGTTCATCAAAGAAAAGTCGCTGTATAACACGCCGCCGACGTTTGCGATTTACATCGTTGGCTTGGTGATGGAATGGATCGATGCCGAAGGCGGCATCACCGCGATTGAAAAGCGCAACAATACCAAGGCGAAGTTGCTCTACGATACGATCGAGGCGAGCAAGGGCTTCTACCGTTGCCCCGTGGAAAATTCCTCGCGGTCAAAGATGAATGTGGTTTTTCGAGTTGGCGGCGGGAATGAAGATATCGAAAAGCAATTCGCCGTGGAAGCTGCGGAAGCGGGACTCGTCGGCACGCCGGGGCACCGGTCGGTCGGTGGGATGCGTGTCTCGCTTTACAACGCTGTTACGGTGGGCGCCGTCGAAGCTCTCACGTGTTTCATGCGCGAGTTCCAGCGTACGCGTGGCTAGGTAACGCGGGCGGGGCAAGCCCTGCCCCTACAGAACCCCTTACCCCTTCCTTGCAAATACTCTTTCCCCTTGCACTTCGACAAGAGTACTTGTATCGTCTCTTGTCGAAGCACCAGGGGACGCCATTGATGGCGCAAAAGAGAATTGAACTTCCGCAGGGCACGCTGGACTTGCTTATCCTCCGCACGCTGTTTCTGGAACCGCAGCACGGGTGGGCGATTTCCGAGCGCATTCATCAGATTTCCAGCGATGTGCTCCTGATACAACAAGGCTCGCTGTATCCGGCTTTACACCGTCTGGAGCGGCGGGGCTGGATCAAAGCAAAGTGGGGCACGTCCGAAAACAACCGCCGCGCGAAATATTACGAACTCACCAAAACCGGGCGCAAACAGCTTGAACTTGAGAAGGATTCCTGGAAAAAACTGGCGGCGGCAGTGGCGCAGATTCTGGAGACGGCGTAGGGAGGCTCCATGTTCAACGATCTATTGTTCCGTCTTCGTTCGCTGTTCCGGCGCGATACCGTTGAATCGGAAGCGGAGGCGGAACTGCGCTTCCATTTCGATCAGCAAGTTGAGAAGTACATCAAGTCGGGGCGCACCCGCCAGGAAGCCACGCGTCGCGCTCGCCTCGAATTTGGCGGGCACGAACAGCTCAAGGAAGAGATCCGCGACGCACGAGGCGTAAATCTTATCGAGACACTGTTTCAAGATATTCGCTACGGCCTGCGAATTCTCGGCCGTACACCGGTCATCTCCTGCGTGGCGATCCTCTCACTCGCCCTCGGCATCGGCGCGAACACAGCCATCTTCAGTTTGATAGACGCCGTCATGCTGCGAATGCTTCCCGTGCAAAAGCCCGAGGAACTGGTCCAAGTAAAGATGCGAAGTTTCCGCGGGGGGACTGACGAATTGAGTCCCTCGTTCACAAATCCCATTTGGGAAGAAGTGCGAAACCGCCAGGACGTGTTCTCGGGCATCTTTTCTTGGAGCTCGACACAGTTCGATCTTTCGCAGGGCGGGGCCGTGCACAACGTGAAGGGCATTTTTGCAAGCGGCGACTACTTCGCGACGCTAGCTGTCGCTCCTGCCGCAGGCCGCATGTTCACTTCAACAGATGACAGGCGCGGCTGCTCCGGCGTAGCAGTGTTGAGTTATGGCTTCTGGCAGGAACACTTCGGCGGAGCGCAGAGCGCCATAGGCAGCGCATTATCTCTCGACAATCACCCCTTTGAGATTATCGGGGTAAGCGCGCCGGGATTTTATGGCGTGGATGTGGGCAGCAAATTTGATGTGGCGATTCCTGTTTGCGCCGCTGCTCAATTCGATGGCCCAATATCGCGGCTCGACCGGCGATCTTGGTGGTGGCTAAAGGTGATGGCACGCAGCAAGCCCGGCGTCGGCCCCGACCAAGTGAAGGCGCGCCTTGGAGTTATTTCGCCTCAGATCTTTGTGGCAACGTTGCCGCAAGACTTCGAGCCTAAAGAACAGAAGGATTACCTTAAGAGCTCACTCGAGACGGTTTCGGCCGCAACGGGGACCTCCTATTTGCGCCGCCAATTTCAGGAGCCTCTGAATATTTTGATGGGAGTCGTAGGGCTCGTACTGCTTATCGCTTGCGCCAATATCGCGAGCCTGATGATGGCGCGGGCGACCGCGCGTCATAAGGAAATTGCCGTGCGAAAAGCCTTGGGCGCATCGCGAGCCCGGCTGATCCGCCAATTGCTGACAGAATGTGTCCTACTTTCGACGGCAGGCGCAATCCTCGGAATTTTCTTCGCCCGCTGGGGGACATGGCTACTCCTGCGTTACATTTCCACGGGCGATAACAAAGTCTTCCTGGACCTGTCCCCTGATTGGCGAGTCTTGAGCTTCACAGCTGGGATTGCCGTCTTTACAGGACTTCTTTTCGGCGTGCTGCCGGCCTTCCGTTCGACCCGCGTCTCCTTAACCTCTGCGATGAAAGGCAGCCAGGCAGCCGACCCCGAGAGCCTTGCCAGGTTCCGTCCGGGAAAGTGGATTGTCGCTTCGCAGGTAGCGCTGTCGCTTGTTCTGCTGGTGGCCAGCGGGCTCTTTCTGCGCAGCCTCGTGAAACTGGTCACTCTGGATATTGGCTTCGACCGCAACAACGTCCTCATCGTGCATGCCAATATGCACAACGCAAAAGTGCCACCAGAACGGCAGCCTGCGATGTTCGAAGAAATCGAGAACCGACTGAGCACGCTTCCCGGCGTCGTCTCTGCGAGCCGGTCGATCATGACGCCGGTGAGCAATTTCACGTGGAACAATTTTCTTCAGGCAGACACTCCGAATCCGCCGACAGGAGACAGGGCCCTCGCCTTTTTCAATTACATCTCGCCCACATACTTTGAGACGATGCGCACTCCCCTTCTCGCAGGCCGAAATTTCAACGGCCATGACACTCAGGCGGCGCCTCTGGTGGCCGTTGTGAATGAATCTCTCGCCCGTCGATTTTTTCCAAATGCCGATGCGCTTGGCAAGTATTTCAAAGTCCAGCCGGACCCTGGAAAATCCGCTCCGTCCATTGAAATCGTGGGTGTGGTGAAAGATGCAAAGTACGAAACGGTCCGCGAGGATAACTCCCCGACGGCGTTCTTCCCGGTTGCGCAATTACCTGAACTCGCGGACGAGCAGTCGTTCGAACTGCGAACCGGTGCGCGTCCTTCGGCCCTGATACCTTCCGTGCAGGAGGCCATTTCTGGGGTAAGCAAAGCGATTCCTCTGGAGTTTGGCACGCTGGCCGAACAAATTGACGATTCCTTGATCCAGGAAAGGCTACTCGCCACGTTGTCGACATTCTTTGGCGGCTTGGCTTTATTACTTGCGATGATCGGGCTCTACGGCGCCCTGAGTTATCTGGTGGCGCAGCGGCAGCGTGAATTTGGAATCCGTATGGCGCTCGGCGCGCCCCAAAACTCCATTCTAAGTTTGGTGATGCGCGACGTTGTCCTAGTGCTTGCGGGTGGCGTAACGGCAGGTGTGTGCATTTCGCTGGCGACCGTGGGAATTCTTCAGAAAATGCTGTTTGGGCTTGCCGCACGCGACACGGTGACTTTGCTCGCGTCTATCGGCGTGCTTTCGGCGGTGGCGTTTCTCGCGGGGTATCTGCCTGCGCGGCGCGCCATGCGCGTGGATCCGATGGTGGCGTTGCGCTACGAATAATCCGCAGCACATAAAAAACGCGCAGGAGCTGCTTCTTACTGGCAGCTCCTGCGCGTTCCATTTTTCAGCATTTGCAGCGGGGCTTACGCCAAGTCGAAGAGTAGGACTTCGGCGTTGTCGACGCCGGTTAGCTCGACGGTTTTTTCCGCTGAGATGGCTGCGCCATCGCCCTCTTCGAGCTTTGTGCCGTTCAGTTTTACGCTGCCGCGTGCGACTTGCACGTAGGCGTGGCGCTCTGGCTTGAGCTCGTGCTTCACGGCTTCGCCTTTGTTCAGCAACGTGGCATACAGTTCGTTATCCTGGCGAATCTTCACCGAACCGTCGCGCCCATCTGGCGACGCGACTAGGCGCAGCTTGCCGCGCTTCTCTTCTTCGCTGAAGTTCTTTTGGCCGTAGACCGGCTTCAAGCCCTTCTGCTCCGGAAACATCCAGATTTGCAGTAGGTGCACGGGCTCGGTCTTGGACGCGTTGAATTCGCTATGCGTCACGCCGGAGCCTGCGCTCATGTACTGCACATCGCCAGGACGTATCACGGAACCAGTGCCCATGCTGTCGCGGTGTTCCAGCGCGCCATCGAGCACATAGGTGAAGATTTCCATGTCGCGGTGTGGGTGCGTGGGGAAGCCCTCGCCGGGCGCGACACGGTCGTCATTCAAGACGCGCAGCGTACGGAATTGGACATGCTTGGGATCGTAATAGTCTGCAAACGAAAACGTGAAATAAGTATCCAGCCAGCCGTGGTTGAAATGGCCGCGTTCCTGGCTTTTGCGGATATCGATCATGGTCCACCTCCTCGGTTTGACAGGCACATAATACTCGTTATAACGACTATTGTCAAGAGGCACATTTAGACCGTCTGTTTCCTTGCTGACACGCCTCTCTTCTTTTTCCACAAGGCCAGCATCTACTTGCAGTTAGAGGTACTTCCGTCCCATTCCCGGCGGCCTCCCTTTGGTATAGACTTGTTTGGTCACAGCCATTCGCCGTCTCTGTCTCTGAGGATCGCCCAATGGATTCCGCGCCGTCCGCAACGCAATCGAGAAAGCCCGAAGGTGCCGCCGCGCCCCGCGAAACGATCACCGTCACGGACAACCGCACCGGCAAGTCCTACGAAGTTCCCATAACCAACGGCACCATCCGCGCGATGGACCTCCGGCAGATCAAAGTAGATCCCACCGAATTCGGCATGATGAGTTACGACCCCGCGTACAACAACACGGCGTCCTGCATCAGCAAAATCACTTTTATAGATGGCGACGCCGGCATCCTGCGCTACCGCGGCTACCCCATCGAAGACCTCGCCGAGAAAAGCACCTATCTCGAAACGGCTTTTCTGCTGCTACATGGAGAACTGCCGACCGCGCCGCAACTTAAGGAATGGACGTACAACGTCACGCATCACACCTTTATCCACGAAAGCATCAAAAAATTCCTGGATGGGTTTCACTACGATGCCCATCCCATGGGGATGATGATTTCGACGATCGCGGCGCTTTCGACCTTCTATCACGATGCGAAAGATATTTTTGACGCGGAATCGCGCCGCAAGCAGACCTACCGTCTCGTAGGCAAAATGCCCACGATTGCGGCGTTTTCTTACCGGCACACCCTGGGTATGCCGTTCGTCTATCCGGATAATGAGCTCAGCTATCCCGGCAATTTTCTGAATATGCTTTTCCGGACGACGGAGACGAAGTACCGCCCGAATCCCACTCTCGAGCGCGCGCTCGACATTCTTTTTATTCTCCACGCGGATCACGAGCAGAACTGCTCGACCAACACCATTCGCGGAGTCGGCAGCTCGCACGTCGATCCCTATTCGGCTACGGCGGCGGCCATTGCGGCGTTGTATGGGCCACTCCATGGCGGCGCCAACGAAGAAGTGCTTCACATGCTGCTGGAGATCGGCTCAGTTCAGAAAGTGCCGGACTTTATCAAGCGCGTGAAAGCAGGCGAGACCAAGCTCATGGGCTTTGGCCACCGAGTTTACAAACATTATGATCCGCGCGCCCGCATCATCAAGCGCGTGGCTTACGAAGTTTTCGAATTGATGGGCAAGAATCCGCTATTGGAAATCGCTCTGGAGTGCGAACGCATCGCCCTCGAGGATGAATATTTCGTTAAGCGCAAGCTATATCCCAATGTGGACTTCTATACCGGATTGATTTACCAATCCATGGGATTCCCAATCTCCATGTTCCCGGTACTCTTTGCGATTCCGCGCACCTCCGGCTGGATCGCGCAGTGGCAAGAAATGCTACTCGACCCCGAGCAGAAAATTGCTCGCCCGCGCCAAATCTATCTCGGTCATGACACGCGCCACTACGTGCCCATGGATCAGCGGAGCTAAGAGCCAGCCTCAAATCCAAAACCAAAATGGGCCCTCAAGAAAAACAACTTGCCATATCACGATTTAGTACCTATTCCGGCGTTGTCGCTCGACAATCCAGTTTGGCCGGGTATAGTTGACCGAGAGAGGTGGTATGTCGCAACCCCCGAATACGACTGGAACACCTGCGGTGCGTCGCCGCAGCCAGCGCGTGCTGATGCAAGTCGCCGTCCGCGTTCGCGGAAAGGACTCGCAAGGCAATGCGTTCGAGGAAGAAACCGAGACGCTGGCTATCAACGCGCATGGCGCCTTGATCTTAGTGAATGCTCGCGTGACCAGCGGCAGCAAAGTGATGATGCAGCACAAGCGCACCCAGGAAGAGCAAGAGTGCCACGTGGTATTTCTTGGTCCCGTGCGTGGAGGCAAGGCTGAAATTGGGCTGGAGTTCTCTGAGCCGCGCCCTACCTTCTGGCGCGTCGCGTTTCCTCCTGAAGACTGGTCGTCGAAGCATCCAGATGCCCGCCCACTCTCAACCTCTCGCATAACCAAATAGCAGTTACTTCTCCGCCGGGTCCAGCCGAACATTGAGGCAGGGTTCTCGCGTCTTCACAAGCTTGGCGTCCGACGACGGCATTCCCATGAGAGAATCTTTCCGATTTTTGGGAGAAACAGAAGTCCGTGGAAAACGCTCTGCGAAAAGCCGCGACATCATTGCTGCTTATCGTCGTTGTTGCACTGGCGGCGCGCGTTGCGTTCGCATGGTATGAAGAACGCCAAATATCCGCGCAAGTATTAAGCATCGTTCCGTTTCAAACCGAAACGGGCCATATCGCCTATTCGATTGCCAGCGGAAAAGGATACTCTTCACCGTTTCAAAGGGATTCCGGCCCAACCGCTTGGCTTGCCCCTGTTTATCCCTATCTTCTCGCGGGTATTTTCAAACTGTTTGGCATCTACTCCCTACCTTCTTTTTTTGCCGCGCTTTCTCTCAACATTCTGTTTTCCGCAGGCGCGTGCGTGCCGATTTTCTACACGGGCAAGCGAATCTCTGGAATTGGCGTAGGCAGCGCCGCCGCGTGGCTGTGGGCTATCTTCCCCAACGCCGTGATCATTCCGTTTGAATGGATATGGGACACATCTTTATCGGCGCTATTGGTGGCAACTCTGCTGTGGGCTACGCTCGAGCTTGCGGAATCGCGGCGCGTCCGCGACTGGTCCCTCTACGGCCTGTTGTGGGGCTTCGCGCTGCTTACCAATCCCGCCATCGCTCTGCTTTTTCCTGAGCTGCTGGCCTGGGCTGCATACCGTATTCGGGATCGAGCTCACGCGGCGTCGTGGCTCATGCGGCCAGCCCTAGCTGCCGCCCTTGCTCTGCTCTGCTGTTTACCCTGGACTATTCGCAATTACGTTCAATTCCACAAATTCATCCCGCTGCGTTCCAATTTTGCGTTCGAGCTGTACATCGGCAACAACGAAAACTACGACGACCAGCACAGGTCTCGGCCCGGCGCGATCACCCAAGACCGCGAAATCTTTCGCTATCTTCACATGGGTGAGACTGCCTTCATGGAAGAAGAAAAAAGAAAAGCTGAGGCATTTATAGTGGAGCATCCACGAATCGAGCTCTGGCTCGTTTCGCAGCGATTTGTAGATTTTTGGACGGGTACGTCGACTCCGTTGGCTGCATTTCGTCAAGCCGATTCGCTTTGGTTGCGACTAACCCTTCTGTGCAATGACTTGGCGCCGCTCTGCGCGTTTCTCGGCGTCATTGTGCTTCTCGCGACAAAGAACAGCTATGCATTACCGGTCGTGGCCATTCCCATCCTCTTTCCGCTGCTCTACTACGTTACGCACACCTCGCTGCGCTACCGTCACCCGATCGATCCGGTAGTGCTCCTTCTCGTAGTCATCGGCGTGCACGGGATGTGGCGCTGGTGCGCGCGCAAGATCAGCAAAGCACCAGCCGCGGAATCCTCTATCGCTTAATACAAGTGAAAATAGCCGTCGTGCTGTACGAGACGGACAGGCACGCCAAAGAGCGACGATAAATTTTCCGCCGTGAGGATTTCCTGTTTAGGGCCATCGGCCAGAATACGGCCCTCTCGTAGAAGTACTATTCGTTCGATTTCCGGAATGATTTCGGCGACATGGTGAGTGACCAGCAAAATGCCGAGCCCGCTTTGCGCCAACTCCCGCATCGTGTCTCGCAGTTGAAATTGCGCGGCGATGTCCAGCGCATTGCTGGGCTCATCGAACAGCAGTGTTTGCGGATCGTGCACCAGCGCCCGCGCAATCAGCGTGCGCTTGGCTTCGCCGGAAGACATTTGCGAAACAGCTCGATAGGCCAGATGTGCAATCCCCAGCCGCTCTAGGGTAGCCTCCGCGCGCGCCAGGTGTTCAGGGTCAGGATGGTGGTGCGGAAAAATCCGAGTGCTGCTGAAAAATCCGGAAAGTACAACATCGCGCCCGGTAGCGTCCGTCGTGCAAGACGCCAGCAAATCCGGCGAGACAATCCCCAGCAGCGAACGCAACTCGAAGATGTTCCAGCGTTCGCGGCCCAGAATCGAAATCGAAGATCCTTCACGAGCCGCAGGGTAACACTCGCGCGTAATCGTTTTAATCAACGTGGATTTGCCGCATCCGTTGGGACCGAGGATGCAAACATGTTCGCCCGTCTCGATGCGGAGCGATACGCCATCGAGAGCCGGCCGTTCGGCGGACTCTCGGCGCACCACAGTGACATCATGCAAAGCTAAGAGAGGTGGCGGCGTTGTCATTCCGGATTCCAACAAAGTGGGAACTATATCTTAACCAAGCGGCAATAAGAGGCAAGGACGTGAGGATGCTTGCAGCTGCTCAGTTTCCGCAATGATGCCGACTTCTGCCACTGCCAAGCATCCATCTCATTATCGGCGGACTTGTGTGCGGAAATACAATTTCGATACGCTTATCAGGAGAACCGGCCCGCTTCGGATGTTTGGTAAGGTTATCGCGTAACTGGGTTTGAGAGGACTGGCAAGCAGTACAGGTAACTCATAAAACGTCAGGCTTACCGGGAATCCAAAAACCCTCGATTGAGCATCATAATGGACGCACAGCGATAACTATGCCTAGATTCAGGACCAAGGTGGCACAGCTGAGCTTGGGTATTTTGCTCTGCGGCATTGCGTCTCGTGCCCAGTCTCAAGAGTCCCCTGTCGCCGCTGGAGTGGGGAGCGGCGTAGCTGGCGCCTCGGCAGCAGACTCATCAACCCGCGGGTCGTTGAGCGAGCCGCAGTCCTCCGGAAGTATCCGCGGAAGCGTGGTAGACCGAACGGGCAACATCATCGTCGGAGCTTGTGTGAAGTTGACGCGTGACGATGCCCCCCAAAACCAAG